>Ga0160428_1001830_pt1 | contig 14593 bp, 9 predicted proteins | sample SolpanmetagenomM_FD_108198 | JGI IMG/M metagenome (GOLD analysis project Ga0160428, IMG submission 108198) | Solar panel surface microbial communities from Lawrence Berkeley National Laboratory, California, USA - M | ecosystem: Engineered > Built environment > Solar panel > Unclassified ... | reverse complement strand
TCCTTTGGCACAGCGTTTCCACCTCGCCACATGCCAACCTCGCCTTCCAATGCCGTCATATATTCTTCGTATCCAGACATTTGTGTTTGCGACTTCTTAAGTAGCGCCCTGAGCTCAGCAGGACTGAGTTCTGCATTGATCTTGGCCTTGTTCTGAATCTTCTTCGCCCGTTCACCAAATCTTAGTGTGCTCACAGTTTCGTCTGCATTGAAACTGCTTGGCGAGCAACATATAATAAGGGTCGTCCTTGAATTACCTCCCAAACTCTCTTGCAGAATTCGTGTCAACTTGGAGTCTCGATAAGGAATGTGTGAGGATTTGCCATCTGTGAGAGAGTTGATAACCATGCCTAGCGCACTCAAGCTTTTGTTTATCTTCTTCGCTTCCTCCAAAGTCTGTCCGCTTGCGCCAGTCTTGCCGACCTTCTCGCTACCAGCCAAATCGACCAAGAATAACTGACCAGTTTTCGCTGATCCGGTTTCCAGATTCTTCTGCGCAACTGTGATAACAAAGATAGAATGTGACCGTGAAGACTCCTGATTCATCTTTGTCGCTGCCGTGGCCCTATTGAGACCTCCATCACGCATGACCTTGTATACTTCAGGCACGCACGTTACGTATTCCTCAGTCAATCCTTTCACATACACACCTTTGATCTTCTCCTCATGTATCGGTAAGTTGTCGTTTTGTGGCACTAGTAGGTCGCGGATCCGCTCCATATAAATCTCCATGTAGCCGACTCTTACTGCAAACTCCATGTTTGTCGAAGCGGCCCTGATATTCATAAAGATCTGCTCCACTATCCGTGGGATGATACCTTTCGATGCGTCGTCGTCAATGTCGTTACCCATCATCGTGAACGATTTTCCAGCTCCAGTCTGTCCATACGCCAGTACGGTTCCATTGTAGCCATTCAAGATGTCGTCGACGGTTGGCTTGATGGAGAAGTCGAAGATGTCGTTCTGCCGCGAGTCCATGCCAAATACTCTGTCGAATGTGAATGCGCCATTGGCATCTCGTGCCTATATTCGTCTCAGTGTGCGCTCTTTGTAACCTCTCGATATGGATTCTGTCCTACCTTGACACTGCATGTGTCCTCCGACTCAAACTCGACGACTGTTTGGCCTGCATTTTGCGACTCGATCTTGTTGGTCGGTCGGAATCTGGCGACGACTAGCAGTCTTGTTAGATCTTGCAGGACTACATAACGCTTGTGTGCCTGTCCTCTTCCATACCCTTGATAGTGTTGCCGCTGCTTATGCATCAGTATACAGGTTCATGATGCCAAGGAGATACCAATGGTGCTTACGACATGCTGTCTTTTGATCACCCGCAAGGGACTTGTATGACGTCTGTGACTACCTGTGCTTTTCTTTGTGCTTCGTTTTGTTCTGGTTCTCGACCGGCGGATGGGGGATTAAGATGCGAACTATCTGTCTATTCCAGGAGGTCCAGGCCTATCGCGCAAAGAAAAGTTGAGCATTCATGAGGTCGGTTGCAGAGCGGCAATGGTAGAGTGAGGGATGATTCGAGTCGCGTTCCTTTTGAAATGGGCTGTACTGAGATGTCTACAGGTCGTCTGTCTTTGTTGACAGACGTTGTGTTTCAGATGATCGACGACAACAGAGTCACGTGCTGGGCTTGGCAGGAGTTCGCAATTGCAAGCTAAAGATGTTCGTATTCGATACTCTTCTCTTTACGCGACATCTTCCGCCAAGTCTCTGTCAATCCACCAACCAGTGAAATCATGAGCTAATATCTGTCATCTCGACATCCTCCTCCATTTCCTGCACTGTATCTGCCTTGTTGTCTTCTCCCTTCTGCTCCTTCACCACAGCATCATTTTCGACACCCGCGCCAGTCAGAGTAAGATTCGCAGGGTCAACAGTCTCCTTCTCGTCAACGTGTCCATCATAATTCATCATGCGATCTCCAGGAGGTGGACCAGGTGGTGGTTCATATTCCGGCGGAGGACTGTTTGGGATATTGAGTTGAGCAGTAGCTCGTAATTGATATTCCTGCAGTTCAACATTGAAAGCTGCATTGTCATGGTTGACAAAGTCCTACGCGATGAATGTCAGATACCCAAATTTATAGTGTCAAGATGGGAGAGAAATACCTTCAGAGCGTCAGGTAATTCGCCATCGATCCCAGTTGTGTCGAGCATCGCGTCGTTTGCAAATACGAGAAGAGTTGTCTCTTCGAGCTTGCCAGCTGCATTGAGGACTGTGGCCTCCGTCAAGGCCTATTGATACAATATTAGCGCAACTTGATCGACTTTCACAGTCTAGACTACGTACTTCTCGCATCATCAAAGCCGATGTACCTCGACCTCCAGTGTCGTAAGTGAACCTCCACCACTCTTTAGGACCAGCTTCCACCTGAGTGGATGGTATAGATGATGGAATATATGTTTCTGCGTGGTGGGTAGCGACCGTAGCAACACCAACCAAACGATAACGCATTTTCGGTTGTAATCCTTCTGTATCAGTCGGTAGTGTTAGAACTTGCGAAAGTGCACGAAGACTAGCCTGGGCTTGGTCTCGTTCTTGCTGTAGGACTACTGACGTCAGTCACAAAAACAACTTATCGATTGCCACGGACAACATATTTACCCTTGACCCTAGCATTTAGGTGCTCATAAATTGTCTGCAGCTTTTCGAGGATCTGTGTTGTGCTTATGCCTGATTCATTCGTCGGATCCACCGAGGCCTCCTCTTCTTGCTTTCGTATTTCGAAATATGCTTTTGTTGTGTCTAACAATGCTGCAGCACTAACAGCGTTATCTGAAGCAGATGATTTGAACATTTCGATTTGGGCAAGCTTCGCCTCAATACCATCGACGACCTTCCGTCCTTCGGCCAGCTCAGTATACATGTTGAGGATCGTTTCCTTGTTCTCAACATGGTAACGATCTGCGTACAATGTGCCAGGAATATCAATGTGAGTGCTTCCAGTTCCGCCGGAATATATAATAGGTTTCGATGGTAACTGTATCACAAGTACTGGCGCGATGGTTTCCAACCAGACACCTGGTGTAGCTCCCAGGTCTAGAAACCTGTCAAGGACATCGTACAATGTGCTATTGGCTCTTGTAAGAATGTCGTTAAGCCCTAGTTTGAGCATGTTTACACTGTCTGACTGCGCCTTGCTTGTCGCAGCGGTCGACGACCGAAACAATGATGGCTGCTCTTTATTGATCTGAGTGACCTTGGAGGCCTTTTCGCACAGTTTGAGGAATCCTGAGTAGGAGTCGTCTGACGAGTAGAGCTCTTTCATGGCTGGAAGGCGTGCCAGGACGGATGCGCTTCCATAAGCTCGAGTTGTTTTGTCAAGAAATGCCATGAGACGTTGTGTTTCATGTACAGCATCCAGAATATCCATAGACTCGCGGCCATAGCTGTGGTCCAAGTCCATGACCCGTGATACCTCGATAGATTCGCTGCCCGACCACCAGTGCGGGTTGTGTCCATAGTTCAAAAGCAGGTCTTTTTTGGCCAGAAGAAGGTGCCGACAACGAGGTATAGAATGTAGAATGGTGATGAGACTGGGCAGAAAGTCTCTAGTAGAGAGTGGCTTCAGAAAAGCGGGCTCATCACGCTGACGACCTCGCTCCGTCACGTCCACGTCAGGGACTATTTCATGTCCAGCAGAGTCTAAGGTGGTTAGCACTTTACATACCTCCCATGCGAAGCTCTACTGCTTACCTATGGTGCCACTTTCTTGTGCATCCATCATAGACATCCTGATCGCCTTCTGTAAGTCATCATCGAGGTCAGTGCCGCCTAAGGCAAGAAAAGATTAGTATTCCTGGCGCTACCGAGCGCTCAGTCGAAGGCGCACACACCTGACACGTTTTCGTTCATCTCCACATCTGATCCTCTGAGCGTCCTTTGACTGGCCCTGGAGGCTGTTCGTGATGGTGGCCGTGATGGGGCAGTCAGAGATTGTAGCTGACTTCGACCTCTCGGATTATCATCGAGTTGGAAAGCTGTGGTAGAATTAGTTGAAGTGATTATGAATGGTTATGCTTTGCTCTAGTTGACTTACGTGGCACTTCTTCGATTTGAGAGCGCGCTCCCTCCCGGTCGCCACTGAAATGGGAATCATCCCATTTTACCTGTAGTACACACAAAAGTTAATATCAAGAAGCACGAGGAGCGAGACGCGCACAACAGTATCACATTGGCACATTGGCACAGAAATCTGCCTCATATAGGTGGTCGTCATACCTCTTTCTTCGCGAACCGACTTGGGTCCGGATTCTCATAATACTCATTCACCGCACGCTCAAGGTTGTTATCGGTTCCCTGATGAGGAGAAGTCAGCTAAGCACACTTGGTACTACCAAAGCTACCGAATAGTTACCCTTAAAAACTCAATGGCAGTGCTGCGATCGAAGCCACCAGTGAAGATCAAGAACTCCTCCACCAGATGGTCCATGCCTACGTCGCCCTACTTATCGTATCAACGTGCATCAGAGCTGGAACGATGCTTCCATGAGGTTTCGCGACTGATTGCTGACGAGAGTGTTGTTCGTTGTTGACGCCAAGAGTCTGAAGCTTTGAATGATGATGTGAGTCTGGGGAAGAGCGGCAGCAACGACACACTGTAGGTATAGAAAATGGCGATGACGAGGAGCATTATCAGTCTGGATTATTAGAATCGAATGTATGTGTCTATCATAACACTATTGTCGAATTAATCTATACCATAGAGTTGCATCTAACCGGTTCGCATGCAAGCCAACCGCCTTTAAAGTCATGCTAGAACAAGTATACAGCACCGAACACCTTGCTTGAATGCAGCCCATGATTCCAGTATACATATGCCACCTCCATCCATAAGCCTATGCCCCATTCCCAAGCCATGTGATGCACGATCAATCTATGCCGCCCAACCAAGGAGATTTCATTCGTCATCCTCCTGCTCATCACTATCGTAGCTGTCCTCACCCATCTCCGAATCGCTTCCACCGAAGTCGTCTTCCGCATCAGAGTCTTCCCAGCTCATCAAATAGTCGTCGTCCTTCTTCGTCTTGAACGCATCTTCATGTCTCGGCATGGTAAAGCCTTCTGGGATGTCTTTCTTCGATGCCTCGAGATCCTTCTTCACCATTTCGGCGTACTGTGCAGGACTATTTCGCAACATCACACCGGCATCCACATTAGCAGGTGATGATACCTCGGCGTCGTCGAGAAGTGAGAGGACGCTGACAAGGACGGATTCGACAGTTTGAACTGGTGACCAACGTTCTGATGCTAGCTCGCCGGCCATCTCAAGTGCTCTGTCGTCTGTACTTGGTGCGTGAAGTATGGATATGCAGAGTCTGCCATCGGGGTAGACGTTGGGATGGTAAAGTGGTTTGAGGAAGCGGAAGTCTATATTGGGTCAGTAATCGCTTAAGATCGAGTTCTACGTGGGCTTACCAGGAGGAGAGTAAGGGTAATCATTGGGAAAGGTCAACTTGGCCTTGAAGTAGCCGCCGTAGTACTTTGAGTCGGGATTGAGGACAATGAGAGCAGCGATCCATTCTTGAATGTTCTCGTTCACCAACTAAATCTCATGGTTAGCACATTTACTTCTGCTTCACAAAGGCTCAGGAGTCTTCCCCTCGCACGGGATAATCTCTTACTTCTACATGCGTCCATGGCTCTTTGCTCAGCTTCTGATATTCGTTCATCAATTGTCTCTTTGTGCCCATGCTGGCCGCCATATTTGTGGCGCAGAGTAGTGCGATACTGATGTTTGAAGACTGTGTTACAATCTGGAAGAAGGCGAGCAGTCGAAAATGCTCGAGGGTCGATGTGATAGGAGCAGTGGCTGGGTTGAATTCCTATAACGGCAATTGAATGGTCAAAGAGATCTTTGAGTCCCCTTATCGGAGATGGCGGAGTCGGAGGTCGTAAGTAAGGTATGATAAAGTGGCGAGGGGGTTACCGCCAGGAAAAAAGCAAGATGAGTTGAAGCGACTGAAAGTATGTGCAAAGTGTCAGAATGACTGTGAAAGAAGGTGTTTGTGAGTAAGAAGTCAAAGTCTGAAAGGGAAGAGTGTATCAGGAGACAACGAATGCCATCACAGCGTATACCCCACACTCTTGGCAGTCAGATGTCGATGTTCGATTTCGATACTACTCCGCCAAACCCTAGTGTGAGGAGTGCTGGAGTACTGGAGTACTAGCTAGACCCCCTCCGCCTTGCCGTACTCTCACTCTCAATAAAGTAGAGCCTGGGATAAGTGCCCGTTAAAGTACGAATTCAGCTATATTCTGGGTTGTGAAGACTGCTGCCAAACTATACACGTGATAGACACTCAATTTCAGCCACAAAGGGGCTGAAGTGGCTCGTGCACGGTCGGTTGTCCCAGTGACGGATTTGTTTGACTCTCTCTTCTTTCAACTTTCATCTGATGATCAAGAAACAAGCAGATTACCTTCACCATGACCAACATCCACACCCCTCTCGGCCAGCTCGACAACAACGTACAAATGACTAATCCATTCGACACCACCCCCGATACCGATGCAAAGCCCGCGGCCACATTCACACAAGAAAGTCAACAGCACAGAAGTCTACACAACAAGCTTCTACGACAAGAGCAGTACGAGGAAACGACCTGTTCTTCACAGAAATCAAGGCTAAGATGATATATCATAGGACTGGCAAGCAAGGTGGAGCCTACGTTTCTCCATCAGATGAGCTCATGTCTCCCGCATCTGCCAAATTGAACGCATTCAAGGAAAAGCGCTTCACTAAGTAAGTGTACATCTGGACGTGAAACTAGTTCTGAACGCTAAGACATACCAGGGCTAAGCCACGATCTCTGTTTGGGAAATCAAATCTCAGCTCAAGCACTCCTTTCGGTGGTATCGACGAGAATGTTGCGATGCAGCAGCGAAAGGAGGACGATACGAAGATGAGCGAGGGCTGAGCGGACGATGATTACGACGACTATTCTTATCTTGGCTTCTTTTTGTGCAGTTCCATTGGGTATGCACTTATGCAAACTGCTTTTCGTACAGTGTTCGGGAATGGCGTTGGGTTATCAGGCTTTTCATTGGCAAGGACAACACTATTGGCAGTGATGGTTCAGGAGGAACGGCATGAACAGGACATTGATCAATGGTTTTCAGCTATTGAAGATTCTGGAATAGATAATCTCATGTCTTCCACCCCATATATCCATCGTAGGCACGCTTTGTCCTGCTTCGTCCGTACTTCTCTTGGAGCTCATCTCCTTGCTGATAATAGTGCTGATTCGAGCTCTCAAGCCTTCACTCGCAAGTACGCCCTGGGCTTGATACGGGCCTAGCACACTTGCTCTGATAGCAGCACTAATTATCGTCTTGACATGGTTGAGCAGGTACATGTACAACACCTCACTGAGGTGCATGGACAATGCAGCACACACAATACCAAAAAGAGGAGGAAGATGACCATTGGGCACAAAGCTTCCAAATTCATCTAGCGAATCTGGTGCAGTTTTCAATGCCAGTCCAAACTCTTTGAGTGCACGATGTGCTGTTTCTGCTCGTTCATCTTGATATCCATCCACTTTGAATTGAGCTCGGAAACTTCTTTCCCACACTGTCACCAGCGCTCTTCCTTGTTTCACGCTCGCCCGCCTCGCTACCGTACACGTCGTACTAGCATCGAAATCATTATCGAGATCTTCTAGCTGGCTTGGGTCATTGAAGCCAGCAATGACATATGGCAAGCTCAAGCTCGCAAGTGATGATAATGATAGAGCTAAGAAGCGCGAAAAAAATGCGGCATTATGTGCGGGCTTTGGATGATGCGCAAGGAATGATTCTAGGCCAGCGGAGAAGGCGAAAGAGCCAAGAGGAAGAGCAGAGTCGGAGAGGAGGAAAAGTGTATGTAGTCGCGAGGGAGATGTGGCAGAGCTTGTTGGTGCTTTGATGGTGGGCGAGATAGTGCTTGGATTCTGTGCGGCTAGTCGTGCTTTTGCTGCCTCGAGTTGACGTTCTAGGTCTGCGACTTCTTCAGCCGCGTCTCCATTCATTTGAAGGAGATGTTGAAAGACAAGCTTCCATGCACGCATAAATACCTTCTAAGGTAAACGAGACAAGATAAGCTTGGCGATCAGGGGATGTGGGGCATTTCGTAATCAGCCATGACGATCTAAGACAATCCGATTTTGACATCTTCTGTTCGTCTTTTCACTTGCAGTCGACATCTCCCTCTTCAGAAATCCTACTCGTCGCTCGTTCAAGAGGGTACCGCATCACGTCTTCATTCTCTCCTGCTGTTCGGTTCTGGCGTCCTCCCACTGCCTTTCGAGGCTTCCCGCCACCTAAGATGACCTCCTCCGCACCCCAAACCGTCCTCAGCAATCTCAAAACCAACCTCTTCGACGACCACTACCTAGCAGCCACGAAGCACCACACACAGTCGCTATGCTACAACAGAGAAGGTTGGGGTCCTATCAGCCCCATCCGCTATGACTTCACACCATGCTTTTTAGATGTCTGGATATTGTCCGTATCAGTTTTCGGGATTGCTTTTGGGGCAATGGCATTGTGGTATTTGATGAGAAAGTCTACACCGTCACCAGTGAACAAGAACTGGCATTTTTGGTCCAAGCTGGTATGTCAGATGGAGATTTTCTCGCACCACATCCCAATAGCCGTACCGTTGAGATCAAGCCGTATGAGAGCGTCTGTTGAATCCTCAAGAATCCTCAACAACAGTGACAATCTTCTTGTCCATCGCAACTCCATCGCACATTTCCCTTGAAAGATACATAATACTGACGAAACCTATAGGGTGTCATCATTCTGCTAGGTGCCTCAGTTGCGGTCCAAGCAGCACTTCAGGTTCAATACTTTCCGGATGTATGGTTCAAGGACTTTAGATTCTGGACAAACGTTGCCCTTCTCCTGTCGTTGAGCGTTATATCCACTATACAATATGTCGAGCATTGGCGATCACGAACCCCAAATGGAGTTGTGCTCTTCTTCTGGCTATTCTTACTCATCTCGTTCTCCGTCAAGCTACGCTCTTTGATCTCTCAAGAAATCCACATCAACCACTTGGCCTACTTCGTCGCCTTCACTGTCAGTATTGGGCTTGCGCTGCTCGAATTCATTCTGGAATGGCTCGTGCCTAAGAAGCTCAGTGCATATGACACACTCGGCAGCGAGGATGAGTGTCCATACGAGCACGCTACAGTCTTCTCGGTCCTAGCTTTCAGCTGGATGACACCAATGATGCGTTATGGCTATAAGCACTTCTTGACTCAAGATGATCTTTGGAACCTGAGGAAGCGCGATGCGACAGAAGCGACAGTAGCTGCTTTCAATGAAGCCTGGGACAAGGAACTCAAGAAGAAGAAGCCTAGTCTTTGGATAACTATGTTTCGTGGCTTTAGTGGTCCATACTTTAGAGCAGCATGCTTCAAGACCTGTAGTGATATTTTGGCCTTCCTACAACCACAACTCCTTCGCCTGCTGATCAGCTTTGTCAAATCATACAAGTCCGATCATCCTCAACCTGTCATAAGAGGTGCTGCCATCGCCTTGAGTATGTTTGCTGTTTCGGTCTCCCAAACTTGCTGCTTGCATCAGTACTTTCAACGTGCTTTTGAAACGGGCATGCGTATCAAATCAGCTCTTACTGCTGCCATATACACAAAGTCAATGAAGCTATCCAACGAAGGTCGTGCTTCCAAATCTACTGGCGATATTGTTAACCTCATGGCAGTCGATACTATGCGTCTTCAGGATCTGACACAGTATGGTCAACAACTATGGTCTGCACCATTTCAGATTGTGCTATGCATGGTTTCATTGTACAATCTTGTGGGCTACAGCATGTTTGCGGGTGTTGGTATGATGGTGATTATGGTCCCTATCAATGGAGTCATTGCCAAGATCATGAAGACTTTGCAGAAAAAGCAGATGAAGACAAAGGATTCCAGAACTAGATTGATGACCGAAATCCTCAATAACATGAAGTCTATCAAGCTCTACGCATGGACACAGGCCTTCATGGGCAAGTTGAACCAAGTGAGGAATAAAGAGGAACTGGTCACTCTTCGCAAGATCGGCGCCACACAAGCGTTTGCCAACTTTACATGGTCGACCACTCCTTTCTTGGTGTCTTGCTCTACTTTCACTGTTTTCGTGCTCACCCAGAAGGAGCCACTATCAACTGATATTGTCTTTCCTGCTCTAACACTATTCAACCTCCTCACCTTCCCACTGGCTGTGCTACCCATGGTCATTACAGCCATCATCGAAGCTAGTGTGGCTGTTGGAAGGTTGACAGAGTTCTTCACTGCCGAGGAACTTCAAGCTGATGCCGTCGTTATCGAACCAGCCGTCGAGGAGGATCATGCAGAGGCAATCAGCATCAAGGGCGCTTCCTTCACTTGGAACAAAGATGAGGATCGTCATGCTCTGGACGACGTCGAATTTACAGCTCGCAAGGCCGAGCTTACCTGCGTTGTTGGCAGAGTTGGCAGCTCCAAGTCTTCTCTACTACAGTGTATACTTGGTGATTTGTGGAAACTCAAAGGAGAGGTCGTAGTCAGAGGACGCACAGCTTATGTTGCACAAAGCCCGTGGGTCATGAACGCAAGTGTGAGGGAGAACATTGTGTTCGGTCATAGGTGGGATGCTGAATTCTACGAAAAGACTTGCAAAGCGTGCGCACTTACAGAAGACTTCGTTACGCTTCCCGATGGCGATGAGACTGAGGTCGGTGAGCGTGGTATCTCACTATCTGGAGGGCAGAAGGCTAGGTTGACATTGGCTCGTGCTGTCTATGCCCGATCTGACATCTACCTATTAGATGATTGTCTTTCTGCTGTTGATCAGCACGTCGGACGTCATCTCATCAATGAGGTCTTTGGTGCCAACGGACTGCTCAGCGGCAAGACTAGAGTCCTAGCCACCAATTCTATTCCTGTTCTGATGGAAGCCAACTATATCTACTTGCTTCGCGACGGTCGTATCAGCGAACATGGAACGTACGATTCATTGATGAGAAGTCCGGATGGTGGAGTTGCATCTCTCGTACGCACAGCGCAGAGCGAGGAGCAATCAAAGACCCAGGAAATGATGAACGACGACAAGAACTCTAGCGGCGCAACAACTATTGCTGGTGGCGAGGGAGAAGAAGTCGAGTCCGAAGATGAAGAGATTGAAGAAGCTCAAGAAGGAGGAATCATTGAGTTTTCACCAATCAAGCCGTCCGGTACCACAGCTCGTAAGAGCAGTGTTAGCCGGAACACTTTGAGAAGAGCATCTACAGTCAGCTTTCACGGACCTCGCGGCAAAGTACAGGCTGATGAAGAAGCCGGAGTCAAAAGCAAACAGACTAAGGAAACAACGGAACAAGGCAAGGTTAAGTGGTCTGTATACGGAGAGTATGCTAAAACCAGTAATCTATGGGCTGTGGCTGTTTACATGATTACTTTGATTTGTGCTCAGACTGCACAGATTGCGGGCAGTGTTTGGCTGAAGAATTGGGCTGAACATAACCAAGACACGAACTCTAATGACAATGTCGGCCTCTACATAGGGGTCTACTTCGGATTTGGTATTGGTTCTGCCGCTCTTGTCGTTGTGCAGACACTCATTTTATGGATTTTCTGCTCGATCGAGGCATCTCGTAAGTTGCACGAAAGAATGGCCGTCGCCATGTTCAGATCGCCCATGACTTTTTTTGAGACAACTCCTGCTGGACGTATACTCAACCGATTCTCGAACGACATCTATCGTGTGGATGAGGTCCTAGCACGCACATTCAACATGCTCTTCGTCAACGCTGCAAGAGCTGCATTCACCTTGGTTGTCATTTCAGCTGCTACGCCAATCTTTATCGCTCTGATCTTACCACTTGGTGCTCTCTACCTCTACATCCAACGATACTATCTAAGAACCTCACGCGAACTGAAGCGCCTGGATAGCGTTAGCAGATCACCAGTCTACGCTCATTTTCAAGAATCTCTAGCTGGAATCAGCACCATCAAAGCTTATCGGCAACAGACTCGTTTCACTCTCGAGAACGAGTGGCGTGTAGATGCAAACCAACGTGCTTACTTCCCTGCTATTAGCGCAAATCGTTGGCTGGCTGTGCGTCTGGAATTCCTTGGATCTGTAATCATTCTTGCCGCCGCTAGTTTCGCCATTATCTCTGTCAGCAGTGGCAGTTCGATTTCTGCTGGAATTGTCGGTCTTGCCATGTCCTATGCACTTCAGATCACTCAATCGCTCAATTGGATTGTCCGCCAGACTGTGGAAGTCGAGACCAACATTGTTTCTGTCGAACGTGTCCTTGAATATGCACGATTACCCAGCGAAGCGCCTGACGTTATTCAGAACAACCGTCCTCCATCAAACTGGCCTCCCCATGGTGCTGTTCACTTCAAGAACTTCAGCACAAGATACCGAGAGGGCTTGGACCTTGTCTTGCGAGACATTAACCTTGACATCAAGCCTCGCGAGAAGGTCGGTGTTGTGGGACGTACTGGCGCTGGCAAGTCGTCTTTGACACTGGCACTGTTCCGCATTATCGAACCTGCTCAGGGTAACGTTGATATCGACGATCTGAATACAAGTACGATTGGTCTGCGCGACCTCCGACAAAGACTCGCCATTATACCTCAAGACGCAGCTCTATTCGAAGGCACTGTCCGAGACAACCTCGATCCAGGACACATTCACGACGACTATGAGTTGTGGGATGTTCTAGGTATGTAGTATCCTCTTCTACTCAGCTAAACATGCTAACATTAGTATTAGAACACGCTCAACTCAAAGAGCAGATCAAGCGTATGACTGGCGGCCTCGAGGCTCACATCAATGAGGGCGGATCAAATCTTTCGCAGGGACAACGCCAACTCATCTCTATTGCTCGTGCTCTTCTTACCCCTAGCAATATCCTAGTGCTTGATGAAGCAACTGCTGCAGTCGACGTCGAGACCGATGCTTTCCTCCAAACTCGAATGAAGAGCGTGTTCAAGGATCGCACTATAATCACTATCGCGCACAGGATAAATACGATCATCGACAGTGATCGCATCGTGGTGTTAGACCATGGGAAGGTGGGAGAATTTGACACACCGGCTGCTCTTATGCAGACAGGAGGGCTATTCTACAAGCTTGTCAAGGAAGCAGGGCTGGAGAATAGTATTCCAGGCTACAGTGCAAACGGTGGCAGCGCAGGGGATGATAAGGTGGAGCAGGTGAAGCAGGAGCAAGATAAGGAGCAGAAGGGTCAGAAAGGTAGTACTTGAGGGTTGATCATACTTTAGACTGTACAGCAATTCAGCGCTTCGCATAACCTATAGATTTTCCTACACTTGCATTTTTTGCCACTCGTAACACGTGATGTGTGTGTGAGACCGTGCTTATCTTGATGTCAACTTCAACTTCAGACCTTCCTTCATTACCCATCTCTACACTCTCCTTCATTGATCTTTGCTTTTTGCTCTTCCTCCTGCCTGCCGTGATACCCGTGGAAAGATCTGGCGCTCGTGGCGTATCCAGCACCAACCCCACCTATCTTTAACCTCCTCTCATACCTATCTATAATATCTACAATACTATGCAATCAGAAACGTTAACCTACTCCTCCGACCGAAAAGGCACACCGGATCTCCGCTTCATACAGTACGATCCTCGTCTGTTAGGCCTGTACAGTACTAACTGGATATCTCAAGCTATAATGACGTCTATCACGTCGAACCAGGTTCAGCAGAACCAATTGGCGGAATAGCTCGTTTTCAGACGCTATGTGATTTCTACAGGAGTGATGAGAAGTTCAAGGAACAGCCGGGGCTGTTGACGTTGTTTTCAGGAGATGCGTTCAATCCGAGTTTGGAAAGTAGTGTCACGAAAGGTATGTTGTGGTGCAGCTGGAAGAAGCTGATCAAGAGCAGTATCTCTGGAAGGGTTTTGAATTAATGATGCTGTAGGGAATCATATGGTTCCGCTCCTGAACAATATTGGGACGGATGTTGCCTGTGTTGGTGTAGGTTTATCAAAACCAGTGGTACTCGACCGTACTATACTGCAATGGAAAGTAACATCGTGTCTAGAATCATGATCTCGACTTTGGCATGGATCAGTTTCGACATCTTACCAGCAAATGTACATTTCCTTGGCTCCTGGCGGTAAGTGCTACGAAAAGATCGTCTGACGCCTTTACTTTTCTGTATGCTATATGATGACAAAAGCTAAACATGATCCAGAACGTCCTCAACCCAGCACTCGGCGACGACGTTCCTCTCGGCAATGCCAAAAAGACAGCCATGCTCACATCATCTACTGGCATCAAGATCGGCGTGATAGGAATAGTAGAAAAAGAATGGCTCGATACCATCAACTCTCTTCCACCCAACCTCATCTTTCTTCCGGCCGCCGAAGTCGTCCAAAATCTCGCCGCTGTCCTTCGCAAAGACGGTGCGGAGATGATCATCGCCCTGACGCACCAGCGCGAACCCAATGATATCAAATTGGCCAAAGCAGTACCGGCAGGAACCTGCGATCTCATCGTAGGTGGCCACGATCATTTCTACGCTCACAGCATAATCAATGGCGTCCATCTTTTGCGCTCCGGCACC
>Ga0160428_1001827_pt1 | contig 14603 bp, 12 predicted proteins | sample SolpanmetagenomM_FD_108198 | JGI IMG/M metagenome (GOLD analysis project Ga0160428, IMG submission 108198) | Solar panel surface microbial communities from Lawrence Berkeley National Laboratory, California, USA - M | ecosystem: Engineered > Built environment > Solar panel > Unclassified ... | reverse complement strand
GGTATGCGATGCTTCTAAACGCAGCCATTCAAGGTAAAACCTTGTCACATATAGCTAATCCAGAAATTGCGGAGCACCATTTCGGACATGCTGAATTAGACCAGGACGTCGAAGAGGGCGATGATGATGAAACACCTGCTAATGATCACATAAATTGGGATGAAAATCAGAGTGCCAAAGCGGTGCAGGAATCGAGTACAAATATTACCGAGACCAATTTGACAACGAGCTCTAATACACCACCCATTATTAATGGTACTGATGTAGGAGCCACGCCTCCAATTCACACGCTCGACAGTGCGCTCCCAGATTCGAAGTCAAATATGAGTGTGCAAGAACAGTCTGCCGCGCGATTGCACCCAGAAGAACGTGATCATGATACAGTAGGCAGCATTGGTGATTTCCTCGAAGACGAAGACCGAGAGCTCGATGATCTTGAAAATCATGTGACAACCGAGCCACATGTTGATGCAAATAACGCTACGAAAATTGAAAGTCCGACTTACAATAGAGCTGCAGCATTGTTAGCTGGTGGCGTTCGCGAAGTGAGGTCTCAACTTCATATCAACGATACGACTAAGGATGAATCCAATGATTCAGCAGTCAGTGTATCACATGTCAAGCACGATGAAGCTGACGAGATCGATTTTGACGACGACTTCGATGACCAAATCGTTCCAGTCAAACACGATACTGCGATTCCTACATCTGCTAGATCCGACAGGAGCATACCTGATCCGCAAGCGATTAGTGGCAAACGTGCTTTAGAGGAAGATGTTGATGATGCTGCAAAGTCAAAGAGACCTCGAGCGGACTGAAGTAGCAATGCGGGGGGTTTAGGGAAAATTATAACCACTATATTTCTTACATTTTATTGTCCAAGCGACATTTGTTTTAATCGTCAACTCATCCAGTCAGCTAACATTCTCAGCAATTCCAGCATTCCCACTGTTGGGGTTTTTCGGTAAGATTTATGACTAACATTTTACCTAGGTAATACTTTATAACAGAAGTGGTCAGAACTATCGAATGTAGTATCTCTACAATTATATAGTGCTGCTCAAAACACATGATCGGGTTCAAAATGGTTACGTGACTATGAACAATTCAGTCTACTTTACAGAGACCATCATTGAATGATCTCGTCGTCGTAGTGTAAATTATACGTTAACCATGTTATACCTCGTATATAAATATTTTTATTCTATTTTATACATGCATTACAAGTCCTTTACATGTGAAATTTCTTAGAGCAATTCATACACCGCCCGACAGAAAAAGTTCCGTTCCCCGCCCAAAAAGTTGACCGCACCAGTGAATGAATGCTTTCAAGTCTACGACAGTTTGACCGTGATAGGAAAATAATTGAACGATGGTATCTGCTCGCTCAAAAGTCAAAGCTGATGATGACTTTATAACGACCATTTACGACGACGAAGACGTCAACATACCAGATGAAGATCTTGTAGCCACCAGCGATCCCGAACCCGAAGACCAAACTACAAACAGCCACGAAAGTCTGCAGAAGAAACGAAAACACGCCACCTCGACGCACGAAAAAAAAGCAAGCAAAAAACAGAAAATAGCTGGAGTTTCTGAAAAGGTTGCAAAGACAAACTCTCGAGGCGAAGAAGTAGCTGCCGAAGCAGATATCGATCCCGAGTTTGCTTTCCAGATTGACGAAGGCGCGGATGAGTTGGAAGACTATGATGCTTGGGCCAAGGATACGGGAGTAGTGGCAAAGGGAGAGGTGGACATTGATGAGATTATTGCTTCAAGGAGACGGCGTCAGGGAATAGACACTGCTACAGAAACGGAAGAGAATGATGAAGAAGAGGAGGAGGAGGAGGAAGAGGAAGAAGAGGATATGAATTTATCAGATGAAGAATTATTGGCTGAAGATGGATTCGGTATGGGTGCGGATTCAAATGACGATGAAGCATCTGATAATGATGAGGTAGATGGTGAAGGAGATGAGAATGACGAAGAGGGTGAAAACATTGAAGAAGATGACGATGAGGATAATCGAGATAGTTTCGTTGCTGCCAATGTTCATCCTGACGATCTTACTGCCGCTTCACAATCCGAGGATGAGGACGCAATGGAAGAAAGCGTAGATGTAGAAGAGTTAGCAAAGCAGAAAGCATTCTTTGCGCCAGAATCAAACACGACAGAGTCGAATGCCATTGAGACTGGAAAAGGTAGTTTTATGGACTTTCAACTGTCCAGACCCATCTTGAAAGGATTATCTGCTGCTGGCTTCACTTCTCCAACTCCCATTCAAGCGAGAACAATTCCAATCGCACTTTTGGGTAAAGACGTTGTCGGTTCAGCGGTGACTGGATCAGGAAAGACTGGTGCTTTTATCGTGCCCATCCTTGAACGTTTATTCTATCGTTCGAGAGAGCATCCAACTACTCGTGTAGCTATATTGACACCAACTCGTGAACTGGCTCTACAATGTCATCAAGTGGCTACAAAACTAGCAAGTCATACGGACATCACATTCGGTCAAGCTATAGGAGGTCTCAATCAAAAAGTACAAGAATCAGCATTGAAATTGCGACCAGATATTGTGATAGCGACCCCAGGTCGATTCATTGATTTCATGCGCAACTCTACAGCTATACAGACGGATTCTATTGAAATACTTGTTCTTGATGAAGCTGATCGAATGTTGGAAGATGGATTTGCAGATGAACTTAACGAGATTCTCACATCACTGCCCAAATCTCGGCAGACTATGTTATTTTCCGCTACTATGACTTCAAACGTCGACGACCTTATACGTGTAGGATGTGTAAGACCAGTCCGACTCGCAGTTGATTCGGGAAAGCGTACCGTATCTGGACTTGTTCAAGAATTCATCCGTCTACGACCGGGACGAGAACATCTTCGTCTACCATATCTCATCTATCTCTGTACGACCAGTTTCAGATCCAAAGCGATTGTATTTTTCCGACAGAAACAGCTTGCACATCGAGTGCGTATCATCTTTGCTCTACTCGGTCTTTCAGCGGCTGAACTCCATGGTGCAATGACACAAGAACAACGTATCAACTCGGTAGAGTCGTTTCGAAGCGGAAAAGCCAACTTCCTCCTCGCTACTGACCTTGCCTCACGTGGTCTCGATATCAAAAACGTCGACTACGTAATCAACTATGACGCGCCTCAGAGTCACGAGATCTATCTCCACAGAGTGGGAAGAACCGCTCGAGCAGGTCGTTCGGGCCGAAGTGTCACTCTCGCAGCAGAAGTCGATCGAAAAGTCGTAAAATCCGCCGTCAAAGCCGCGCGCGAACAAGGCGCCGTCATCAAAAGTCGAGCCATTCCACAGGAAGAAGCCGAGAAACTCGACGTGAAGCTAAACGGTCTAGAACAGGAAATCGAAGACGTCTTGAAGGAAGAAAAGGAGGAAAAAGTCATCAAGACTGCGGAGATGCAAGCCAGACGAGCGGAGAATATCATGAATCACGGAAAGGAAATCATGGCAAGACCCAAAAAGACTTGGTTTCAAGGCCAAAAGGATAAATTGGCTAGTAGAGAAAAAGGTAAAGCGCAGTTGAACGTAGTACCTAGTGGACCGATGACTGTTGATGAAAAGGTCATGGAAATATTACAGAAAGAAGGAGGGAAGAAGAAATTGAGTAATAAGCAGAAGAAAAGACTGGATCTGAAAGATGAAAGAAATGAAGCGAGGACGTGGAAAAAGGGAAAATCCGAAAGAGATCAGACTGTCACGTCAAAACCTGCTGGCGTTAAGAAGAATAAAGGCAGAGTTGGAGATAAAGGAGGCAAAGGTGGTAGAAAATATAAAAAGTAATAGTGACAAGGGTATCTAGTCATTATCATGTCAAGTTTGGGTATTATATGCCTCTGTTGAATTCTACTACTCCATGCTCTTTGCCACCATCTACTTTGTCCCAAAACTCTTTCTCTAGTCTACCTATCGCGATACTTTGTCGTTGAGGAAATACTCCCAAGGCAAGAGGTAATGCAAATATGCTAGTCGTGAGTATCAAACCAAGATTAATAGGCAACACCATCCTTGGTCTGTTTTTCAACCAGTCCGTCTTTTGTAATCTCACTAGTATCAAAGGAGGAATGACCATGATAGGCGTAGCATTGAACACTCTACTAGCAGCAGTCTCTGCAACTGCTATCCAAGCCGCCTTTTTTGATTTCCCTATCGACTGTGAATGTTTTTCCCTTTCCGCTTCATCTTTGATTTCTTTCTTATGCCGACCATGTCTGATCTTCCACTCTTGTATCTCTTGAGCTTCGTCGTCATCTTCTACAAACGGAACTCCAGAACTAGTAGCTGGAGTGGAAACAAGACTCGCTGCAAAAGCCGGTAATTCCTTTTTCCCCCGTTTCAACCTTTCCAATCTTTTCTTTTCTTCATCGTTGTCGACAACGACATCGACCTTTCGACCAGGGAAGATATCGATACCCTTTCTTATTTCTTCCCCTCGCATTAGAAATACGTTCAATGCTCCAGCCGTAGCGACAGCTGCAAATGGGACTAATCTGCCTAGAATAACTTTTGTCGATGGACTTACTCTTTTCAATCTCGGTACTAAAGCATTCAAACCCAACGCCACACCACAAGACGCTGACACAGCGAGTAAATAAGACTGTACTAATCCTCCAGTAGTCAAAGGTGTACTTTTATTAGCATTCGATGCATTAATCGCTACATTCAAACTTTGATTCGTAATTTGCCAACCTAATGTTCCGAGCGTAGATAGATTAGGAGTCAACATTCCAGCCGTGACGATCAGGTTCGATAACACGAAACATGACATTCGAAACGGTAGAAGGACTGGCTCTCCTGTATCTGGATGGAGTGTCGAGTCGAGGATTTTCTTGGCTTGCCAATGATCAGGAGTGAACGAGGGAGCATGGAGAGAAGAGGATTGTTTGTAAGCTGTAAGGAGAGATTTTGCATTCTCGAGCGACGAAGATGATACAAAGAGGGTGCGAGGATCGGAGAGTTGGGCGGAGTGAAGGACTCGGCCCCAATATGTTGATAGATCGTATTGGGAATTGGGTAATGGACGAGAGCCAGGGAGAGAGGATGACATTATGGATCACTGATTGACAGTATGAGGATTTGTTGAAGTTTATTGCGCTGGCATAATATACATCAATGCAGGAATGTTATGTGGTGTTATTACAGTGAGATATGATTGAAGGTGAAGAATGAATGGCGGGGAACGTTGTATACTTTTTGTATATTTGAGATAAGCCCCGCATTTTTTTACGTTTGACGGCGATAGTGATGGCTGTACTGTACTACTAGACTATCAGAATCAATTGATGTAAGTAACTTGGTAGCATCGAATGGAAGGACGCTATGCACTAAGCTAAAGTCTCCAGCCTGATATTACAAGTATCATCACACAAAATGCTGCACATCTATCCGGCATGTTAGAGGTGGATTCAAATCACGTGCATGACTTGAGAAATGCCAAGACAAATTCGCGAACCTGCACAATTGGTAGAATTTTTTTGAACAAGTCATCATTCCCCATTTGACTCCCCATCGTTAAATTCCACCCATATCAATCATCATGGCTGCATCATTCGGAAAAATCTATACTACCCAGGTAAGCTATCATAAGGCCAGGATGAGGAGTCCTGTACATAAGACATGGTCTGACGAATATCTAGGAAAACCCAAGGTCCACAGCTATCTTCGCTGTCGCAAAGGCCAACGGTCTTGAACTCGAATTGGTCAAGACAGAGCCATCCGGTGACAAGACTGCTGATTATCTCTTGTTGAACCACCTTGGCAAGATCCCTACATTCAAGGGAGCTGACAATTATGTCTTGACTGAATGCATTGCCATTGCTATTTACAGTAGGTTGTTTTTATTTCTTCAATCCGACATTCTATCCCTTTAATTTGATGAGATTTATCACTCAGTTATCCCTGTCTGAAGACTATTGTTGAGAAACGTATTCACACTCTGATTAAAACATATTAAATCAATGCATCATGTTTCGAGAAACGTTCTTTTCTGACATTGACTAACATTTCAAATATAGTCACTTCTCAAAATGAAAAGACTACTCTCCTCGGAAAGACCAAGCAAGACTATGCCTCCATCGTCCGATTCATGTCGTTTGCCAACTCTGAACTCCTTCCAGGAATTGGAGGATGGTTCGGACCTCTCGTTGGTAAATCCCCATACAACAAGAAGAATGTCGAGGAGAGTGAGAAGAAAGCTCTCAGAGCTGTCAAGGTTCTCGAGGACCATCTTCTTGTCAACACATACCTCGTCGGTGAGAGATTGACTCTTGCTGACCTGTTCGTTTGTGGTATGATGGCTCCTGGCTTCAAATTCCTCTTCGACGCCGAGTTCCGCAAGAACTGCCCTAATGTTACACGTTGGTACTCAACCGTTTATAATCAACCCATCTACAGTGATGTTGCACCACATAAGTTTGAGTTGATCGAAAAGGCCATTCCAAACCATCCACCCAAATCTGACACACCAAAGGCTGAAAAGGCAGCAAAGGCTGAGAAGCCTGCTGAAAAACCAAAGGCTGCTCCTAAGGAGACTGAGGAGGAGGACGAAGCACCAGCACCAAAGCCCAAACACCCTCTGGACTTACTTCCAAGAGCCACCTTTGCTTTGGATGACTGGAAACGCAAATACTCCAACTCCAAGGATGTAAGAGTTGATGCTTTGCCTTGGTTCTGGGAAAATATGAACTTTGGAGAGTATTCGATATTCAGAGTTGATTACAAGTACAATGATGAATTGACAGTCTCATTCATGTCCAGTAACCTTGTTGGTAAGTCGTTTCCAACAGCAATCTATCTTTGATAAATACTAATTCTGAATTAGGTGGATTCTTCACCCGTCTTGAAGGAAGCCGAAAGCACTTGTTCGGATGTGCAAGCGTCTACGGAGGAAACAACGATTCCATCATTCGTGGTGCTTTTGTCACTCGTGGTCATGAAGCTTTACCTGCATTCGATGTCGCTCCTGACTATGATAGTTATGAATTTACCAAACTTGATCCAAGCAAGAAGGAAGATAGAGAGTTTGTTGATAGTATGTGGTCATGGGATATGCCTATCGAGGCCAATGGGAAGGAGTATAAATGGTCTGATGGAAAAGTCTTCAAGTAGATTATCTTCTTCTATATAAAACAATTAAACTAGAAATATAGCACGGTTCTACACGTACTGTACTGTAGAATATTTGTGTACAACACAATTCTCTTAATGTTTCGACGTCATTTCACAAGCCTTTATAAATTATCCTCATCACACTATATGTTCAACGCGTATTTTGTTTCAATATGTTTGATAATGACGATGAGAAACACGCCCCCAAGATAGCAGCTTTATTCATCGTCGTTTTTGATCAGCGAATAGGGTATATCAGCCAATTATTTACCCTTATTTTAATAGAAACAGACACTAATCAAAGAAAAAAGGTACAAGATACTATGGCAACGCTCCCTCCCTGACCGTACGCTACCTCCTACACCCTGTTAAACTTATACTTAAAAGAAACAGTTGCTATAGACGGCGTAGTCGAATACAAATCCCTCCCATCCGGTCTTCACCACGTCGAATCCGACTTCATGTCCGTTTCTAGATACATGCTCGAATAATCCGCAGTGTTGATTTAGATATAGATACTTTACCCACGCCGATCACGCCGGACTGAGCGGTTTTACAAGACGAGACGCAGATGACGAACATAGAAGCGCACAATTCGTCGCAGTAGGAGTTTTGGCTCGAAAAGGTAGTGAGCAATTAGGAAGGATATGGGAACATGCAGAACGACTAGCTGAGTTGTCAAAGTGAGTCCATCCCCTCCAACAATAAGAAGGAATGTGAGAAGAGGAGTTGATGATGAGAAAAGGTCATGCGATGTGGAAAGCGAGCGACATGATGAGTTACAGCGGTACTGGGACGAATATAAACTCGATGATAGAGAAAGTTCTGATGCGAGGAGAAGGAGTAAAGACGAAGATGATGCGGAACAGTCGGAAAGGAAAAATCAGGCTATGAATGGGAGCTTGTCAACACATCATCCTGCTTTTGGAATTGATGAGTTGTTCGATACATTTGGACCACTGATGTTTCCTATCCATCGAGCTACACTGCTTCGAAAACGGATATTGTTCTCAGCTACGGCTCCGATATTACGGACTTGCACTTTTGGTAAATACCCCCTTTACATCTAAATATTAAGATTTGGATTACTGATGATGAAATCGTAGTATACCTCTTCTCCCTGTTCTCGACCATTTCCAACCAATATCAGAAACATAACGAATCGTCTCGGCATATTCCCGCTCTGTTTAACGTCGGTGTACACGATATAGCAGAGTTATCTACATACAAAAAAGAAAAGACAGTGGGGTATATAGCGTGCACGACGGATGGAATCATTGCCACGAAACGAGACTTGTACGATATTCTAATCGAGTTTCCTCAAGACGACGATGGTGCGAGAGTGAAGATTGAGAATTCAGACGGCTCGCCTGTCCTGGCCACGCAGAGAGATTTACGTAGATTTCAACATTTACGTCGAGAATTAAAACATGCTCATGAATCTATTCGAGGGAGTCGTAGTATATTCCCTGCTGAGGAAGACGATACACAACCCCTTTTATCAGAATCGTCACGTTCGCAATCTCGACTTGACGAAGACGCTGAGAATGAAGGTGGGGAAGAGGAAGTTGAGGAAGATTATACGAACGTGACGGAAATGATAACGTGGTCTGAAACACTATACTCGTCGTTTCTATGGTGGTCTTCTTCCGGAGAAAGCTTTTTACAATTGACAGATGAAGCTAGTCAGGATAATAAATTGGTAGAAGATTTGATCGAGACGTCCAACTCGGCGTATAATCCATCTAAACCAAGGCACGACAGTCATGGTGGTGAGGGTGAAGATGTCGTAGTAAGTGGTAAAGAAATGACAGAGAAGAAAGTCACGGTATTGATAGCGTATTTTCATCGCTTGACGAGATTATATTTCGATAATGTCAAGGAGATAATTGATGATGAAAGTAGGGTCAACAAAACCAGAATCGAAGGAGAAGATAGAGAAGAGGTACAGATTGATACAGATGATATGATGAGACTAGGACTTGATGAGTGGAGTGCAACAGATGCATTATTTATCAGAGAATTTGGAAAGAAATGGTGGAGGAGAAATGTCACGTATTCAGGAAGGGGAGTGGAATGCTGTGGTTTGAGACTCACTTGACTATTAAACATGTTTACTAATTTACAAAGCCAAGATATGAAGCTTTACATTCAATATTTCACGAAATGTAGAAGTTCCCCTGTCTTCAGGCTGCAAGTCTATTTCAGAAAGTGACTTGAAAGGGTCATTGTCGTCCTGATATCTTTTAACGAGAGAAGCTTCAAGAACCAAATGGCTGTGATTCTCCGGTCCTCTTGTCCGTTATTCCGTTTCGCTTTCATACAGTGACCTTGACAGTTCCATCCGCGCACCATCTAAATATCATCTTCTCCTTCATGGTATTCTGCCCCCCCTGTAACTTTAACCCTTGAACAAATAAGCTCTCAATAGATGTCACTAGTATAGCTAAATGAAATGCTTCGAGCATAAGACTGCTACGCCCTATCTTGTATTGTATGTATTTGACCAGTTTTCCTCATTCAATCCTGCCGCGTTCTACACTGCTTTACCGCATGTACCTACCTTATTCTTGGGGTAGACTTTGGCCTTGATCTCGTCGAAAACCATTCCACGCGAGGCATTCATCTACTTGTGTTATGATCAATACTTGTAGTATCAATCAATTCATTCACGTGCTCGAGCATAACGAGTCAACTGTCTTCGGTGATGATCGTTGCCGTGGCAATAAAAGCAGGGTATCTATTATCTGTAGGGCTTTATCAATCAAATGGTCGGTAACTATGAAATGTCCGTCAATAAACGAGACACGAAGTTATGCAAATGGAAAGAAAGAGATCGCACGGTAGAGAGACCAAACTAATGTACCATGAATTAGGATCCTTCTCGAGCATGGTCAGAGTAGCATGATATTTAAGAGCAAACAAAGATTACATTCTGGTGGGTTCTGACATATCTATCTAAGGCAACTTTGATTCGCATCATTACAAAGGTAATATTCACTTACACTTTCGGATCATCATCCCAATTCATGGTCTCATAAAACATAGCTACGAAGCCCTACCGATTGCTTGGAAAGTTGAGTAAAATTAGCCCGGTTCAGGACTGAATTGTTATACTACTAGCATCGCGACAGCTCCTTCTCGTTCACGATAACTCCTTGAAGCAGACTTATTGACGAGCGTAGCTGTGAGGCTGTTAAATACTCTTGCGTCGCCGATCCGGAACAGCAATCTTTACGTGAGGTTTGGGTCGGAAAATGGAGTACGTTTTAGAGTTCGCCAATCCACCTCGCTCAATTGCATTAGGAAGAATTGATTTCGCGTTCTGTATTTGCTTTTGATTTGCTGCATAAAAATCTGTCTTTGTGCTTTCCAAATATGCTGCCTCGATGTATTTCCTTTCTAAATCGAATTTGTGATAATTCATGAAGATGTGGGCTTCGGTTATCAGAGATGAAAGTGATTCGCTTGGCACCTTATCCTGGGTACTATTGTGATTCTCGCCCGACCCATGGTTAGCATTCACTTGTTCTGGAGCGCGACTCTGGGACCCGTGACTTGGAGCTCGGAAATGCTCTAGAACAAGAACGGCAATAAGGTCAGGTATAGGACTATCTAGATGGACTGCGTTGTTGCGCTTTGCGGCTTCGTAATTAGCGCGTCCGTACAGTAATCTAGCCATTTCGCGGCTTTTCGATTCCATTGGCATAAAAACGCACAGCAAGTCGACCACATCCCAGTAGTAAGGAACAGAATTAAACTCACATTCATGGAGGGTTAAATCAAACTTTTTCGCGAAGTCTGCAGTGATTGAATCCGGAATGGAAGGTTTGTACAAAAGAGTCAGGTTGGGGATATACTCACACGAGACGTGCCTCATCTCCCTGTCAGTATTTCGGATGACCAAGGGAAGCCATGGCAATATTTTCACCATTAACAATCCCTTGGTTTCTTGTATTTTAGTACGGCGCACTGCCTCCTCTGTTATCAAAAAAGGGTTATTAGCCTTTTCTGTTGTGCTGCAGATCGCAATGATCTTGGCAAAGTCATCCCTTTTTTGTTGGATGTGGTGATCGGTCCTATCTTCTGTTACAAAAATTCGCCAATCTTGACCCAGGCGCTCGCCCCATAAAAAAGCTACGCCGCCTAATAGATGCCGTTCAGCAGCCCGATAATTGTTTAAATATAGGTCAGGACGTTGTGTCATGACAGTCTCGTTTGGCTCATGCGCCTTTATATTCATCAAGGAAAGTTGTTCGAAGAAGCAGTCTACAAGACTTTCACAGAGGGACTCTGGTGTATGATTTGTCTTACGAATTTCGGATTTACCATGCTCGTCTTCGACCCAAAACAGATCGTAAAACCACTTAGCTTGCACTGTATACATTCTTTTTTTCAGTTGAAGAACTTGATTTTTTGAATCCGCACTCGAAACTTGAGTCGAGGCCATTGTTGCGATGTATTATATTGTTAGCGGGGTAATTTAGATTTAAGGGAATTGAAAAGAGAATAAGCAGAAACATTTCGACTGAAAGTGCGAACTAATATATATATACCCGACACAACTTGGAGAAGGATTCAGGAAGCAACACACGATATTTTGGGATTTCCGCAGCGTGACGTCAAACAAAAGGTTCGCGGATTCAGGATCGCACGCTTCCGACCAATTCGACAGGATTTTGACGAGGTATTTGTCCAAAAGGAAGAAAGAAAATTGAAGGATGCAACACTGCAACAAACAAGGTTCAGGATTTCTGCAGCATGACGACAAAACAAAGTTCGCGGATTCAGGATCGCATCCTTCATTTCCGGTCGACATGAAATTCGAGAAAGGATGTTCCGAGAGAAGGATGAAGGATGCAACAAACAGAGTTCAGGATTTCTAAAGTGTGACGTCAAAAAAAGGTTTGCGGATTCAGGATTGCATGCAGCTCGCTTCCATCCTTCTTCACCCCGACATGACGCTATGCCCAAGTCAAAATCCTGTGAGTCAACATGTACGAGATTGTCACAATTGGCGTAGGAGAACAAGCGAATCATATTGGTTCTCACTTCTGGAACACACAAGAGTCATATTTCACATACGATTCCAATGACCAGACTCCTTCAGTCAATCATGACGTCAACTTTCGCCAAGGCATTGCACCGGATGGATCTGATACATATCTTCCCCGAACGTTGATATACGACTACAAAGATTCTTTTGGTACGCTCCGCAGTGATAATGGATTATATCAATTACAAGATCATGCTCAAGCATCTGCTGAACAATGGTAGGGTATAGCATTTCCATATAGTGTTATCGATCTTCTGTCGCGCTTCGTACATGTTCATAGCTCTTTGCCCTCTAATACATCCTGTAAATCCTACCTCCTTTGACCGAATCTTCTCATTTTGCTCTTCGTTCCATTGCCTGTAAATTTGCAAATATATCCGGACCATGTCATGGAATCTCTGACTTTTGACCGAGTAGGCAGGGAACTGTGACTACGATAACGACGGACGAACCTAGACTGAGTCCATCGGCATATCAAGCTGCGTTGTCAGCAGGTAGGACCCTTCCCACTTTGACAACATCTTCCGTCAGATACTGGTCAGACTATTCACATACTTTCTACCATCCAAAGTCTTTGATCCCAATCATACCACAAGATAATCTCCGACAGACTACATCGTCACATCCTCCAATAACAGGCTTTACGTCGGGCGTAAATCTATTTGAACAATTGACGAGCGAATCCGATGGACAAGACTTGTTTGAACGAGATCTGCGGCCTTTTCTGGAAGATTGCGATGCCCTACAAGCTATTCAGATCTATACCTCCTCGGTAACAGAAGGGGTCTGGGGTGGCTTTACAGCTCAATACGTCGAGAAGATTAGAGATGAAGTAGGCAAGTTAGGAATCTGGGTTTGGGGTGTGGATGGACCGGCACGTAGTCAAGCATATACGAGAGTGTGTGATTAAAGCAAAGTCTGCCTTCGATTAGCGACACTGACATGATATTTGTTAGGAACAACGAGCCATACAAGATGCCAATGCCATCCAAACACTTTGTCAATTGGCGGATACTGCTACACTATATTTACCACTTTCCAAACCACAAGCCGATCTGCCCAAGTATATCACTGACTTTGAAGCCAAGTCCGATTGGCATACATCTGCATTACAAAGTACAAGTATCGAGAGTTTGACCCTTCCTTCCCGTCTGCAATCAGATCAAACAGGAAGAGCCAAGTTAGATGAGTTCGAGGCAACCCTGACAAATGGCGGACAAAGACGACTGGCCAAGTTGGAGATGACCATCAGTAGTGAGGACTTCGACCCACACGCCAATGAAGTTCTTAAGAACCACGATGATAGAGCGCCAACCTCCACTAACGGCGAAAATCAAACGATCCATTCAGACCAAGATAACATCCTCCAGCTCGACATCGATATGACTTACCACCCAACTGTTACCACATCTTCACGTCTGCTTTCCAAACAGCCCCCTCATCAAGAGAAGATATTCTCCCAGGTCCAATCTCTGCGAGGGTCTTTTCTACCCAGTCAAGACATTGGATCCATAAACTCATCTTCTCACAACCGTTTTTTGGCTTCAGGATCGATCAATGATACAAAGCTGGCTGTCTACCAAAATCAATTATTATATCCAATTCTAAGCAGTTTCCCCTCAATACTAACCTTTGACAACAAAAAGATACAGCCCGGAAAGGGACGCAATGTCAGTATCAAATCGACATTGGGTACTACTTCGGGTATGGCACGAGACTTGAGAGTAATGGAGGAGATAGCACGGGGTAGTAGGGTCTTACTAGCATTGAATGGTATGGGAGACGAGAGAGAAGGTATTTGCAATGATTTAGCTAGATTACGAGAGGACTATGAAGATGGCTGGGAGGGGCAAGAGAGCTATAATGACGATGACGATTGACAAACAATCTACTGTACTAGAAAAATATCATCGTAGTATAAGTTTAGCCAATTTTACCTACTATATATCTCCTTCCGTAAGGATATACATTCTCATTCACGGCAATCGTGCTCGGTGACATTTGTGTTTCTTGTCACATTGTCAATGTCACCCTTTCAGTTCAATACAAGACCGAGTCATGGTTGAGAAAGTCACTTAATCTCACTACACCCTCGGAAACGCCTCGATTTACGACAATGATCCAAACATAGCACGAAAAGGTCAAGGAATATTGTGGATGGTAGACATCGAGTTCGTTGGGAAGATGTGCTGGCGAGATAATCCAATATCAAGCTGGCAGCTACGAGATAATTAATTGCTACACGCATGTGTGATACGGAACAAATAAACTTTTCGTGTTTGTCGCTGTCATATTCAGGGTTAGGCCAAACGCACAGGAACGCACGTTATGCAAGGCCGGCAGCTGGCGATCTTCAGAAACAACATCACGCCGTTAGCCGAGCAGTACGTTTTTGTTTTG
>Ga0160428_1001826_pt1 | contig 14614 bp, 12 predicted proteins | sample SolpanmetagenomM_FD_108198 | JGI IMG/M metagenome (GOLD analysis project Ga0160428, IMG submission 108198) | Solar panel surface microbial communities from Lawrence Berkeley National Laboratory, California, USA - M | ecosystem: Engineered > Built environment > Solar panel > Unclassified ... | reverse complement strand
ATCGCGCCGTAACTTGCGGCCTAAAATCCGGCTTACCTGTATGATGATGAAACGCTTCCTGCCCGCGCTACTGGCCTCAGCGGCCCTCACGCTGACCCTGGCCGCTTGCAGCTCGCCCGATGGCAACCCCACTTCGACCGAAGATGACGTGGCCACCGCGCCCCTACCCCCCCTGCCTGCCGCAGTCGATACGACGGGTGGCAAAAAAGCGCCCGAGCCCGCTGCCAACAGCGTGAACCGCGAGCTAACGGCCCCCAATGCGGTGGAAGACATCAAGAAGATGCAGCCGCAGATGTAACGCGCAGCTTTAGGCTGATTGAACTGACTCCGCAGATGTGGACAGTTTCTTTCCGTTGAATTTTCTAGTAATCTTTGGCCTGGGTTAGTGAGCTGCCACGCAGCTTATTAACCCAGGCTTTTGCGTAACGCGCTTTTTTATTTTTATGCCTACTTCCCCTACCCTGCGGCGCGGCCAAGAAACCGATTTGCCCCGCGTGCTGGCCCTCATCCAGGAGCTGGCGGTGTACGAGCGTGCGCCCGAGGCCGTGACCAACACCTTGGATATGATGCGCCGCGATGGCTTTGGGCCGGAGCCGATTTTCGGCTTTTTTGTGCTTGAAGATGGCGATGACCTCCTCGGGCTGGCGTTGTTTTACACCGCTTACTCGACCTGGAAGGGCCGCATGCTGTACTTGGAAGACTTGGTGGTGACCGAGGCCGCCCGGCGCGGAGGCTACGGCCGCCAGCTGTTTGACGCTGTGGTGGCGGAGGCCCAGCGCACCGGCGCGCAGCGCATGAAGTGGCAGGTGCTCGACTGGAATGAGCCAGCCATCGGCTTTTATAAAAAGCTCGGCGCCACCATCGAAACCGAATGGCTCAACGGCAACCTCAGCGCCGAAGAGCTGGCCAACTACCAGCCAGCCGCAGGCCGCTAGCTTCTTCGGCACGAAGGATTTACGAGCTAGCAAGAAGTGGTTTGCCAAAAGGGGGATAGGGAGTATAAACTAATGCCCTATCCCACCTCACAGCCTAACAACGCGCAGGGTTCGGCTGCCTTGGCTATCGGTAAGGCGCAGCAGGTAAAAGCCGGGGCGCAGGCTAGCCACGTCGAGGGTGAGCAGGTTGACGCCCGCCTGCACCGCTAAGCGCTGGCCGCGGTGGTAGCGCCCTAGTTCGTCGTAGAAGCGCACCACCAGGTCGCCGGCCGCGGCAGCCGGGTACGTAAGCTGCAACTGGCTACCCGCTACGGGATTAGGGAAAGCCTGGGCCTCGGGGGCCGCCTCGGTGGTGAGCAGCAGCGGCGCGGCGTAGTCGGTGCTGCCATCGGGGCGGCGCAGGCCCAGGCGGTAGTAGTGCAGGCCGGCCAGCGACTGGGCATCGGCCAGCGTGTACTGGCCGCTAGCCTGCCCGGCGGCGACCGTAGCCACGGCTTGCCAGCCCGCAGCGGCCGCCGTGGTATCGAGGCCCACGCTCCGCTCCAGCACGAAGCCACTCACAAAGCACTCGGCTTGCGTGCTAAATGTGACGCCGGGGGTAGAGCCAAGATTGGCCGCCAGCCCGGTAAGCGGAGCCGGCAGCATCGCCGCCCCGCCGCAGCCTCGGCTGCGAAAGCTGCGGGTGCGCAGCACCAGCCGCCCGCCCGCCACGTCGGACGCTGGGGCGAGGGTGCGCAATGTGGCGCCGGCTGCCACGCCGTAGTGCATAATGGCGCCCGGCCGAATGAGGTGCGTGAGCTGCTGCGCGTGGCCCAGCTCGTGCACGGCTACCGACTCAAAATCGTATTGCCCACTGCCCGGCCGCGCCGGCCCAAACTGGAAGGGTAAGCTGGCCGAGAACTGCTGGTCAACTTCGGACACGTAGAACACCACTTCCCCCTGCGGATTATAACAGCCTAAGTAATAAGAGGTAGTGCGCCCTAACACCCGCGCGGGCAGCGTGCCATCGTCGAAGGCCACGGCGTTGACGTTGTCGGAAGCGATGGTATTGGCCGGAGCGTCGGCGCCCAGGTCCCAGTTGATGCCCGTGGCGCAGCGCCACTGCCCCAGGGCCCGTTGCCAAGCCGCCACGGCCGCGGCATTGCTCCGAAAGTTGGGTCCCAAGCGAAACGTGAGGCCGCCGGTAGCATTGGTTGCCACGTGGTTGGGCCGGTCGGCAATTGTGCCAGCGGTATCGTCAACGTTAATGAGAGCGTACACGATGGTGAGCGCCGTGGCCGTGGTAGCAGCGGTGCCATCGCTGGTCGTTACGCCCACCGAGCCGGTGCCGGCGGGGTGGCCGTTGCTGGCCAGCGAGGGCACGCGCACTAGTATCTGGGTATCGCTCCAGCTTAGATAGTCGCGGTCGAGGGCGCGGGTAGTGGTAGCTCCGCCATCGTCGGCATTGCGGAAATCGACGCCCCCGCTACCCCGGCTCACCCCAAAGCCACTGCCCCGGATAGTGAGCACCGCCCCGGTGCCCGCCGTAGTCTGGGCCGGGCTAAAACCGCTGATAACCGGGGCCAGCGTGCGCTGCGTAGGGCTGCCCGCCCGGCGGCTGGCGGCTAGCAGGCGCGGGTTGGCGCGCACCAGTTGCGGCGGCTGGCCGCTGAGCTGCGCCGTTTGCTGCGCGGCTTCGGCCCAGCTAGCGTAGGCGTGGGCTGGCTCGGTGGCCGTGCCGCGGGCTAGGTCATAAGTAATGACGCCTTGGCTCGATGCATAGGCTGCGTAGGCGGGCCCTACCCCCGTCCACGGCGCTGGGGTCAGAAAGAAAATGCCCTGTTGGCCCACTGGCAGTGGGCGCAGCGTACTGGTTAATTCTTGACGCGCCAAGCCTACTTGGCCACCTTCCACCAGCAGCGTGAGGGCGGCGGTATCGGCCAGCGCACCCTTCAGCACCCGAAACACCCGCAGCCGCTGGCGTGTGAAAATGCGCTGGTGCGCGGCATCCCATTCGCCTTGCGCATCCAGCACTTCAGCCTCCACCACCAGGCGGGCGGCTTGCACGCGCTCGGCGGGGGGTAGGGGCAGCAACAGGCACGGCAGGGGTGTGGGCTGGGCCGCTAGCCGGCCCGCGCTAGCCACCAGCAACAACGGCAGTAGCCCCCGCCAAAGGGTTCGAAGAATGTGCATGTTACGACAGTATCACTGCGCTGCGCTACCCACGCACCTAGCTACTGCCCAAGCCCGGCACGCTTTCTGAAAGGACCAGCCGCACCTGGCGGTTGGTTGCCCTAGGTTGTATCTTTCCTCCCACCCTTGGCCCGCCAGCGCTCCGTACCAGGCGGGTAGTAGCCGTTGTTTTTTATGAAGCATTTTTTTCCTTTTCTGCTCACGGGCTTGCTGCTAGCCAGTTCGGGAGTAGCCCTGGCCCAGACGGAGCCCAGCGGCACCTCCCAGCTAGCTAAGCCCTGCGCCAGCTACACCGGTCGGGTAGTGGCCAACGAAAAGCCCTTGGCCGGCGTGAGCGTGGCCGTCAAAGGCACTAGCATCATTCTCATTACCAATGAGGAAGGCTTTTTTGCGCTACCACCCAAGGTAACGCAGCTGCCTACCCTGTCGGTGAGTGCCGCCGGCTACGCCCCGCAAGAGCTGGCGCTGACTTCGTGCATGCCCGTCACGTTTGAGATGCAGCTGCTACCCGGCACCCGCATCAAAAAGCACGGCAAGCGCAAGGGCTACATTATGAATGCCGGCTACTAAACGCGGGCGCTGAGCCAGGCTAAGCTGGGGCGCAGCGTAGCTTTCGTTTTTCTGGCTGCCTGCTGCTGGCGGGCCATTCGCCTTATGCTGTTTCCTCCCCACGCTTTTATTATTGAGCACAGCTTTCGGGTGCCGGGGCTGGGGCTGCTGGTGCTGCCTGCGGCGCCGGCCCCGGCCTGGCTGGCTACACTGGTGCTGCATGCGGCCGTGCCCCTGGTGCTACACCGCCCCGGTCAGCCGCCCCTACCCCTACCCGCCACACTAGAAGAGTTGGCGCGCCCCGACCAGCCCGCGGCCTACGCCCTACTGCTCGATGCTGACCCCGGTGGCCCGCTGCCCGCCGGCGCCTGGCTAGCCCTCGAAAATAGCTAGCTACACAGTTGTTTTAGTCAAATACTTCGCGTACATTGCCAGCGCTTTAGCATTCGCCCTCAACTGGTTGGGGCATCTACGCCGGCGCTTGCCGGCAGCTCGCAGCGAATGCGAGCCAGTGGGCCCTTTGGGGCCACTGAGTTGGTTGTATTTGACCCCGCGTCTCCTTTGGAGGCCGCGCCTACGGGCGCTTTGCCAGCCGGCTAGCTGGCTCGGATTACTTGCTTGCCTGCGGCAAGCTACTTATTCGTTTGGGTGGCCTTTGCTAGGTCTTGCTTGCTGCGCAGACGAGTTTCTGATCGGCTGGGCCGGCGCAGTGGCCGGGTTAGAGCTACCTCTCTACCACACACCTTCCTTCCGCTATGGATATGACTATGCCCGTGCGCGCTGGGCTACCAGCCGCACCCGGCCTAGGCTGCGCGAAAGTGCCGTCCGAAGCCGTTTTGTGCCTTATCGCCGGCGGGCCGGCGAGCCAGCCCCTACCCCCCACCTGGGCAGCAAACCTACCTAGCCAAGCAGGACGCCGCCACCGGGCCAACACCTTAACTAGGCAAGCCCAATGAACGCGTGCGCTGCGACGGCCCTGATTGCGGCCGCACCTACCCTGTTTCGGCAGGGTCTACTAGCTCTATTGCGCGAGCGCTGGCCCCTATTACTGCTCAATCTAACGGCCGATGCTACGCAAGTGCCTGACTTAGTGACTCACCACGCCTTTGCCCTGCTCATACTTGATGGGGCACTGCCGCACCTCGACCTCCCTGCGCTGCTAACTCGGCTGCACCAAGCCCGCCCCACGCAGCGCCTGGTGGTGCTGGCCGATGCACCTACTCTCACCCGGCGCCACGCGCCGCTGGCGTGGCCGGGCACCCAACTGCTCGTGCCCAGCCAGGTGGCCCCCCAGGCGCTGGCCACTGCCCTGGCCCCGTGGCTCGATGCACTGCTGGCCGAGCAGCCGGTACCCGAGCGCCCTACCCCCCTACCCAACAGCCACTTTAGTGCCCGCGAGCTACAGGTACTGCGGCTGGTAGTAGAAGACCACTGCAACGAAGAGATAGCTAATCGACTGTTTATCAATGTGCGCACTGTAGAAAGCCACCGCCGCAACCTGCTGCACAAGGCGGGCACACGCACGCTGGTGGGCCTGGCCGCCCGCGCTGTGCGCGAGGGTTGGGTGGCCTGAAACCTAGTAATAGGCTACCCTGGTGACTCGTGCCCTACCCCCTGGTTTCCGCAAACAACTGCCGCAATGGATAGGCAACCTTGGTATAAGTGCCCCTTTAAGTAATCACGTGCTGATACCGCCGCTAGAACTGCGTTGTTACCGCGTGTCCGACCCCCGTTTGGCCCGTACACTACTTTTTAAGCTATCACCGATGCGTAAATGACCACGTGGGCTGTGCTAGTTTTTTCTACGGCCCTGGCACTGTTCACGCTTTTAGATGAAAGAGTAGCTCACGTCCAAAACACCAGTACCTCGGTTGCGCTGAGGCAACCGAGGCACTGGTGTTTAATATCATACGTCCCACTCAAGCTGAGCTGGAGAGACAGCTTAGCTCAGCTTGCGGTAGCGCACGCGCTTGGGCTCCACGTCGCCGAGGCGCTTGCGCTTGGCTTCTTCGTAGTCGGAGAAGTTGCCTTCAAACCACACCACTTCCGAGTCGCCTTCGAAGGCCAGAATGTGGGTAGCCAAGCGGTCCAGAAACCAGCGGTCGTGGCTGATGATGACGGCACAGCCAGCGAAGTTTTCCAGCGCGTCTTCCAGGGCCCGGATGGCGTTCACGTCCAGGTCGTTGGTGGGCTCGTCGAGCAGCAGCAGGTTGGCGCCTTGCTTCAAGGTCATGGCCAGGTGCACACGGTTTTTTTCGCCGCCCGAGAGTGTGCCCACTTTCTTCTCCTGGTCGCCGCCCCCGAAGTTGAACTTGCTAACGTAGGCCCGCGAGTTCACGGGCCGGCCGGCGAGCAGCATGGTTTCGGTACCGCCCGTGATGGTGTCGAACACCGACTTGCTACCGTCGAGCGAGTCGTGCTGCTGGTCGATATACGCCGTTTGCACCGTGGGGCCTACCTCAAAGGTGCCCGCGGCGGGCTGCAGCTGGTCGGTTATCATGCGGAAGAGCGTGGTTTTGCCGGCGCCGTTGGGCCCGATAATACCTACGATGCCACCCTGGGGTAGGGAAAACGACAGGTTCTCAAATAGCAGCTTGTCGCCAAACGCCTTGCGCAAATTCTCCGCCTCAATGACTTGCGCGCCCAGGCGCGGGCCGTCGGGGATGAACAATTCGAGCTTCTGCTCCTTGTCTTTGGCTTCTTCGCCAGCCAGCTTTTCGTAGTTGGCCAAGCGGGCCTTGCCTTTGCTCTGGCGGGCTTTGGGCGACATGCGCACCCAGTCCAGCTCGCGCTGCAGGGTTTTGGCGCGCTTGCTTTCCGAGTTTTCCTCCTTAGCCAGGCGGTCGGTTTTCTGCTCCAGCCACGAGCTGTAGTTGCCCTTCCACGGAATGCCGGTGCCGCGGTCGAGCTCCAGAATCCAGCCGGCTACGTTGTCCAGGAAGTAGCGGTCGTGGGTTACCGCGATAACGGTGCCTTTGTACTGCTGCAGGTGCTGCTCGAGCCAGAGCACGCTTTCGGCGTCGAGGTGGTTGGTAGGCTCGTCAAGGAGCAACACGTCAGGCTCTTGCAGCAGCAGGCGGCACAGCGCCACGCGGCGCTTTTCACCACCCGAGAGGTTGCCAATCACGGCTTCCTGCGGCGGGGTGCGCAGGGCATCCATGGCGCGCTCCAGCTTGCTGTCGAGGTTCCAGGCGTCGAGCTGGTCGAGGCGCTCCTGCACCTTGCCCTGGCGGTCGAGCAGCTTGTCGAAGTCGGCGTCTTCGGCGCCGAAGGCCTCGTTAATTTCATCGTATTCTTTGAGCAAGGCTACCGTTTCGGCTACGCCTTCCTCCACGATGTCGCGCACGGTTTTGGCGGGGTCGAGCTGGGGCTCTTGCTCTAAATAACCCACTGAGTAGCCGGCCGAAAACACGACTTCTCCCTGAAACTGCTTGTCGACGCCAGCAATAATTTTGAGCAGGCTCGACTTGCCCGAGCCGTTGAGGCCGAGCACGCCGATTTTGGCGCCGTAGAAAAACGAGAGGTAGATATTTTTGAGAACTTGCTTCTGGGGCGGGTAAATCTTGCTTACCCCAGCCATACTGAAGATAATGGTGGGCTGGTCGGACATGAGGATAAGGAACGAATGAAAAGATGCGGAATACTGCAAAGCTACCGCGCAGCCGCAGCTTGGCCGAGTAGCGCAGGCCCTAAAAAAAAGTGGTCCGCAGCGCCCAAAAACGCTGATTTGGAAACAAATCTGGCCCTGCCCTAACCCCAACCGTTAACTTAAACGCGGGAAGTGCGTCCTGCAAAACGACAACACGCAATTTTGCGCGTAAACTTGTATTTCATTCCTTGTCCACGTTTGCAAGCCAGTTGCTGCGCTTTCCGACGTTTCTGCCTCACTCTATCTTTCCCATTTCCCAATGGAACTCCCCGACCACCCGCTCACGGAAGCCCGCCGCTATGGCTACGTGGAAGACGGGGGCGTGTGGCTGCGCCCCGTTTTGGGCCAGCCGGCCCGCCGCATCGGCCAGGTAAAAGACACCGACGATGATGCGCTGCGCTATTTCGCTCAGCGTTACGAAGCTTTCCGAGTCAAAATTGACGAGCTGCTCGAGCGCCTGCAAGCCGCTGACAACCAAGGCTCGTACCTTATGAAGCTGCTGCACCTGCAGGAGCAAACGCAGCAGCACGATGGCCTAGGCGACTACGAGCTGCTGCACCGCCGTCTCAAGGAGGCCGAGCAGCAGCTAAACGTATCGGTGGCCCGCAACCGCGAAAAAAACCTGGCTACCAAAGTCAGCCTTATCGAGCAGGCCGAAGCACTGGCCGACACCGTGGAGTGGATTACGGCCAGCGAAACTGTGAAGGAGCTGCGCCAGGCCTGGCTCAAGACCGGGCCCGTAGACAAAGCCCTGACTGAGGACCTGGAAAGCCGTTTTCACGGCGCAGTGCAGGAGTTTTTTGACCGGCGCAAGGCCTTCCAGACCGACCGCAAGGCTATAGCTCGCCGCACCGTGGAGCGCTACCGCGACCTTGTAAATCAAGCCGAGGTGCTGAAAAACAGCGATCAGTTTGAGGCTACTTCACGCCAGCTAAAGCAGTTGCAAACTGCGTGGCGCGAAGTGAATGGCAACCTACCCAAGAAGCAGGCCGCAGAGATGTGGACCAAGTTCCGGGCAGCTAATAACTACTTTTTTGAGCGGCTCAAAAAGCATATCGAGTCGCAGCGCCCCGCTGAGGTGCGGCCCGGTGCGGCACCTGGCTCACCCGAGGAAAGCTTGCTGCGCAAGCGTGAGTTAGCCCGCCGTGCTGAAGCGCTCATTGCCCTACCCCCTAATCAGGGCGTAACGCAGGCCAAGAATTTGCAGGCCGAGTGGAAGCAAAGTGGTGCCGTGCGCGGCCCCGAGTCGGACCAGTTGTGGCAGCGCTTTATGCTGGCTTGCGATAAGGTGTTCGAAATGAGCGCCCTCGACTACTACCTGCGCAAGCGGCAGGCCGAAGGCAGCCCGGCGCCTTCGCCCATCGAGCGGGCGCAGCTGGCTACGACGGCGCTGCGCAAGTTTATTGAAAGTGACCGCCAGGAGCTGGCAGCGTTGCAAGAAAACTTGAGCAAGCTCAGCAGCGCGGCAGCCAACGACCAGCATCGGCAGCTGCTCCAAGGAAAAATTCGCACCTTTGAGCGTAAGATTCAAACTAAAACAGAGCTAATTGCGCTATTTCAGCTGCCAATCGGCACTTAACTTTAGCTAGACTAATCGCGTAGCACTTGTACGGCTTACATTTAACCGTCTTTTCTAGCATTCTTTCATCAACCGCCTACCTTTTTTCACTATGTACTGGACCCTCGAACTAGCCTCCTACCTGGAAGACGCGCCCTGGCCCGCCACCAAAGACGAACTCATTGACTTTTCTATTCGCTCGGGTGCTCCCATGGAGGTAGTCGAAAACCTGCAAGGTTTGGAAGACGACGGTCAGCCCTACGAAAACATTGAGGAAGTATGGCCCGACTACCCTACCAAGGAAGACTTCATGTTTAACGAAGACGAGTACTAAGCTCACATAGTCGTTATCGAGGAGCAAGTAGTACTTGCTCCGTTGGGCATCCGCCTCGGCTAGCTTCTTGCTCTAAGCTTTCTGAAATTGCTAACGACTGACTGCTCACTGCTCATTGAAAATATGGTCGCGGGGTACCCCAATCGGGTGTTACTCCGCGACTTTTCGTTGGCTCTACCCCCCACTCCGACTTTCGTGGCGGTGCTGGGGCACAATGGGGCCGGCAAGAGTACGCTGTTTCGGGTGCTGACGGGGCAATTGCCTTACCAGGGCTCGGTGCGGCTGGGAGGCCCAGAGGAACTGCGTACCCTACGTGGCCCAGCGCTAGCCCGGCGACTGGGCTACCTGCCACAACGCGGCAGCCTCGACTTTGCCCTACCCACCCGCGAGCTGGTAGTAATGGGCCGCTACCGCCACCACGGCCTACTGAGCACCTATGGCCCAGCTGACTACGCGCGCGCCGATGCAGCCCTGGCCGCTGTAGGAGCCACGCACCTAGCTGAGCAAGATTTTCGGCAGCTGTCGGGGGGCGAGCAGCAACTGGTGTGGCTGGCTCAACTCAGCTTGCAGGATGCACCGCTGTACTTGCTCGACGAGCCTACCCAGCAGCTTGATGTGTACCACCGGCGGCGTATTTTTTCTTTACTAACTAACTGGGTAGCAAGTGAGGGACGCACCGTGCTGTGCAGCACCCACGACCTAGACAGCCTGCCCGAGATGTCGGGCTTCCTGCTCAACTTGTCGCGGCCGCGGCCCGAATTGCTCCCCATCAGCGCCGAGGCGGTACGAGGCGAGCGAGAGTTTTTGGAAAGGCGCTAGCTACACGTTGCGCTGGCCTGGCCGGCCGCGCAGCACGTGCCCAATGGAACGCAAAAAAGGCCCCGGCGCCACTGAGTTCATCACGCGCAGGTTGTCGGCCCAGCTGGTTTTTTCGTCCAGAAAACGGAAAATGCGCTCGACGGGGTTGCGCTCGAACAACTGCCGAAAAATGTCGCGCGTCGTTTCGCCCCGGCGCTGCATGATGTCGAGCAGCAGCGTATCGAAGACGCGAAACTGCCAGCGGTCGCCCGTAGGGTCTTGGGGGGGTAGGCCAGTAGCCGCCAGCGCTGCCGCTAGCCGCGCCGACTGCGCCTGAATGCGCCGAAAGGCGTAGCCGGTGCTAGGCTTAGCCCGCCCGGCGCGGGTGCCCAGGTTGATGATGTGCGCCCCTACCCCCGTCGGCAGCGGGTGGTCGGTCATGGGAATGGCGCCGACTTCGGTGGCCGTAATGCGGTAGTCGACAGGAGTGAGCTTGAGCGCACCCTGCAGGTAATCAAGAATATGCGCTTCGTACTCCCCTTTCTCTAGCATAGTAGCCGAAAACAGGGTGTACTCGACCAGCGCCCGGCGTGGGCCAAAAGGCAGCACGTACATAAACCGCGCTTCATGGTGCTGCTCGCCCCGGAAGTCCATAAATTCCACTACAGTGGGGTCGAATACGTCGCGGGTCGTTTCGATTTCCCACCCCAGGAAGTGCTGGAGCAGGTAGCGATGCTTGGCCAGGTTGGGCGTGATGGCCGGCGGGCGGCTGTCGAAGGCGTATGCCGCCGTGAACTCTTGCCCCGCCGCCGTGCGCGCGCGCACGCCTACCCCCGTGTTTTCGAGTGAAGAAACCCGGCCGCGCAGCACCGTAAACTGCACCGGCCGCGCCGCCAGCGCCCGGTGCACAAACTGGTAAAAATCGAGCCCGCGCACGGTGCGGTAACGGTACTTTCCCAAGTTGAGCACCCGGGCAAAGCCGGGCGCCCGGAAGGCTATTTGGCCCCACTCGCCCGTTGCCAACTCATCGAAGGGGGTAGGCTCGTCGGCCCAGTACGACCAGGTGCGGTCGTTCTGGTCTTTGGGCTCGGGCTCGATGAGCAGCACACGTTTAGTGGCCAGGCGTGGCTCCTGGGCCAAATAATAGGCTAGGCTAAGGCCCGCTGCCCCGCCGCCCACCAGTAGGTAGTCATAAGTTTCGGGCAAAGAGGGGGGGTAGGGCATGCCACAAAGATGCGTCTGCGCGGGGGTTTGGCAATTTAGTGTTAGGTTCGTAGTTGTAATACGCGGATTATTATAGACTTGGTATTTTTTTGTTATTCCCCGGTGCTTTACCCCGACTGATTTATTTACACACTATGAATTTGCACAAGGCGCTATTTTTTATGCCCGCGGCAGCAGCAGTTTTAGCTGCCGCCCCGGCCGCCCAGGCCCAGACTGTGCTTTGGGCCAGCAAGGTGGCCGAAGTATCGGCCACCAAAGCCAAGGGCAAGGAACCCTTCTCGCCCGAAAAAGTATTGGGCGAGCCCAATTCGCAGCCGTTGGGCCAGGTCAACAACGAGGCCTGGACACCCGCCAAGGATGGCGCCAACGAGTTTATCGAAGTGCGCTTCGCGAAGTCGATTATCGCGCAGCAAGTCACGGTTATTGAGAACTTCAACCCTGGTGCCGTCACGAAGATTGAGCTCATCGACATCAAGGGCGAGCGGCACCAGGTGTATGCCAATACCAACCCCGGGCCGCTGCCAGTAGCTTTTCGCACGCTGCAAGTGAAGTTTCGGCCCGAGAAATACCGCACCATCGGCGCCCGCGTGACACTGAACGCGGCCAAAGTGGACGGTCCCAATCAGATTGATGCCATTGGCGTGGCCAACGTGGACGTGCAGATTGTGAAGCAGGATTTTAAGAATCCGGCTACTACGGAAGTCGAAACGGTGCAAATGGACTCGACACTTAAGAACCTGGGTCCCAACGTAAACAGTAAGTACGTAGATACCCACCCGGTAATTTCGCCCGACGGCCGCACCATGTTTTTTGCCCGCCAAGGGCACCCCGACAACGTAGGTGGCTCGCGCGACCCGCAGGACATCTGGTACGCGAAGCTGACGAGCGGCAAGAACCAGACCTGGAGCATGGCCCGAAACCTGGGCTCGCCGCCCAACGGCCCCGAAGACCCCAACGGCCTGGCCTCGGTGTCGGCCAACGGCCAGGTGGCACTGCTTATTGGCGTGTACGTCGATGGGTTTATGGAGCCCAAGGGCTTTAGCACGAGCCGGCGCTCGCCGGGCGGCTGGAGCGCACCGCAAAAGGTGGAGATTGACAACTACATCAACGACGATAAAGAGCACCTAGACGGCTACCTAGCTACCTCGGGCAAAGCCTTGCTAATGGCCGTGGACCGCCCCGATGGCCAGGGTGGGCAAGATATCTTTGTGAGCTTTCCGAAGCCTGTGCCCGTAGGTGAGCAGCCCGACCCCAAGCGCCCTACGCAGTGGGCTAAGCCCATTAGCCTGGGGCCTACTATCAATACGCCGGGCGCCGACTTTGCGCCCTTTTTGGCGGCTGATGACAAAACGCTGTATTTCGCCTCTGAAGGACACGGGGGATATGGGAAAAGTGATATTTTTTATTCGAAGCGTCTGGATGACAGTTGGACCAAGTGGAGCGCACCCCGCAACCTGGGACCAGTCGTGAACTCGCCCGATTTTGATGCTTATTACACCCTTTCGGCGGCCGGCGACAACGCTTACTTGGTGTCGGCGCGCAACGGTACTGATGGTTCGAAAGATATTTTCCGCATTGCGCTGGCGCCGGCCTTCAAGCCCGAAGTAGTGACGCTGGTGCAGGGCAAGGTGCTGGATGCCGTAACTAAAAAGCCCATTCGGGCCATTATTCACTACGAAAACCTGATTACGGGCGAGGAAATCGGCGTAACGGAAAGCTCGCCCATCGATGGCTCGTACACGATTGTGCTGCCGGCCGGCGTGCAGTACGGCTACCGTGCTGAATCGCCGGATTACATTGCCGAGAACGCTAACCTCGACGTGACAGCCGCTGATAAGTACTCGGAAAAGCAGCAAGACTTGTTTTTGGTGCCCTTTAAGGTGGGCCAGAAGGTGCGCCTTAACAACATCTTCTTCCCGCAGAGCAAGTACGTGTTGCAGCCCAGTTCCTTTCCGGAGCTGCTGCGCCTAGTGCGCATTCTGCGCGATTACCCTACGGTGGAAATTCTTATCGGTGGCCACACCGACAACCAGGGCGACCCGGCCCTTAACCTAAAGCTGAGCGAAGACCGCGTAAACGAGGTAAAGAAGTATCTGGTTAGCAAGGGCATAGATCCCAAGCGCCTGACTACGCAAGGGTTTGGTGGCACTCAGCCTATCGCCAATAATGAGCAAGAGGAAACCCGCCGCTTCAACCGCCGGGTAGAGTTTACAATTACCAAGAAGTAAGTTTGAGTGCCGAGTGCGCGTTATTCGTTCCCAGCCAGCCTGGGAACGAATAACGCGCACTTCGGATTAACTCGCTCGATGCCCCTACCCCCCCGCTTTTTGGTAAGTATTCGGCCCTGGCTGACGGGGCTGGGTTTGCTGGCCGCTGGCACGGCGCAGGGGCAGGACGTGTACTTTTCGCAAGCCTTTGCTAATCGCCAAGCCGAAAACCCGGCCTGGACGGGCCTGGTGGATGACTACAGCGCCACGCTTAGTTACCGCGACCAGTTTCCGCAGCTGGCGGGCACGTTTCAGACGGTGCAGTTGGCGGCTGGCTGGCGGCTGCCGCAGCCAGGCTTGCACCACGCTATCGGCATTCTTATCAACCAAGACCGGACCGGCGCCGTGGGTTATACCCGCCTTGGCGCCATGGCGCAATATGCTTACCACACCCGCCTCACGCGCACGCTGGCCCTAAGCGGCGGGGCGCAGGTGGGCTACGGCCGCCAGCGCGTGGGCTACGACAACCTCACGTTTGGCGACCAATACAGCGCCGATGGCAGCTACGTAGGCGCCACGGCCGAGAGCCTAGCAGGCTATCCACCCGTCAACTACCTCACGGTGGGAGTAGGCGGTGTGCTGTATGCCGAACAGGCTTGGCTAAGCGTATCGGGCCACAATTTGAACCGGCCTGACCTAGGTTTTAGCACCCAGGCCGGCCTACCCCTGCGGGTGGCCGTAAATGCTGGCTACAAGCTTTTTTTGCAGCAGCCGTCGGGGGTAGGAAAGGGTGAAACGCGCGAAATTAGCCTCGTGCCTACCCTCGGCTACACCCGGCAGGGTGGCTCGCGGCGCTCAGAAGCAGGCGCTTATTTCATTGCCGACCCCGTGACTGTAGGCGCGCTCTACCGCAACCTAGCTAGCCCCGACCTAGGCACCCAGCACGTAGTAGCCGTAGTGGCGGGCATCGCAGTAGGCGACCTGCGGATAGGCTATAGCTACGATGTGGGCGTGAGCCAATTAGCCAGCGATTTGGGAGGTGCCCACGAAATAACTTTGACCCTCCGTGCGTTTGACAAGCTGGAAAGCTCTTTCCGCCGGCTGAAAAGGCGGAATTATCCAAAAGCCCCTTGCCCTGACTTCTGATTATGCGTAATATTGCAACCAAATTGTTCGTCTTAATTTATT
>Ga0160428_1001822_pt1 | contig 14630 bp, 18 predicted proteins | sample SolpanmetagenomM_FD_108198 | JGI IMG/M metagenome (GOLD analysis project Ga0160428, IMG submission 108198) | Solar panel surface microbial communities from Lawrence Berkeley National Laboratory, California, USA - M | ecosystem: Engineered > Built environment > Solar panel > Unclassified ... | reverse complement strand
TGGCATCGGACCGGGACCCCTGACACCGCCGGGTCGCGCCCCGGCCTTGCCTAAAGCGGGTCGGGCCGCTAAGAGCCTGCCATGTCCGGCGCGGCCAGTCCCGCACCGTTCAGGGCCCGTATCAGGGTTCGGGCCGCAATAGCTCAGCTGGTAGAGCACCTCATTCGTAATGAGGGGGTCGGGGGTTCGAATCCCTCTTGCGGCACCACCACTTAGCCGTTGGCCTATTGACCGGACCCTGTATCCGGCGCGCCAGAGTCAGTCGCGTGGCAAACAGCCGGTCCGTCTCCGGGCTGCGTAAGTCCGCCGGGATTTTCGGCCATGAGATCTCCGCCGCGGCCGATCCCGCCGGGACACGAACCGACCATCATCCGGACCGCGATCCTGCCGGCGTATCGGGCACAGGGATGAGCGGAGAGCCGTATTTCACGGCGACCGATCAGCGCCTGATGCGAGCCTCGCGCAACTCTGGAGGCTGCATGGGGATCGGCGAACCGGACGCTCGCGGCATCATCGACCGTGTGATCGCCTATCAGCCATGGGCACGGGACGGGGAACTGATGGCCCAGGCGCGAACCTGGATGCTGAGTGCGGTTCGCGGCGGCTGCTCCGCCGCCATCAGGGTCTGTCAGCGGGCATGACGCGTCAGGGGACTGAGCGGATTTTCCGCTGCCGACCAAGCTCCACCACGCGCGAAACGCCATGAGGGCTGCGACCGGCGCCGGGTCTCCACGACCGTTGGAGATGCTGTCGCTACTTCTCCGTGTCGGGGAATCCAGCGGCCAGGTCGGCCAGCCGCTCGATCGCGCCGGCAAGGTCCAGAAGGTGCTGCTCGGCTTCTGAACAGAAGAGCTTGGGCTCCGGCTGCGCCGAGAACGGCTGCCGCGCGGCTTCGCGCAACGCGCGGGCCATCGCGCTCAGGGTCGTGCCCGCCGCTTGGATGTGCGGCGCGCGGGAGCCGAGATCCGCACCTGCCGCGTGCGCCTCCCGCAACGCCCCCAGCACGCGTTGCAGGCCCGACGGGGAGAGGTTTCGAGTGGGGAGTAGATGGACATCAGCCATCGAGCCGCTCACGCCGCGCGGACCGAGCTGAGGAAGCGCGAGACCTCGGCCGCGAGGTGCTCGGACTGGCGCGACAGCCCGGAGGACGAGGCCAGCACTTGAGAGGCCGCGGCGCCGGTCTGTTCCGAGGCTTGGGCCACGCCCGCGATGTTGCTCGTCACCTCCGTCGTCCCGCTGGCAGCCTGAGCCACGTTGCGCACGATCTCCTGCGTGGCCGCGCCCTGCTGCTCCACCGCAGCCGCGATGCTCGTGGCCATGCCGCTGATCTCCCGGATCCGGCCGGCGATGCCGTCGATCGCCGAGGCCGCCTGATCCGTGACGCCCTGCACCTCTCCGATCTGACGTGCGATCTCCTCGGTCGCCTTGGCCGTCTGGTTGGCCAGCTCCTTCACCTCGGAGGCCACAACCGCGAAGCCGCGGCCCGCCTCGCCGGCCCGGGCCGCCTCGATGGTGGCGTTCAGGGCCAGCAGGTTGGTCTGGCCGGCGATGTTCGAGATCAGGCCGACCATGTCGCCGATCTTGGCAGATGTCGCTTTCAGTGCCTGGACGAGTTGACCCGTCTGATCGGCCTCGCCGACCGCCACCTGGGCCAATCCGGCCGAGCCCTGCACCTGCCGGCCGATCTCCTGAACCGAGGCTCCCAGCTCCTCGGCGGCGGCCGCCACGGTGCCGACGTTGGATGCGGCTTCCTCGGCCGCGGCCGCCACGGTGGTGGACTGCGAGGCCGTCTCGTTCGCGGTCGAGGTCATTTGCTGCGCGGTGGCCTGCAGCTCCGTGGCGGAGGACGAAACCATGCCGACGATGCCGCCCACCGCACGCTCGAAGCCATCGGCGAGTTCCACCATGGTGCGCTTGCGCTCGACGGCGGCCGCCTCATCGGCGATGCGCCTGATCTCAGCCTGCTCGGCAGCCTTCTGCGCGACCATCGCCTTGATGCCCTCGACAGCCTTGCCGACGGCGCCGATCTCGTCGCCGCGCTTGGCTTCCTCGATCTCGGCCGCGATGTCGCCCTGCGCCATGCGCTGCAGCACCGCGACGAGGCTCCCGATCGGCCGCGTGATCCCGACGATCGCCACGAACGCGGCGGCCAGCAGACCAGCGAGCATGCCAAGTCCGCTGAACAGCATCAGGCTATAGCGTGTGGCGTTGGTCTGATCGGTGAGCTCATCCGATTCCGTCTCCATCGCCGCGCCGATGTCGTCGCCGAGCTTGTTGCCCTCTTCCACCAGGACCGCGAAGGTCGGATCGATGGCGCGATGCACGAGCGCGATGGCTTCGGCGTTCTGGTTGGCCAAGCCGAGTCGACGGACTTCGGCGACGTACTGGACGAACCGGTTCACGCGCGCGGTCTGATCCTCGATCCGGCTGGCAAACGCGGGGGCCTGCGCGCGCAGATTACCGAGCGTCTTCTTCATGACAGGAAGCGCGGACTCGAAGCCCGCATTGGCCGCCTTCATCTGGGCGTCCTCCGTCTCGGAAATGAGGCGATAGACCCAGTAGTTCAGTTCGAAGATCAGGCGGTTCACGCGCCGAGCGGACGCGACTCCCTTGGCTTCACGATTGATGAACGTGGAATAGGCGTGATCGATCTGTGTCATGCGCGATTGCGCGAACCAGACGCAGCCGCCGACGATCAGGCCGATGACGGCGACCACCGCAGTGAGCTTGGGCAGGATCTTTATATTCGAGAGCGCGGGCATGAGAGCATCCAATGACGTGGCGCTCATTACAGACCCAACTCATGATTATTTCGAAAACTTTCGGCTCGCGAACCGTACGGGCGTGACCAAGAATCTTCCTTTTTCCCGGATCTTCGGCGATGACGTGGCGCGCTCCGAGGACCATCAGGGACGGATGGAACGAATCCTCTCTTCGCGCCGAGCAGTCTTGGGAGGCCGGCCTCATCGAGACGCGGTCCGCTGAGTTTACCGGCCTGACGGATGCCTGCTGGTTCGACGTCTCGCTTGGAAGGGGTCTGGTGAACACCATCCCGCGCGGTCCTCAGCAAGCCTGCCCGCGCGCAGTCACGCGAGCGCCACCGGCAACTCGCTGATCTGCGTCGTGTAGCGCGGCGTGCGCATCTCGAACTTGGTGTTCCAGTCGCGGCGGTTTACCAGCCCGGCCCGCGCCGGCACGACCGCGCCCCGGCCCCAGCGCAGGTTGCACGCGTCCATCGCCGCCATCAGCGGCTCGGACCGCTCCCGGTCCAGCGCGCCGATCAGCGCCCGCGGGCTGTGCGACAGCGGCACGAGATCATTCGTGATGAGGCCGGCCTTCGAGTAGCGCCAGGGCCGCTCACCGGGCTCGCGCCACGTCTTCGCGACGCCGAGCCGGGCCGCCCTGATCAGCGCCAGCGAGTCGGACGTGTGCTCGGGCAAGCCGACCGTGGTCGAGGCTGAGCGCATCGGCGCGCCGTGGTCGTGCTCGCTGGTGTGATAGAAGACGGATACGTGGTTCGTGCCGAGGCCTTCGCGTCGGAGTTTCTCGCCGAGCCGCGTCGCGTGCGCCGCTACCGCCTCCTCGAGCACCGTCCGCTCGGTGATGCGGCTTGAGAACGAGCGGGTCACGGCGCATCCCTTGCGCCGAGCCGGCACCATCTCCAGCGGCAGGCAGGCGAGCCCGCGCAGTTCGTGGATGATGCGCTCGCCCACCACCGTCAGCCCCTTGCGCACCGGACGTGGGTCGAGGTCGCGCAGGTCCGCCACGCTCTCGACGCCCATCGCCTCCAGCTTGGCGAGGGATGCGCGGCCGATGCCCCAGACCTCCGCGACCGCGACCCGGCACAACCAGTGTGCGTAGGCCACGGGATCGGTCAGGTCGCACACGCCGCCGAGCGCCGGCACCATTTTGGCGACGTGGTTGGCGAGCTTCGCCAGCGTCTTCGTCGGGCCGATGCCGACGCAGGTCGGGATCCCGGTCCAGGCCCGCACCGTCGCGCGCAGATCCCGTGCGAGTTCGACCCGCAGGCCCGGCGCCACATCCGACAAGTTCAGGAAGCTCTCGTCGATGGAGTAGATCTCCACCTGCGGGCTGAACTGCCGATAGACCGCGTTCGTGCGCCCGCTCATGTCGCCGTAGAGCGTGTAGTTCGACGAGAACACGCGCACGCCCCGGACCCGGCATAGATCCCGGATCTTGAAATACGGGTCGCCCATCTTGATGCCGAGCGCCTTGGCCTCGGCCGTGCGGGCGATGGCGCAGCCGTCATTGTTCGAGAGCACGATCACCGGGACCGCGGCCAGCCGGGGATCGAACACGCGCTCGCACGAGCAGTAGAAGCTGTTGCCGTCGATCAGCGCGACGGCGCGGCCGCCGCCGATGCGGTCGCGCAGGCGGGCTTCGGGCGCACTCACGAGAGCTGCCCGCGCGCGACGTGCCAGCGGATCGAGAACCGGACCACGCCCCAGATGGCGCCCTCGCCGAACTCGTCGACCGCGAAGGCCGGCAGGTCCGGATTGCAGAAGGCCAACCGCGCGCCGTTGCCGTCGAGGACGAGACGCTTGCAGCTCATCTGCCCATCGATCGCCGCCACGACGATGCTGCCGTGGCCGGCCTTGAGGCTGCGGTCGACGCAGGCGAGGTCGCGGTCGTAGATGCCGGCACCCTCCATGGACGAGCCGGCGATGCGCCACAGGAAGGTGGCGGGCGGGTTCGGCACCAGCCAACGCGGCAGTTCCAGCGCGCTCTCCAGGAAATCGTCGGCGGGCGAGGGAAAGCCGGCGCACAGCGCCTGGCCGATCAGGGGCACGCGGACGGCGTCGGGGCTCTGGATCAGCAGTTCGTCGATCCGGTTGATGTGCACTCAGCGCTCCGCCATGCTAGAACGAACACAGAACAAACCCGATGCGCAGGCACGGTTCAACCGGCGGGTCCGCCCTTTGCGAAAGCTCCGGGGGACGGGTGTGGATAGGGTTCGGAAACGCGGGCGGTGGCGGCACCTTACGCCTTCCCTTGGAGAGGTCGGACGAAGATGGCGATGAAGACGGCATTCGTGGTGCAGCCGTTCGAGATCCACCGGAAGCGGCTTCGACCGGCCCGGCAGGAGCCCACGCAGACCGAGAGCGGCGCGATTAAGAAGGCTGAGAACCTGGCCAAGCGGATGCCGGGCGCGGCCGCGATCAGGGTCGTGGCGGACGATGAGACCGGCGAACTCGAAGCCGCGACCATCCTCGGCCAATGGGGCGAGGTGCCGGACGATTTCGCGGAAAGCCTGCAGGGCGCCTGAGCCGGGGATCACCAGCGATACGGGAGCGACGAGATGTCTGCCGTTCGGCGGGTCGGGAACTTCCTCCAGGTGCAGGACGGCGACGGCTGTCGGCACCTCCTGCGCGTGACCAGCGTCCAAGCGCTCAGCGACACGGACCTGATGCGCAACGAGACCTTCATCACAGCAGCGGGGCGCACCATCAGGGTGACGCAACCGCTCGACGAGATCGTGGAGCTCGTGGCGCCAGGAGAGCGAGCGGCGGGCGATAAGACCGAGGAGGCGTGGCCGTTCTAGGGATCAAAACTTGACGCTCGGCAGCCATCGTTGAACGTCCGAGCAGGGTGAGTTTTCGCGTCCCTGCAGACGAACGACGATTTGCTGAGCTGATGTCGGACTATCGATTATTGAAATATGCTGACTATTCAAGCTTAACGCTAAATCAAATTCCGCATTCAGTATGAAGTTATATTATTTGAAAGTGAATATCTTAAATTCTTTAAAAATCCAAGCTTACCCTCATCAGAGCTATGACTGCATATTGCAAAATATAACACATCTGCAACTGAAAGACCATGACAGCGAATACAGAAAATGATCAAACGACCATCAATCGGATCAACGATAGTAAAAAACTTCAAACAACGTTTGTATTATCATGAAATTGCGTACCAAATAGGCAGTATCTTCCAGTCTTATTGCGCCCTGTAGCGGCCACGAAACAACGAACGTGGAAAACAGCAAAACACCGGCAATTGTTGAAAACCGTGATGGTGGTCTGTGCATCCGGGGCAGGTTGGAAGCGGGCAATACACAGCATCGAAGTTGAACCGCGGATCCAGCAGCGTCCCGAACACCCAGACTGGGACGCGGGGAGAGCGGCCAAGCGTCGTCCCGTGGGCGGGCCCGCCTTCAAGCACGGTCCGTCACCCGAAAAGCGTCTTGACCGCCTTGCCGGTGCTCGTTCGTGTTCGGCAGCGCCTAACCTCCGCGCACGGTGATACAGGTGCGTTGGCCGCCGGAAGCCGGCCTCACGAGATGCCGTATGTTCTCCAACCGCGGATCTGCACGCCGCGGTGATACACTTTAAAGTAGCAATCCGGTTTATATTGCAATCGATAACATACGATAAGATACCAAAATCGGATCATTGTTGGAACTGCCGACCCGGTCTCGGTCGTTTATGGCGCCTGGAACTGGAAGGTTGGTAGTCATGAGTACGGCCGTCGGCGTTCTGATCCTGGACGAACCGCGAGGCTTAGGCACGACTGTTCAGGCCACCCTGGAGCACATGCCGGATTTCCACACGATCGTGGAGGCGGATTTGGGTGGGGCCGATGCCCAGAATACGATTGCCCTGATCTTTGTCGACGAAATCCGGCTCGTGGACGTGATCGACCGCATCTTCAGCCTGAAGAAGCGCCAGCCGAACCTCCGCACGCTGGTGGCCTTCGGGGTCCTGTCCGCGGATGACCTGCGCGCCCTCTTGGCAGCAGGCGCCGATGCCTTTGTGGCGCGCTCGAAGTCGCCCCGGGACCTCGGTGCCGCATTGCTCGCCCTCGCGGAGGGGTCGGAGCGCCTCGCTCCGCCGAAGCGACTCGTGGACTTGCCGGAGGCGCTGACTGAATTGCCCCGGCTCACGCCGCGGGAGGCGGAGGTGCTGCGTTTCGTCAGTTCCGGGTTCAGCAACAAGGAGATCGCGCGGCGCTTGGCGCTGAGCGTGCGGACCATTGAAACGCACCGCCTCAACCTGCGCGGCAAGACGCAGACCGGCCGGCTGAGTGACCTGATCTCCCTCGCCCGTCACCTCGGACTGCCCCCCGTGGTCAACAGCGATGGGCAGCACGGCGTCCAACATTCCCAGCATTGATCGGTCTGCCGGATCGCCGCGCCCAAAATCCTGCCGGCCAAAGCGGCGTGGACGTGATGGATGATCGGTTTCGGCACGGCGCGGCGTGCTCGGACAGGCGCTCGATCCCTCTGCGCCGTGCGGCCACGGCAGGCGTGCGGTCGTCGGGTACGGCGCTGGCTGACAGGGCGGAGGCGTCTGAGCCGGAGCCCTGACGAGCGGTTCGCGCGGCCACGCCCGGCTCTCCCGTCACGCCAACGGTCGCCAACAGCCCGGGCACCAGGACGAACACCGAAAGGGTCTGTCGGATCGCGTCAGCGTACTGCCCGCTGGCGTGCACGATCAGCCGGGCCGACGCCGATGAACACGGCTGCCGAGATCGACGTGATCGTCACATCGGGCCCCGGGGCTTCAACGACCTGCCGCGTCCCACGGTTCAGGCGCTCGTGGCCACGCCCGTCCCTCCATGCGGCTGGGGGAGGAGGGAGGTATATGAGCCCTTCAATCGGGCCCGCCGCGTGTGATCGCCACATGCGGGTGATCGGTGGCCTTCTGGACGACGACGCGAGCGTCATGCGCACCCCGCGGCGGGATCTGAGCAAGAACAGCCACCATGGCGAGAGCTGCAGAGATGCACATGAGCGTCCAAAGCATTTGTCCGATATCATCGGCGTATTTTAGATTGGCATTCAATATAGCATAGCCACCGACTGTGAAGATTGCGGCCGTGATCGCTGGACCGATATAATCGTTCAAGCTCATGATGCCCTCCTCGTAAAGGGCTCGAGCCTGTTGCCGACAATGGGCTTTGTCGTTGACGAGCATCAACGCCGGCGACGGATGAACAGCCGCGTCAACGCTGCACTGATCTTCGCAGCCTCCCGTGGAGCCGCTCAACGAACGCGTTTGCCCCATCGCAGCGCAGCCCCATTACGCATGCGCGGAACAACGGGGGCTCAGACGACGAACAGCGAATAACCGAGTTTGCACAGGTTCCAGCTCGACCGTCCGAGCGCGCGGCTGAGGACGTCACCACCGCCGACCTCGCCGCCCGCGCCGAGCGTGAGGCCCACCAGCGGCAGAGCACTCATCCCCGATGAATCGAGGCCGGCCGGATGATCCAGCAGATCTCCGGGCTGCGCTCATGCAGGCAAGTGCGCGCAAGCTCCGTGGGGAGCCCAGGGTCGTGGGTCTGAGAGAGCCTGCACAATGAAAGATCAGCATGAATATTATTAATATTGACCTAATCGTGCGATCAAATCAGTCGAAGATGATAATCAAACGAAAGTGAGCCCAATTTGATTGGGCCGCCTCCACACGACGCGAGCGGACAAGGTTTCACCGGTGGCTATGAACTTGACGTCGAAATCGTCCGGAATACCGAACACGCTTATGACGTTGATTCTCGCTCCATCGAGCGATAGATCGATCAGTCGACATGGGATCGGCGGGCCAAAGGATGGTATTATTTCCGCCATTGCCGATGTCTCTACGCGGAACTGTTTTCTGAGATCGGCCATTGCTACTCCAAAGAAAAAAACTTATGCGACGGATACTATTGTATCCGGAGCTACCGAGGTTTTAAATTCGTATTCGGATATTCGACGAAATCAATCGATTAGGTCGCCCGAAAGAGATGAATTCTTCCAGACAGGTGCTGCTCGTCGGCGAAAATGGCAAATCGTTCATGAGCAAAGGCGGACATCATGGCCGCCGCCAGCGTCAGATCCCGCTTCGCCGCCCTGATCGACGCCGGCAGCGCGGCGCAGGCAATCCGGGTTGACCGGAAGCGCCTCGCCCGTCGAGGCCAGCAGATTTAATCCTCACCGGCATGCGCACGCGCCAGCGACGGGGCGGGGCGCGATACGTGACGATCATGCCGGTTCGTATGGCCCCGTCGAACGGCATCGGCACGATGGGTGATGGCCGGATCGGCCACCCGTTTGACCTCAACGCTTTCGCCCGGCGGGATGGCTTCCTCGACGGGCGCGACTTCGCAGGCTTCTCGTGCGCCGAGCATCCCGGCGTCGATCCGTTTCAAGCGTCTGTCCGCAAGCCAGATCTAAGCGCGGCGATCCGGGCCCGGATATGCAAGGATGGAAGCGGCCCGTCGCTTCTTCGGCTGAGCGAGCGTCGGCTCGGCATCCGCCGCGGCGACTTCGACGGGCGGCTCCGGACGCGCGAGGTCGGCGCCGAGCGCGTCGAGGGCCGCGCTCCTCCGCAGCGTGGAGCGCCCCGTTTGCCGGCCACGCCCGCCTCGCGGCCTGCGATATGGCTGAGCACGGCCTGGACGACGCGCGGCAGCACCTTGATCGACCGATCGCTCGCGCGGACTTTAGCGATCGCCAGCCCTCGCTTGGGCGCGGTCTTTCTGCTCTACCGCTTGTACAAAGCATGCTCGCTGGGGAGAGAGCAGTGGCTGAAACGATCCCGCCGAATGCACAACCACTGATCCGGAGGATCGAAAGCATCGCGCTCTTCGAACTGCACGATGCCGAGCGAGCCGCGCTGGCGGCTCTGCCGATGCAGAGTGCGGACTTCAGCGCGCGTCAGGACATCGCGACCGAGCACGACCGACCCAGCCGCTCCTTCACCGTCCTGAGCGGCATCGTCGCCACCTACAAGACGACGCGGGCGGGCGGGCGGCAGGTCATGGCCTACCACGTCCCGGGCGACGTGCCGGATTTTCAGAGCCTGCACCTGGAGGTGCTCGACTTCAGCCTCGCCGCGGTCACCCCGTGCCGGGTGGGATTCGTCCGGCACGAGGCCGTGCGGAGCTTGCTCGAGGCCCAGCCTCGGCTGGTCGGGGCCTTCTGGCGCGCGACCCTGATCAACGCCGCCCTGAGCCGTGAGTGGATGCTCAATCTGGGTCGACGCGACGCCTACGCCCGTACGGCGCACTTGTTCTGCGAGTTGTTCACGCGCTTGCAGGCAGTCGGTCTCGTTCACGATCACACGTGCGCGCTGCCGCTGACGCAGCTTGAACTCTCCGATGCGCTCGGGCTCACGTCGGTCCATGTCAACCGCGTCTTGAAGGACCTGCGCGGGGCGGGTCTCGTCACGCTGAGCGGCAAAAACCTGACGGTCCACGACTGGGAGCGGCTGAAGGCTGCGGCTGAGTTCGACCCGACCTACCTGCACCTGCGGCGCAAGGCCGGGTGACAGCGGCGGAGGTGTGGATAAACCGCGCGTGTCAGAATCGGCGCGCGGTTACCCTGAACGCCCGGTACAGTGAACGCCGTGCGCGGCGCAGGCGAGATCCGGAAGGACGCGGCACATCGCAGTCGTCGATGAGCAAAGGCTCGTGCTGTCCCGCTTCGATTTCGTGGCTCTCTCAACGCCGATCCTGTCGGAGGAGATGACGCGACCGGACCAGCAATCTGGTTCACTTGCTCGGACGGCACAGAGGTGCCGTCGGCATCAGTCTGGCTCCAGCAGGTCGAGGGGCTCCGTGCTGGACGCTGCAACGACGGTGTCGCGTCCGGGCTTGGATCTCGGCCGCCCGGTGCGGCTCTGTTGGCGCCTTCGGCGGCACGGTGCCGGGCGCGTCCACTTGCCGGTTCAGGGCGGTCACCTCGATACGAGGGCGGTGCTGAGCTGTATCCGGCAGGCAAACGCCTTCACGGCGCGTTCGCGGAGCGGCTCTTTCGGGTCGGCTGAGAATGTGGGCCCGATCCCGCCTGACCGTGACCGCTCAGGAGACGGGAGTGAGTTCACCCTCACGGGCAGCGCGTTCGCCACCCGCCGACTTGATTCGATAGCAAGGCTCACCGGATCGGTCGTCCGGCATGAGGCGAACCACCTCGAAGAGGCCGTCGGTTACGCTATTCTTATTATCGACGTAGTTCATACCCGTCTGCCGGACGCTCTGACCGAGCTTGAACTTGTGAGACATTTCTCGTCCTTGAAAATAGCTATGATTTGCAATGTGGTGCCGAACTATCGGCGAACCTTGGCTTTGCGGGCGGCGAAGCGCGCATCGCGCGCTGCCTTCTGCTCGGCAGCCAGTGCGGCTTGGCGCTCCGCTTTCTCGGCAGTTTGACGGGCGAGCTCCGCCTCGGCGCGCACGCGCGCAGCAAGGGCCTCGGCCTCGCGCTCAGCTTCAGCTGCCAGACGGGCGATCTCACGCTCGCTGATCCGGACTTCCCGCGCCTGGATCACAGCTTGCCGCGCAGCCTGCCGTGCGAGAACAGCCGGATCATCAGCTGTCGGGCGCGCCCGGAACCGGGCGAGGGTGGCCTGACGTGCCTTGGCAGTGGCCTCGAGGCGATCGACGAGCTGGACAGCTTTGAATTGACCCACGTACATTCCTTCATATCCATCACGGCTGGGCCGGATGGCGAAAAACAGATGAAGTCGCTCTTGCGGGAGCGACTTCGATATTCGTCATCGTGAGATGAACGCGCTCAAGCGGCCTGAAGGCTGCCGGCGGACTGCTTGCCGCTGCGACGGTCGGTCTCCATCTCGTAAGAGACTTTCTGGCCTTCGACCAGATTGTTCATGCCGGCGCGCTCGACGGCGGAGATGTGCACGAACACGTCCTTGCCGCCGTCATCCGGCTGGATGAAGCCGAAGCCCTTGGTGTCGTTGAACCACTTAACGGTGCCGATGCTCATAGGTATTCCGTATCTTTATTCGCAAACGAATGGGTCGAGCGCACATGAAACACGCGCTCGAGCGTTGGTCGTCGAAAATGGGAGATATGCAGTGCGCTCGCCCTGATAAGGCGATACGGCCGAATGTCTGGCCAAAGATCGATATGTGACTTGTAAGCCAACTGCGGCACAATCACAACTCCAATTCCGACGGCGGGAAATCAGAGCCTAAATTTGCCCCGTCAGCGCACGCACTACGCTGTGGCGCGCGATGTTCAGGAAGGGATCTCCGCGGCCCCCTCCGATGTGCGTGGCTTCCCTCGAAACGTCGGCCGCGCGCGAACACCGCGACCCGTTCGCTCACGAGCGGGCACGCGACAGCCGCGGTCGTGCGGGAGGCGGATCGGCGGTGGGGGATCCAGGTCAGGCCACACCGGCCCCCTTCATCACTCGCGGCCGCTGCGAGGAGGCCGCTCGGTGATGGCCTCATCGGGTTGTGAAGCCTCCGCGCGCTGAATGTAGTGCCCGAGGCCCCGGGCCAAGGTCGACACGCTGTCCGCCGTCGCGGGACGGTCGTGTGATAGACTCAGGCGCGCGCGACACTGCTCGATCGTCAACCCGACATCGTTCAGATGCCGCTTCAAAACTTCAACTGATTGCCGACCACGGCACGCACGGCACCGCCGCAACGTCAAGCATCAGCCACCTTGGGCGCGGGCGACAGTCGCAAGTGAAATCGCTTTAATTTGCATCCCGCCACATGGCAGTCACCTCCCGCAGTGCGGCCTCCCCTTGCCTGAGCGCCGTCGGCTCATCGGGCAACGAGTAGATGCACTGCCGCAAGATGCAGTCCTGATCGCAGATGACCCAGCGATAGCGCGACGGGTCCTCCGGGCAGGGCTCAACTCGCAGGGAGAGGACCACCGATGCATCCGCCGCCATCGCGATCTCCTTCGGCTTGCTGGACTGCGCTTTTGGTCCCGACGGATGGGCAGTCCGGGAATTGCATCCAGTGGGTGAAAGCATCAGTGCGGTAGCTGTGCTCGCAGGAAGCCACGTGCCACGGCGATCGATCGTCGATGGATTTGGGATCCCACCGGATGATGGCGCGCTGGTCTGGCTCGTCGCGGTTGATGGCGATGATCCACCGCCCATCGTGCGGCGCCCGATCCATCGCCCTCCAGGTATGCATGGCACCCTCCCGGCACATCATCGTGTTGGGTCACCAGAAACGCGCGAAGCGCCGAAACCGTTCGGGCCTCCTCCGGGCGCACGGCGAGATCATCACGGCAGAACGGCGCGCCGGGCAGTGTCGGTGTGCCCGGCCGAGCAGCACCGTCCTCATCGTCAGCCCCTCGGGCCTCGCCGCACGGCACTGAGGCCCCTGTATCTGCCTGGAGCGAACCGCACCCCAACCACGCGGGATCGGCACCGCCAGGGACGCGTCAGCTTCATCGCGTGTACCAGTCCGCCATCGCGAGTTGCGTAGGCTGTCCGGCTCAAGCCGGGCTTCGTGCATCCCTGCTCTCGAGTGAGGCCGCCAAGAACGCGCGCGCACGGCTGACGCGACTCTTGACCGTGCCGACCTTGCATCCCACGAGATCGGCAGCCGCCTCGTAGGTCAGACCCTGCGCGCCCACGAGCAGCAGGGCCTCACGCTGATGTCGCGGCAGCCTGCCGAGCATGGCCCAGACTGTCCGAAGCTCGACTCCATGCTCCTGGGCGGCCGGAGCAACCATCTGCGTTGCCGCAGCGCCGTCGACGTCCTCGACTTCCCGCTTGCGCTTGCGGCACTCGGTGTAGAAGTGGTTTCGGAGGATGGTGCACAGCCAGCCCATAAGGTTGGAGTTCGGCGCGAAGCGATGCTGGTTCGCCCATGCCCTGACCAGTGTCTCCTGCACGAGGTCGTCGGCGCGGCATGGATCCATGGTCAGCGATCTCGCGTAGGCGCGCAGATCAGGAAGCGCGGCCAGAAGCTCGGTGCGAAACGCGGTCGCGTCGCCTTCGGCCGTCAATGCCGCATCGAGCTGCGCGATGAGCGCGAGATGCCGCTGGGGCTGCGCCTCGGTCAGGATCGAGGCGTAACATGCGTGCAGGCGACGACCCAATTGGTCGCGCACGGCCGCCGGCAATCCGGGTCCTGCCTGCGGAAGCACACCGGTCGGCAGGCCGCGGCGGTAGATCAGCGCTACGGCATGCCAGAAGGCAGCTCTGTCGGCGCCCGATCGCGCGAGGCTTTGCTCGATCCTTGCCTGCGCCTCCTGGGCGAGATTCTCAACTTGGTCGGGCGCGATCTCAAGCCAAACCATCGTCGCCTCGCGAATGTTAAGTGCCGTTACATCAACTGGCCCCGCGGGCGTTTGCTCCCTCGCGGGGGCTCAAAAGGCGGATGCGCCGGTGGGACAGCTCCTGCGGACCGAGCCGCGCGGCGGACAGGCCGGCGCGGACAGGAGGTCTGCCCGTTCGAGGCGGCGGATCGTCCGACATGACGGATCTTGATAGAGCAGCTCAGTTCACCTGAGCCGCACGACGTGCCGCTCTTGCGGCACGGAGCGGGCCGTAGCCAGTCGCAAACCCACCGGTCACCGACGCTCAGGCAGTGCTGCGTGTCGCCTGGACTGACCGACAGCCGCCGGTCCACGTCGGCGAGGGTGTGCTCGAAGAGCGGACGGATCCATGCCGCTCGCGTTGCGCCACGCGACAATCTTCGGCCGCGCGGCTGGCAGCGGTACGGCCGCACCTGCATGGCGGACCGCCCTCGCGCAGCCTGGAGAGCCCTTGGCACAATCCGGGAACATCGACCTGACCGTCCAGACCCTCTCAAGGAGTCTTGGCGGGCAGAGCGAAGAGATCGACGAAGGATTGTGTGAGATCGACCGCGCCTGCGAAGGCGAGCGTTCCGCCCGCGCCGTCTTTGGCC
>Ga0160428_1001821_pt1 | contig 14632 bp, 7 predicted proteins | sample SolpanmetagenomM_FD_108198 | JGI IMG/M metagenome (GOLD analysis project Ga0160428, IMG submission 108198) | Solar panel surface microbial communities from Lawrence Berkeley National Laboratory, California, USA - M | ecosystem: Engineered > Built environment > Solar panel > Unclassified ... | reverse complement strand
GCCGCGTTGAGCAGCAGCAGCACGGTGAGGTCCCAGGCAATGGGCACGCGGTCCATGTAGTAGTTCTCGGGGTCGAGGGGAATAATGCGGCAGTAGTACTGCAACGCGCAGAGGCCCAGCGCCACCACGTTGCCAATGACCAAGCCCTTGAGGGTGATGGAGAGGCCCCGGAAGAAAAACATTTCCCGAATCTGGTTGTCGGTGGCGCCCACGGCCTTGAGAATGCCAATCATCTTGGTGCGCTCCAGAATCATGATGAAGATGGTGGCTACCATGTTGAAGGTGGCCACAAAAATTATCAGGATGAGGAAGATGATGACGTTGCGGTTGAGCAGCTGCAGCCAGTCGAAGAGCTGGGCGTACTGGTCGGTGATTTTCTCGATGCGCACCTCGTAGGGCAGGCGCTCGTAGAACTGGTCGAAGGTGCGGTCGAGGCCCGCGAAGTGGTGCAGGCGCACTTCGAGGCCGCCCACGAGCGAGTCGGGCCAGGCATTGAGTTCCTGAATCTGGCGCAGGTCGCCGAGCACGTACACCTCGTCAAACTCGTCGAGGCCGGTCTGGTAGATGCCCGCCACCCGAAACTTGCGCACCCGGGGCGGCTGCTGAATGAAGTAGAACAGCGCCGGGCTGCCCACGCGCAAGCGCAGCTTGTCGGCGATTTTCTGCGAGATAACGATTTCGTCGCTGGCCGCCGAGTCGGCGTAGTGAATGAAGTGGCCGGCCACCATGTTCTGGCGCATGGCGCTGGCCCCGTGCTTTTCCGACACCCCCTTGAGCACCACGCCCAGCACCTCATCGGTGGTTTTGATGATGGCCGTTTTGCGGGCGAAGGGCTGCACTGAGGCCACCTGCGGGTAGCGGGCCAGCTGGCGGCGCAGCTCGGGCTCGGAGATGGGGGCCACCTCCAGCGAGTTGTTGGTGTCGTAGCGCGAGAGCTGGATGTGGGCCCCGAAGGAGAAGATTTTATTCTGAATCTGCTCGCGGAAGCCGTGCAGAATGGAGAACGACACTATCATCACGGCAATGCCCAGGGCAATGCTGACGGTGGCAATGCGCGTAACGGAGTGGGTAAAGGAGCCGGAGTCGGCCCCGTCCATGCGGCGCGATATGTAGCGGGCGGTATTCACGAGTGGGCGTAAAGCTACGCCCCGGCCGGGCGTCGGCACCCGGTGGGGGCGCGCTTCTTACGCAGCAGGCTACTTTTGGGCCATGATAAAGGGAATTTTCATCGCCACCGGGCTGCTTTCGTGCTCGGCGCCCAGCCAGCCGGCTACCCGCCCGCCCGCCGCTACGGCCCCGGCCCCGCCGGCCGGCCCCCGGCTCCAGATGGGGACGGCGCAGCTGGCCAAGTACCTGCCCCTGCTGAAGGGCCAGCGCGTGGGGCTGGTGGTGAACCAAACCTCGCGGGTAGGCAACGCCTACCTGGTGGATACGCTGAAGGCGCTGCACGTGAACCTGACGGCCATCTTCGCGCCCGAGCACGGCTTTCGGGGCGAGGCGGCCGATGGAGCCACCATCACCGACGGGCGCGATGCCCGCACCGGGGTGCCGGTGCGCTCGGTGTATGGCAAAACCAAAAAGCCGACCCCCGAGATGCTGGCCGACGTGGATGTGCTGGTGTTCGACATTCAGGACGTGGGCACGCGCTTCTACACTTTTATCAGCACGCTGCATTATATACTGGAGGCCGCCGCCGAGCAGGGCAAGACGGTGGTGGTGCTCGACCGCCCCAACCCCAACGGCGCCGTGGTCGATGGCCCGGTGCTCGAAGCCAAGCACCGCTCCTTCGTGGGCCTCGACCCGCTGCCCATCTGCCACGGCCTCACGGTGGGCGAGCTGGCTACGCTGCTCAATGGCGAAAAGTGGCTGGCTGGCGGCCGGCACTGCCGCCTGCACGTGGTGCCGGTGGCGGGCGGCTACACCCACGCCACGCCCTATACGCTGCCCGTGCGCCCCTCCCCCAACCTACCCACGGCGCGAGCGGTGGCCCTCTACCCCAGCGTGTGCCTGCTGGAGGGCACCAACGTGAGCGTGGGGCGCGGCACCGACCGGCCATTTGAGGTGGCCGGGGCGCCCACGCAGCCCGCCACGCGGCCCTACGAGTTTACGCCGCGCCCCAATGCGGGCTCGCCCACGCCGCCGCTCAATGGCCAGCGCTGCTACGGCCTCGACCTGCACACCCCCGCCCCCGGCGAGGCGGCCGAATTTTTTACGGTGGGCTACCTGCTCGATTTCTACCGCCAAAGCACCGACAAGGCGCACTTCTTCAGTAAGTATTTCGAGCAGCTGGCCGGCACCGACTCGCTGCGGGCGCAGGTCATAGCCGGGCGCTCCGAGGCCAGCATCCGGGCCAGTTGGGAGCCGGGGCTGGGGCAGTTTAAGGCGCTACGGCGCAAGTATTTGTTGTATCCTGAAAAATAGCGCTTCGCCGCCCCACCAGCGCCTCACCAACTATGTTACCAAGCTGCCGACAAGCCTTCGTTAGCCTAAGCGGAAGCTTTGCAAGACTGTCGACACAGCACCTTCGGAGTCAGTGTGCCGGGCAATATGTAGCGCGAACTTTGTAGTTCGCGTCTCCGCACGATGGTACTGGCGCGGGGACGCGAACTACAAAGTTCGCGCTACTGTACACCAACCCCGAAATTGCTTTAAGCTTACGTTATCCTCCCGCAAACTCTGCAAGACTGCCGACAAACCGTCATTAGCCTAGCGGAAGCTCTGCAAGACTGCCGGCAAGCATCCGATAGCTTATCGGATGCTTTTCAAGAATGCCGACAAGCCCCCGATAACTTATCGGAAGCTTTGCAAGACTACCGACAAGCCTCCGTTAGCCTAGCGTAACCTCTGCAAGACTGCCGACAAGCCTCCGCTAGCCTAACGTACGCCCTGCAAGCACGGCGACAAGTATTCTACTCCATCTCACGCAGCCCCCGCCGCCGGGGGCCTCTTCCGTTTTCTATGCCCCTTCCCCTGCGCATCGTTTTTATGGGCACTCCCGATTTTGCCGTGCCCACCCTCGAAACCCTGCTCACCATGCCCGAGGCGCAGGTAGTGGCCGTCATGACGGGGCCCGACCGGCCCGCCGGGCGCGGGCGGCAGCTGCAAGCCTCGGCCGTGAAGCAGGCGGCGCTGGCCCACGGCCTGCCCGTGCTGCAACCCACTAACTTGAAAGACCCTGCCTTTCAGGCTGAGTTGAAAGGCTACGCCGCCGACTTGCAGGTGGTGGTAGCCTTTCGGATGCTGCCCGAGGCGGTGTGGAACATGCCGCGCCTGGGCTCGGTCAACATCCACGGCTCGCTGCTGCCGCAGTACCGGGGCGCGGCGCCCATCAACTGGGCCCTCATGCACGGCGACGCGCAGACGGGCGTGAGCAGCTTTTTTCTGCGCCACGAGATTGATACCGGCGACCTCATCCTGCAAGAGGCCATTGCCATCGAGCCCACCGACGATTTCGGCTCGCTCTACGACAAGCTCAAGGTGCTGGGCGCCGCCCTAGCTGGGCGCACCGTGGCGGCCATTGCGGCCGGCGCCGCCCCCAGCACCCCGCAGGCCAACCCCGCCGACCTGCGCCCCGCCCCCAAGCTCACCAAGGAAACCGGCCGCCTCGACTTCACGCGCCCCGCCGAGGCCCTCGTGAACCAGGTGCGCGGCCTGGCCCCCGCCCCCGCCGCCTACACCACCCTGCCCGACGGCCGGGGCCTGAAGGTGTACCGCGCCACCGCGATGCCCGGCCGCCCCGCCCCCGCCGGCACCTGGGCCACCGACGGCCGCCAGAGCCTGCGCGTGGCCACCCCCACCGGCTGGCTCCACTTGCTCGAAGTGCAACTCGAAGGCAAGAAGCGCCTCGGCATCGAGGAGTTTTTGCGCGGCACCAAGCTCGAATTTTAACGCCCCGTAGCTTTTCCTTTTCCTTATGGTTTCCATCATCGTGGCCGCCGCCGAAAACGGCGTTATCGGCCGGCAGGGGCAGCTGCCCTGGCAGCTACCCGCCGACCTCAAGCATTTTAAAGCCCTCACCCTGGGCCACCCCATCGTAATGGGCCGGCGCACGTTTGAGAGCATTGGCCGGGCGCTGCCGGGCCGCACCAATATTGTGCTCACCGGCCAGCCCGCCTGGCCCGCGCCGGCCGGCGTGCTGGTGGCCCACTCGCTGCCCGAGGCGCTGGCGCTGGCCGCCCAGCAGCCGGGTGGCGACGAGGTATGCGTCATCGGCGGGGGCGAAATCTACCGGCAGGCGCTGCCCGCCACCCAGGTGGTGCACCTCACCGAGGTGCACACCATCTTCCCCGAGGGCGATGCCTTCTTCCCCAAACTCTCGCCCACCGAGTGGCGCGAGGAAACCCGCGAGCGCCACCCCGCCGACGACCAGCACGCCGTGGCCTACAGCTTCGTGACCCTGCGGCGGCACTGAATAGGTAATGAGTAATGGGTAATAAAGAGACCTGTCGTTCAAAAGTCGAACGACAGGCCTCTTTATTACCCATTACTCATTACCTATTACCCTCTAGCGGAGCAGCACGAGCTTGCCCCAGTCGTTCTTAAAGGCCTGGTCGCCGGCGGTGGAGAACTTCTTGTAGTCGCCGTTCGGGTCGTCGAGCGAGACGCGGTAGAGGTAGGTGCCGTTGGCGAGGCGGTCGCCGTACTGGTCGGTGCCATCCCAGGCGTAGTCGGTCACGTTGTTGCCGATGTGCAGCGGCCCCAGCTCATTCATGAAAATCTCGCGCACTACGCGGCCCGTGAGGGTCATAATCTGGATTTTCATGTTGCGCGGCAGTTCCTGGCCCGTCACCGTGAACACGAACTTGGCCTTGCTCGTGACGGGGTTCGGATACGGGAAGACGTTGGAGATGGTGCTGGCGCTAATCACCTGGAACTTCACCTGGTAGTCCTGGGTGCCAGCGGCCAGGTTGGCCGGGTCGCGGCCCTGCACCCGCAGCGTGTACATACCATCGGCGAGGGCCGTGTTGAGGCCGGGCTGGTACTCCAGCTTGGCCAGGCTGCCCGCCGTGTTATCGACGCTGAAATGCACCTGGGCGCTGTTCACATCCACGGGCACGGCGGCCTGGTTGTCCTTCTGCAAGAACAGCGTGAAGTACGACGCATCCTTGATGAGGCGCAGCTTGTCCTCGTCGCGCAACTGAATGCTCACCACCGGCCGCGCCGATACCAGCTCGCCGTCGAGGATGTGACGGCCATCCACGGCCACGTCGAGGGTAGGCGGCACGTTGGTATCGCGCACCACGAAGGGGTCGAGCCGCAGCTCGTTGTTGAAGTAGTACAGCTCGGGCTGCGCCTGCGGGTTAATCATCACGCGCGGCTGCAAGCGGCCAAAAATCCCCGTCACGTTGATAGTCACCGGCACGGTCAGCACCGAGTCGTTGGCGGCCAGCGTGCGGGTTACTGAGATAGTCTTGGTGGTGTTGGCGATGGCCAGGCCGGTGGTGGCGTTCAGCAACTGTACCTGCACTTGCAGGGGGCTCACAAACGACTCCTGCGACACGTTGTCGAACTTCACCTGGAAGCTGATGCTACCCGTGGTGAGGGCCTGCGTGCGCAGGCGGGCCGTGTCGTACACGGCCGTGGCCACCAGGTCGCGGCGCACCACGCCCTCGGGCAGGCCCTTGTAGGTGATGAGCCATTGCTTGAGCTGCGGCGGCGTGCGATTCACCGAGTCGCGCAGGGCCAACTGAAGCTGCATGTACGGGTAGGCAGTGGCCGAGTAGCCCGTCAGGTCCAGGTTTTTGGTCTTGATGTCGGGGTTCAGCACCGTCGGCTTGTTGCTGGCATCGATGCCCACCAGTTGCAGCTTGTAGGTGGCCGTCGGCGTCTCCTTTTTGATGACGTTGAAGAGCGTCTGCCACTTCTGGGCCGGGCCGATGAGCGTGCTCGTGATGCTGCCGGCCTGGCCGGGCGTGGTGAGCGAGTACGTGATGGCGGCGCCCTGGCTGGCGGCGGGCTTGGGCAGGCTGCGGTCGGGGCCGGCTTCGGCCAGCAGCTTGCCGCCGCTGGCTTTTTTCTGGGCCAGCAGCGCCCACGGGTCGCCGTTGCGCAGGGTAGTAGCGAGCTTGCTGCCCAGCAGGGTGGCCAGCTGCTGCATCATCGGGGCCAGGGCAGGGCTGCCAAAGCTCACGCGGTTTTCGCTTATCAAGGCCACGTAGGCGCCGTCGGGCACCTTGTTCATGAAGTCGAGCAGCTGCGCCCGGCGCGTGGCGCTGCCGTTGAGGTTATCGAGCGAGTCGGAGCTGTAGTTGGTAATGGCCGCAAAGTGGTAAAACGACTGGTCGCCCGTGCCGCAGATGGAGTAGCTGCCCGGGATAGTGATGCGCTTGAGCGAATGCTCATCGAGCACCACTATCAGCAAGTTCGCCCAGTTGGTGCCGCAGCCCCCCACGTTGGGCGGCGTGGTCGCATCGGTGAAGATGCCGTAGCCGCTGATAGTATTAAACGTAGGGGGGCCACCGGCAGCCCCACCGCCGATGGTGCGCAGCTGCAAGGCCTGCTGCTGGTCGGGAAAGCTCCAGCGCCCACCCGGCTTGGCCTGGGCCACCATCTGGAGTTGGTCGCGGCTAAACTGCGCGTAGTGGCTCTGCGACCAGCCACCCAGCGTGGCCTTGGGTACCACGCGCAGCGAAGCAAGCTGCCAGTCAGCATCTTCCGTACCCTTGGGCGCCGTAAAGCGGGCGCGCCAGTACCATACTACTGAGTCGCGGCCGGCGCCGGGCAGTAGCGGCTTGGGCGTCCAGCTGGCCACTACGCGGGCCTGCTGGTTGAGACTCTGCTGCAAGGCCGGGCTATTGAACGTTGCCACAGAATCGACCTGAAAATCGTAGCCGCGCAGCTGCTCGTTGGGGTCATTGCTCTGCACCACCAGGCGCGGCGTGCTGCTGGGCGTGATGGCAAACTCAGTGGGCGCCAGCAGCGTGATGCCACGCTTGAGAAACGAATAGGTGAGCGTGGCCGTGTTGTTGGTTTCGTCCAGCTCGGCTACCTTGTTGCGGTAGTCCAGCTCCACCTTAAAGGTATTGTCGCCGAAGACGGAGCCGGTGTTTGGAATCTCCACCACGTAGGTCGTATCGCGCCGGAAAGCCTGCGCAAAGGGTTTCAGACCGTGGTTGTTGTAGTAATACACATCCGGCGCCCGGCCCAGGGCCGAGGGGTAGGTGCGCGTAATGCGAATCTCGATGGAGTCGCGGGTAATGCGGTTGGGGTTACTCACCCCGATGTTCAGCAAAAACTTGGTCGAGTTGGCCGTGACGGCCGCATCGGGGGCGCTGGGGCTCAGCGAGAGTGCCGCGCTGCTGGCAATAAAGTCGGGCTTGGCCGGGGCAAAGAAGCGCAGGGCCGGGTCGCCCTGCCACAGGGTGCACAGCAACTGTTCGGCGCCCGGGTAGCTACCCGTGAAGATGGTCATCTTCTGGAGCCGGCGCACCACCTCCTGGCGCACCACCGTAATAGGCCGCCCAAACCACACCGGGTCGTTGAAGAGCAGCCGGTCGGTAGTGTCCTGGGCGGGGTCGAGCAGGTATTCGTACGACGCCCCACTCTCCGACATCATGCCGATGGCACCCTTGCTGGGCGCCAGCATCCAGTCGGCGCCGAAGCTGTGGCTGTAGAAGAATACCGCGCCAGCGCTACAGCCGTTGTACATCAGCACTGGGTACTTCTTGTAGTTGGCGTAGCCGTTGGTAGGGTCGTTGATGTCGCCGATGTTGATATCAAACTGCGTAGTGGAGCCGTGGCCGAAGTACCCAATCAGCGTCAGGCCCGCATTCACCTCCTTGGAGATATTGAGGCTGATGGGGAAGTTATCGCCCACCGTATTGCGCCGGAAAGTCGTCACCTGCCCCCCCAGCAAGGGATGCTCAATGCGGCGCTTGTAATTGTCCATGTGCTGGCCAAAGTTGGCAAAATCGGCCGTGGTGTGGCCGCCCACCAGGTGCACGGCCGCTTTGTGCCAGGGCTCGGGATTGAGCTGGTTGGGGTCAAGCTGGGCCTCGTAGTCCTGAAGCTTGGTCAGGTAGTCCACCACTTCCTGCGGGGTGGAGGCTACCACGCGGCCGGTGGGCAGCGCAGCCACATAGTTGTTGTGCGGCCAGTCGCTGGACAAGAAAATATCGGAGGGCGAGCGCGTCGACACCGGCACGAGGTCAAGGCCCATCTCGCCCAGCACGCGCGCCGAATATTTGGCTTCCAGGCCAGCGCTGTTGAAGTAGGTGTCTAGAGGGGTAACTACCTGGCTGCCCGGCGAAATGCCTTTGCCCAGCAGCAGCAGGTACTTGGACTGGGTCGCCGGGGCGTTGGCAGCCAGCCACAGAGCAAAGTGCCGCAGGGCCAGCACCGAGCGCTCGCCGTAGTGAAACTGCTCGTAGAGCTGCGGCGCGGTCACCATCAGGGTGTCGTAGCGGCCGCCCGCCGTCGAAGCGCGGTAGTTGGCGTAGGCCCGCGCCGCGTTGGGCACGCTGCCGGCCGCCTGCATCAGCTTGGGGTGCGTGATGATGACGAAGTTGGGCTTGGCCGGGTCGAGGGCACGGAAATAGATGCGCTTGGCCGCCAGCGGCACCTGGGCCTGGCTGGCATCGGCCAGCAGCAGGCGGCGCGTTTGCTGCCCGGTGGCACTCGGAAATACGTAGCGCCGGCCGGTGCTGCCCAGCGTGGTGGCCGCCGTGGGCTCAATGCGCTGCACGTTCCAAGGGTCGTGCACGTCGTAGCCGCGCACTGTAGCCGGAATGTTATCTACCTCATAAGTAGCTGGCCCGCCCAGCAGCGAGTCGTTTTGAAACCACAGCTGCCGCCGGTCACTGAACCACACGTTTTGCTGCGGCGCCGTCACGCGCCACCACGACTGCCGGTAGATGTCGAAGAGGCCCTGCGGCGCCTGCGGCAGCACATCAAAGGCTACCTGTACCGAACCCGTGCTACTGATATCACTCGCCTTCATTTTATAGCGGCCGAAGGCGGGGTTGTAGCGCGTGTAGCTCAGGGAGCCCAGTACGGTGGGCGTCGTGCTATTGGGCGGAATCACGCCTACCGAGGTCAGGTGATTGATGCGGCTACCGCCGACCAACATCGCCTCCAGCACGGGTGCCGGCGCGCCAGGCGCCGAGGATACAGCCCGCAGCAGCGTGTCGAGCGGCGCGTTGGACGGAGCCAGGATGCTACCGGTGAAGAAGCCCTCGCCCGCTTCCAGCCACGGCAGGTAGGTATCGGTGCCCTCAGTGGCGCCTTCGGTATAATAAGGGGTGCGCAGCTTGAGCGATGCTTGCAGACGCCACGAATGGGGCGTGCCGCCGGCGGCCGTGGGCTGCGTCATGCGCTTGCCGGCCCGGCTGCCCCACGTCACGAAGTACGCCGCCGTGTCGGTGTAGAGGCTATAGAACGGGTTGGCCTGGTCCTGCGGGTTTTTATAGTAGTCTCTATCCAGGGCCGCGTCGTTGCGCTGCCCATAAAATTCCAGGTAAGTCGAGTTGTCGAGGGCCGCCGCATTGCCGCCCTGGTACACCGCCACTTCCTTGCCGCGCCGCCACACTTGCAGCTGCGTGGGTGCCACGGCGCCGGCACCCAGTTTAGTGAGGTAGGCATAGTCGAGGCGGTAGAGGCCATCGCGCCACACCTTCACCTTATAGTAAGGCTGGCCCTGCACTATCCATTCGTTGCCGTAGGGGCCCGACTGCGCCCGGGCGGCGGGCCCGGCCAGCAGCACGAGCAGCAGCGCCAGCAGCCGCCAGGGCGCCGGCCGGGCCGGCTGCCGCTGCACTGGACCCGGGAAGTAGTGTTTAATCATGGTCAATCAGTAAGTTAGTAGTATGGTAGCCAGCGGCTGGCGGCCCTAGTTTATGGACGGCAGCGCCGTGGGGCGCCCGCCCAGGCCATAGCCCAGGCTCACGATAAGCGAATTGGTTTGCGAGGCCGCACCGCCCTGCGTCGCCACATCGAGGCGCGACAGGGCCAGGTCTACGCGCAGGCCGCTGATGGCCACGCCCGCGCCCAAGCTGTACTGGCCCTTCCACTGCTGCTGCTGCTCGAAGTTTTGAATTTTCTGGTAGTTGCCTACCCCACCGCGCAAAAACACGAGGCCGCGGTAGCCAATTTCGGCGCCTACGCGCGGGTCCACGCTCACGGGCTTGGCCGCGATGAGGGTGTTGCGCTGGCCGTCGGTGGTGGCTTCCAGGTCGGCGGCTACCAGGGCCGTAAACTGGGCCGGCAGCTTAAACTGATAGCCCACGCCCAGCACCAGGCGCGGCAGCGTCAGCTCGGTCGAGTTGGTGGGCACGGATTCACCCGGTGTAGCATTGGCCTTGAATTTGTCGGCATCAATGCTCCAGGCGTTGAAGGTGGTGGTGATGTCGCGGGCCATCAAACCCAGGCGCCAGCCCTTGCGGTTGTACTGCACGCCCGCATCTACCCCAAAGCCATAGGCGTTAGCATAGCTGCCCACGTTGCGGTAGATGATTTTGGCACTGCCGCCCAAGCTCAGGCCTTCGGGGCCCAGCTTGCGGGCGTAGGAAAGCAGCAACGCGTAGTCGGCCACCGAGAAGTACGTGATTTTATCGTACTGAATGTAACCATACTCGTTGATGAGGGCGCGGGTATCGGCAATGTTATCGACGCCCGAGCGCAGCAGCGTCACGCCGATGGCACTCTTCTCATCGAGCGGCATGGCAAAGGCCGCGTAGTCGTTTTTCACCACCCCCGAAAACAGCTCGGAGTGCATGAGCACGCCATCGTACTTGGCGGCCACGTTGGTGAGGGCGGCGGGGTTCCAGTAGCCGGCGGTGGCGTCGTTGGTCAGGCTCACCTGCACCTTGCCCATGCCCAGCGAGCGGGCACCCGCCCCGAGGTTGAGAAACTCGTTGCTGTATTTAGGGGTGTTGGTTTGGGCGAGGGCGGCGGGCGCGGCGGCCAGCCCCAGCAGCGCGCCTAGCCCTAGTCCGGCCACCCAGGGGCGGCCATTGGCGGAAAGTTTCAGCATAGAAGAATAAGAGCCTGGAAAGTATCGGAGCAGCAACGCAAGTTACTGCCGGATAGTGCGTAGTCGCCTATGCCCGCCGCCACCGCCGGGGCCAGCAGCCTGATGGCGGCGCAGTTATCGTGCCGCTTTTTTGGGCGGCTGGCTCGCTGCTTCATCTAAAGTACATACGCAGTCAGTCGGGGCCACAGATTTTTTCACGGAAAAAGCAACAAAAAAATTTACACCAAGTATTATGCATTACAAAGTACCTGCCGTACATTTGTACAGTTGCTCACCTACTACTAGCCCATACCGCCCATGAAACTAGAGAACACCCAGGTGCAGATGCGTAAAGGCATCCTCGAATTCTGCATCCTGGAGATAATCGGCCGCGGGGAGGCCTACGCCAGCGACATGCTGGAGGAGCTGACCGCCGCCCGCATGATAGTGGTAGAGGGCACGCTCTACCCGCTGCTCACGCGCCTCAAGAATGCGGCCCTGCTCGACTACGTGTGGAAGGAATCGACCTCGGGGCCGCCCCGCAAATACTACACGCTCACGGAGGCCGGCCGCCAGTTTTTGGAGGAGCTGCGCCAGACCTGGGAGGAGATGGCCCTCTCGGTGGGCATCATTCGCCAGCCCCGGCGCCACTAGCCGGGCCCTGCTTTTTCCGCTAAACTTTCTTTCTCCGACTTCAACCTGCCGCGCTTCGCGCCTGCGGCCCCTCTCATGAAAAAGAACATCAGCATCAACTTGCAGGGCATCATCTTCCACCTCGAAGATGATGGCTACGAAGTGCTTAGCCGCTACCTCCACGAGGTGAAGGCACACTTTGCCAGCTACCAGGGCCACGAGGAAATAGTGGCCGACATCGAGGGCCGCATCGCCGAGCTGTTTTCGGCGCGCCTCTCGGCCAGCAAGCAGGTTATCACCCTGCTCGACGTGGAGGAGATGACGGCCAAGATGGGCCGCGTGAGTGACTTCGCCGCCGAGCCCGACGAGGAGGAGGCTGCCTACGCCGAGCCGGCAGCCGCTGCCCCCGGCGCCGGGCGCGCCTTTGCCGGCGGCCCCGCCCCCACCCCGGCCGACACGGCGCCGCGCCGCCTCTACCGCGACCTGGCCCACCGCAAGGTGGCGGGCGTGTGCGCCGGCCTGGCCCAGTATTTCCAGGTAAATCCGCTGGTGGTGCGCCTGCTTTTCCTGGCGGTGGTGCTGCTGCCCAGCGTGTTTTCGGGGTTCGACCACGTGCCGGGCACCGGCATATTTCGCCACCGCTTCGACTTCAGCAGCCTGGCGTTCATTGCCTACGGCGTGCTGTGGATAGCGCTGCCCAAGCGCACTGATGCCCCCGAACCCATTGATACGCTGGACTTTGGCGGCAAGCTCACGGGCCGCAAGCTCTTTCGCGACACCGACACTGGCAAGGTAGGCGGCGTGGCGGCCGGCCTGGCCGCTTACTTCCAGACCGATGTGGTGTTGGTGCGGGTACTGTTCCTAATTGGCTTGTTCCTGGGCGGCTCCACTTTCATCGTCTACCTGGTGCTGTGGGCCGTGGTACCCGAAGCACGCACGGTATCGGAAAAAATGCAGATGCGCGGCGATGCCGTCACGCTCTCGGGCATTGATAACAACTTGCGCACCAACGCTTTCGAGGGCGACACCCCCACCCCACCCAACCGCCCGCTGGGCACCTACCTCGAAACGGCGGCCCGCCAGGCCCGGCCGGCCGTTAGCTTTCTGGGCACGCTCATCCGCTGGATAGCCGCTGGCCTGTTGATTTTCTTCGGGGGCTCGTGGCTGCTGGGCGTGCTGGGCTTTGCCGGCGCAGCCCTGGGTATCATTTCCTCTGATTCGGTCATCCATACCAATGGCGAAGACAACTTCCGCCTGGGTGATGAGAGCTTTAACTCGGTGATACACAATGTGCAGCCCTGGGGCATTGTGGCGGCCACGCTGCTGGTGGGCATTCCGGCGCTGCGGCTGCTATTGCTCGGGGTGCGGCTGGCCTTGCGGCGCTCGGTGCTGGGCCGCACGGGTGGGCTGGTGCTGCTGGCCCTGTGGCTGCTGGGCCTAGTAGGCACGGCCGCAGCGGGCAGCCAGATTTTCCGCGAAACCCGCACCCGCGCCACCTACACCACTACGCGCCGGCTGGCCCCGGTGCCCGGCCCGGGCATCGTGCTCGACTCGCACAATATGGAAGACTTTATGGAGGCCGCGCACCTGCGCCTGGCCCTGGCTGATAGCGGCGCCGCGCCCTACGTGGAGGAAGAATACCATGCCCGGGGCCGCACCCAGAACTCGGCCCGCCTCACGGCCCAGCAGTCGATTCTGTACAACGTAGTGCAGCAAGACTCGACTATCACGTTTGACCAAGGCATCACGCTGCGCGAAAATGCTCCCTACCGGGGCCAGAAGCTAACGCTGACGCTGCACCTGCCCCTCGACAAGACGTACCGCCTGATGCCGCTCTTCGTCGAAAAGCTCGATGACGACGATTTTACCAGCGGGCACCGCCCCAACACCGACCAGCCGCACCGCGCCCGCTTCACCCGCGCGGGCAAGTTTACTTGCCTCGACTGCCCGGCCAGCGACAACGAGGATGACAATGACACGAGCCGCCGCGATGACGATGATAACGACCACGACGAGGTAGTGGACCTGGGCCTGAACGGCAACAAGATGCAGTTGCACGTGAACACCAACGGCGACGAGCCCAAAATCAGCTTCCAGGCCGCCAAATTCAGCACCGACCCCGCTACCTACGGCGCTGGCCGCAAGAGCCTGACCGACCCCGGCGAGTTTAGCGAGGTGGAAGTGCACGGCGCGCTGCGCGTGGTGGTGCGCCAAGGCAGCGACTATAAAGTGGAGGCCGCCGGCCGCACCCAGGACCTCGACAAGCTGCGCCTGCGCGTGGACGGCGACCGCCTGCTGATGCGCCAGGACGACGGCTCGCTGCTGTCGGGCTTCAACTTTGGCAGCCATTCGCTGCTCATCACCGTTACGATGCCCCGCCTCCAGCACCTCAAGCTGAGCGGCGCTTGCCAGTCGGACGTGAGCGGCTTCCGCGACGAAGAGCTGCACCTGGAGGCCAGCGGCGCCTCCAGCGCCCGCCTCGATGTGCGCGTGCCGCGCCTGGAGCTGGACCTATCGGGCGCCTGCTCGACGGAGCTGCACGGCACGGCCGATGAGCTGAACATCGACGGGGCCGGCGTGTGCCAAGTCAATGCCCTGGGCCTGCAAGCCCAGCGCGCCGACATCGACCTCTCGGGCATGTCGCAGGCCCGTGTGCGCACCAGCGAAGCCCTGAAAGTGGACCTCAACGGCAGCAGCACCGTGCGCTACGCCGGCCGCCCCACCCGCGTCGAGAAAGACCTCAGCGGCAGCAGCTCGCTCGAAGAAGTCAAAGACTAACCTCTTTTAATGGTCAATCTCTGAGTGGTAAATGGTTAACTCTTTTAAGGAATCTCACTAAATAACCTTTGCACGTCATGCTTCGGCAAGCTTAGCATGACGTGCAAAGGTTATCTAGCCAGCTTTAGAGGCAAGAGCTACATCAGCCATTAAGAGCGTGTTTGGGAATCTAAAAGAACGTCATGCTGAGCTTGTCGAAGCATCTCTACCGCTTCATTGAACGGTGCAGATGAAGCGGTAGAGATGCTTCGACAAGCTCAGCATGACGTTCTG
>Ga0160428_1001820_pt1 | contig 14636 bp, 12 predicted proteins | sample SolpanmetagenomM_FD_108198 | JGI IMG/M metagenome (GOLD analysis project Ga0160428, IMG submission 108198) | Solar panel surface microbial communities from Lawrence Berkeley National Laboratory, California, USA - M | ecosystem: Engineered > Built environment > Solar panel > Unclassified ... | reverse complement strand
GGCCCTCACGCGCCGCAGCCTCGTCGGCGCCGGCCTCGGTGCCGTCGCCGCCACCGGCGCCCTGGCGCAAGCCCCTCCGGCCCCGCCGAGCGCCCTGGCCACCGCGCCGAAATCCCAGACCGGCCTCGGCCCACGCCTGACCCTGCACGCCATCGACAACTTCCACGGCACGCCCGGGGCCGGCATGGTCTGCGACCTCGCGATCCGGGACGGCGACACCTATCGCACGCTCAAGACCGTGACGACCGCCGCCAACGGCCGCCCGGCCGAGCCGCTCCTGGTCGACGAGGCCCTGAAGGTCGGCCAGTACGAGTTGCTGCTGCATTTCGAGGCCTACTTCGCGACGTTCGGCGTGGCGCTGCCGCAACCGAATTTCCTCAGCCTCGTGCCGGTCCGCTTCGTGATCCGCGATGCCGGGCAGCGCTACCACCTGCCGGTGCTGTTCACCCCGTGGGGCTACTCCTACTATCGCGGCAGCTGACGCCCCCTCGGCCACCCTTGAGCGAGACACAGTCCGGAGCCCGATTGCACATGGCCGGCATCACCACACACGTCCTCGACGCGGATCGCGGCCGCCCGGCGCCCGGGGTGCGCATCGACTTTTCCGTGATGGAGGGCGGAGCTTGGCGCCTCGTGAAGAGCGTCGTCACCAATGCGGACGGGCGCACCGACGCGCCGATCCTGCCCGCCGCGGAGGCCCGGATCGGCCAGTACCAGCTCGAATTCCACATCGACGCCTACCTGAAGGCCAAGCCCGGCGTGACCGAGGCCGACATCTTCGTCGACAATCCGGTGGTGCGCTTCGCGGTCTTCGATGCGGGGCAGCACTACCATGTGCCGATGCTGTGCGCACCGGGCACCTGCGCCACCTACCGAGGCAGCTGACCGCCATGGCCGATCCCGGGAAGCTCGACCTCGCCGCGATCAACCGGCTCGATGCCGCCGGCTTCGTCGTCCGGTTCGGCGGCGTGTTCGAGCACGCGGCCTGGGTCGCCGAGCGCGCCCATGCGCATGGGCCCTTCGCCAGCGTCGACGCGTTGCACGGCGCCATGATGCGGACCGTGCGCGCCGCGCCGGCCGAGACCCGCATCGCCTTCCTCAACGGCCACCCGGAGCTCGCCGGCCCCGAGGCGCGGGCCCGCAGCATGACGGCGGATTCGGCGAGCGAGCAGGGCAGCGCCGGGCTCGACCACATGCCGCCCGCGGACGCGGAGGCCTTCGACCGCCTCAACGCCGCCTATCGCCGGCGTTTCGGCTTTCCCTTCATCATCGCGGTGCGGGGCCGGGCGCGGTCCGAGATCCTGGCGATCTTCGCCGCGCGCCTGCGCGGCGCGCCCGCCGAGGAGGAACAGGCCGCCCTCGACGAGATCGCGCTGATCACCCGGATGCGGCTCGATCGCCTCGTCGCCGGATCCGGGTGAGAAGACCTACTTCAGGCGCGCCGCCGCCCAGGCGATGTGGTCGGCCATGAAGGTCGAGATGAAGTAGTAGGAGTGGTCGTACCCCTCGCGCATGTTCAGGGTCAGGGGAATGCCGGCGGTCTTGCAGGCCTCTTCCAGGAGCCAGGGACGCAGACCGTCGTCGAGGAAGCTGTCGGCGGTGCCCTGATCGACCAGGAACTCGGAGAAGCGGTGGCCGTCGGCGATCAGCGCGGTGGCGTCGTGGGCGCGCCAGGTGCTCGCATCCGGACCGAGATACTTCTCGAAGGCCGGCTTCGACCAACCCGCGGTGGAGGGCTGGGCGATCGGCGCGAAGGCCGAGCAGGACTTGAAGCGGTCGGGGTAGGTGAGGGCGATGGTCAGCGCGCCGTGGCCCCCCATGGAATGGCCGAAGATGCCCTGGCGGGACATGTCGGCCGGAAACTCCTGGGCGATCAGCGCCGGCAGCTCCTCCGTCACGTAGCTCCACATCCGGTAGTTCGCGGCGTAGGGCGCCTGGGTGGCGTCGAGGTAGAAGCCGGCGCCGGAGCCGAACTGCCAGTTGCCCTCCTCGTCGGGGATGCCGGCACCGCGCGGGCTGGTGTCGGGCGCCACGATGATGACGCCGTGCTCGGCCGCGGCCTTCCGGTACTCGCCCTTGTCCATGACGTTGGCGTGCGTGCAGGTCAGGCCCGACAGGTACCACAGCACGGGCACCGGACCGGCCTCGGCCTGGGGCGGTACGAACACCGCGAAGGTCATCGGGCAGCCCGTGGTCTGCGCATCGTGCTTGTAGACGCCCTGCGTGCCGCCATGGGCGCGGGCCTTCGAGATGGTTTCCATGGGCCGTGATCTCCTGTCCGGGGGCTGGCCCCGCTTCGGGGCATAGGTAGGGTCACCGAGGGATTGTGCCGATGCGCGTCCCGCTCCCCCGCGTCGGCGGATCGGGAGCGGGAGCGCGACCGTCGGAGCGGTCGCCCCCTCTCCCGCAGCGGGGAGAGGGGGCGGATCGAGCCCGATCCTTAGTAAACCACCACCGAGCGGATCGACTTGCCCTCGTGCATGAGGTCGAAGCCGTGGTTGATCTGGTCGAGCGGCATGGTGCGGGTGATCAGGTCGTCGATGTTGATCTTCCCCTCCATGTACCAGTCGACGATCTTCGGCACGTCGGTGCGGCCGCGGGCGCCGCCGAAGGCCGAGCCCTTCCAGACGCGGCCGGTGACGAGCTGGAACGGACGGGTCGCGATTTCCTTGCCGGCCTCGGCCACGCCGATGACGATCGACTCGCCCCAGCCGCGGTGGCAGCACTCGAGGGCCTGACGCATCACGTTGACGTTGCCGGTGCAGTCGAACGAGAAGTCCGCGCCGCCGCCGGTCACGTCGAGGATCGCCTGGACCACGTGATCGTTGCCGACCTCCTTCGGGTTGATGAAGTGGGTCATGCCGAACTTGCGGGCCATCTCCTGCTTGTCCGGATTGATGTCGACACCGATGATCTTGTCGGCGCCGACCATGCGGGCGGCCTGAAGCACGTTGAGGCCGATGCCGCCGAGGCCGAACACGACGACGTTGGCGCCGGGCCAGACCTTGGCGGTGTAGATCACCGCACCGATGCCGGTGGTGACGCCGCAGCCGATGTAGCAGATCTTGTCGAAGGGCGCGTCTTCGCGGATCTTGGCCAGCGCGATCGCGGGCAGGACCGTGAAGTTCGAGAAGGTCGAGCAGCCCATGTAGTGGAACAGGGTGTTGGACCCGCCCGGGCTTCCGCCCGTGGAGACGCAGGAGAAGCGGCTGGTGCCGTCCGGCATCACGCCCTGGCCCTGCGTCGCCCGGATGGCGGTGCAGAGGTTCGTGCGCTGCGACAGGCAGGACTTACAGTTGCGGCATTCCGGGGTGTAGAGCGGGATGACGTGGTCGCCGGGCTTCAGCGCGGTGACGCCGGCGCCGACCTCGCGCACGATGCCTGCGCCCTCGTGGCCGAGGATCGCCGGGAACTTGCCCTCGGAATCCAGGCCCGAGAGGGTGTAGGCGTCGGTGTGGCAGATGCCGGTGGCCATCAGCTCGACGAGAACTTCGCCGGCCTTGGGTCCCTCGATGTCGATGGTCTCGATCGTGAGAGGCTTCTTGGCCTCCCACGCGACCGCAGCGCGCGTCTTCATAGCGTTGTCCTTAAAGCTGTGATGATCACGGACGGCGGCGATGGATGCCGGCGCTTCGCCTCGCTGCACCCGGGGGGTGGCAAGCCGAACGGCCCGAAAATCTGCTTGGTGTTTGATGCCTCCGGCGTCGAGATGCAACAGCCGTGCTCCGTCGTTTGCGCCAGGGTTGCGAATTTGGAATGACGGTCGCCGCGACGCGACAGGATCGGATGGACGATGAAGGACTGGGATGTGGGGCGTGAGGCGCTGGTCGCGCCGGCGGTGGCGCGCAATCGCGCGGCGATCCTCGGCGTCCTGAGGGACGTCCTGCCCGAGACCGGCACGATCCTGGAGATCGCCAGCGGATCGGGCGAGCACGTGGTGCATTTCGCGGCCGCCCTTCCGGCGCTGACCTGGCAGCCGAGCGACCCGGAGCCGGCCTATCGCCGCAGCATCGCGGCGCATGCGGAGGCCGCGGGTCTCACCAACCTTCGGCCGCCCCTGGCGCTCGACGCCGCCGACGCCGCCTGGCCGATCGCGCGGGCCGACGCCATCCTCTGCATCAACATGGTCCACATCGCGCCGTGGTCGGCCACGGAAGGGCTGATGGACGGCGCCGCCCGCACGCTCGCGCCGGGCGGCATCCTGTTCCTCTACGGCGCCTTTCGCGAGGGCGGCCGCCACACCTCCGAGAGCAACGCGGCCTTCGACGCGGACCTGCGTGCCCGGGACCCGCGCTGGGGCGTGCGCGATCTCGAGACGGTGGCGGAGGCGGCCGCGCGGCGCGGCCTGCGGCACGAGACCCGCATCGTCCTGCCGGCGAACAACCTCGGCTTGGTCTTCCGCCGCCCGGCATCGGCGGCCCCGGCCTGATGGCCGCCGACGCCCAGGACCATCGCCCGGGCAACCGAATCGCAACCCTGCGCGACAGCCTCGAAGCCCGTCAGATCGTGCTCTACCTCGCGGCCGTCGCCGCCGCGACTGCGACGGCTCTGACGGTGCCGGGAACGGCGGCCCTGGAACGGGGGATCAATCCGGCCCTGGCGCTGATGCTGTTCGTCACGTTCCTGCAGGTGCCCCTGCGGGAGTTGGGCCACGCCTTCATCCGCGCCCGCTTCCTGGCGGCGCTGATGGCCGTGAATTTCCTCGCGATCCCGCTGCTGGTCGCCGGGCTCACGCTCTTGCTTCCCGCCGACCCGATGCTGCGCCTGGGCGTGCTGCTGGTGCTGCTGACGCCGTGCGTCGACTACGTGGTGACCTTCGCCCATCTCGGACGGGCGGATGCCAGGATCCTGCTGGCCGCGACCCCGGCGCTTCTCCTCGCCCAGATGGCGCTGTTGCCGCTCTACCTGCGTCTTCTTCTCGGCGCGGATGCGGGGCGGTTCGTGCAGGTCGGCCCCTTCCTTCACGCCTTCGGCTGGCTGATCGCCCTGCCTTTGGCCGCCGCCGGGGCCGTGCAGGTCTGGAGCGGGCGGAGTCACCGCGGACAACGGGCCGCGGCCGGGCTCGGGCTGCTGCCGGTCCCGGCGACCGCCCTGGTCCTCTTCGTGGTGATCGCCGCGGTGCTGCCGCAGCTCGGACCGAGCTGGGCGGCGGCCGCGCAGGCGGTCCCCGCCTACCTGGCCTTCGCCGCGATCGCTCCGCTGATCGGCTGGGGCGCCGGGCGCGTGTTCCGGCTCGACGCGCCCACCGGGCGGACCCTGGCCTTCAGCGCCGCGACGCGAAACTCGCTCGTGGTCCTGCCCCTCGCCTTCGCGGTTCCGGGCGGAGCGCCCCTGCTGCCGGCCGTCATCGTCACGCAGACGCTGGTCGAACTGATGAGCGAGCTGGTTTACGTGCGGTTGATCCCGCGGCTCGGGCGCCCGTCCCACCACGCTGGGTCCTTGCCCTGACCGCCGTTCACCCGGCCATCCGGACCGGCGACCCACCGATGGCCGGCGTCGGCGCGCGGGATGCGAAGGGGGAGACCGCCGACAGGACCGGTCGGACCAGACGATGCGAGCGCCAGGCGCGCCGGATTCAAGTCGGGCCTTCGATCAGGCGCTTGTAAACACGGTGGAGCGCCTGACAGGGCAAGCAAAACGTTCGACGCTTGCCTCCACCGCCGTCGCACGACGTTTCTCGCCATGCTTTAATCCCGAAAAATCGCTGCACCGCGGCGTATCGGGGGAGCAATGCCTGGAATGGACCTTCGCGTTTCTGACGCGTCCCTGTCGGACGCACACACGCCCGGGTGGCTGTCCCGCGAGGCGATCGTCGCGAAGCCCGGCTTCAACCGGTGGCTGGTCCCGCCGGCGGCCCTCGCCATCCATCTCTGCATCGGAATGTCCTACGGTCTGTCCGTGTTCTGGCTGCCCTTGTCCAGGGCGCTGAGCGTCGGCCAGCCCGCGCCGGCGGCCTGCCCGGACATGAGCCTCGCCACGGCCCTGTTCACCACCACCTGCGACTGGCGCGTCAGCGACCTCGTCATCGTCTTCTCCATCGGCATCGTCATGCTCGGTCTCTCGGCGGCCGTGTTCGGCGGCTGGCTGGAGCGGGCCGGCCCGCGCAAGGCCGGCCTCGTGGCGGCGCTCTGCTGGGGCGGCGGGTTCCTGATCGGCGCACTCGGCGTCTACGGGCACCAGCTCTGGCTGATCTGGCTCGGCATGGGGCTGATCGGCGGCATCGGCCTCGGGCTCGGCTACATCTCCCCGGTCTCGACCCTGGTGAAGTGGTTCCCCGACCGCCGCGGCATGGCCACCGGCATGGCCATCATGGGCTTCGGCGGCGGCGCCATGATCGGTTCGCCGCTCGCCACCCTGTTGATCAACACCTTCAAGACCCCCGATTCCGCCGGCGTCTGGCAGACCCTCGCGGTGATGGGCGGGCTCTACAGCGTGGCGATGCTCTGCGGCGCCTTCGGCTACCGCGTGCCCCCGGCCGGCTGGCAGCCGGACGGCTGGACCGCGCCGGCGGCCAAGAGCGCGATGATCACCTCGGGCCACGTCCACCTCGACCGGGCCCACAAGACCCCGCAGTTCTGGCTGCTCTGGGCGGTTCTCTGCCTCAACGTCTCGGCCGGAATCGGCGTGCTCGCCCTCGCATCGCCGATGCTGCAGGAGATCTTCGGCGGCGCCCTGATCGGTCAGCCGGGTGTCGGCTTCGGACAGCTCGATGCCGGCCAGAAGACCCAGATCGCGGCGGTGGCGGCCGGGTTCGTCGGCCTCCTGTCGCTGTTCAACATCCTCGGACGCTTCTTCTGGGCCTCCATGTCCGACAAGATCGGCCGCAAGGTGACCTACGCCACCTTCTTCGCCCTCGGGTGCCTGCTCTATGCCGGCGCGCCCTGGGCGGCATCGATCGGCTCGAAGGCGCTGTTCGTGACCTTCTTCTGCGTGATCCTGTCGATGTACGGCGGCGGCTTCGCCACGATCCCGGCCTACCTCGCCGACATCTTCGGCACGCAGTTCGTCGGCGCCATCCACGGGCGGATCCTGACCGCCTGGTCGACCGCCGGCGTCGTCGGCCCCTTTGTGGTGACGGCGATCCGGCAGGCGCAGGTCGATGCCGGCATCCAGGGTGCGGCACTCTACACCCGCACGATGTATATCCTGGCGGCCTTCCTCGCGGCCGGCTTCGTCGCCAACCTCCTGGTCCGGCCGCTCGCGGCACGCTGGTTCATGAGCGACGCCGAACTTGCTGCCAGCGCGAAGGGCGGAAGCGCCACGGCGCTGGGCCGCACCGGCGATGCCGGCATCGGCCGGGGCGGCGTCACGCCCCTCGCGATCCTCGCCTGGGTCGCCGTCGGCCTTCCGATCGCCTGGGGGATCTGGAGCACCGTCTCGAAGGCGATGATCCTGTTCGGCTGAGGGCCGCCGCGGCCCTCCCGGACGAAACGCCGACGCGCCCGGCCGGGTCGACCGGTCGGGCTTTCAGGCGATCAGGCGAAGCCCGGGGCGCTCCGGCTCCGGCGCCGGCCAGGTCCGGATCGCCTGCACCGCGCCGGCCAGGGGCGCGGGGCGCCCGAAATGATACCCCTGCCCGAAGGCGCAGCCCATGCCGGCGAGAAGATCGGCCTCGGCGGCCTGCTCGATGCCCTCGGCCACCACGGACACGGCCAGATCGTCGGCCAGCCGGAGGATCGTCTGGACGATGCCCCGGCTGGTCTGATCGGCCAGGAGGGTGCGCACGAAGGCACGGTCGATCTTCAGGGTCGTTAACGGCAGGGTGCTGAGATAGCTCAGCGAGGAATACCCGGTTCCGAAATCGTCGATCGCGATCCCGAGCCCGGCGTTGCGGCACTGCATGAGGGTGGCGGCGGCGCGCTCGGGATTGTCCATCAGCATGCTCTCCGTGACCTCGATCTTGAGGCTGGAGGGCGCGATCTGGGTCCGGGCCAGGAAGTCGGCGATCATCTCGGGGAACGAGGCGCCGGCGAGGTCGCGGCCCGAGACGTTGACGGTCATGAAGAGGGGACCATCCAGCGCGTCGGGATTGGTCTGGGCGGCGAGGATGAGTTCGGGGAAGACCCGCCCGACTTCCGCGAAGGCATGCGCGGTCAGGTCGATGATGAGACCGGACGCCTCGGCGGCGGGGATGAATTCGACGGGCGGCACCAGGCCCCGGGTCGGGTGGCGCCAGCGCATCAGGGCCTCGAACCCGGCCAGCCGCCGCGACGACAGCCGCACGATGGGCTGGAAGAACAGTTCGAACTCGCCGTTGCGCAGGCCGGCGCGGATCTCGCGCTCCAGCGACAGGGCGCCGAGGGCGGCCGCGAAGGTCTCGGACGGGGGCGTATCGGCGCCGAGGACCGGCGGCGGCGCAGTGCCCTTCATCTGCTCGAGGATGGCCACCGTCTGCCGGTACCGCGCCAGCACCACGCCGAGGCACATCCGCAGGATCGGATCGGTCTGAGCGATGCGGTGGGAGAGTTGCTCCTCCGTGATGACGACGAGTTCGCTGTCCTCCAGGGCCCGCACCGCGGCGGAGCGCGGCTGGTGATCGAGGATCGCCATCTCCCCGACGATCTCGCCGGGCCCGCGATGCGCCAGGATGAGGTCCCCCTCCGGACGCTCGAGCACGATCTCCAGCCGTCCGCTGACGATGAGGTAGGCGGCATCGCCCACGTCGCCGGCCGAGAACAGGCGCGCACCCGCCGGGAGGTGATGATGGTCCAGGGTCGTCGCTTGGGAACTCGGCACGGAACGTTCCAGGCTGGGCACAGTGACGGCCCGGGCCGAAGCGTGGCGGGGGCCGGTTAAGGGCTGGCGAACGACAACCGCTTTCTTTCGCGTGCCGAGTCCTATCCTTAACGAGATCTCAGCACGCCGGCGCGAGACTGTTCGCGAAGACGCCCCGCGCGGAGCCCAGTCCCGATGTTCCTGTTACGACGCCTGGTCCCGGTGGGCGTGGGCCTTGGCCTGGTGCTCACCCTGCTGGCCGTGCGAACCGCCGTTCCGGAGCCGTTCGAGCGCCTGCGGCAGGCGGCCTTCGACAGCTTCCAGCGGATCAACCCCCGCCAGACCGACGGCGCCGCGGTGCGGGTCGTCGATATCGACGAGGAGAGCCTGAAGCGGCACGGCCAGTGGCCGTGGCCCCGTCACGTGGTGGCGGACCTCGTCGCGGCCCTGCAAGACCTCGACGCCGGCGTCGTCGCCCTCGACATGGTCTTCGCCGAGCCCGACCGCACCTCGCCCGCGCTCCTCGTTCCCGACTGGACGCGACGCTTCGGCTTCCGCGCGGTGGAATCCGCGACGCCCCTGCCGGACCACGACGCCGCCCTGGCGGCGGTGTTCGCACGGGGCCGCGTCGTCGCGGGCTTCGCGCTGACGCGGAACGCGCAAGGCGCGCCCGTGACGCGCAGTGCCGGCTTCGCGACGATCGACGGCGATCCCGCCGGAACGGTCCCGAACTTCGAGGGCACGGTCCTGAACCTGCCCGTGCTCGACGCGGCCGCCGCCGGTCACGGCAACTTCGCCATCGCGGCCGGCAGCGACGAGATCATCCGGCGCCTGCCGCTCCTCGCAACGATCGGCGACCGCCTGGTGCCCTCGCTCGCCCTCGACGCCCTGCGGGTGCTGCAGGACGAGGAGAGCTACACGGTACGGGCGGAGCGCGACGGCGGGACGCTGACCGGCTACACGATCCGCGTCGGAGCGGTCGACCTCTCCGTCGATCGCTCCGGCGCTCTGGCCCTGCACTACCCGACGGCCCGCTCGACGCCGACGATCCCGGCCTGGCGGCTGCTGGATCCCGAACAGCGTCCCGGCCTGCGCGCGGAGATCCAGGGCCGTGCGATCTTCCTCGGGACCAGCGCGGTCGGGTTGTCGGATCTGCGTCCGACGCCGATGACCCCGTTCGAGCCCGGCGTGAACCTGCACGCCATGGCCCTCGATCAGGCGGTCAACAGACAGGCGCTCAGTCGTCCGGCCTGGGCCCTCGGTGCGGAGATCGTGGCGGCACTGCTGCTCGGCCTCGCCGCCGCCCTGGCCTGCGGCTTCGTGCGGCTGCGCAGCGCCGGGCTCGCCATGGCCTTCCTGGCGCCCGTGCCGACCTTCGCCACCCTGGCGCTGTTCGCCCGGGGCGGCCTCCTCCTCGACCCGACCCTGCCGACCTTCGGCCTCTTCGTCGCCCATGCGGGCGGGAGCCTCGCCCGCTACGCCGGCTCGGAGCGCTCGGCCCAGCGCCTGCGCGCCGCGTTCACGCACTACCTGTCGCCGGATCTGGTGGCGGTGCTGGCCAGCGATCCCGGCCGGCTGAAGCTCGGCGGCGAGAGCCGCGAGATGACGTTCCTCTTCACCGACCTCGAGGGCTTCACCGCAATGACCGAGGCCTCGGGTGCCGAGGCCCTGGTCAACCTGCTGAACGCCTATCTGGACGGCATGTGCTCCATCGCGATGGCCCATGGCGGCACCGTCGACAAGATCGTCGGCGACGCCGTGCACGTCATGTTCAACGCGCCCCTCGACCAGCCCGACCACGCCGAGCGGGCGGTGGCCTGCGCCCTCGCCCTCGACGGCTTCGCGGAAGCGTTTCGGCAGCGGCAGCGGGCCAAGGGCGTGCCGTTCGGCGCCACCCGCATCGGCATCAACACCGGACGCGCCGTGGTCGGCAATTTCGGCGGGACGCGCCGCTTCGACTACACGGCGCACGGCGACGCGATCAACACGGCGGCGCGGCTCGAATCCGCCAACAAGGCCCTCGGCACCCGCATCTGCATCGCCCGCACCACCTGCGACCAGGTGTCCGGCGTCAGCTTCCGGCCGATCGGCACGCTGATGCTGAAGGGCAAATCCGTGGGCGTCGAGGTGTTCGAGCCGACGGGACAGGCCAGCGACGCGCTGGACGCCTATCGCGAGGCCTTCGGACGGCTGGTCTCGGGGGAGCCCGGCGCGGCCGAGGCGCTGCTGCGCCTGCACGCGGCGAACCCGGACGACCCGATCCTGGCACTCCATGCCCGCCGCATCCGGGCGGGCGAGCGTTCCGTCAGCATGGCGGCCTAAGGCGGAGCCGCCGGGACGATCTCAGGCGAGGACGAGGAGCACCACCAGGGCGATGTTCGTGAGCTGGTGCAGGAACTGGTCGAAGCCCATCAGCCACCAGAAACGCGGGTCGGTCATGGGCCAGCGGGTGCGGTGGGCGACCAGGGTCTTGGCCCGGTCGACGAGCCCGTGGACCACGAAGTCGACGAGCGCGAGCCACCACAGGCCGGGCTTGTAGAGCAGGGCGATCGCCAGGGTGCCGAGGGCATGCGTCCCGGCATGGACGGCGAGCGGCGCCGCCCAGCCCGCGACCCGCTCCTTGCCGCGGGCCATCCAGTCGGTCTGGACCACGAAGTCGATCAGGTAGTGCTTGGCCGCCATCGCAACCATGAGAGCCGCCAGGGTCGACAGGGGGACGGGCGTGTCGAGGGCCTGCACCAGGGCGGTCTCCAGAAGGTCGGGCGGCGCGGGACCGCGGTCCCGCCCGGGCGTTGCGGGGTCACCCGGGTGCGGTGGCGGCGGACGCTAGCGGAACGGCGCGCGGAAGCCCACCGGTCCGACCTCCGCTCGCGAGTCTGTCAGCGGCCGAGCGTGGGGACGAAGCGCGCCTGGTCGCTGATCGTGACCGTCGCCACGGCCCGCTTGGTGCGATCCTCCGGCCAGGGTGCCGCCGCCTCGGGGGCCCGGCCCTTGTAGACCATCGTGCCCTGGCCCTTGCGCATGAGGACGCTGCCGCGCTTCGTCCGCAGCATCACCTCGCCGTCGAGCACGAGCACGCCGAAGCCCCCGTCGATGGCGCCGCCCCAGACCGTCGTCCCGCGCACCCCGAGGGTGCCCACCGCGGTCTTGATCGCGACGTTGCCGCCGGTCGGACCCTCGATCTTGCCGCCGACGAAGAGGAAGGCGCCGCGCGCCACCGACAGGGCAAGCTTTCCGCCCTGGGCGCCGGGCTTGTAGACGAACTCGTCCACGGTGATCTTGCCGCTCTCGCCGAGGGTCAGGACGGTGTCGTCGGCGAGCTTGGCCTCCAGGCGCGACTCGACGCCGGTGCGGATCATGTCCTTGAAGAACACCGGCCCCTGCGGAGCCATGTCGCGGGCCTGGCCGGACTGGGAGGCGACGGCCTGGCGGTCGACCTTGACGACCACGCCGACCTGCTGGGGCGCGGCGACGGTCGGCGCGACGCCGACGAGGAAGAGGGTAGCGAAGGCGCCGACGGTTTTCAGGGTCACGGTCATCGTCCACGTGGCAGGGCGGGAGAGCAGGCACGTGGACGGGGACGCGAACGTCCGCTCAGGTTGAACGACGGCAAGGCACCGGTACACGTGCCCGGGTTCTACGCCTGCGGTCTTAAGGCATCGCTAAATAGCCTGGATCGCCGGGCCGGGCCGGCGCCTCTTCTTGCCGGAACTCGCCTAAACCGTCGACGACACACGAGACACGGCCCGGTTGCTGCGTTTCTCGGCGACGTTGTGCACAGGAATCGGGTTGTCGCCCACCCCCGCCGATCGCGGCGCCGAGGACGGACCGGTTCAGGCGGGCGGCACCTGCGCGACGCGAATGTTGTTGGTGGTGCCGGCCACCGCGAAGGGGATGCCGGCGGTGATCACCACGCGGGCGTGGGGCAGCGCGAAACCCTCCTCCACCGCGTGAGCCAGGGCGTTGGCCACCATCGCCTCGTAGGAATCGACCTCGTCGGCCCGCAGGCTGTGCGCCCCCCAGAGCAGGCACAGCCGGCGCGAGGTCGCGAGATCCGGCGTCAGGGCTAGGATCGGCACCTGCGGCCGGCGTCGGGCGATCCGGGCCGCGGTGGTGCCGCTCAAGGTGTAGGCGACGATGGCGGCCGCCCCCACCGCATCGGCGAGGGTCGCGGTGGCGCTGGCGACGGCGTGGGGCGGCGTCTCCTCCTCGCCCGGATCGGTGGCGGTGATCAGCGAGCGGTAGAGCTTGTGCGTCTCGGTCCGGTGGATGATGCGCGCCATCATCGCCACGGTCTCCACCGGGAACTGCCCCGTGGCGGATTCCGCCGAGAGCATCACCGCGTCCGCCCCGTCATAGATCGCGGTGGCCACGTCCGAGGCCTCGGCCCGGGTCGGCGTCGGGGCCGAGACCATGGAATCGAGCATCTGGGTGGCGACGATCACCGGCTTGACCGCCAGCCGGCAGGCCCGGATCAGCTCCTTCTGCCGTCCGGGGACGTCCTCGTGCGGGATCTCGACCCCGAGATCACCCCGCGCCACCATGACGGCGTCGGACAGCCGGATGATGTCGTCGATCCGCTCCAGGGCCTGTGGCTTCTCGACCTTCGTCATCAGCCCGGCCCGGTCGCCGATCAGGGCGCGGGCCTCGATGAGGTCGGCGGGCTTCTGGACGAAGGAGAGCGCGACCCAGTCCACCCCGAGTTCCAGCCCGAAGGCGAGGTCGGCCCGGTCCTTGGCGGTGAGCGGCGAGAGGTCGAGCAGGGTGCCGGGCAGGTTGACGCCCTTGCGGTTCGAGAGCGTCCCGCCGGTGATCACCTCGGCGGTGAGGCTGTCGCCGGTCAGGCCGGTGACCCGGACGCGCACCCGTCCGTCGTCGATGAGCAGGTCCTGGCCCGGGGCCACCGCCAGGAAGATTTCCCGATGGGGCAGGGGGATGGCATGCCGGTCGCCCTCGGCGCCCTCGAGCACGAAGCGCAGCGTCTCGCCGGGCGCGACGTCGAGGCGCCCGCCCGCCAGGGTGCCGAGGCGGATCTTGGGTCCTTGCAGGTCCTGCAGGATGCCGATGGGCCGCCCGGTCTCCCGCTCCAGGGTGCGGATCGCCGCGTAGACCCGGGCATGGTCGTCCTGCGTGCCGTGACTGAAATTCAGGCGGAAGGTGTCGACCCCGGTCACGAAGAGCCGGTGCAGCATGTCGGGCGACGACGAGGCGGGCCCGACGGTGGCGACGATCTTGGCGTGGCGGTTGCGGCGCATGAGTTCCCACGGCCGCGCACGGCCGCCTCCCTGGCGTAAAGGCAGAGGATCACGACGGGGTGCACCGTCCGCGCGGTCATCCCGACGGGTGAAGCAAGCGGCGACGATTGCGGCCGGCCGGACGATCCGGCGACCCTCGGAATACGCCGAAACCCTATCGCAGGTTAACGGACGGGTAAACGCCGGACGAAGGTCCCTCGGGACAGGCCAGACCACGGGCGCGCCCGGACAGCGCGTCCGGGCACCGGTGCCAGGCGCCGAGGACGGCGCGACCGTCACGCCACCCAGACGCGCCTCCGATCGCGTTCGCGGCAGCAACGCGACCGCCATCCAGCAGGCCTGAGTGTACACGAAGAAGTTTTTCTCAAAGTATTAATACAATTCAGGATTGAGCTTTACTCACTTTTATTTGATTTCGCGCAGGGTTTCCGTAGCCCTCCTCAAGTGCTGTAGGAGAAAAATAACTTATGATATTTTATCGACCAGGAGATCCGACCCGGCGATGGATGTCGACAGCCTGCAATCCTCGTCGCGGCATTTCCTGCATCTTCTCGAGAGCCGGGGCATCAGCGGCACGTGGGGATGGCGCTTCGCCACCGATCAGCATGTCTGGTCGCCCGGCTTGTTCCGCATCCTCGGGCTCGATCCCCAGACGACCCGGCCGAG
>Ga0160428_1001818_pt1 | contig 14647 bp, 10 predicted proteins | sample SolpanmetagenomM_FD_108198 | JGI IMG/M metagenome (GOLD analysis project Ga0160428, IMG submission 108198) | Solar panel surface microbial communities from Lawrence Berkeley National Laboratory, California, USA - M | ecosystem: Engineered > Built environment > Solar panel > Unclassified ... | reverse complement strand
GACACCGCCGCGGACGTGAACCGGCAGTTGCGCCTGACCTCGGCCGACATGGCCGGCGGGCGGGCCGAGGTCGGCGGCCAGGAGCAGTCGATCCGGGCGCTCGCCGCCTCGGCGAGCCTCGACACGCTGGCCAAGACCTCCATCGTCGTACCGGGCAACCGCAAGGTCCGCCTCGACGAGCTGGCGACCCTCTCGGACACCGCCGAGGAGCCCCGCACCTTCGCGCGCTTCAACGGCGAGCCGGTGGTGGCCTTCGCGATCTCCCGCGCCAGCGGCGCGAGCGACGCCGACGTCTCGATCGGGGTCGCCAAGAAGATCGCGGCGCTCCACGCGGCGAACCCCAACGTGCGGTTCGACCTGATCGACACCAGCGTCGACAACACCATCGGCAACTACCACTCGGCCATGATGGGCCTGATCGAGGGCGCGGCCCTCGCTGTGGTTGTGGTGCTGCTGTTCCTGCGCGACTGGCGGGCGACCCTGATCGCCGCCGTGGCGCTGCCGCTCTCGGTGCTGCCGACCTTCTGGGTGATGAGCGCGCTGGGCTTCTCGCTCAATGCGGTCAGCCTGCTGGCGATCACGCTGGTCACCGGCATCCTCGTCGACGACGCGATCGTGGAGATCGAGAACATCGTCCGCCACATGCGGATGGGGAAGTCGCCCTACCGCGCCTCCCTGGAGGCCGCCGACGAGATCGGGCTCGCGGTCATCGCGATCACGGCGACGATCATCGCGATCTTCTCGCCCGTGTCGTTCATGGGCGGGATCGCGGGCCAGTACTTCAAGCAGTTCGGCCTGACCATCGCGGCGGCGGTGTTCATGTCGCTGCTGGTGGCGCGGCTGATCACGCCGCTGCTCGCCGCCTATTTTCTGCGCGACCACGGGCCGGACCACGAGCGCGACGGCGTCGTGATGCGCGGCTACACCCGGCTGGTGGCGTGGTCGGTGCGGCACAAGTTCATCACACTGGTGCTCGGCATCGCGTGCTTCGCCGCGTCCATCGCCTCCACGGGCCTGCTGCCCGCGGGCTTCCTGCCGGCGGAGGATCAGGCCCGCACGCTGTTCGTTGTCGAGCTGCCGCCCGGCGCCCGCCTGCCCGACACGGTCCGGGTCGCGGACCGGATCGTCGGCAAGATCCGCGCGCTCCCCGAGGTGAAGAGCGTGTTCGTGGACGGCGGCCGCCAGCTGCCGGCCAAGAAGGAGGTGCGGCTCGCCAGCCTCACCATCAATCTCACCCCGAAGAACACCCGCGACAAGACCCAGAAGCAGGTCGACGCGGAGGTCGCCGCGATCCTGAGGGAGGAGCCCGACCTGCGCTTCTGGGCCCTGCGCGAGGGCGGCCAGCGCGACCTCGCGCTGATCATCGCCGGCCCCGACAAGGCCGTCGTGGCGGAGACCGCGGCCAAGCTCCAGCGCGAGGCCCAGCAGGTCCCGCACCTCGTCAACGTCATGTCGACCGCGCCCCTCGACCGCACGGAGGTCCGGATCCGGCCGAAGCCAGGCGTGGCGGCCGATCTCGGCGTCTCCACCGACACCATCGCGGAGACGGTTCGGGTCGGTACCATCGGCGACATCGGCATGAACCTCGCCAAGTTCAACGCGGCGGACCGGCAGGTGCCGATCCGCGTGCAGCTCCCCGAGAGCCTGCGCGGCCGGCTCTCCGAACTGGAGACCCTGAAGGTGCCGGTGAAGGGCGGGGCCGCCGTGCCCCTCGCGACGGTGGCCGATATCAGCCTCGGCCAGGGGCCGACCGGCATCGACCGCTACGACCGCGCCGTGCGCGTCGCCCTCGAGGGCGACATGCAGGGCACGGACGCCCTGGCCGAGCTGATCTCGAAGGTCATGAACCTGCCGACCGCCAAGAACCTGCCGCCCGGGGTGACGATCAGCCAGACCGGCGACGCCGAGGTGATGGGCGAGGTATTCGAGGGCTTCGCGCTGGCCATGGGCGCCGGCCTGATGATGGTGTTCGGCGTGCTGATCCTGCTGTTCGGCAACTTCCTGCAGCCGCTGACCATCCTGTTCTCGCTGCCGCTCTCGATCGGCGGCGCGATCCTGGCGCTCCTGATCTGCCACATGCCGATCTCGATGCCGGTGGTCATCGGCATCCTGATGCTGATGGGCGTGGTCACCAAGAACGCCATCATGCTGGTGGACTTCGCCGTCGAGCAGATCCACGCCGGCGTCGACCGCAACACCGCCATCGTCGATGCGGGCCGCAAGCGCGCTCGGCCGATCGTGATGACGACCATCGCCATGGCGGCCGGCATGGTGCCGTCCGCGATGGCGCTGGGGATCGGCGGCGAGTTCCGCGCGCCCATGGCGGTGGCGGTGATCGGCGGCCTGATCGTCTCGACCGTGCTGTCGCTGGTGTTCGTGCCGGCGATCTTCGTCCTGATGGACGACCTGTCGCGCGTGCTGGGGCGCCTGCTGGGCCGCTTCGTCGGCGAGCGCGACGACCCGCAGGACGAGGTCGCGTTCGATCCGGCCCATCCCGCCAATGACGGCCGCCCGTCGGCGCCGCGGATCGCCGCCGAATAGGCAGGGAGGGCGGCTCGCGCATTGCGCGCGGCGCCGCGATGGGCTGTGACTCGGCCGCATCGAATCACAGGGGATTTGCGGAACGATGTCGGGTGGTCACGGGGCTGTCGAAGGATCGAACAAGCGCGTCGCGCTGCTGATCTCGGTGCTGGCGTTGTTCCTCGCCTTCAGCGAGACGCTGGGCAAGGCGTCCCAGACGGACTCGATCGGCGCCAATGTCGAGGCCGCGAACCAGTGGGCCTACTTCCAGGCGCGCACCATCCGCTCGACGGTGCTCAAGACCGCCGACGAGGCCCTGGCGCTCCTCCCCCCCGGGCCCAATCAGGACGCGATCGCGGCCAAGCGCGCCGAGTGGACCAAGACCCTGGCCCGGTGGGAGTCGGAGCCCGCCACCGGCGAGGGCCGCAAGGAGCTGACCGCGAAGGCGCGGGCGTCGGAGGAGCGGCGCGACCTCGCACTCCTGCGCTACCACCATTACGAGCTGGCCTCGGCAGCCTTCCAGATCGGGATCGTGCTCGCCTCCGCGGAGGTGATCACCGGCATCGCCATGCTGGTCTTCGCGGGGGGCTTCCTCGGGCTCGCCGGCGCGGCGCTCCTCGGCTTCGGCTACCTCGCGCCGCACGCCCTGCCGTTCTTCCACTGAGGGCCGATCTTCCGGGGCAGCGGCCTAACGCCACGATCCATCGCGATCGATCGTCCGAACGGACGGCCGGACTGGACGCGCGCGCTCGAAGCTGATCGTCTCGGCCTGTTCCAGGGGGGAATGATGTCGGACATATCAGAAGAACAGGGACGCTTGACGAAGATCGCCAGCGCGATCTTCCTGCACACCGAGCACGCGATCTACGCGGCCCTCGGCCTCCTGCTGGCGCTCACCGCCTTCATCGCGCTGGTCGATGCCGCGGGGCTGACCTGGGAGGCCATGCGGGCGCTCGGGGGCGCCGCGCAGATCCTGGAGGTGATCGACCGGCTGCTGTTCCTGCTGATGCTGATCGAGATCCTGCACACGGTGCGGGTGTCGATGCGGTCGGGGACGCTGACCTGCGAGCCGTTCCTGATCGTCGGCCTGATCGCGTCGATCCGGCGGGTGCTGGTGATCACCCTGCAATCCTCGGAGATCACCCACGCCAAGGACTGGTCGCCCGAGAAGCAGGCCCTGTTCAACGCCTCGATGATCGAGCTCGGGGTGCTGGCGGGCCTGATCGTCACCATGGTCTTCGCGATCTTCCTCCTCCACCGCGCCCGCGACGACGGCCGACCGGCCGGCGAGGAGAAGGCGGCCGGCGAGTCCTGACGCCGGGATGCGGGCTCGATGCGGGCTCAGTTCATCCGCAGGATCGCGGCGTTGAGGAGCGTCGCGAAGGCGACCCAGGCGGCGTAGGGCACGAGGAGCCAGGCCGCAGTCCGGTCGAACCGCCAGGTCAGGCGGATCGTCCAGAGCACCATCACCAGCAGCATCGCCACGACGATCAGCCCCGCGCCGATGGCGTGGGCCGTGAAGAAGACCGGCGTCCAGGCGGCGTTGAGGATGAGCTGCACGAGGAAGGCGGCCAGGGCGAGCCACCAGACCTGGCGGCCCGGTCCGGTGCCCGGCCTGGCGCCGAGGAGCCGCCAGAGCGCCACCGCGATCATCGTGTAGAGGAGCGTCCAGGCGACCGGGAACACCCAGTTCGGCGGGTTGAAGACCGGCTTGTTCAGGCTCGCGTACCAGCCCGGGATCTCGGCCTGGGTCGCCACCGAGCCGACGACCGCGGTGGCCGCCACCGGCAGGATCGCGGCGGCGAGGCGCAGCCAGCGCGGCAGGGGCATCCCCTCGGGGACGCGTGTGGCGGCAATCATGGTCGTTCGTCTCCACGGGGCGCGGCTTTAGAATGGGGCCGGGGGCGCGCGGCTTGCCGGGCCCCCCGTGCCGTGGCACGCGCCCGTCTCCATCCGCCGAGAATCGCCAGATGTCACAGCCTAACGCGCCGCAGGGGCCGACGGATAGCCAGGGCGACGCCGCGCCGGACTTCACCCGGCGCAGCCGCGCCGCCCAGGCGATGGGCCGGATCGAGCCCGAGACCCGGGCGGTGGTGATGCCGCTGCACGTTTCCACCACCTTCATCCGCGATCCCGACAACGGCTACAGCTCCGGCTACAGCTACGCGCGGCCCGACAACGCCACGGTGCGCGAGGCCGAATCCGTCCTGGCGATGCTGGAGGGCGCCGGGGCCGGAGCCCTGCTGTTCGGCTCCGGGATGGCGGCGGCGACGGCGGTGTTCGGCGCCCTGGAGCCCGGCGACCACGTGGTGGCCGGCACCGTCATGTACTGGGCGCTGAAGCGCTGGCTGCGCGAGGAGGCACCCCGGCGCGGCCTCGCGCTCACCTTCGTGGACACGGACGACCTGGACGCCCTGCGGGCCGCCATCGAGCCCGGCCGGACCAAGCTCGTCTGGATCGAGACCCCCGGCAACCCGCTCTGGACGATCACCGACATCGCCGCCGCGGCCGGGATCGCCCACGCGGCGGGCGCGCGCCTCACCGTCGATTCGACCGCCGCCTCGCCGGTCCACACGCGCCCCCTGGAATGCGGCGCCGACATCGTGATGCACTCGGCCACCAAGATCCTCAACGGCCATTCCGACGTGGTGGCGGGCGTGCTGGCGGGCGCGCGGACGGACGCGTTCTGGGAGCGGATCCGGAGCATCCGGGCGGGCAGCGGCGGCATCCTCGGGCCGTTCGAGGCCTACCTGCTGATGCGCTCGCTCCGGACCCTGCACCTGCGCGCGGCCGCGCAGGCGGCCGGTGCCCTGCGGCTCGCCGAGCGCCTGAGCGGGCATCCGAACGTCGCCCGCGTCCTCTATCCGGGGCTGCCCGACGATCCCGGACACGCGGTCGCCCGCCGGCAGATGCGGGACGGGTTCGGCTTCATGCTGTCGATCCGGGTCGCCGGCGGCGAGGCCGGCGCCATCGCCACCGCGGCGCGGGTGCGGCTGTGGAAGCGGGCGACGTCGCTCGGCGGCGTCGAGAGCCTGATCGAGCACCGCGCCTCGGTGGAAGGTCCGGGCAGCCCCTGCCCGCCGGATCTGCTGCGGCTGTCCACCGGCATCGAGGACACGGACGACCTGTACGAGGACCTCGATCGGGCGCTGCGCGGCGCGCATGGCGGCTGAACCGCGAAAACCCCGTGGTGCCGAACCCGGTTCTGGCGCGTTGTGCCGGCACTTCCGTCGGCGCAGAGCGCCACAGATCGCGAGCCCTACGACATGACGACTCGTTTCCGCGCGATGGTCCCCGGCTGTCTCGCGCTCCTCATTCTGGCGCCGGCCGCCCGGGCCGACGCCGTGCCGACCCTCGACGTCGAGAAGACCTGCCGGTCGTCCCAGGTGGCCAACACCAGCATCAGCGATCAGGCCAACTACGACGGCTGCCTCCGCTCCGAGCGGGAGGCCAGGAAGGAGGCCGAGCGCCACTGGGCCACCTATTCGCCCGCGGCCAAGCGGCAGTGCCAGGACCAGTTCAAGGCGGGGGGCTATCCGTCCTACGTCGAGATGGTGACGTGCCTCGAACTCGCCTCCGGCACGGTGCCGACGCAGAGCGACGCGGGCGGCCGGGCGGTGGGCGGCCCGGGTTCCCCGCAGGACGTGAAGGCGCAGCGCGAGAGCGGCACCAACCTGACCAAGGAGCCGCCCGCGAGCCAGCGGGTCGACCCGATGAAGGTGCTGGACAAGAAGTAAGCGACGCGGCGCGCGCCGGCGACCCATTCTCCCGGCGCCGGCGCCGGAGGGTTCCGGTGCGTGCTATGGGCGGGCCTCCCGCCCCGCATGCCGACCGGAACCGTGAACGCCCTCGCCATCATCGCTCCGATCTTCGGGATCGTCCTGATCGGCTGGGGCGCGGCGCTCGCGGGGCTGCTCTCCGACAAGGTGAGCGACGGCCTGTCGGAATACGTCTTCGCGGTCGCCGTCCCGGCGCTGATCATCGCGACGCTGACGAAGCCCGGGATGAACGGGACCGTGGCGTGGTCCTACTGGGTCGCGTATTTCGGCGGTGCCGGCATCTCGTGGTTCGTCGGCACGCTGATCGCCCGCCGGCGGGCCGGGATCGAGCGGCGGGGCGCCATCCTGCACGGATTCGCGGCCAGCCAGTCGAACACCGTGTTCGTCGGCGTCCCCATGATCCTCCAGGCCTACGGCGAGGCCGGCGCCTTCCCGCTGTTCATGCTGCTCGCCGTGCATCTGCCGCTGATGATGGGCAGCGCCACCTTCCTGATCGAATCCGATTCCGGCCTGCCGGTCCTGGCGCGGATCCGCGGGCTCGTCCTCGTACTCCTGCGGAACCCGATCTTCCTGGCGCTGCTGATCGGCATGGCCATGAAGGGTCTCGGTCTCGCCCCGGCCGGCATCGCGCGATCGCTGATCGACGCCTTCGCGGGCACGGCCTCGACCTGCGCGCTGGTGGCGCTGGGTGCCGGCCTGAAGCGCTACCGGGTGCTGTTCGACCTCAAGGGCGCGCTGGTGATCGCGCTCCTGAAGAACCTCCTGCACCCGCTGGCCGTGTGGATCCTGGCCTTCCACGTGTTCTCGATGCCGCCGGCCTACGCGGGGGTCGCGACCCTGTTCGCCGCCATGCCGGTCGGGATCAACGCCTACCTGCTGGCCGCGCGCTACCGGACGGAGACCGGCATGGTCGCGGCTTCGGTGCTGGTCTCGACGCTGCTGGCGCCGGTCACGACCGTGGCGTGGCTCATGCTCCTCGGGCGGGCATGACGCCCGGCCCTCCGCGTCACCCGGAGCGTTGGACGCCGCGCCCCGCGGGTCTAGGGTAGGCACAAGCACCGGCTCTCGAAGCCCAACGCACCCCTCTCAGGCGAGGAATCCCCATGAACGCCCCGATGCGCCCCCCGGGCAGCGCCTCCCCGTCGGCCCCGGCCTCCCCGAGCTTCGTCTGGGATGACCCGTTCCTCCTGGAGGACCAGCTCACCGAGGACGAGCGGGCGATCCGCGACGTCGCCCAGAGCTTCGCGCAGGAGCAGCTCCTGCCCGGGATCGTCGAGGCCTACGCCGACGAGAAGACCGATCCGGGCCTGTTCCGGAAGATGGGCGAGCTCGGTCTCCTCGGCGTGACCCTGCCCGAGGAGTACGGCTGCGCCGGCGCCTCCTACGTCGCCTACGGGCTGGTGGCGCGCGCCGTCGAGGCGGTGGATTCCGGCTACCGCTCGATGATGAGCGTGCAATCCTCCCTGGTGATGTACCCGATCCACGCCTACGGCTCGGAGGAGCAGCGCAAGAAATTCCTGCCGAAGCTCGCCTCGGGCGAGTGGATCGGCTGCTTCGGCCTCACCGAGCCGGATGCCGGCTCGGACCCGGCCGGCATGAAGACCAAGGCCGAGAAGATCGACGGCGGCTACCGCATCTCCGGCGCCAAGATGTGGATCTCGAACGCCCCCTTCGCGGACGTGTTCGTGGTCTGGGCGAAGTCGGACGCCCACGAGGGCGCGATCCGCGGCTTCGTGCTCGAGAAGGGCATGAAGGGCCTGTCCGCGCCGACCCTCAAGGGCAAGCTGTCGCTGCGCGCCTCCACCACCGGCGAGATCGTCATGGAGGGGGTCGAGGTCGGCGAGGACGCGCTGCTGCCGAACGTCTCCGGGCTCAAGGGGCCGTTCGGCTGCCTCAACCGGGCGCGCTACGGCATCTCGTGGGGCGCCATGGGCGCCGCCGAGGATTGCTGGCACCGCGCCCGCCGCTACACGCTGGAGCGCAAGCAGTTCGGCCGGCCGCTCGCCCAGACGCAGCTCGTCCAGAAGAAGCTCGCCGACATGCAGACCGAGATCACCCTCGGTCTCCAGGCCTCACTCCGGGTCGGGCGGCTGATGGACGAGGGCAAGATGGCGCCCGAGATGATCTCGCTGATCAAGCGCAACAATTGCGGCAAGGCGCTGGATATCGCCCGCACCGCCCGGGACATGCACGGCGGCAACGGTATCATGGGCGAGTACCACGTGATGCGCCACGCCCAGAACCTCGAGACGGTGAACACCTACGAGGGCACCCACGACGTCCACGCCCTGATCCTGGGCCGGGCGCAGACGGGGCTGCAGGCGTTCTTCTGAGATCTAGCAGCCGCCTCCCACCTGCGCCCTTATCCTGAGGCGCGGCGAGGCCGCCTCGAAGGCGGGCTCCAGGGATCGCAGCGGCATCTGGAAGCCTCCTTCGAGGCCTCCGCTGCGCTCCTCACCTCAGAATGCGGGCGCGGGCGGGATATATCGCAGCAAGGAGGACGGTTACTCCCCGCCCTCCTCCCCGGCCAACGACCATTCGAGCACCCGGGCGAGGTGATCGTAGGCCCCGTACTTGCTCGCGAATTGCGGGTAGGGCCGGGCCGTGTAGGCCGCCTCGCCGGTCATGAACCGGGCGACCAGTCCCCGCAGGCGCTGGGCGTGCTCGGCCACGATCGTCGGGACGTCGCGCGCCTCACCCCGGGGCGGCTTCACGGGGATCGGCAGGAACGGCTTCCGGCCGCCCGAGGCGTGGACGTAGAGCAGGTCCGGCGTCGCCGTCACGGCCGGCAGATCCGCGAAGGCGCCGTGCATCAGCATCGCCGCCTCCAGGGTGAGCTGCGGTGAGAAGCCGGAGAAGATCATCTTCCCCGAGGGCGGCGCGCCGGTCTTGTAGTCGACGATGCAGGCGGTGCCGTCGGGGCGCATCTCGATCCGGTCGGCCCGCGCGCGCAGCGTGAAGGTCTCCCGCCCCATCGGGATCACCCAGCGCCCGGAGACCTCGGGAAACACCCGGGTCAGGCCGGGCCGGCGCTGCGCCTCCCAATCGAGATAGGACGAGGCCATGCGCTCGTAGCGCGGCCACCACTCGGCGTAGAGGTTCGGATACTTGGCCTCGATATCGGCGAAGGCGTTCACCGCGAGGTTGAGCAGCCGCTCCGCCGGATCCCGCGGCAGGCCCCCGGAATGGCGGCCGGCGAATTCCGCGAAGACGTCATGCACCAGCGAGCCGCGGGTGGCGACGCCCGGCGCGGCCGCCAGGGGGTCGAGGGGATCGAGCCCGAGCACGTGGCGGGCGAAGATGCTGTAGGGGTCGCGCACCAGCGTCTCGATCTCGGTGACGCTGAGCGAGCGCGGGAACAGGGCCGGATCCGGCTTCGGCGCGGGGCGCTTCAGCCGAGGCTGCGGCGGGGCCGCGTCGAGCCGGGCCGCGCAGTCGGTGAAGCGGCGCCCCGCCTCCAGCACGGCCTCCCACCGGGTGTCGCCCGAGAGCGCGCGCAGGCGCTGGATCAGGCGTGACGGCACGGTCGGCGCGCCCTCGCGTTTCAGCGCGCGGGTGATCACCGCGTCCCGGCAGCCGAGCGCCTGCACGAAGTCGTGGGCCATCTGGCCGATGCGGCGCTCTGGCGGGTTGAGGCCGACCCGCTCACGCATCGGCCGGTTGAGGAACGCGTCGGTCAGCGTGCGCACCGGCCAGACGCCCTCGTCCAGGCCGCCGAGCACCACCCGGTCCACCGACAGGAGGCGCGCCTCCAGCAGGCCGAGGATCCGCAGCCGCGGATGCGGCGCCTCGCCCGTGCAGGCGACCGTTCGCTCGCGGGCGAGCGCCGTGAAGAAGGTAGCGTAATCGTCGAACCGCCCCGGCATCAGGCCGGGCTCGGCCATCTCCAGGTCGTCGAACAGGGCGTCGAGGCAGGACAGGGACCCGTCCATGTTCTCCTCGGGGGCGTCCTCCGGCCCGGCGATCAGCCGGTCGCAGGCCTCCCGGTGACGCGCGGCCGTGGTGACGAGGTCGCAATCCCCGGCGCCGTCCGGACCCGGGAAGTCCCGGAACACGAGGTCCAGCCGGTCGAGCAGGTCGACGGCCAGCTCCCAGTCGATGTCCTTCAGGCGGCGTTTGGCCCGGGGCCGGTGCTCGGGTGGGCCGGCGCGCTCGGCCGCGAGGGCATCGCGCAGGCCGCCGAAGCCCGCGGCCGGGACCGGACCGCGCAGCAGGCCGATCTCCAGGGCCGCGGCCCCGCGCACCACGTCGGCGCGCGGCAGGCCGAGACGCACCATCGGGTGCGCGAGCAGGGCGATCAGCCGGGCCGGGATCGCGTCCGCCTGATCGCGGGCGAGGTCGGCGGCGAGTTCGGCCGCGAGCCGCGCCAGCCGGCCGGCCGGGCTGCCGGCGAGCGCCAGCCCTGCGGAATCCTCCGCCACGATGCCCCAGCGCAGCAGTTCGACGGCGACCCGGCCGGCGAGTCCGCGGTCGGGCGTGACCAGGGCCGCGGTGGCGCCGGGCGTCTGGAGCGCTTCGCGCAGCGCCACCGCCGCCACCAGCGCCTCCTCGCGCTCGTCGGCGGCCTCGGCGAGCGCCACCCCGTCGAGGCCGTGGCGCGCGGTGGCGTCGCGCGCCTCCGGGTCCAGGGCAGCCCAGGCGTCGGTGGTGTCGGCCGGTCGGAGGGCCTGCGACAGCAGCGCTGCCCGGGCCGCCTGGCCGGGATCGGGCTCGTCGAGGGCGACGATCGCCGCGCGATCGAGGTTCAGGTTCTCCGGCCCGAGCAACCGGTGCAGCACCGCCTGCGGATGGCCGTGGGCGATCACGCGGGAGAAGCCCTCGCCGGTGTCGATGCCGTCCCAGCCGGCGGCGTCGAGGTCGAGGTCGAGGCCCGGCAGCACCACGGCGCCCCGCGGCAGCTTCGCCACGGCGGCGATCAGGCGGGCGGTGGCGGGAACGGAGCCGAGGGAGCCCGCGACGATCACGGGATCCGGCGTGGCGCTGCGCGACAGGCGCCGCTCCTCGGCGAGGAGGAGGCCGCGGGCGCGGGCGACGGGATCGGCGAGGCCCCGCTCGGCCAGCAGCTTGGGCCAGTTCTCCGCGGCGATCTTCACGAAGTCGAGGGTCAGGCCGAAGTAGCGGGAATACTCGGCCTCGACGGCGGCGCCGATCTCCGACCAGGGCAGGCCCTCGACCGTGAGGGCGTCCATCAACCGCTCGAGATCGCCCGCGAGCCCGACCGCGTCGGCGGGGGAGGACGGCACCAGGAACGGCACCTCGGCGTCCAGCGGCAGCAGGGTCCGGTCGACGGTCTTGGCCCAGGCCTGGACGAGGCGGGCGAGGATCAGGCGGCGCTCCAGCGGCGGCATCGGGACGCTGAGCGGGTCGGCGTTGTCCTCGAGCAGCGGCTCGGCGGCGAGGTCGAGCTCCGCCTCGTCGGCCTCGCCGAGGGGGATCATCCGGGGGAGAAGCGTGGCCTGTCCGGGCGCGTCCCGGCCGAGGCTGTCGGCCAGGATCGCGGCGAGCGCCCGGGCGGCGCGGCGGGTCGGCAGGTAGATGGTGACCGCGGCGAGCGCCAGCGGGTCGTCGGCCACCGGCCCGACGAGCCGCCCGGAGAGGAGCGCGGCGGCGAGCGTCGGCAGGAACGGGACGCCGCGGGAGATGGTGAAGACGGCCTGACGGGCGGGCATGGGGGGCTTCTACGCCCACCGCGGGATCACGGACAGGGGGCGATGGGCCGCCGCGGCATCCGGGACGGCGGCGGCTCGCCTCCCCCAGGCGCCCAGGGCGGCGCGCGCCCGCGATCGACCGCGCCGCTCAGCGGCCCGCCCCGGCCGCGGCGCCGTAGCCCGCGCGCCGGCCGAACACCACGCCGGAGGTCAGCCCCGACCCGCCCGGATAACCGTTGAAGAACACGCCGCCCACCATCTCGCCGCAGGCGTAGAGCCCGGCGATCGCGCTGCCATCGGCGCGCGTCACGGCGCCGTCGTCGCCGACCTCGACCCCGCCATACGTGAAGGTGATGCCGCCCGTGACCGGGTAGGCTTTGAACGGCCCGGTATCGATCGTCTGCGCCCAGTTCGACTTCGGCAGGGGGAGCCCCCGGGTGCCGCGCCCGTCCTTCACGGTCGGGTCGAACGGGACGGCCTGGTCCACGGCGGCGTTGAACGCCGCGATGGTGTCCTTGGCCGCCGCCGCGTCGAGGCCGTCGAGCGAAGCGAGGAGGCCGTCCAGGGTGTCGGCCTCCACGAAATGCGCGTCGTGGAAGCGGTATTCGCTGTAGAGCAGGTGATCGACCTTGGCGTCGAAGATCTGCCACGCCACGTGGCCGGGCTGCTCCATGATCGAGCGGCCGAACTGCGCGTAGGTGTAGTTGCGGAAGTTCTGGCCCTCGTCGACGAACCGCGCGCCGTTCGCGTTCAGCATCAGCCCGAGGAAGTAGCAGATCTTCCGGTAGTGCTTGCGCTCCCCGTGGGGCAGGTCGAGGTTGCCGTAATCGGGCGTGTGCAGGTCCATCGGCGTCGCGTGGCAGCCGCCGTAGAAGCCGTGCGCCTTCGCGCCCAGCGCCAGGGCCATCTCCAGCCCGTCGCCCTGGTTGTGCGGCGTGCCGCGGACCCGGGCCTTGTCCCAGCCTTCGCCGATGAAGCGCGTCCGCAGGGCGGCGTTCGACTCGAAGCCTCCGCAGGCCAGCACCACGGCCCGGGCGCGGAACGCGCCCTGCGGCGTCTCCACGCCGACGACGCGGTCCTCCTCGACGATCAGCCCGGTGGCCGGACAACCGTAACGGATCTCGCCGCCGGCGCCGGTGAAGGCCTCCAGCTCGGCGCGGGCGAGGCCGAAGCCCTCGTCGTGGGTGGCGAGGGTCAGGCCGCCCCAGAAGACGAAGCGCCCGTCCTTCTCGAAGGATTGCCGGGAATAGATCGGTTCGAACTTCACCCCCTGGGTCGCGAGCCAGCGCAGGGCCGCGCCGCTCTCGTCGATCAGGATGCGCTGCTCGCGCGAGAGGGGCCGCCCGTCGTTGAAGCCGAGGAGGTCCTCCTCGAACTTCTGCGCCGTGTAGGCGCCGAAATCGGTGCGCGGCAGGCGCGGATCCTCGGGGTCGACCAGTAGCGGGATCAGGTCGTCGTTGCCCGCGTAGACGAACCGCATGGCGCCGGCCGTGTAGGCGGTGTTGCCGCCGGCCAGATCCCGCTCCGCCTTCTCGATCATCAGCACCGACGCGCCGCGCTCCAGGGCGGCGAGGCCCGCGCTCATGGCGGCGTTGCCCGACCCGACCACCACGACATCCCACGGCCCTTCGCCCGGACGCTGCATCGCCGCCTCTCCCTCGCTGCCGTTTCGCATCCGGATTGTATACGCCTGTATGCAATATTGCGCAACCGTTCCGGAACGGTCGGTTTCACGCTATGGCCACCGCGAGGAGAGCCGGGATGAAGGCCAGCGACGCGGAGCGCTCCAGCGGCGCCGGCGCCTACGAACGCCTGCTGCGGGCGATCGAGGAGGGCGAACTCGCGCCGGGCAGTCGCCTGCGCGAGGCGGACTTGGCCGAGCGGTTCCAGATCAGCCGCACACCGGTGCGCGAAGCCTTGGGCCGGCTGGAGGCGCAGGGCCTCGTCGCCCACGAGCCCCACCGCGGCGCCAGCGTGGCGCAGCTCGATTACGGGCAGGTCAGCGAGCTCTACGATCTGCGCGAGGTGCTGGAGGGGACGGCGGCGCGCCTCGCGGCGATCCACGCCAGCGCGGTCGAGACGGAGATCCTGGAGGAGATGGTCGCCCGCGACCGGACGCTCCTGGGCGACGCGTCGGCGCTGGCACGGACCAACCGCCTGTTCCACCGCCAGATCCACGGCGCGGCGCGCAACCGCTTCCTCCAGGGCACGCTGGAGACGATGCGCCTCTCGCTGGTGCTGCTGCCGGGGGCCACCACCCTGTCGGCCCCCGACCGCGCCGCGGAGTCACTCGCCGAACACGACGCCATCGTGGCGGCGATCCGCGCGCATGACGGCGACGGCGCCGAGGCCGCGGCCCGGGCGCATATCCGGGCCGCCTTCAAGGCCCGGATCCGGATCTGGCAGGAGAGCTGATCGCGCCTCAGGCGGGGGCGACGACCCGGGCGGGCGCGGCTCCGCCCCGGAACAGGGCCAGGGTCGCGATGATGCCGCAGGCCGCGGCCGCCATCAGCCAGTAGCTCGGCGCCGCCCGGTCGCCGGTCTGATCGATCAGGTAGGTCGAGACCATCGGGGTCGCGGTGCCGAACAGGGCGGTGGCGAGGCTGTAGGCCAGGGAGAAGCCGCTCGCGCGCACGTGGGCCGGCACCACCTCGGAAAGCGAGACCACCATGGCGCCGTTGTAGACGCCGAAGAAGAACG
>Ga0160428_1001815_pt1 | contig 14655 bp, 22 predicted proteins | sample SolpanmetagenomM_FD_108198 | JGI IMG/M metagenome (GOLD analysis project Ga0160428, IMG submission 108198) | Solar panel surface microbial communities from Lawrence Berkeley National Laboratory, California, USA - M | ecosystem: Engineered > Built environment > Solar panel > Unclassified ... | reverse complement strand
TTCGCAGGACGGCCATCACGTGGTCGGCCGAGGCCTCGCACCCCGCGGGCACGATGATCTTCAGGGCCAGATCGTCGGCTGCGGGAACGTCCTGCCCGGTCAATCGGGCATAGGCCAGGCGCGCGAGGTAGATCGCGTTGAGCCTGATCGTGACGAAGCGCGTCCCGAGGTCCCGGCCGCGATAGACGTAGAAGACCCGATCTCCGGGTTGCGGCCGTCCGACGAGCGACGGGTCCGGCTCGTAGGGACTCGCGCGGAGGAAATCGACGGCCACCGGTGATGCGCAGGGCGCGACCCGGATGGTGAAGGGCGCGGCGGCGGCCCGGGGGAGCGTTGCGCCCCCGCCGAGGTCCACGGGCTGCCCGGACGCTTCCCACGCCGGCGCGCCATCCGCCAACCGCTGCCAGTAGGCATAGGACCGGACCGACACCGAGACGGCGAGCAGGATGCAGAGGGCAGCGAGGCCGCTGCGGACCCAGGGCGTCAGGTTCGCGGGCTGAGTCGGCATGCGTCCCGCTCCACGCAGACCAGGATGGGGAGGATCGCCGCCGCGACGGAACCCAGCGCCACCAGGGACGACCCCGCACCGTCGTGCCAGAACTGGTAGGCCTCGCGCGACGGCAGCATCGCCAGGATGCGCCCGATGTTGATCGCCACCACGGCGCAGGCGCTCACGCCCAGCGCGCGGAATGCCGCCGGGCCGACCGCTCGCTCGGCGATCTTCAGGATCGAGAGCCAGATCAGCCCGGTGAGCGACAGGTTGTGAAAGGACGAGCAGCCTTCCAGGATCACGATCGACCAGTCGTCCCGGACGTTCAGGCTCGCCCCGGCGATTCCGAGGCGGCCGTAGAACAGGCGCCCGATCCTGTAGATCAGGCCTACCTCGATGACCTCGATCATCTGGTAGGCCACCTTGAAGATCAGCTTCGCCCACAATTCGTAAATGGACAGTGCCAGCCAGATCTGACCGAGGTCGGCCCTTCGGCGATCGGTGCGCCCGCCGAGGAGAAACCAGGCTCCCGCGAGCGTCGTGGCGAGATAGACCCCGTGATGTTCCGGCACGAACCAAGCGAGCGCCGCGAGGAGAAGGACGGCGATGTCCGGTCCGGTCAGCGAGACGCGCCGGGAGGAATCGGCCAGGATCAGCGACAGACTTGCGGCGAACCCGAACGCCTCGCCCACATTGAACTCGACGAGACGCTGGGCGGATTGCGGCGCTTCGAGCAGATGCCGCTGCAGGATCGCCGACAGGACGGTGCCGGCCGTGAAGGCCAGCAGGGCCCCGCACGAGGCGGAGACGGCCCGGCCGGACACGAAGCCGCGAATGGCCCGAGGGAGGGTTACCTCCCGCTGCGCGCGGCCGTCACGCATCAGGGCGTGCCGTCCAGCCCGACTGCGCGAACCGGGGACTGCGCGAGCCGGCGGTCGCGCCTCCGCCGCAGATAGGCGACCGTGATGCCCGCGAGGAGCAGGCCGAGGCCGGCATTCACCTCGGGCGCGGGGGCACCACCGGAGCCGCTTCCGCCGCTCCAGCTCGGACTCGCCGCAGTCCCCGATCTGAAATCGGAGACGGAGTCGCCGGAACGCCGGCCCGCCATCGTGTAAGCCGCAGTCCTGCCCGCGCCGCCACCCGATGCCGACGCCAAGGGTGTACTCGCCGCGACCATCGATCCGCCGGGCACGCTCAATCGAACGTCGTTCACGGTCGCGGAGCTGCTCTGGTTAGCCGCGAGGGTACTGCCTCCGCCGGCGGCCACAGGGCCGCACAAGCACCGCCCGACATCATTGAAAAAGCATATACCTACGTAGTTCATGGCAAATACTCAATAACTCGGCCATGAATTCATACATCACACTTATTTCCGTAGTAGCAACCCTAAAACGTCGTTAACGATATTGAGTCACAGGCGTTTTATACAGCCAAGCTTGCCGCCGCCGATGCGCGTGACCCTCGAAGACGAACGGATCTCCGGTCCCGCCTCAAGACGGCGCGGGCCGGTGATCGGCGCTCAGTTCCAGCGCCGGGGCGGACTTCGGTGCAGGATGCGGAGGCGGCGGCACGAAGCGCCCGCGCGAACCGTAGCCTGCAGAGCCGGCCTGACATCGTCGGCGATCCGGTAGATCGAGCCGGGAAAGCCCAGGAGGCTGCGGTCCGGTGGGCCGAGGGACGGCACCGCTCCCGCGGCCGCCCGCAGGGTCTCTCCATCGCGGCGCAGGGCGCCTGCGACGACCTTGCCGGAGACCCCGCGATCCGCCGGATGCGCGACCTCGGTCCGGCCGAAGCCCGCGACCACCTCGCGCGATGGGCCGGTGAACGCCGTTTATTGCGGGCTCACGCGGGCGGCCCGTCCCTGGGCATCGGTGACGACGATCACGGCAGGGCTTGGCTGCGCCCGGACGCCACCGCCTGCACGAAGGTCAGCACCTTCCGGCGGTCGGCGGGGTCTGTCAGGCCGTCCCATATCCGCAGCAACTCGGCCTGTTCGGCGATGGCGGAGGTGCAGCCGGCGGCGTCGTAGAACACCGCCTCGGGCTGGCCGATCGCTTCGGCGATACGTCGGATCACATCGCGCTTCGATATCCACGGGGTGGCGAGCGGCTCAACGACACTGTCCGACAAGGGGCGCCTCCGCGCGTCCCGCCGCCTCGCGAGGGTGCGGCCCTGCTGCACCGCGGATTGCAGCGATGCGTGCGTTCAACTTGTATGCGAGATTATGTATGTTGGATATGATCAGGGAGTGCAACAGCCTCTGCCGCGCCGCTTGCGCCGGCGAACCCTGCTGCGCGCCTCGTGCCGAGCCTCGCCACCGCCCGCGCGCGATCCGTCTCGAGGAGGCCGATCGGCGGTGACCACCGGTGACTCCGACAGCGGACGGATCGCCGGGGCTGACCGGTCCGGACCGTTTCCGTGATCCCGCCGGAACGGCCCTCGCGCTCATCGAACCGGGAGGGCAGCGCCGGCCAGAAGCTGCACCAGTTCTGCTTGCCGCGTGGTGCCCGTCTTCGCCATGACGGCCTTGAGCTGCGATCGCACGGTCGCGGACGAAGTCCCGAACTCGGCCGAGAGGCCGGCGACCGTGCTGCCGCCCGCGATGCCGCGTGCCACACGCGCCTCGGCGGCCGTGAGATCGAAGAGCCCTTCGAGGATCGACAGGCCCGGCACGTGGTTCATTGCCAGAGGCGTGAACACGGCGATCGCCTCGGCCGCCGCGAACAGGTCGGCGGCAGCCCGTCGGATGGGCAGCAGATGCAGGATGGTCGGCGGCTGACTGTCCCGGCCCGCCACGGGGATGGATCGCGCCGGCCTCCCTCCCTCGGTCGACACCGCGTCGAGGGCGTCAGCGAGGAGCCTATCCGCGGCCGGATCCGTCAGGACGAGGCGAGGCCCGTCGAGGATCAGGTCGCGCAGCAGGCCTTCGCAACTGCGGTTCATCGCCAGGACGCGTCCCCTGCGCCCGAGAACGGCAGCCGGGAGACCGACCGTCTCCAGCGCCTGCGCGGCGGCGCGCACGGTCTGCATGCGCAGCCGGGCCGACAGCGTGGCGGCCCGGGCGAGGTGCGGGCGCACGCTGTCGAGGCGGCCCACGGCATCCGGCGGGATGGGACCGCGTTCGGTGAGGCGCTCGACGTCGAACACCAGCTGATCGCCCGTCGGAACGGTGATGACGCTGGCCGCGCCCATCCCGAAACCGCGCGGGTTCAGAAACTCACGGAAAACCGGCTCCCGGGCGAACTCCTCCGGCGTGAAGACGTCGAGATCCGTGACGAACCCGGCATGCCGCTTCGCGAGCAGGCGCCGCGTGCGATCCGTCCGGGCGAACCAGCCCTCCTCGATGTAGGCCCGGATGGTGTCTGCGAAATTCGCCGTGGTGATGAACCGCGAGCTGTCCAGGTCCGTGGCGAACAGCACGGCTGCGTCCGCGCCGCCGTAGCGCGCGAGATCCATGAGGACCTCGGGCCAGAGCTCCGGCAGGACGGCGGCCTCGTAGATCCGGTCGACCAGCTGCGTATGCGCGTCAGACATGTTCGTCGGCACCGCGTCGGGCCGACTCCGTCGCGCGGAGCGTCGGGGCGAGGCGGCCCGCCCGGGCCTCAAGGAGGGCGCCGGCCCCGTCGGGTGGCCGGCCCCGCGCACAGACGGGGCCGGCCGATGCGACAGCGGCCGCCGGCAGCAGAAGACCGCGCATTCCGCCCGGGACCATGTCCGCACCCTGACATTTCTGTAAAGTCTGTGTCGGACGTTCCAGCCGCTCATTCAAGGTAGTAAAAGATACGGCCCATGGGATTGTCGCATCTGCGTAAACAGTCTCCGGCCGCCTGCTGTACGGCGCCTGCCGGCGCCGCGCGCAGCTTCGAGCCGCGGGTGCGCCCGTGCCCCTCCCGGGCGGCGCGAGCGCCACCTTCGGGCGTCCGCATTCCGGCCGAAGGATCCTCGGCACCGCTCCGGGGCCCGGCGCACCGCGGCGCGCAGATCGGGGACTAGGCTCGCGACGCGGCCCGCCCGCAAGGAGCGCCGGCCGACATCTGTGACGCTGTTCCGCCGATCCTCCGCAGACGCCGCGAGGGGGTTCCGCCCGATCTGCCCGGCTGATGGCGATGGTGAGAGACGGCGCGCCGCGGCGGAGCGGAGGGCCTTCGGGCGCGCCGTGGAAGCCTGCTTCGGCCGCAGCCTGACCGGCAACGTGGCCTTGCCGGCCGCGACCACCTCCGGCCGACCGAGGCGGTCGACTGACCGCCGGTCCGGACGCCGGACAACCGGGACATCCGTCCGACAGGTTCGATCTGTCCGCGGCGCTCGGCCGAGACGCTCAGGCCGCCTGGTCGTCGGCTACCGGCACGGCGAAGAACTTGAACGGATCCTCGACCAGCCCGCCCTGCGCATCCATCGCGTCCGCGCAGTGCTGGCTCTCCACCGGTGTCGACAGCCGATGCGTGAAGGTCGCTGTCGGCGCCTGAGCCCTGGCTGCTTCGATCTGCTTCTCAAGCTCACCAGCATGGGTCGAATGGCAGAACATCCAAGGCTCGCCATCCTTCTCGATCGTCACGTAGGCCATGCGGCTCCTCCTGCGGTTCCGGAGGGACAACGCGGCAGGAGGCGATCCGGGAGCGGGCGATCGTCACGGTGACGCGCCCGTCGTTCGCGCTTAGCCTCGCCCCCGTCTATGGCCCGCGTACCGATGGGTGCCGATGTTCGTCCCACCCGATCAGCGATCCGTCCCACCGCCCTGGGAGCCGCCGCGGCGTCCGTCGCGAGACTCCAAGCGGGGCGAGAACGCCGCCATCACGCTCATCATCCTGGTGTCGATCTTGGCGCTGTTCGCGCCCATCGCTGGCGGGACGCTCGTCGGCGTGGCCGCTGCCCTGCTTCGGCATTGAGGACCGGCCCGACCCTTGAGGTGCCGCCGCGCCGATCAGATGCCCACGCTCGCCGCCCCCGCCTCGGCGGCCTGCCGCACGCTGGCTCCGTCCCGCAGCGCCATCGCTATCGCGGTCGACATCGTATCCACGGCGTGCGCGCGATCTTCGCCGTGATCGTAGGGGCTGTTCTCGTTCGATCTCAGTCGCGCGTAATGGCCGTTCGGGTACTTCCGGTCCATTCGCTCCCGGAGCATCATGGCAGCGGCATTGTAGTCGTCCGCGAAGTTTCTCGTTTTGCCGCTGGACCGGCTCTCGAAGGCTCCGGCTTCCTTTTCCCGGGCAATCAGGTCGGCCCTGCGATTGTGCGCGCTTCCCATGAAGAACTGCAGGATCTTGGAGATCAACCAGCTGAGGAACGGCATCTAGATCTCCCGATCAGGCGGTGCGGAGCGCAACTGACCATTCATGGTAGCACGCTTCGCCGGATGGCGAGCCCTCACCACGCGTCCTCGCTGAGGAGTGTGCCGCTCTGATCGAAGACGCCGCGCCAGCCCTTGTTGAGCAACCGCACGGTGACGCGCGTGTGCCCCGGCTCCTCGTCCGCACTGGCCCGGATGCGGGCATCGACATGCCCCTGCTGCTCCATGCGCCTCAGATAAGCGGTGCTCACACCGAGACGTTCGGCAAGCTCGCGGGGATCGACGATCCAGTCGCCTCGGTAATCGAGGGTGAGCCGCATGGAGTGGACCTCCATCAGCTCGGCAGCAGATGCGGGGCTGAGATTGACGGTAGCACGGTTCGCGTCCGCCCGAACCGCCCTCCCGCCGGGACAGACCTTTCAATCCTGCCGGCTGGGCATCCAGCGCGACATGAACCGCGCCGGCCGGACAACACCGAGGCCGTCCCGCACCGGCTGCTCATCGTCAGGCAGCAACGACCCGATCAGCTGCAGCAGGTCGTCCCTTTCCTGGCCGCGGAACAGCACGAGGAACGAGCCGAGGTCCAGCTGGACTTCCGGATCGCTCTCGCAGGGACGATGCAGCACGTAAGGCTCACCGGTTTTGAGATCGCGCGTCAGAGCATAGCGGTCGCCGGCCGGACCGACGTGAAACTCTCTCGCCACGCGCGGCACCTGTTCAGTCATGGCTGCCCTACGCAAATCTGGACAATCAAGCTGCGGCATATTTGCATCGTATCTTGGAAGTCAATATTACAAAGGGCAACAGTACACAACCATGTGGGGCGGCGTCGACCTGATGGATCCTTGAAGTCCGCGGGATCGCGCCTGTAGACCGAAGAAAATCAACCCAAAGTTCTAGCCACGCCGTGAGCGCGGCGTCGCGACATCCTGGCGCGCCCTCCGCGGCGGAATGCTTTGCTTCGGCGGCAGGCCTCCTTCCGCTGGGCCAGAACTGCGGAAGCCTCCGGCCGGCCGCGCGGCCAAACCCTGGGCGGGCGCGAGGCCGGGCCTGGGCGCGCATCCCGCCGTCCGCTCCGCCCTCGCGGCTTGAGGGGGACCGCCCCGCAGCCGGTGACTCCGGCTGAACCCAAGACCCTCGGCGCCGATCTTCGCGGACGGTGAGCGCGCCCGACGTGAGCGCGATGCCCCTGCTGGCGGGGCTCCGTTGCCGGCCTCGATGCGGGCAGCCCGCGAGCCCGGTACCGGATGGCGCAGGCTCCGGGCAGCGCCGTATCCGACGCCCCGTCCTGCGGACCGGAGGAGCAGGCCCGCGCGGCGCCGCATCGCCTGCGGAACGGCGGCATCCGCACCGGGTCGACCGACACGTCAGCGCCTCGAGGAGCGCTTACCCGAGGACAGCGCGCCGATCGGCGGCGCACCCGAACGTGCGACGGGGCGCCCGGCCAGCACGTCGCACCGGCACGTCGCGCGGGCCGAGGGCGAGGGAATGAGCGCCGCGCCGTCCGTGAGGGATCGCGCCGACTAGCAGCCGCGGCAGATGGTATTCATCGTCCTGTTCATTTTAGTATCGAACGTCTTTTTCTGAGCGTCCCGCGCGCGGTCCGCCTTGTCCATCTCGGCTTTTCTTTTCGGATCCATCCCCGTGCCGCTGCCGGGATCGCCGCTCGACGGCAGGGTGGTTGGTGTCGGCTGCCGGTGAGCAGGAGCCGCAATCGCTGGCGTGGCCGCGAGCAACACCGTGAGAGCAAATCGGAACATCAAGGCCGCCTCCAGCACAGGAACGGACGATCGCGCGCCGGGCTCAGCGATACCCCCGGCAGGCGGATCGCTCCACCGGGCGCCACTTAGCGGGCCGCGGCGTCGAGACCGGCGTCCGCAGGCACATCTAGAACGGGCCGCGAACGATCCCAAGCCGCAGATTGAGAACGCCGGCATCGGTCAGCCGCCTGTCACGGGCCACCGCGAACAGAACGGCACCCGTTGACGAACCCTTAACCACGATGTGCCAGGATGGCCGCAGCGTCCGGCCCGGGGCTTGCGCCGGAAGACCCGCACCGGGGCCTGCCATCCCCAGCCTCGGTGAGACCTCGGTGCGGCCTCGCCGCCGCGGTCGCAGAGACCCCGTCCGGGACGCGCCTGGACGGGCGCCACTCGTCCAGACCCCGGTTCCCAACCGGATCTTCAGACCGCGCCGTTCCCTACGCCGCGCTAGCCGATTTTGTCGGTCGGCTCGGTAGGCTCCACGCTCGTGCCGAGCGCCCCGCCTCCGGCCATCCCGATCGGGCTATGTTTGTCGCCGCCGGTCCGGCCCGATCCATCGTTGCGCCCAGAATTGTAAGGGTTGGTCTCCCGCCGCTGGTCACGGGCGGGCCCGGCGAAGTCCGTGAGCGGGCGCCAGGGGGTAGAGGGCGCACCCAGGCGAATGGCGCTGGGCAGGCGGAACATCCATGCAGCGAATATCATCCAAGGTACGACGAAACCAATAAAGGCGATCAGACCCATGGGGACCCTCCTCCCGAAAGCTGGGGATCCAGAGCAAACGTCGGGCGATCGGCCTTTGATCCTCACTGCTGTATTCGTCGCACCTGTGTGACCGTCCACACCCCGGCCCGCGCCGCCGGGATCCCCGCACGCCCAGCGCCCGGGCGATGCCCCGCCTCAGATGCGGCCGGCTATTCTTTGGATCTTCCTGGCACAAGGCAGAGTTACCGTTACTGGAAACGCCAGAAGGGAAAATCCATGCGCATCACAACGGTACTTGCAGTCGCTACGCTTGCCTTGTCGGCTCCGGCCTCGGCTTGGGCGCAGGGCGCTCCCGGCGGCAACGGCTCCGGTGGCAACATCGCGGGGGGATCCACCACGGGATCATCGGCGGCCGACACGGCACGTCGTGGGGCCACCACAGGCTCGACCATCACAACCGGCCCGTCGTCCGGAGCCGGCGCGGGTTCGATGGGCGCGAACGGTACGGCCGGTGGCTCGGCTGGCACAGCGGGCGCCGGAGCGGGTGGGTCGGCCGCAGGCGCCGCCGGCGCGCGCTGAGCGCCGGTGCGTAGACGCCCCGGAATGAAGGACTGCGCCGACCCGCAGTAGCCATCTCCGCGGCAGGCGTCGGCGCATCCGCCGAACGCCTGCCGCCGCCCAGGGACCGGTCCCCGATACGGTCGGCACGGCCACACCCGTCAGCGCCTTGCCCAATCCGGGCGGGGACGGACGCCACCGGGATCCCGGCGGGGCGACCATTGGCGCCAGGGTCCGCGTTCGCGAGGCCGACAGACCGCATGGGGGCTCTTGCCATCCCTGCCGGACGCTCCTAGCCTGAGGGCCTCGGCGCGCATCGCATGCGGCGCCGACACCGGAGAGGAGGTTCGCCATGAGACATCACGGCACCAGCCCCCGAGCATCGCGCGCCGCCGATGCAGACCAGGACAGTCCGCCCAACGACGACCGGCAGGGATCGTGACTCTTCGAGCGGCGATTGGCTGGCCGGATTGAAGAGTGTGGACCCTGCAAGAACCCGCCGCCTCCTGACGGCGGGTTTTTTCATGCGTCGCGTTCGCATTTCGTACCGCTGTGTCGCCGGCGCGGCAGCCGGCGCCGTAAAGCTTGGCTAGGGTGCTCGCGTCTCCGAGAGGCGCCTTCCATGCTGCTCCCCGTACTCACCGTTCGTCGCTGCCTGCTGGTCGGGCTGATGCTCGCCGGTCTGATCGCGCTGGCGGACGCCACAGCGCGTCATGAGTTGCAGACGGCCACGGGCGAGATGGCCTTTGCCGCGGCGGGCGCGCAGCTGGCCGACGCGTCCGATGAGTAGCCGCACGGCGCACATCCGCGGCTTGGCCCTGGTCCTCACGCTCGCGGGTGCCGGACCGGCCTCGGCCCTGGAGGTCGAGCCGGCCGAACTGCCGGCCATGGAGCGCGCGTGGCACGGGTGCTTGCGCGCGGCCTACGACCGCCAGCCCGAGAACGGCAGCCGGTCCGGCCGCGGGCGTCATGCGTTGAGGGAATGCAAGGCGAGCGAGGACGCCTACGTGGCGGCTTTGATGGCGGCGCGGCCCGACGATCCCGACATGCCCGTGCACGGCTGGGCACGGACGTGGGCGGCATACGTGGCCTTCGTGGTCGATCCGGTGAAGGCGTGGATTGAGGCGCTTCGGCGCTGAGGCCACCGGGAGCCGAAGTCGACCCGCGGTTCACCCGCTGTGCGCCCGTGCACGGATGGCCGTGATCCTGCCGCCACCGGCCGACGTTCGAGCGGCACGCTCACGCGAGATGGCGGCCATGATGATCCTCCCCCCTCACCGGGCAAATGGTGGACCTGCGTGTGCCGCGGCCCAGCCCCAGGATCGCCTGGACAGAGCGATCCAACCGGTTTCCGCAGCCACAAGCGCCGGCCGCTTGCAGTACTACCGACACCCCTCCCCCAGCATTGATGCGGATTATTTGCATCGCTTTCCCGTGTTGGCGCGTTCTAATCATCAGCGGACCGGTATTCCGGTACGATTGTCGACATAGAGGAGAGGCGAATGCTGCGCGGTGGTTTGCTATGGCTGCTGGGAATCCCGCTGCCGATCCTGCTGCTGCTGTGGTTCTTCGGCGTGTTCCACTGAGCGCCGGTAGGCCAGCATCATGCCCTACACAGTCGAGATCACGACGCCACCGGTGCAGGTCGACGGCGAGGAACAACCCGCAAGGCTGTACCAGCTGCCGGATCCGTTCAGCACATTGGCCGAAGCCAAGGAAGCCGCGGTCTCGCACATAGCGGGGCTCGGGCTCGATCCCGCGGGCGTCCTCTACAACGTGTTCGACCGCGAGGGGTTTACGGTCGCATCCAGCGCCGAACTGCTGGCCGAAGCGGGATGACACGACGAGCGTGGGCCGGCGCCCCACGGTGTCCAGATCCCCCCGCATGCGCCGCCTCTCCCACGGCGGCCGGGCCAAAGCGTCACGGGCGAGGCGTCACGGGCGAGGGACAGGAAACCGTCCGCACCTGCCCGTCGACGCCCGTCCGCCTGCAACGCCGCCGTGTGATGTCACGAACGCCTCGGGCACATCGACAGGGGTAATGCGGCTCCGAGCAGCGGCCCATCGCAGCCGCCCACCGGAGTTCAGGCCCAATGCCGGCTGCCGGACGACGCCGATACCGCACAGGAGCGGGGCGACCGCACCGTTCCGGCCTGGAACGGTGGTCAGGCCTACGCGTCAGGCCTCGACGTGGGCCGCACGGCGATCCAAGGGGCCCGGCATTGCGCGACGCGGAGGCGGCCGACCTGGGCGCGACCGACCGCACGCTCGATGCCCGACCGTCCAAGGGCCGATGGGTACAGGTAGTGCCGCAATCTTGCTCGACAACCTGAAGGCGAGTGAGGCAGTGTCGGCTTCCGAGGAGGAAGTCGATGCCCCGCACACGCACCGCGCGCCGCGCGCTCCCCCTGGTCAAAGGCACGGCTTCGGCCTTCGCCGCGCCGATGCTGGTCACCGTGCTGGCATCCAGCGCCGCCGAGGCCCGTTGCGGATCCCGCGGAGGGCCGGGCGACCGGAAGGCTGACGGCAAGTGCGCCTCGCACCGGGACTGACCGGTGCGCGCCAGCCTCATCACACTCGCCGCGGCGGCTGTCGTCTCACTCGGGTCGTCCATCGCGCTGGCTAGCCCGGCGCTCCCGATCGCCCTGGCTGCCATGGCCACGGTGGTCGCCATCACCGCCACCGCGGCATGGCGGGCCAGCACGTCGGCGAAGGCGGCGGCGGAAGCCGCTACGCCCCCCGACAGGGTCGGCGTCGGGGGCACCGGCGCCGGCATCGGCGTCACTGAGGGCTGGCCCTTGCGCCGCCGACACGTGGCCCTGACCCTGGCCGTCAGCCTGTCCGCTCCAGCCCTGGGCGCGGAGCCGGTCGTCGGACGCGCCTCCGTGATCGACGGGGATACCATCGAGATCCGCGGCACCCGCTTCCGCCTGCAGGGGGTCGATACCCCCGAGCATGCGCAACTGTGCCGGGATCGGTCCGGCAAGGAGTACCGCTGCGGTCAGGTCGCCGCGAACGCGCTGGCCGACAAGATCGGCGCGGGGAACGTCGCCTGCGATCCGATCACAACGGATCGCTACAGGCGCACCGTCGCGATCTGCAGGCTTGGGGCGGAGGATCTGAACGGCTGGCTCGTGGGCGAGGGTTTCGGCATCGCCTATCGCCGCTACAGCACCGCCTACGTCGACCGGGAGGAGGCCGCCAAGGCCGCACGGCGTGGGCTGTGGGCTGGGTCGTTCACGCCGCCCTGGGCGTGGCGCAAAGGTGAGCGGGCGATGGCGCTGGGCTTTGCGGCGAACGGTGGTCCAGACGGGCCGATCCCCGCCCCCGCCAAGCCTGGACCGGAAGCATCCGGCACGACCCGCTGCGCGATCAAGGGCAACATCAACCGCACGGGCGACCACATCTACCACGTGCCCGGGTCCCGGGATTACGCGCGGACCGTCATCACCGAGTCCGACGGTGAACGATGGTTCTGCTCGGAGGCCGAGGCACACGCGGCCGGCTGGCGGGCACCGCGGGGTTGATGGGGCGCATCCACGAACAGCGCGGCCCCTACCGGAGCCCGTGCCGATGTTTCTGCGGGACGAGGAAGGGTGCGGGCGGGCAGATCGAGACACCGCCCGCCGGTGCGCGGTGGACGCCACGTTCGTGGGCCGGGTGCGCGGCTCACGGATGTCCAGCACCCGTGAGCCGGCTCCGCGTACCTGTCGCGACCGCCACGGCGACGCCACCCAGATGGACGCCGCGCGGCTCGGCCGGCCGCAGCCCGCGCCGGACCCGCGGCTCAGCCGCCCCCGATGCCAGTCGTGACCTTGCCGGTGCCTTTGCACTCCGGGCAGCTCTCGCCATCAACCTTGCCCGTGCCGCTGCAGGCCGGGCACAGGTTCTCGCCGGTCCCAGGGGTTCCTGGGGGCGCGTCGTCGCCGGGTTTGGTGGGGTTTGTGTCGCCCATCGATGCCTCCCTTACGAAGGGCAAACCGGCGGACTCAGGCACCGTTCCTGGCTCGGCGCTCAGGCGCAGGATGGCTGAACGCGCCTGTCAGCCGGCGCCGTCGCGACATCCTCGCGGGGATGCGGCTTTTGTGACGTTCGACCGGGACGCAATCGGCGCCTGCCGCGTTGAAGGGCGTTGAGGGGCATTGGTTGGTGGAGATCCCGGATGGCGGACGCCTTTGCGCCGCGGCTCGCCGTGCTGCTGGTCGAGGATCACCCGTTGCAGCTCATGGAGGCGTCTGCGGCCCTGCGGGATGCGGGGTACGAGGTCGCCGAGGCGGCAACCGTCGAAGCGGCGCAGGCCCATCTCGCGGCGCGCCCCGAACTGGTGGCCATGGTTGCGGACGTGGACCTAGCCGGCGAGCCCTTGAGCGGCTTCACCCTGGCCAAAGCCGTGGCCGCCCGCTGGCCGGAACTCGCCATCCTTATCGTGTCGGGGGTGGAGTGGCCGGGCGTGGATCAGATGCCCATGGGCGCGAGGTTCCTGCGCAAACCGTTCCTGCCCGATGGGCTTGCCGCGGCCCTGGGCGCTGTTCTGGCGGCGCGGGGGATCGGCGTGTGAGCCGCCCCCGCCACGGCCCTAGTCTGCCAGGGCGGCCAGGAGCGAGAACGATCCGGCGAGCACGAACGTGCCCGCCACGAGGGACGAGATCAGCAGCATGTGAAGACCTTGTTGGGATGCCGATACGGCTGTGCTTTCCCAACGCCCAAGGTCGAGCTCGGTTGCGGATGGCCGATTGCTGAGCGTCAGCGGGCTCCCGGCCACGGATGGCGGGCAGGATGAGGCGCCCTACGCGAGGCCGCGGCCGACTGGGGGCAGCAGCGGGCGGTGATCGGCAAGCGGATCGGCAAATGAACATCCGGCGCCCGGACCGCGAAGCGCGGCATCAGAAAATTGCTCCCCCTTCCATAAGACAACGTAAATCAATGACTGTTTTATAATCTGCCGCTTAAACCCTGAAGGGGAGAAACAAACTGCCTTTCTCGTGGCCGCCCACCGCTGATGTGTAGCGTCTTGACATGAATTGGGTAGCTGCAGTGACTGCTGCCTACATCACGGGTTACCTCGCGTTCTGGCGTCTGTGCCGCACTGCGCCAGTAATGCCTGAGGATCACATCTTGGAGCGAGATCAAACCGAACAGCCAGAACAGTCCCCCGAGCAGCATACCGATCCGGGCCACCATCCCGAGCAGCACGCCGCTCAAGATGGCGATCGTGCCCATGCGCGCGAACAGTCTTCGCCCTGATGTGAGCCGCACCGGCAAGGCTTCGATCGCGCCGCTTATGGTCTGAGACACGTTCAGGGCCTCAACCCGCCGTCGCGGGTCGACGAGCCACCGACGGGCCCAGGACCCTCCAGGGTTCCGGAACCGCGCAGCAGGGTTGATGGGGTGGCCGGGTGCGGGCAGCGTCTACGTTTCGCCCCGCATCGGACGGAGAAGCGCCCCGAGCAGAAAGCCGAACTGGCCGCATACCGTCAGAGCGAAGGCGCGCCGTACGAAGCCCGCGTTCATGCCCAGGTGATAGACGTAGACACCGTAGGCCAGCTCGGCCGCCACGAGCGGCAGAAACACAACGAGCCCCCACACCGAACCGAACCGGCCCAGCATCAACCCGAACAGCGCGTTCAGCAGAAGGCCTTTCATAGCCGCGTCCCTGGGTCCGGTCCTATGAGGCTTAACCATACCTCTCAGTAAACTACGTAGGACAGCTCAGGGCCGCACAACGCTGTGCATCAGCGGCTTCCGCGCTGGGCGAGGACGGCGGGGATTGTGCGCAGGAGGATGGCGAGATCCCGGCGCAGGCTCCAGCGGGTGGCGTAGTCGAGGTCGAGGGCGACGCGCTCGGCGTAGGTGGT
>Ga0160428_1001814_pt1 | contig 14660 bp, 10 predicted proteins | sample SolpanmetagenomM_FD_108198 | JGI IMG/M metagenome (GOLD analysis project Ga0160428, IMG submission 108198) | Solar panel surface microbial communities from Lawrence Berkeley National Laboratory, California, USA - M | ecosystem: Engineered > Built environment > Solar panel > Unclassified ... | reverse complement strand
TTGGATTGCGTTACCAAACATTGCATGGTCAGGCAGTTGGCCTTGACGATCTGCAAGCAGAAGCTCGTATGTACCGTCTATGATTTTGGGCTTCAGCGTGGCGTCATTGAATATTAGGTCACGGAATTGGTCTCGCGTCGTGTCTTCAATTGAAGATTCTCTCCTTTTAAGCAGATACGCTCGGTCGAGGTAAGTTAATATAGCGCGAAGTTTGGTCTGCTTGTCGGTCAGCATGTAACGACGTACTGCACACTGGAAAGAAACACACCCTCTGAGCATTCCAAATAGTGAAGGCATCGAGGACAGCTTCCAGCACTTCTACATTGCCTTTCTGAGCCCTCACCACCAGATTCGATCTGAAATCCTCCGCGACATGTTTCTTGCAGCTTTCCTGCACAATCTTCCACAGCTCCTTTGCCTTTCCAAGCTTGCACAAGTTCTCAGCTCCACGATACAGCTCTTCATTGGACCAAGAGGGTTGTCGATCCTTGAAGAGGGCTGTCAGTGCTTCGTCGATTCCTTTGAAGGTGTTGATGAGGTATTGATTCGGGTCCGAGCGAGGCGTATCCCGCAGATTCTTGACAATGATCCTCTTTGGTGCTCCATTGAGATTCGAAGTGTCTACCCGAGCAGTAACGCTGATACGGCGAGATCGATGGTTGGGCGAGGAAACGGGAGACTTGGTGAGGTCGACAATAGCACTTCCACTGCCTCGGGAGCTACTGAAGTTGTACATGCTAGCTTTCGAGACTGCTTTCACTGGAGATTGAGATGTATTGTTTCTGTCCTTGGCGCCCTGGAGGGTCTTTCTTTTCTTGCTATTGGGAGATGCTTCTGGAGTTTCGAGCTCTTCGGACGCACGCTTGGATTCGTGGGACTTGAGGATCTGGTGGATGGATTGCTGCCGAGCTGGTGGAGGTGGGGGTGAGCTGGTGATGGTGGCGTTCTTCTTCTTGTTGGATTTGGTCTTTGCTGAGCTTGCAGTACGCTCTAGAGACGGGGCCATCAAGTCATCCTTAGTCTATAAGAAGCAGTTATTGAACAAGAGGATGATATGATGATATCGACGACGTGGAATGATAGCGAGAGGTTACTCTTGGCACTAGGTTGTCGATCATAAGGTCGATTAGTAATATAGAATACTGATCGTTATGTCCCGAAAGACAAAGACGGAATCGTGAAGTACAAGATGCAGTCTTTCAAGCCGATAGGTAAGGTAAAGAAAGACGTCAATTACATTCACTTCTTCCTGCAATGTCCCCTCCTCCACATCTCATCTCGAGTTTGGCTTTATCTCGATAGGAGAGAATCAGACCCGACTCGAGGCAGCTATACGCAAAGACCGATGTGCTCTCCTGCTCTTCCCCTCGCCGGTGAGCCGTCTGCATTTCAGCTATTGCTGTCAGGCATCAGTAAAAAGACGAAGAAACGTACTCATTTCGAGATAAATTCGTTGTGTCTTCGGAAAGTTCCAGTGGGGTTCTGGTTCATTGTGCCTGAAACTCATCGTTCTGGACTGTGCTACAACATATGTCATGAAGGAGTTTTCTTTGTTTGATATCACGGAAGCTTTCTCTTGTTCCTGCTTTGTGATCCAGCTTGGTGAGGTAGGTGAGTAGTGTATCACTTCGTTGTGACGAATGCGGAAGTCTTTTTGCCACCCGAGGATACGTGAGGAATGCAAGTTATGGAACATATCCGAATTCGTCAACTCAGCCTCCCCTCTCTCCCTTTTACGATGTTCTGCTCTGTAGCCAATGTCGTCAGCACCAGATAGTATCAGTGTACAGCTCGTCAATAAACTCGTTTAGCTTTCCAGTTTTCGACAAAATTATCTATGATACCTCGTCCATACCGCATTCGGTCATATCTGTCAGCAGCAGCAACAGTCTGGTAGAACAATGGGACAATGAAGCAAAGTCAAGATTCCGCGTGGCAAAGACAAAGCAGACCTACCACATCCGCAAAAGCAATATAAGGCAAAGCTCAAGCCACAACCGCGAAGCCTTATCAAGGTTACACGGTAATACAGGCCAGATCATCTGACATCCACTCATTCAGTTCTTGCGTTCTTGCACGGCAAAGCCACTCACTTACATCATGCTTCAACAAGCGTTCGCATCTGCTCTAAGCATCAGCTTCCATCACATTCGCTCTTCCATAAATTTCATCTGCAGCAACTTCAAACTGATCGCATTTCTCGAACTAGGTTACGTCCTCCTCATCAATGGCTCTGTCGGCCTTGCACATTCCCGTGCTGCGGCTCCGAAACACTTCAGCTGGCGACGTGTTAAGACTCGATCAATATTGTTGATGCACATTGGCGTTGGCATGTCCGAGGTCCTGCGATGGCATATACGAGCATTGTATCAGGATTCGCCTGTGGCAGATAGTCTCGACGTCGTTCTATGTCTTACACAATCTTTCACTAATCTGGCACTTGTAAAATGGATGCATAGGGGTTACCCTATTATGACGAGTAAGTCTGTCCATGTACGTATGATCCTTCTTCATGCTAACCAATTTCTCAGGACCTTCTTATCAAGCCGGAGCCTTCTTGCGTCCAGCGCTAACACTTCTAGCATGGACTTGCTGTCGTCCAGATTTGCACAGAGCTTCTGTTAAAACATTGAATGCCTTTGGTTACGCAAGATTGCTCATTCACTTCCTTGGACCATTGATCAGGACTAAGCACAACGATACGGCTTCAGAAAAGCAAAAGTATAACATTGCCATATTTGGCTCTGCTATACTCGCCATTGCAGAATCAAGGATACAATACGCTGTCCCAGCGTATGCAGGTATCGTAATCCTGATAGCACGAATGAATCGGTGGTCGACTGCTGAATTGGCAAGCACGGAGAACAAGCCACTGTGGAAGCGTATGCTCTTGACTGTGTGTGCTTCTGCTGGGTTCATGGAGCTGGAGGGCTTGAAGTCGCTGCCAAAGGTGGAGAGGTATGCTGAGCATCATGATGAGGTAGATGTGTATGCTGACCACCATGGAGAAGAGTATGCAAAATATATGTGATTGCAGTAGTCAATGGAAAAGTCAAAACAGCTAGCGTACTTCCAAATTTCCAATTCGTGATGAATCGGTGATGCTTTCAATGTAAATCGGCTTTCGATGTCCCCTTTCCTTGCTGCCCACGAATCATACTGACTAACCCTCTATAAAGATACACCTGTCAGCCGGAACCACACCCTAGCGCATTGCGTATCAAAGCTCCAGGGGAATCGAACATTCATGAACCTGAGGACTGTGCACAGCTCTCCGAACTACTTCTCCATTGTACAATCTCCATGTTCAGGCAGCCTTTGTCAATCAGAAGATCAAGTGTCACTTGAGCTTCATCAACCCAACTATGTAGGTATCTGAATAGTTCTTGCTTTTCCCCGCGGCGAAGGTGTACAATGGGCTCACCTTGAAGAAGGCATAGGGAATCGCAGGGTATTCTCCGAGCACCAAACCCCTTCTGTCTCCTGCATGCCGATTTTCGAGCCTCAGAGTACTGAACTCCAATTACCTTGATATATACAGAGACTGCTATGGCATCGAGTAGTCCCGGCTGCACTAGTCGAGACAACAGTCTACGATCAGGCCCGCATCGCTATGGAAGTTGGGTTTCAACAAGGCAGCAATATCTGCAGAAGTATTGGCTTCTGCCATCCCGGAGCCCAATGCTCATGACAATCTGCTCGGCGGTCGGTCGCTCGGACGTCTCCTCATTACACATTGTCCGCACCAGAACAAGGACTTGCTGATCCGATATAGGCAGCTGTTGAGCCAATATATCTAGCCACAATGTCCTTGCTTTTTGACTCTGAAAGTGGAAGTCGCTGCTCGAGTTCCTCATGTCGAAGACTGTACGTCCTGCGAGTACTGTTAGCATCTCGATGTACACGCACCCGAGTGACCAGATGTCGGAAGACTTGTCACGGCGCTAGTACATATCAGCATACTTCGTCAATGCAGCGTGCCGCTTCGTACTCACCCTTGACCAAACAACTTCTGGGGATGCGTACCCCGCCGTATAAACTGTCCGATTGGTGCCATCCGTGAAGTCGGATTGAGCGTTCGTCCAGTCGTATGATGTGCCAAAGTCGGTGATATACACTTGCCTTCCTTTGACCAGGATGTTACCGGGCTTGATATCCTTGTGTCTGATCTTCTCTCGGTGAAGGTACTCAATTGCAATAGCTATGCACCCAAAAAAAGACCTCAGACGGGCGCAGTGTGCATCGCGTCTACTATCGGCTGGTGCGAGCGCCAGATACTCTTTCAAATTCATGTTGGCCACTGGCATCATCAGGATACCAACTTCTTTATCGTCCGTGTACGAGCCTACGAACTTGACCAGATGACGATGGGACAGGCGTTTTAGGTTGCTAAGCTCGTTCTCAAAACTGCCCAGTCTGGTGCCTTCAGCGCTAGTAAAGCTTGCAAGGGGCATGCGCTTCCACGCGAAGGTTTTCAGACTCAAAAGACCAAAGGCTTTATATACCGTTCCAGAGGCGCCTTTTCCCAGGAACTTAGGGTTTCTCCCAAATTGCGTTGAGGCATCTCCTGCGAGGATTTGGTGCTCGTTCCCACTTGTCTGCAATTTCTTGGAACGATGGAATGCTTCGGTAAGCACGTATTCTTGATATTCAAGGAATCTATCTTGATCTGCCGGAGAAAGGTGTCCCGAGAGCTGGAGCTGGTGCTTGGTGTAAGGCAAGTCAATATCCGCACCCTCGAAGCCGTCCATGTAATCGAGCCGCTCTAACATGTAGCAGACCAGAAACGTTCTCGGTTGTTGTGCGCCCTTCGTATTACCAGCTTCATCGCAGAGATGGGCGACTCGCGCAATTTCTGAATCCGTCGGACGAAAAAAATCAAGTGCCCCCTGAACACTGGGTGCTCGTGGGAGGAACTCTAGTTCGCCCAGCAATTTTGTAAGGTAGCGGTCTGAGAGAATCTTTTGGGAGTTCTTGACGAGAACGAGCTCAGCCTGTGTTACCTCCATGTCATGCCGGTATTTTTGTACAAGGATAGCAAGGTTACCGGCACGATCTTTTTCTTGCTTCAACAATAATGTCGTCGAGATTTGCTTATCATTCAGTTCATCGATAGTTCTGTGCGCCTCGGCATACTTGCTTGACCACTCCTTTATATCAGCTTTAGCCTTGTTTTTTACGGCGTCAGTGTATTTCTCGATAAGTGCTAGTACTTTTTCCTCTAAATCCCCTAGTTCGTATGCTATGCGAGCAGGGTTGTAGTGGGAACCCGGGAATAGAGTCTGCGTAAATACGTTTGATAGTACACCGCCCCGGAAGCTCTCTGGTGCAGGGACGTGAACCAGCTGCTTCAGTCGACGGAAATCTAAGGCGATAGTTAAGCGCAAGTCCGATTCTGTGGGGGCTGATTCCGCAGTAAAAGAGTCAGAGTTGAAATATGACATGTTTACAGTATGGTAAATCAAGGTATGAGGTGTAGTTGCTCGCCCAGACCGGATCCAGTTTCACACTAGCGGCTCTTGGCATGGGTGGATAGACTGCACAGCCTCATCTCACCTGCATACAAGTCGAGGCTGCATCGAGGCAGTGCTTCCAGAATAATCAATGGGGGATTATATAAGGTGCTAAGCTGCAGTCACCACGCCCATACTGAAGAACGCTCAAGCAACCAATGGATCCTGTAACGGCAACAGAACTCGGTCTCGGGGTAGTCTCACTGGCCTTTCAGTTGTTCGCAGGATGTCTCGAAGGTGAGTACGTGGAACACCGGGCAAGACCAGTCAACTAACGGACACCAGCCTACCAGCTATTCCTAGAAGCAAAGGAAATGCCGCACGAGTACGACCACTTGCAGCTAAGACTACGGCTCGAACAGTCTCGCTTCATCATGTGGGCGCAAGAGCTCAGGCTGGTCAGCGAGGTACTCCAAGAGCCAAGCCAGATCCTCAGATTGCACAGGAATCTCGTGCTTGATGTTCTCGTTGACATCCAATCTGCCTTCCAAAGCTGTCTTGAAATATCGTCGAAGTTTGAGGCTACTGCCCATCCGACAGTGGCTATAACGCCGACGACTGCCATTGAAGGAAGTAGCGGAGCCTATCATACCTTTATCCGTAACGCGTTGAAATTGCGAGATAAGTCGCTACGAGGGAAGGCTCGTTTGCAGTGGGCCTTGATTTCGAAAGACAGCTTCGAGAAACTGATCGGGAAGCTAATATTACACAATAACATAATTGATGGAATGCTTTCACAACACACACTGCAGATGGTCAGTGAGAGACAAAATTTGATGATGCTACAAACCACAGAAACGCTAGCTGGAGTCCGGCTTCTGCTACAGGCCTTGAAACTCGATGCACCAGACGCGGGCGTTAGTAACACGCACGCTGAAGGAGCACTAGATCCGCTACCCACTCTCACGAATCTGGCAGAATTCAGAGTGCGTCAATTTCAGATCGAGGAGGCGCCAGACGCGCCAAACACAAGGCTGACGATAGAGCAACTCACGCTCACAGAAGCCGGAGAGAATGCTTCGCGCCAGTATGCTATCTTCGAAGCCACACCTGTCTGGATCGAATGGCGCGACATCCAATTAGCAGACAGCGAAGTTCAACGTCTGTATGAGACGCGAGCCGACAAGCTGGCGAGTATCTTAACCGCCCCCGACAAACCGAAAGCGTTCCGCACGCCAGACTGCCTGGGACATGTTTTTGAGCAGAATCGATACGGTCTGGTATACAGAATGCCCTCGATAAGATGCCGCAGTCTCGTGTCGCTTCGGCAGCTCTTTACAGGGAAGCCTAAAACCTCGCTCAGTACCAGAATCCGCATCGCATTGATGTTGGTCGAATCCCTGCTATATCTCCACGCGGTCAACTGGGTGCATAAGGGAATTCGCAGTGATAGCGTTCTCTTCGAGCCAGGAAAGATTGATCAACTCTCCGACCTCGATCTCGTCGTCTCCGGCTTCGAGTTCTCGCGACCGGACCTGCCAGAAGAGCTGACTGTCAAGCACGACATGCCCTTAGAGCACGACCTATACAAGCATCCAGATCTGCTCGTTCCCACGCCCGGAAGATCCACTAAACTTCACGACATCTACAGCATGGGTCTCGTGCTCGCAGAGATTGCCCTTTGGAAGCCTATCGAGACGATCGTCGAAATTGAGGTGCGGCGGACCCAGCTGAGGAACGTGCGAGGCAGAATGCTTGAGTTGCAGAGAGATGTCCGAGGTGCTGTTGCATTTCAGGCTGGGGAGAGCTATGCCGAAGCTATGGAGACATGTATCCGAGGCTTCGATGGCGTGAGAAATCCGAATACTGAGCAAGACGGGGTTAAGCAGGTTGAGATACAGAGAATGTTTCTGGAATCTGTGGTTGAGAGGTTGCGAAGGTTGACTACGTGAGATTATACAGGGCAAGCCTCTTGTTCTGACTGTGCATGACAGTCACAACAACGTAGCAAGGCTAGGAATTGTTTGGAAGACTGATTGAAAGCGTCACTATCTCACACTCGTCTCATTGGTCTCTTTAGCTTCACTGTATGTACGAGAACTGGTCAAAGTTTCGTTCTACCACACCCTGTTTGTAAGAGAACTCAAAGTAAGACAACAAGTGATACTCCAAATTGCGACCTCTGCTGGATTGAGCCCCAGCACCTTTTTACCAATTCAAACCAATATGAGCCTCCTCGTTCACTTGCTAAAGATCCACGCCATCATGTCCGCCATTCGACCACTTTGGCCTCAGCAAGCTGTCGCCGTGACGAAGATCGTACTTGTCGAGGTTGCAGGAGTCTGCTTAATCGTTAGTAGTGCATCCGTCAATACTACAGTAAGAGAAAGTATTGTATACTTTGATAACCTTCGTGCTCCTGCTGCTAACACTCCCGATGGTTGATGTGATATGCAATGTGCAACAAGGATAAGCGGAATACAATGTGCATCTATCGATGGACGTAGATTGCCGCTTGTGCTTCTTATTCTTAATTGCCGGACATATGGTACTTGAACAGGTGATCATTAGCTGACGTGTAAGTAATTTGCAGCGCTGGTATCACCAACCTAGTTACTTTTGTAGTGTAAGTAGTGCCGTGGGACGTGCTTGTAACGGTATCGATGCTATTAGTCAAGTTGAGCGAGCGAGACCAAGTCTTTTGATCTTGCGCGTCAGGATGGCCTACCTCGCTGTCTTTTATATAGTTGTTGTGCAAGGTGGAGTGTTTGGAAACTTGCATACTGCAGGACATTGTGCCACAACTAGTGTAAGCAAGGCAGAGCTCAAGCAGACAATCGTGAAGAAGAAATGCATGATTCCTGAGCGTTGGGCTTGCGCGGAAACTGTCAACACAGATATTGGGCTTCTCCAGTGTGAAGAGTGTTAAAATGTAGTATAATTCGAAGGGATCACAGAACGTTAAATAGTGAGAGCGTGCCGTATCATGTACTACATTGGAGAAGTGAATAAGTAGGATTCATCAAGCGATAAGTTGCCAACAGAAGTCTAGACTTGTTACGGGTGGAACGATTGCGAGTAGGTGACCAGCAGACACGGCGAGTACCTAGGCTTTACTGGATAGGACTCGCGATTACCGCTTACTCCAAATCCTTCCCGTCCGCATGAAGTACTTCACAGACGTCGACTATCCCCGGTGTGATGTGATGTGATTGTTGAGTTATCTGCATTTATGCTAAGGAAGCGAATAGGGGTAGGCTTCCGGTGCCTTAGGTTGCTCATTGGAACATACGAAGCTTACTTGTCTATGGCCGAAGCTTCTGTATCACCGCAGTCACGCTATTAGTTGCAGTGGCGAGAGTGGTTGTCTATGTCGTCGACTGCGTCCAGTAGTCAAGAATCGTGTAGATGTATACTGTCCGCACGGTACATCTTCAAGATAGATTCCGTTGTTCGAGCCGGTGCCAGGTATAGTCGACGTGAATGCTGCAGCGTCAGAAGCGATAAAGGTAGTGGTCGTACTTGTTGGCTGTCATCGGTTAGCAATGAGTCGGTTCGTATGCCACCCATACCACGAATCTCAGAGACGAGGATCTGCATTATACCATTTGTCGCACCACTGCCAGTATCGTAGTCGTCCCAGATGTAAGAGTCGTGGTGTACGTCGCAGCTGACGGGACAAGCACTTCGACGAGGCCACTGGCAGAGCCAATACGATCCTCAAGCGTCGCTGTGAAAACGTGTGTCTTTCTCCACAGAAGCTGGTTCTTTCGTAGCCAAGTATGAGAAGCACGTCGTCACCAGCAATATTGATCCCGGGCGGACTGTTATCAGGCAGAGCAGCTGATGAAAGACCTGTGACCGTGCCATCGTAGTAGCTTGTGCTGATTGTGAAGCGCTCCGGTGGCTTTTCACATAGTGTGCTTCATTGCTAGGTGAGACCTCTGATGTGGTATCTTTAGTGATGGAGGGAGAATCAGAGACGGCATATATGGGGTCGAGCGTTCTGCCACGTACGACTAAGATCATGCGAAGACCGAGGACACTAGAGAAGGTGGGGTTGGAGCGCATATTGTCAAGAGCTTAACATACTGCGTTCTTAATTTCGAGCCTGTCCATCATCCCTCCACCTTCTTCAATCCCTCTTTATCCTGCTCCAAATCCCTCGCGCCAAAGTCCTTGCTCGTCGGTAACTCTACCTTCAGGTTCGTACAGCACGACACAGCGACATCCAGCTGCCCCTCTGCTTTGAGCGCCAGCACATGCCCGCCAAAGGAGCGATCTTTCGAGATAAAGTGCACATGCAGTCCCGCCACACTGACGTTTTCAGCCCATTGTGGCGATTTGAAACCTACCACAACACCCTCAACGTCCTTGTACTCCTTGACTACTTGTCGCTTGCCCGCTTCCGTAAGTAGCTCGCCTGCGTACTTCTGTGGTGGGACTGTTCGGCACGTGATGCTCGCAAACCGACCTTTTACCTGCATCGAGACGAAGTGATTTCTCGCATCCTGGAGCATTTCGGCAACACAATCCAGTAGTTCGTCTTTACTTGTGATGCAAGCCGTCGTTCGCTTGTGTGCCTCGAACTGTGTTACCGCGGCGAATGGAATACGTGCATTAGAGGCGACAGCTGCCACGGAGCCGTCATGTTTGAGTTGGTATGCAGTGCCGTCGAGCACAACCATCTCTCCGTCCATGTGCTCGAAGGTGCCGAGACCGAGATTGCCGTGGCTTAGGAGGTCTGACAGAGTGGTGGAGCTTGAGGCGGACGCGAGGCCAGTCATGAGTGCCGCGATCACGCTGAATTGGTAGATCTCGTTTGGAGCCATGATCGTACTGATCTTGTATCGACGAGTCCACGAGAGTGCAGGCGAGAAGAGGTGGGCACGAAGTCGTTGACGTTATTCTTTACTGTTCGTTGTGGTTGAGTGTGAGAGACTGAGAGCGGAAATCAGGGTCACCGGCAAAACGGATGTTTCGGATGACATGTCCCATTCCCCAGTCAGCACCACAACACCTACTCTCTCTAATTTGCAACCATGGCAGACACCAAAGCCGAGACGACCCCGTCAATCGCCGTCCAGTCTCTGATCAATGCTGGCGTCAAGCTGGTGTTCGGCATACCAGGTTAGTTTCCGTTCGTCGTTCCACTTCCACAATTGTGCTAATGCATCATCAGGAGCCAAGATTGGTCAGCGAAATCGAGGACTCATGCCTCTATATTCTTCGCTAATCTTGTTCAGATCCTCTCTTCAATGAGCTTGTTGACCATCCCGATATTAAGCTGGTCATCTGCAGACACGAGCAAAATGCCGCCTTCATGGCTGCTGCCATTGGCAGGCTCACAGGTCGCCCGGGAATCTGTATAGCGACGTCAGGGCCTGGCGGACTGAATCTCACGACTGCTTTGAGCACAGCGAACTCCGAGGGCGACCCTGTTGTCGCACTTGTAGGATCTGTCCCGCGTGCACAGTCGCTCATTTCTACGCATCAATCTACTAACGTCATGAACGTACTGGCGCCCATCGTGAAGAAAACGTTCTCTCTTGAACATGAAGATCAACTCGCCCCAGCCTTCTGCAACGCCATACGACTAGCTGGTATACATCCCCAAGGTGTCACTGCAATAGACTTGCCACTGGATATCATGTCAAGTGGAAAGTCGAATACAACTGCATTCGCGGCTAGTTCATTCCAGCCGCCAGCGTACGGGGCGCCGCCTCATGGACAGATCCTCGACTTGTGCAACAGACTGTCAAGGGCGAAACTTCCTGTGCTGCTTGTTGGCATGAGAGCCTCATCCCCACGAGTCACTGCTGCCCTCCATCGTCTGTTACGGAAACACGGGATCCCGGTTCTGGAAACGTTCCAAGGAGCTGGAGCCGTATCGCGTGAACTGTTGCATCTCTTCTACGGACGTGTTGGTCTCTTCAGAAATCAGCCTGGAGACAAGCTGTTGGCCGCAAGTGACTTGGTCATCACGCTGGGCTATGAGCCCGCCGAGTACGACCCATTCCTCTTCAATCCAGACGGCAAGTGCAATATCATTCACGTCGACAATAAACAATGCGACAGAGGTCAACTGTACCAGCCTCAATTGGAACTACTCGGCAGCTTGGTCGAAACCTTGGACCAATTGACTGAGCATGTTGGTACCATGAAGGCGGACTTGAACACAGATTTCTGCAAGGACGTCCAACGACAGCACTCAGAGTGGAGGAACTCGTCAAATGTAAAGCCTTCAGACGCGTCCTCACCACTTGTCCACCCACTGCACTTCGTCGCCACCCTGCAGGATCAGGTCAAAGACGAGACAGTCATCTGCTGTGACGTCGGCTCGGTGTATATCTGGACTGCGCGCTTCCTCCGATCGTTCCAGCCGAGGAAGCTGCTATTCTCAAACGTGTCTCAAACGTTGGGTGTAGCTCTACCATGGGCTATCGCTGCGTCACTTGACAGAATCCTAATGATCCGTCGCAGCGGAAAAAGGTCATCTCCATCTCTGGTGATGGTGGCTTTATGTTCACGAGCATGGAACTCAGTACCGCCGTCCAGGAAGGCTGTGATATCACTCACTTCATTTGGAACGACGAACAATACAACATGGTCGCGTTTCAAGAAGAAGCCAAATACGGCAGGGCAAGTGGTGTCACACTAGGAGGCGTGAACTTCGTCAAGTTTGCAGAGGCATTCGGCGCGAAAGGGTTCAGGGTCCAAAAAGCGGGAGATCTGGAGTCCGTGATGAGAGAGGCACTGGCGTACAGAGGTGTGAGCATTGTGGAGATCATGATTGACTATTCAAGCAACTCCGAACTCATGACGAATGTCTTGAAAAGTGGTGTAAATTGAGCCAGGAAAGTGGTGCATCTGTCCGTTCGACCTTCGACAAGGCGATCGTAGTGTGGGATGATAATATGGCCTGCTGCACGTGCTTCGAAGAGCGACGACATTGGGCTTATTTAGTGGCACTGTCAACATTGATTACATGCAAACGTGGAGGACTGAGAACGACGAAAGTGGAAAAGAGGTGGTGTGGAGATCGACAGATTGGTACATCAGCTTCAGCCCTGTCCATTTATGCCGTCAAGCAAGGCTGGCAGCCATCTGATATGCATGTGAGCTGAACATGCAAGCCTTCCCTCAATCAACTCGCGTCGAAGCGTACTGCTGATGCTGTCAGCTGATCCCCTTGCTGAGCAGAGCGATCCTCTCTTTTCTTATAAGTCCTGTAAACCATCCATAGTCTTCTTGCTTTCGTCTTTCTTTCAAAGTCTCCCAGACACTATGACAACCATCCAAGGCCTCACCGGCAAGCAGATCCTCCCTACCGCAGCTGACTACGCACAATGGCGGTATCAGTATACCACATCCACCCATTAAAGAAGACCACGATATGAACCCCAGTCTAACTACAATCCCACGAAGAAATGTACTTCATTTGTTTGCTTTTATTAGACGCTTACTGTACTAGACCTTTAGTTTAAAAGATGCGGGGATGTCTTAGCAATATAGCACATACTACCCATCAGTGTTTACAGCATGATATCGACGATTATAGCACGTTTTATAGTTGTTTTAGTAGCTAGTCTTGTTCCCTAGTAGCTATAGCCTTAGTACTTAGTGTACTATCCATCCGCATTAATTACCGCTTGCATACGGTGGTGCATTATACTAAAAAGACTATCGATCTTCGCTTGATTAATATATTACTAACATTCTACGATTACGTCTTATAATACCTCTAGATCCGTAGCGCTACGGCTACCTATAGCAAGATCTAGGTATCGCTCGTTAATTGCCACCTTTAACCACCACTAGATGTGCTTAATTAGGTTTAAATTAGGCGAGTAAAGAGGCTAGTTTAAGACGTGAATTCTATGTTATATCATCCACGCTCTACACGCTAAAGATCGATAAATTAGCGCGTTATCTTACTAAAAAATACGGCTAGGTTAGTACTAAGGTACTAGTTCCTTCTCTAGTACCTTTAGATATAAAATAGTAGTGTAACCGTTCTTCTTTAACGTTGGATCGCGCTCTATAATAATATAATTTATCCTCTTATTTCTAAAGGTATAGATGCTAGCCTATACCATCTATAATATGTCTTTACCTTTAGTAAAGGTTTATACGTTCTCTGTAAGGGTTGGTACGATAGGGAGTATATAGAAGGGTATAGTCTTAATTAGTAGTTAAGCTAATCGATGCCTCTAGGAGGGGAGGTAGACTATCTTACCTTTTATTCTATACGGTAGGGCTACGGACTCTAAAGGGTCCTCCTACAGACCGTTCTCGGTGCTAGCTAAGGCCTTATACTAAGGGCTTACTAGGTCTACGCATCACATTACATCCCCCCTTTCCTATAATTCGTCCTGAATTAGTAGGACCGTTATAGCTACGGCGGCGTCTCTATTAGAGCTGCGTAGCGCTACCTAAACCTAACTTTATACCTCGGTAAAACCTCGTAAAACCCTTCGTGGAGAAAAATAAGGAAAGAGCGCATGTTTATAACTACTTCGGCTAAGTGACTATATACTCTTACGTATAGTACCGTTAACGTAGCCGTTATAGTACGTAGAGTCTCCTTAATAGTTCCTATAAACATAACGTGAAATAGCTTACGATCTCGTCGCGCCGCAGTGAGTTACTCCCGTTACCGTGTAAAATGTGAAATAACTATAATCTCTTATTAAACTAGCTCTTCGCATTATTATTTAACGTGTTGTCTTAATATCACTACTTCTTATAGTTTGCTAGTTGCCACGGTGCGAGGTCTGTTTTATTATTATGTTAATTAACGCGTGTTAATCGATCTCTAAGAGCTGCTTAAATAGTCTTTACTTTACCTCTTTATTTTTACTTTACTACTTATCACTTTAACTTCTTCTATTATCCTCTCTTATAACTTCTCTAGTCTCTAGCTTCTCTCTTTATTAATACGTCCTTTAATATGTCCGCTAGTAGTACGGCCTAGGGCCCTTCTTAGCCCGTTTCTAGGACTAAAGGTCTCTTACCTCCTACTTAGCTTACTTCTAGGAATAAGAGAGATTAGTCGGCTACCTTCGGTATTTCTCCTAGTACTCTTTTAGTAGGTGCTTAGGGTTAGGGTTAGGGTTAGGGTTAGGGTTAGGGTTAGGGTTAGGGTTAGGGTTAGGGTTAGGGTTAGGGTTAGGGTTAGGGTTAGGGTTAGGGTTAGGGTTAGGG
>Ga0160428_1001813_pt1 | contig 14675 bp, 10 predicted proteins | sample SolpanmetagenomM_FD_108198 | JGI IMG/M metagenome (GOLD analysis project Ga0160428, IMG submission 108198) | Solar panel surface microbial communities from Lawrence Berkeley National Laboratory, California, USA - M | ecosystem: Engineered > Built environment > Solar panel > Unclassified ... | reverse complement strand
TGAAGGTAATGCCCGGTCATGTACCGGACTTCACCGAGTTCACCGCCCTGCACGATGTCACGCAGGGTCTGCACGGCGGCGTAGCCCCGGTAAGTGAAATTTACGGCGGTCTGACACCCGGCCAGCCGGGCTGCCCGCACCTGGCGCGAGCACTCGTCCACACTGATCCCCAGAGGCTTCTCGGAAAACACATGTTTCCCGGCCTTGAGGGCCTCCAGATTGATGTCCATATGCACGTCGCTGGGGGCACAGTCGTGAACCACTGTCACCGCGGGATCGTGCATGGCCGTCCATGAATCGGGATAAGGACGCAGGCCAAAGCGCCGGGCGGCGTCCTCGGTGTGTTCGGGAGTGGAGGCCACCACGCCCAGCAGCGGAATGCCCAGCCGCCGCAAAGCCTCGGCGTGCGCTCCGGCGATGAAGCCTCCACCCACCAGCAGCGCGCCCTGCGGCTGAGGTCGGGTTGTGTCGTCGTTTGGCATCTTGGGTGTCCTGTGGGGTGAGAGGCGAAGGGTCGGCAACGTTTGCCGACGCACTTTCAGGCCGAAAGACGACCTGAAGGTGTGTGGGCCGAGGCTGGGGTGTTTCAGCGGGCTATTCGGTTTGAAGCTGCATGTAAGGTACACGCCCGCCTTCTGCGGCACATCCTGAGTTCTGGGGGGAGGGCCAGCTCAAATGAGGGGGGTGGTCCCCGGAGGACTGGGGGGACGACCGGGCAAAGCAGCATGAGGACTCGGCGCACCCTCTATAGTCCAGGGATCAACAGTTCGGTCTCAGGCTGTTCAGGTCATCCCTCCGGCGTCCTTTGAGCCAGACAAGGAGCTTTTCGCGCATGTCCCCTTCCAATCACGACAGCCTCCCGACGCCGCCCACGCCCCTGATCGGGCGTGAGAAGGAAGTCTCACAGGTGCTGGAACTGCTGGGACAGCCGGAGATGAAGCTGCTGACGCTCAGCGGGCCGGGCGGGGTGGGCAAGACGCGTCTGGCCGTCGAGGTGGGCCGCCAGGCGCAGAAACGTTTTGAGGACGGCGTGGTCTTCGTGCCGCTGGCTCCGGCTCGGGACGCCGCCAGCGTGGTCGCCGCCCTCAAGCTGGCGCTGGGCGTGGCAGAGGGCAGTCTGCTCGACGCTGGGACCAGCGCGATCGAGCTTTTACAAGACGCGTTGCACGGGCGCAATCTGCTGTTGATCCTGGACAACTTTGAACATGTGATGGAGGCCGCGTCCGATCTGGCCGTCCTGATCGAGGCCGCCACGGGCGTGACGTTTCTGGTGACCAGCCGCGCCCCGCTCCGGATCTACGGCGAGCGAGAGCTGTCGGTGCCTCCTCTGCCCTTGCCCAGCGCCGAGCAACCCCAGAGCGCGGCAGTCGAATTGCTGCTCGAGCGCATCCGTGCCGTGCAGCCAGGCTTCGCGCCGGACAGCGGCAAGCTCGCCACGCTAGGCGAAATCGTGCGTCGTCTGGACGGCCTGCCACTGGCCATCGAGCTGGCGGCGGCGCGGGTGCGGCTGCTGCCCCCGGACATCCTGCTCAGCCGCCTGGACAACCGCCTGCGCCTTCTTCAGGGAGGCGCGCGCAACATGCCGGACCGGCAACAGACCCTGAGGGCCACCATCGACTGGAGTTATGGCCTCCTGCCGCCGCCCGAGCAGCGACTCTTCGGCCGACTGGGGGTCTTCGTGGGCAGCTGGACGCTGGAGGCCGCCGAGGCGGTCTGCAACCTGGACGACGATATGGACGTGTTCGAGGGTATTCTCTCGCTGGCCGAGAAGAGCCTGCTCAGACGCTCTGCCGAGGACGAGACGCGCTTCACGATGCTCGAGACCCTGCGCGAGTACGCGGGTGAAGTGCTGCGCGGCTCTGGCGAGGAAATCGTGATGCAGAGGCGACACCTCGAATACACCCTCGGACGTCTGTCGCTGGCCCTCAGCGGTCTGCGCGGCCCCAAGCAGACGCAGTTTTTTGCCCGGATGCACCTGGCCCGACCCGACCTGCTGGCGGCCATGCGCTTCTGCCTGGATTCGGGCCAGGCCGAACAGCTCGGGCATTTCGCACGGGCACTGGGCTGGATGTGGTCGCTGCGGGCCGACTACGCGGCGTTGCCTCTGCTCGATGAAGCCCTAGCGGGGACGGAGCTGCAGGGCGAAGCGCGCGCCTGGGTGCTGTTCGCCCGTTCGGTCATCGACTTCCGGCTGGGTCAATACGCCACCGCTGAATCCGTGGCGCGGGAGAGCGTCAGGTTGTTTGAGGCCGCGGGTGACGCAGCTGGCGTCGCCTACGCCCGCAATGCGCTCGGGCTGGCCCTGATGGCCCCTCAGCCAGTGGCCGCACACACGGCGCTGGAGGAGAGCCTGGAGATGGCCCGCGCCGAGGGGGACGACTGGCTGACGATGTTCAACCTGAGCCTGCTGGGCTGGCTGGACGTGCTGACGGGGCTTCACGCCGAGAGTGCCCGGACACTGGAAGAAGCGGCGCAGTTCGGCGTGCGGCTGGGCGAAACGAGCATGCTCGGCTGGGTCGAACTGGGCCGCGCTGCCGCTGCCCTGCAACTGGGCCAGCTCGCGCCCGCAGAACGCTCCCTGCATATAGCGCTGGCCACGGCCCGCCAGGTCAACGCGCCGCCGATCTTCGCTGCCGCCCTCCAGGGGCTAGCGGCCGTGCTGTCCGGGCGCGGTGAGCAGCTGCGCGCCGCCGGGCTCAGTGGTGCTGCTGAAGCCATCTGGCAGGCCCACCGGGTGCAGCCCACGGTGGAGCGCGAGATATTCAAACCCTACCTGAACGCGCTCACGCCACGCCTGTCCGAGCCGGAACTGGCGCGCGCATACGCAGCGGGGCAAGCTCTGGACGAGGAAGGCGCCTGGCACTTCGCCACCCAGCCTGCACACCAGGTGGAGTTCGAGCCGCTTCCAGCGCTGGCCACCGATCCGCATCACTTCCCCGAGAACTTGACCCCCCGGGAAAGCGAGGTGCTGACCCTGCTCGCCGGCGGCCTGAGCAACAAGCAGATTGCCGCGCAGCTCGGTACCGGCGTGTACACCGTCAATGATCACGTCAGTTCTGTCTATAGCAAGTTGGGTGTTCGGGGCCGGGCGGCAGCCACCCGGTACGCTCTGGAACATCATCTAGCGTGAGACCGTTCTGGCAATACAACCGTTGAAGCAGGAGGCTCATTTTCTGCTCTCGCGTGATCTCAAATGCGTACATTCCGCTCCAGATGTTGACGTGCTGAGGTTCCCTCCCCCGTGACCACGCCGAGCCTCCATACTCCCCAATGTCCCCCTCCAGCCCGATCAGGGCTCCAAAAAATGGGGATGACACATTATTGCCAAGCACGTGTCACGGCAGGTTTTGCTCAAAGATCGGCTGCATATCACAGGTGTTCTGGCTGATCTATATCCCTACCCCTCTATACCTACCCCCATACTCCTCTAGCGGGGTATGCTCTACAGCATGAAGCCAAAAATGATTGCTGTGGCCGGGTCGAAAGGCGGTGGCGGCAAGTCGACGATCGCCGTCAATCTCGCGGGAGCGTTGGCCATGCGGGGCCCGACCGTAATCAGCGACGAAGACGAGACCACCCGGATCACGCTTGAGTGGGGGCCGAGCAACTCACCCACCTGACGGAGCTGCTGCCGCAGACGGAGTAAGTTAGACCGTCAGCCCTTCCAGCGTTTGCTCAGAAGCCGTTCGCCTCTGTTCCAATCGTGGGTGTCCAGCGTCGTGAGCGTGAGATCGGCAATCTGGCGGACACTGGCATCGGTGTCCATCTCACTGACCCGGTTCAGCAGCGGCCTGATCTCCTGTTCCCAGTCCACGAAATAGCCGCAACTCGTACAGGCGAAGAATCTGACCTCAGGATCGGGAGAAGAGAAGGCCTGCTCGTAGCACTGCAGCACGCGCTCGTCGTACAGGTCAGTGGCGATCAGACCAGCGTAGTAGATGTCCACCGGGTCGTTCAGGTTCAGGGCGAGCGTGAGCGCCTCTTCCTCCGTGCAGACTTCGAGCGGGTGGAAGCTGCTTGCTCCCAGGGTGTAGATGTCCTCGGCGACCTCCGCGGCCTGTTCTCCCAGCAGGGTGAAGAAATACTTCCTGACCGCGTGGTCCCAGACGACGTGCACCTGACCCGCACCGGAATCGTAGATGTAGTGCAGGAGGGTGCTCTCTTCCCACTTTGCCAGGAGCATCCAGCCTTTGTTATCACAGTAGGCAACAGCCTCGTACGGTTCTGCGCCGGGCCGGACCGGGATTCTCCGAAAACTTGCCATGTGGTCCCTCCCTGAACTGTTCAAGGGTGTTCTTTCCTCGCCAAGAGGAAGTAGTCGAAGCTGGGCGCAGGGGGCAGGATAGACACAGCCCTGGTGCATGGAGCTGCAGTCTCAGTTAAGGTGCTCACGCGCGGTATAGATATAGAGTGCTGGGCGAAGATCGGGGCTCTCCTGCCCCCAGCAGAACGCGCCTCCCTTCTGTGAGGAACAGTGGCGTCTGAGTCGTCTTGAAGTGCGCTGAACTGAATACTGTCCGAAGTCCGACTAGACGTTCCATCCATAGATCAATCGCACATCGCCTGGAGCACCAAGAGGACGCAACCGTTCGAGAACATCGTCACGGATCTTTAAAATCCACTGCTCTCGTTCCTGCAAGGTGGATGATCCTATAGGGCCAGAGGTACAAGCCCGTACCCAGTCGGTTTCTTCCAAGTGCTGCAGTGTGAGTGAGATACTTCCACCTGAGTCTGTCATAGCATTGAACAGTTCTCTGCTCTCTTGGGTAAGATCTTCCGGCACAGGGTGCCAGGCTGTCCAATTCACTTGATAGAGCCAGTGGTCACCATAGGAAAAAGACCAATTGTCATGAATCATTTCCCCTTCCAACGTGGGGAATGGATTTACTCCATCCTCTTCGTCCTCCCAATACCCTTGGCAGTACGGATTAGGGACGAGTTCTTCCGCCCGCTGCCAACATCCACTGGGGAGGCGATGCTCAACTGCGATCACCAATTGGGTGCCCATAGAGCAAAGACTAGAGCAGCACTACCCTCTCTTGGGCGGCCAAGTGCCACAGAGTCTGATGGATCTCCTGAATGCGCTCGACCTCGAGATCGTGATCCGGCCTAAGATCCAGCAGTGAAACTCCGATACCTTCCAGCTCCAGATATCGATCTGCGCCTTCTCGAAGACACGGTCGCGTCCCTACTGAAGGGGTTCGTTCCCGCGCCAGGGCAAGGTCTCATCAGCACCGATGAACTCGTGCGAATGTCCGGCGATTCCCTGAGTCCTGAGCACATTGAGCTGATCAGGCGCAGCCGGGTGCAAGTGCAGCTTGAAGGGTCACAACAGAAATCAGCCGAGTAAGCCGGTATGTCAACCGGTGGTTGACGTTTTAAGCAACTGGGACGGCAGCCGCACCAAGGCGCTGTGAGGTGCCGGCGTTATCTCAGGTGGGGTTGAGTTTGGTAGAGGAGAGGGATAACGATACCGGGTAGAACTGAATGAACAGGCAACTCGCGCCGATGGGGGTAGAGACCCACACAGTGGGGGGTAGTTCAGTTCTCTGTAAGAACAGATTTTTAGGCTGGATTCAGGGCCATACCACTCCAACCTACCCGCCCAAAACGAACGTCCCCGCCCGCGCTGAGAAGCGTCTGGGTGGGGACAGTTGTTGTTGTTAGCTCGAAGAATATCCATTAACGACATGGAGGCTTTCTGAACTTGCGCCTTTTCGGCAAGGAGGTAAGTCTGTTCCTGGTTGATGGGCGTGGCAAGCCCCCTTGACGTACTTCTAAAAATCAACGCGATCGTCTACGGCACGCAGAACGTGGCGGCGCTGGCCGGTGCGATCGGTGTGCTGAGCACTGCCGCTCTGGGCCTGGGCACCGCCATGGTGGTCGCCAGAGGGCAGCCCGAGCAGACCGAGACCGCGTTCACCACCCTGCTCGGCAGCGTGCAGAAGTCGAAGGCCTTCATCGCCGACCTGCAATCTGGATAAATACTGCTGGATTTGTTTAAAAAAATGCTCCTAGCACACGGGCGTGATCGGCCGTGAAGAGCCGCTTTCGATTAAGTAAACGGCTCAAAACGCTCTGAGGAATGCCTGTGTCAGTCGCCACCTCCTCCTGTGCTATCTGCCGTTGCTGAAGATAGAAGGCCAGCATCTCAGCGGGGTCGGCGTCTGGAATTGGGAACATCTGAGCCTCATAGGCGGTGATGCATTCAATGAGCAACTGCGCGAGTCCTCCCAGGGGTGCTCGGCATTCTCCCCGATCTCATTGAGAAGATGTTCCAGCTTGTCTGTTGCCTGGGCCAGCCCCTCGGCATCGGTGATCGGGGCCAGCAAAACGCCGATCTCGTTCCAGGCAGTGCGGAGCTTAGGTATATTCAAAGTCAACAGTCACCTCCTACGGCCTCCAGCCGTCGTACTCCTCATGGGTAAATACGTGTTTGACGAAGAAGCTTTTTCAGTTTCAAGCTCTACCAGGATGGAGGGCTTGACGAGCCCATTTCAGCGAGTCGAGGTTTCAGAGCAGTAGGGTGCTCTTTTTTCTTGGCGTAGTACAGCACACCAATCTCGGAATGATCTCCGCCCTACTGCCGACCGGTTGGGGTATACCCCAAATCTACAGTCATAAGCAGGCATGTCGTTCTTCTCCACAGAACATCTCTTGCTTCAGCCTTCGTCCGCTGGACAGGTACGCTACTTATTTCAATATCTAACCAAAGCCGTTGCTAACCTATGTAGCCATGGCCCCGGTCCTGCTCAGGAACAAGCTTCATCCTCCGATTCTCGCCACGCACATGATCGCCCGGCCTCAGCTGTTCGAGATGTTTGAGCGGGGTATGAGCGCCAAACTCATTCTCGTCTCGTCACCGGCGGGCACAGGCAAATCCACTGTGCTGGCCGCTTGGCTCAAGCAGCAGGACAGTCCAGCCGCCTGGCTTTCCCTTGGTGAGAGCGACAACACGCTGAACCAGTTCCTGCTCTACCTCGTCAGCGCCCTGCAGACGCTTGGGCTCGGCCTGGGGGAAGGGCTGCCCGAACTGCTGCGGCAACAGCATGCAACGAATGTTGAATCCCTGTTGATTCAACTCAGCAATGACTTCGCGCGGCTCAGCAGCAAGGTGATTCTGATCCTCGACGACTATCATTTCCTGTCTGACCCTAAGATTCACAGCGCCATCGAATTTCTGCTCGATCACCTGCCACCCCAGATGTGTCTGGTCATCGCCACCCGCACCGATCCACCTCTCTCCCTCTCACGCCTGCGTGCTCGCAACCAATTGCTGGAAGTGCGCGGTACCGACCTGCGTTTCGATCTCACAGAAGCGACACGGTTCTTGAACGAGAGCCAGGGACTCGGTCTTTCAGCCACGGCCATCTCTCACCTGGAGACTCAGACCGAAGGCTGGATTACCGCCTTGCAACTGGCGGCGCTGTCGCTCGCCGATCGGCCCGACAAGGAGGTGTTTGTCGAGGCCTTCGTGGGCAGTCACCGGTTTCTGGTGGACTACCTGGTGGATGAAGTGCTCAGCCGTCAGCCTGCTGCCCTCAAGACCTTTCTACAGCGCGCGGCCATTCTGGAGCAGTTCAACACTCCTCTGTGCGAAGCGGTTGTGGGCGAGTCGGTCGACGCCGATCTGCTCATCCGTCTCGAAGCGGCCAATCTCTTCCTCATTCCCCTGGACGACGAGCGCCGGTGGTACCGGTTTCACCACCTCTTCGGCGAATTTCTGCGCCACCGGCTGATGACAGATGAGCCGGACCTGGTGCCTGAGCTCCACCGGCGAGCCAGCGCCTGGTTCGAAGACGCTGGCTCGCCCGATGACGCGATCCGGCACGCCTTTCTGGCGGGCGACGACCGATTGGCGGTCCGGCTGGCCAATGACGCGGCCGCCCAACTGGCGGTGCGCTGGAACAGCGAGCAGTTCACCCGCTACTTCCAGAGAATTTCAGTCACGCTGATGCTGTTTTATCCCCGGCTCTGCCTCTACTACTGCTGGTTTCTGATCACGACCAACCAAGTGGACACATTCAAGGCAGTGCTGCCGATCCTCAGAGAGAGCAGAGCGCATGCCTTGGAACCTCAGACCATCGACGCCGCTTTCGTTAGCCTGCAAGCCTATGTATGTCTTCATCAACTGGATTTTGTCAGCGCCGCACACGCCTTTCAGCAGGCGCTGGACCTGCTCGGCAGTGGTGAGCAGGGCAGTTCTACTGCGGAGGCGCAGCTGGTGCGGATCGGTGTCATCACTACCCTGACATTTATCTGCCTCTACATTGACCTGCGCCGGGCTGCTGCGCTCTGCTCAGTCAATCTGGCCTTATCACAGCAGTTCGGGAGTTCCATCGGGATCGTCAATGGCACGGTCGGACTGGCCCACGCGCACCATCAGCTGGGGCAGCTTCATCAAGCCCGACAGGTCCTCGAACAGGGCCTGTTTCATTTCGAATCCAGCAGGGGTGATCTGAAGAGCAGGTCCAAAGGTGGAAATGTCGGCGAGCTGCACGTCGGCATGGGGCGGCTGCACTACGAGTGGAATCAGCTCGGTGAAGCCGAAGCTGCCGTTCGGCGGGCGAGAGCGGCCAATGAACTGTACGGATCTGCAGCGGTCCTGGGAGATGAACTCGAACTCTCTCTGCGGTTTTTTCTGGTGCGCGGTGAGCTGGAGGCCGCGGCTGCCGCGCTGCACCAACTGGACCGATTGAGCACCAGTATTCACCGCAACAGTCCGCTCGTGAAGCAGACCTTCGAGGGAATGGCGATGAAGAGCAGGCTGGCTCTGGCGGCTCACCTTCTTCACCGATCGAATGATTCCCAGGCCAAGGTACATTCGGGTCGACTTCTGGCTGAGGTGGGCGACTGGCTCAAGTCGCGCAAACTGGACGTTACTGTTCCCTCCCAGTCTCTCGGCGGCCACGACGTCCTGGCCCGCTGGCTGTTGGCACACAATGAGCCGGCCGAGGCCGTCACACTCCTCAAAAGCCTGATCGAAGCGGCGCAAGAGGAAAACCGGGGAGACGACGTCATTCAGTTCCTGCTGCTTCAGGCTCTGGCTTGGCAAAGCATGAGTATGGAAGACGAGGCCATGGAAGCGCTGGGCCGTGCCCTGAACCTTTCCGAGTCAGAGGGATATTGCCGGAGCTTCGTGGATCTGGGGCCAGGGATGCAGGCTCTGCTCACGCAACGTGCCAAAACCTGGCCCACGCCGTACCTCGCCACACTGCTCGGCGCATTTCCGGAGTCCAGTGTTTCTGCGGCCGCTTCAGAGCCGTTTGAGGGAGGCGTGACCGGCCTGCAGGAGAACGAAGCGTTCAGTGTTCGTGAGATTGGGGTGCTGCGCCTGCTGCAACTGGGAAACACCCACAAGGAGATCGCCAGGGAACTCGAGCTCTCGCCGAACACCGTACGGTGGTACATGAGGAACCTCTACACCAAGCTGAAAGTGAACAACCGAACCGAGGCTCTCAACCGCGTCAGGGAAATGAAGCTGCTTTAACATCGCAGAAAGGCAGAGAGGATCCAGACAGATCTGCTGATCGGCTACGGCCGGTATTTCTCTGGGCAAGTTTGACGGGAACACGACTTGAAAGACAAGTTGCCGCCACCCTTTCTGACGGGCAGAAGGGCACTCAGCTTTCCTGAATGCGAACTGTTCATGTGGGGTCCACTTGTTCGCTTGATATGCAGATCGAAGGCGCAGGCGTGCTCCTGACGCTTGACAGCACGGTCGGCGCTCTGACGCCCCGTGACGTCCTGCAGACACACTACGGATGGTGGAAGGTCTCGGGCGTCCGGTCCTCGGGAATCGGTGGCGGTCAGGCTTGACGTCGGTCACGGCGGGTCAGCCTACCGCGACCCGATTGAGGCAACACAACCGAATGAAGACACCCCAGGGCGAGGGGTAGAGAAATGGGTTGTATGGGCGGGAAAGCTACGGACGGCGCGGAATCAGCACGTACGATCCATCGACCGTCTCGACCAGGCCCGCGGAGTGCAGCCGGTCCACCGTCTGTTCAAGACGCTTCGGGGCCCAGTTCAGTAAGGCGAGCAGCGTCTCATGGTCGCTGGCTCGGCCCTCTGTCAGGAGAGCCAGGACAAACTGCTCATCGGCCAGGCTGGTCTCTTTCCGCAAGGGCACAGGCGTCCTCTTCGGAAGTATCTCAGCGCCTGAAGGGGCCGGCAGGCCATAGATGAACGGACGGCTGTTGCTGCGGGTGACAGCACGCCCGTAGGCCATCCGAGTGAGATACGAAGCCACGTTCGGGTGTGCTTCGCCGAGCGCCTCAGCAATCGTGCGCGCGGTACTCGAAGGGTGCTCGGTCAAAAAGGCCAGGATGCGATCGGGGAGCGTCAAGAACATGCCTTTTGGAACCAGGAGTGAGAAGGCCGAGGAACAGTCCTGGTCGAAGGTAGCGGCTCTAACGTGATTAGACCGTAGCTGAGGTGCTGCCGGCCACCCTGCTGGTGTGGAGGGGGCAAGGGGAGGTGAGTGACGGCTTAGGATGAGGACACTATGGCGCTACGCCCTGGCGGCGTTCGAGCCGGAGCCACTGCACGTCGGCGGGTACAACCTGCAGTCGGCGCACCACCTGAACGGTCTCTGGGCCTGCCCCAGACTCGGACAGGCTACAGGAAGCCTAGGGCGCGCTGCTGCCTGCTCGACTTGCTTGAGCGGGCATGCCGGGCTACGGCTGGGCGCTCAGCACGTATGCCAGCACTGAGTGGACGGTGTGTTCACGGTGTCCCCCACGCGGATCCAGTTCACTTCGCTCACACCAGCGACGTTGAGTGTGGACAGCAATCTGGTGCATCCGGTCGTACCGTTCCCGTTGCAACGTTAGACCACATCGGTTCAGGGCATCAACAGTACCTGTGGTCAGCAGATGGGCACGGTGTCGATGCGCACCCCTCCCTTCACGCCCCTGGCGGCAGGGACTGTTAATCATGCACTGGGGGTGACGCGGGACGGCGCGGTCGTCGGCTGGGGAAGTAACACATGGGGTCAAGCGACGGCGCCTGCGGGGCTGAGCGGTGTGGTGGCCATCGCAGCAGGTTCCGTGAAGAGCATTGCCTTGAAATCGGACGGCACGGTCACCGCCTGGGGGGGAACGGCAGCAGCAAGACGATGGTGCCAGCGGGGCTGGGTGGTGTGGTGGCCATCGCGGCAGGTATAGGGCACACGCTGGCCCTGAAATCGGATGGCACGGTCGTCGCCTGGGGGAATAACAACAGCGGACAGACGACGGTGCCTACGTATCTACAAGGGGGCGTGGTGGCCATCGCGACAGGAGGGAATACCAGGCTGGCGATGACCTCGTCCGGGTCCGGTCACGGCTTGGTCCGCGGCTGGGGGAACCTCAGCAACCAGACGCCTATAGACCTGTTCATGGTGCCCTGACCGGCGCACGCGCACGAGATTGAACCTGCGCCCCCAGCCTCTGCCTTGTGCAGAAGCTGGGGCGTTTTGCGGTTGTGTTGCCTTCATTTGGTCTGCGGCGGCTGGAGGGCAGGGGCGGCATGAGGGTCATACCACCTCTGCCGAGATCATTGACCACGTCTGGAACGCTTTCTTTTGGTTGTTCCGTCTGATCTGGGCAAAACCGCTGGTACAGGAATAATGATGGAGGTTGTCAATCCGTGCGTGTGGGCTCAGAAATTCCTAGGCTCGTCTCCCCCACTTGAATCCAAGCTGCTGTCGCTCTTGACGCCGTGCAGGACGATGAGACTGCTCGATCAAGCTGTTGCAACGCGCTATAGAAATCACCTGCTGGTCGTCGGCGTTGACCCGGCACTCCAGCTCGACGCCGAGTTATCTACACACTTCACTGCGTTGCTCAAAAGCAGCTGATTGACCGGATGGTCGAACTGGCCAGGCTGCCGGGATCAAGGTATGGCCAGCCTCGTGCGGCAAGGGCAAGAGCTGGGGCGAGCAGCACCCGGCGAAGCGAAGATCGAACTAAGACCGTGCCCAGCGGGCATGGCAAACCGCAATGGCCAGAACCCCCCGGGAAAGGTTGAGCCCTTTTGTCACGGTTGCCGACCGAGCAGGCCAGTAGGATGCCGCGGTGCCTTCCTCCTCTTCCCCACTGCCGACACCTGCTCAAACCGCCCTGGTCGTGGGCGCCACCGGGCTGTCCGGCCGCTCGCTCGCCCGCCTGCTGATCGAGCAGGGCTGGACGACCTACGGGCTGTCCCGCACCCCCGCTGGCGACCTCGCCGGACTTCGGCCACTCGCCGCCGATCTGCGTGACCCGGACGCGCTGGCCTCGGCCCTGGCCGACGTGTCCCCCACGCACGTCTTCTTCACGAGCTGGGCGCGGCAGGACACCGAGGCGGAGAACATCCGGGTCAATGCGGGCATGGTCCGTGACCTGCTGTCGGCCCTGTCGCCCCGGCAGTCGGTGCGGCACGTCGCGCTGGTCACGGGCCTCAAGCATTACCTCGGGCCGTTCGACGCCTACGCCAGCGGCGACGCCCTGCCGCCCACGCCGCTGCGCGAGGAGATGCCGCGCCTGGACCTGCCGAACTTCTACTACGCCCAGGAGGACGAGATCTACGCCGCCGCCGAACGGGACGGCTTCAGCTGGAGCGTCCACCGGCCGCACACCCTGATCGGTCTGGCGCCCGGCAACGCGATGAACCTCGGCACGACGCTGGCGGTCTATGCCTCGCTCTGCAAGGCCAGTGGCCGGCCGTTCCGCTGGCCCGGCTCGCAGGCGCAGTGGACGGGCCTGTCCGACGTGACCGACGCCCGCATGCTCGCGCAACAGCTGTTGTGGGCGGCCGAGACCGAGGCGGCCCACAACCAGGCCTTCAACGTGGTGAACGGCGACGTGTTCCGCTGGAGCTGGCTGTGGGGCCGCATCGCCGACTGGTTCGGCGTGGAGGCCGAGGGCTTCGGCGGCACCGTTCGTCCGCTCGAGGCGGAGCTGGCCGGCCGGGAGGAGGAATGGGCGGACCTCGCCCGGCAGCACGGGCTGGCTGAACCGCGACTGGGCCGGCTGGCCTCGCCGTGGCACACCGACCTCGACCTGAGCCGACCGATCGAGGTGATCACCGATATGGCGCGCAGCCGGAAGCTGGGCTTCACCGCCTACCAGAGCACCGAGGAGTCGTTCTTCGACCTGTTCCGGCAGCTGCGGGCCGAGCGCCTGATTCCCGGCTGAGGGCCCGCAGTCGGTCAGCTGGACGGCAGGGGTGCCGGCGCTCCGAGCGGCTCTTTCGGCAGGGTGAAACCGAAGGTCGCTCCGCCGTCGCCCTGACTCTCGGCGAACACCTGCCCGCCGTGCTTCAGCACGATCCGCCGCACCGTGGCCAGGCCCACGCCGGTGCCTTTGAACTCACGCTCGGTGTGCAGCCGCTGAAAGATGCCGAACAGCTTCACGGCGTAGTCCGGATCAAAGCCGACCCCGTTGTCGTGCACCGAGATGCGCCACTCGGTGGGGCCTTCCTCACACCGGACCTCGACCTCCGACATCTCGCGCTTGCCCGAGTACTTCACGGCGTTGCTCAGCAGGTTAGTCATCACCTGCTGCAGCATGGTCCGGTCACCGCGCACCCTCGGAAGGGCGGCGACCTGCCAGCGCACCGGGTGCCCGGCGAATTCCGTGCCGACGTCCCGGCGGGCCTGCACCACCAGCTCGTCCAGGTCGATCCACTGCCGGCCCAGTTCCTGACGGCCTGAGCGTGACAGCACCAGCATGCCGTCGATCAGCGCCGTCATCCGGAGCGCCGCCTGCTTGACCACCTCCAGGTTCCGCTGCGCCTTCTCGTTCGGGGTGCTCGCCAGCGCCTTCTCGGCCAGCTCGGCGAAGCCCATCACGTGACGGACCGGCGTCCGCAGGTCGTGCGAGGCCGAGTAGGTGAACGCCTCGAGTTCCTCGTTGGCCGCCTGCAGTTCCTGCGTGCGGTGGTCGAGCACGTCGCGCTGCTCGGTGAGCAGCCGGGCCTGCTCGGTGCGCTCAAGGGCCAGGCCGAGTCCGCGGCCCACTGCGCGCACCACCGCCTGTTCCTGTTCGGTCCAGACGTCCACTTGGCGCTTGCCCACTGTCAGCAGCCGCGACACCTCGCCGCCGATGAAGATCGGCAGAAAAGCGGCCGCGCCGTAGATGGCCGCCTCGTTCAGGGGATCGGCGTCCGGCGCCCAGTGATTCACGAACAGCGGGCCGCCCGACCTGACGGCCCGGGCGAAGTCAGGGGCGTCCTGCGGAATACCGGCGCTCATCTGGGCGATCACTTCCGTCGGCACGTCGCTCGACCACACCACGCCGCGCCAGCAGCCTTCGGTCAGTTCGTAATAGGCGACGCTGACTTCGCTGAGGTTGGCCTGAAGCACCTCGGTGGCCTGCCGGGCCAGGGTGCGTACGTCGCTGGTCGCGCCGACCGCCTCGGTGAACGCCACGAACGCCTCTTTCGCGCGGGCGTCCTCGGCGGTGCGCTGCGTCTGGCGGGTCAGTTGCGCGGCGAGTTCGGCGCGTTCCAGCGCCAGGGTCAGGCTGCGGCCCACCGCTCCGAAGACCGCCTGCTCGCGCGGGGTCCAGTCGCCGGCCCGCCGGGTCTTCATGGTCAGCAGGCCGCGCGGCGTCTGACCGACGAAACACGGGTACAGCGCCACGGCACCAGCTTCCTCGCCATTCGCCGCGTCGGCCTCACGGCCGGGGAGGAACACCGCCCGGCGGATC
>Ga0160428_1001812_pt1 | contig 14684 bp, 17 predicted proteins | sample SolpanmetagenomM_FD_108198 | JGI IMG/M metagenome (GOLD analysis project Ga0160428, IMG submission 108198) | Solar panel surface microbial communities from Lawrence Berkeley National Laboratory, California, USA - M | ecosystem: Engineered > Built environment > Solar panel > Unclassified ... | reverse complement strand
TGCCGAAACGACAGCACGCTTTGCTAGTTCGAGCGCCATCTCATTACGACCCTTTTGTTGGCAGAAGTATGCCTGTGTGTCTAGCAACGCGTAGTCCATAGGGAGCTCCTCAACAGCGTTGTGTAGTAACCTCACTGCCTTGACTTCTTCGTCTGCAGAAATAAGGATTTGTGCTAGCAACGATGAAATCTCTGGATCTCTTGTTCTAAGCTTTTCGAATAGATTGATGCCGGACGTGAAACGACCTGTGGTACGAATGTAGGACAGGAGGCCAGTGGTCAGGTGGTTTGAAACAAGATTTGGTACTTGCACTTCGGGGTCAGATCCAAGTTGCCAGCCTGGTAATGTTATTAGCTTGGTCCTGACGATAGGGAAAGGCAGCCTCACCATTGAAGAAGAGTCTTTCTGCAGCATCCAAAAACTTGTGTTCGGACTCCGTGTTTGTGATCGGATTGAACCTGCGACAACCAATAATCTTCCTGACTGCCTCTCCTGTTCCGCTGTCCGCGTAAGAGTATGCCCTCAACACACCACATAGATATGCTTCCAACCAGAGATGCTCAGTTGCCACTCTCTTGTCTCCTCTTTCATCTATGCAATAACTCTCAACAGATCCTGGTATCCGCACTTCGACGCGCATGTCTAATCTCGAAAAGGCATTGTAGCAGCTGTAGATACCTGCTGTTATTTTGTAGTTCTTGTCCGTTGTTGAATGCATTAGTGTCATGACATAGGCTGCCAACGTGGCAGACGATGAGGCGTCCACACCAGTGACATGATGGTATACACCATGCTGTTTCTTTGAGGCCGACTTTATTGACTGCTTTGTAAGATGGACGAGATCGGGAGGACCGAGTTCGCGAAGTGTCTGAAGACTGTCCGTGCGGTTCTCTACAGCCGAGAGGATATCTTCCTCGATGAGTCTTGCGTCAAAGTATCAGCTTGAGGTTATGCGCGCGTGTCGGTATCTTGGATGTAGCTTAGGACACGGTACTCACTCAGGCACTGCAGGCTGGAGCATTTTGCGCAGCGCGCTGACAACTGACGAAGGGAAACAGCAGGAATGAAGTGCTATCTAAGATACTGGTTGTGACGAAGGCTGACGATGACGAAGACTATGGAGAGTGCAATGGAGACGAGTTAACAGTTGTGGTTGTTGCTGCTGTTTGGCCAATTGGCCAATGGAGTCAAGGCACGCCAAGAAACAGGGTCTGTGTTTCAGGATTGGACTTGATGTGCTGGCTTCTAAGCTGGCAATAATCCGCCGACCTTCTCAATATTTGTCGTCGTATATCCATCTGACACTGGCTTCACGTCTGTCTAGAGACACTCCTCTCCTATCCTATATTGCTATTCCATCTCTTGGGCTGTGACACTATCAATGCCTGTAACATTGACCAGCCACTCCTGCCGATGACGTTACTGTCTCTAGTATACTCTCGGCAGCTTGCTCTCGCGCTTCAACTGCCGACTCTGAATGTCCATCAGGTTGCGTCCGCGCAAATCCAGCGGTGTCCTGTCCTCATTCAGATATGGCGTTTCAGGTATGCCAAGATCTGATGATGATCTGATAAGGAACGGCACCTCAGGGGAAGCCGAACTCGATGGCGAAGAAGACTCAGACTATGAATTCGAGGATTTGTCTCCTCAGATTTCGAGAGTAGTTCCTGATCAATCACCGAAGCCCAACGATGCTGCGGACAAGCTGCTTGACGACTCAGCCTACGCCGAAGTCAGGGCTGCGGTAACTCCAGAAGATGACCTATCCTTGAGCATCAACACTCCCCGAATGTGGACTTTATCATTACTATTCGCTGTTGTGGGTTCTGCGACAAACATGTTCTTTTCATTGCGCTATCCTAGCGTATCCATCACGCCCGTTGTGGCATTACTACTGGTACACCCACTTGGTTTGCTGTGGGATGGTGTATTTAAAAGAACAGATGATCCTGTGGAGACTTTCGTCAATGGTACTTTGTGGTCTTCACAGAACAGTCCGCACTCAAATGGCTGGGTACGGTTTCGAAGATGGCTTGGACAGGGACGCTGGTCTGAGAAGGAGCACTGTTTAGTGTACATAGCAAGTAACGTGGCTTTTGGATTTGCTTTCGCTACAGATGTGAGTGAAGTCGTCGTATTCGCGAGGGAGGTAACTGACTAGTCAGATCATTGTCGAGCAGACTATGTTTTACAAGCAGGAAGCAACAATCACCTATCAAAGTATGAACTGCATGCCATCGATAAGGAGCCAAGGAGCTGATTATATATATGATAGTCCTGCTTGTTCTCTCAACTCAAATTCTTGGCTATGCAGTCGCTGGTATGACACGACAGTTTCTTGTCAGACCACCCGCGATGATCTGGCCAGGACTGCTTGTCTCAACTGCCATGTTCACAACCTTACACAAGGACGAGAACAAGCCAGCAGACGGTTGGCTAATATCTCGTTGGCGCTTCTTTGTCATTGTCTTCCTCGGCTCTTTCAGCTTCTACTTTCTGCCTGGACTGTTGTTTCCAGCTTTGAGCTACTTCAATGTGGTTACTTGGTTTGCACCAGACAATGTGATCATCGCGAACCTTTTTGGTACTTCTTCTGGTCTTGGTCTATTTCCTATGTCTTTTGATTGGTCTCAGATTGCTTATATAGGCTCTCCTCTTGTTACGCCGTTCTGGGCCGCGATGAATGTTTTCTCTGGACTACTGATCGTTATGTGGCTGGTCGCCCCTATTTTATGTACGTATACTTGCATGCTTCGTCTTTTAGGTTGGTCTAATAGTTCTGTAGACTACGCAAACGTTCTTTACTCGTCTTATATGCCTATACTGTCTGCTTCTGTCTTCGACAATACAGGCAAAGCATATGATGTCACAAGAATTCTGCAGTCCGACTTCACCTTCGATGCAGCCGCATATCAAACCTACAGCCCTGTCTTTCTTCCTATAACCTATGTATTGAGCTACGCTCTACAGTTTGCTTCTCTAACAGCCCTCCTTACACATACTTGTCTGTGGCATGGTAAAGACATTTTACAGCAGACACTAGACTCTTTTTGCAGTGGCCCTTACTCCAGTCAGGATTTCTATCAGCCATCGTCGGCAAGAAGCACTGATGCCCTGCTGGGCAATAGCAACAGAGATGCCTCGAGGAAGGCAGGTCCTGCGAGCCAGAGAAGTTCACCATATTATGATATTCACAACCGGTTGTGTGATCGGTATCCTGATGTTCCCGCAAGCTGGTACTTGGCTACTGGTCTGACCATGCTTATCGTCGGCATGTTCCTTGTTGAATAGTAAGTTGTGTGTCTACTCACTATGAATCTCGGTGGACTGACCACTCAGTTATGATGTTCATCTACCCTGGTATGGCCTACTGCTCGCTCTTGGCATCTGCATAGTCCTCTACTTGCCAATCGGCATAGTCATGGCAATCGCAAACCAACAAATCAGCATCTACCTCATCTGCCAGCTCGTCTCCGGTGCGCTCTTCCCGGGACGTCCAATCGCAAACATGATCTTCGTCACATTCGGCTACGTATGTCTTCCACAGCAGATCCATAATTTTCACATCTTCCAACTCCTAACATGACCAGATAACCTCAACACAAGCCCTCAAATTCTCCTCCGATCTCAAACTCGGGCACTACATGCACATCCCCCCGCGCTCCCTCTTCGCCGTCCAAATGGTCGCCACTCTCACAGCATCTCTAACACAAATCGCCGTCCTCAACTGGATGCTCGCCAACATCCCAAACATATGCACGCCCTCCGCCCTAAACGGCTTCACCTGCCCAATCGCACGCGTCCACTTCAACGGCAGTATCCTTTGGGGCGTCGTCGGTCCCTCCCGCTTCTTTGGCTCTGACGCCCTCTATAGGCACTTAATCTGGGCCTTTCCCCTTGGTGCCATCGCACCAATCCTCATCTGGCTCATAGCGCGAAACACGTCACTTGATAGTAACTGGCGCAAAATCAACCTGCCCATTCTCTTCGGCAGTTTGAGCTGGATCCCGCCGGCGACGGGGTTGAATTTTTCAGTGTGGGCGTTGGTTTGTTTCGTGTTTAATTATCTTATCAAGAGAAGGAAGAGCGCGTGGTGGGGCAAGTATAACATGACGCTTAGTGCAGCGTTGGATGCTGGCGTGGCGTTTGGAGTGGGAGTGGTGTTCTTTGGGTTTGTGTATACGGGGGCTATGAAGGGGTTTAGCTGGTGGGGTACGGAAGTTTTCAAGACTGGGTGTGATTGGCGAGGGTGTGCGTGGAAGGAGGTGGGTGAGGGAGGCAAGTTCGGACCTGAGAGGTGGTGAGAAGGAGTATGTGACGGACTGACTCGCCAGTTTTGGGGTCGTGTAGTGGTGTTAGGGTGGGTTTTATTGGGTATGCTATACTTTAGATTATAGAGCTTGCATTCTTAGATCATCGAGCTACGTATTGGACGTAGATAGTCATCCTCAGGCTTTAGTCTTTCTCTTCAGAATTATAAAAGCGCCAAATGCTGTATTTCATATATCGACATGGAAAACATCCCATTTCATAAAGCTTTGGGGCTAAGTGAAGCAGAAGGGTTATGGTCGTGTCATTCACCACGGCACCACTCACACAACCTCCTCCCGATTACTTTGCGCAGTTGATTCACGACACATCTCTGAACGCGAATATTTGAGGTGGAAGAATCAATGAAGAGTAGAATTATGCAATTATTTAGGTGTGGTACTCCTCACACCATCTACACCAACTATACCCTACCTAGTAACCACCCACACATCCTAATCTTGCCTCAGTCGAGATGCAATAACCACCTCCCAATCCCACAATTTATAAACACTTGCGAATCCTGCCCTACCCAAATCACATGCAATATACCGAAGACGCCCATTTCATATATCTCATTAAAAGCCCTTAGCCTGCTTAGCCTCGAGTTCACTCATAGTGAAGAGCAAAGGCTCCTCGGGCTCTTCCTCATCTACACTTCCGCCGCCACCGCCACCTCCATGTCTAGACATCCCGAAGCTGTACCTTCCGTGTCGACCAGAGCCTGAATCACCAGAACTGCTGTGTTTGAGGCTGTGTGTGGAGCTCCGCCCTCCTCGATGGGCACTAGGCGCAAGACTCGAACGGTCGATGGTAGTGCTTGGTCCTGGTAGGTTCAGACTCTTGTCGACATGTGGTGCTCCAGCTTCCGCAAGCTCGGCAGTAAGTAATGACTTGGGTATGGCTTTGTCTGCTGCACCATCACTCTGGCCTTCAAGTATTGGCTCTTTCATCAACGGCGCACGCTTCCTCTCGCCTCTTTCCCGTACAGGCACACTTGCGGTCCTCCTGCTACTGTATTCCTCGATACTTGCAGCATTGGCCAACCTTCTCAGCTTCACCGAGCTTGACCTTCTTGAGCGCAAGCGATGTTGAGGAGACATGGGCACGTCGATTGGTCTGGATCCAGGCACTTGCTGTAAGTTCGGTTGCTCAGGTTGGTCGTTGGAGTCAGCCCGACCACGGTCAGAGTGGTCACTGTGTGCAGAACTTTCTGGATCATCCTCAAAGTCCTCGGCGATAGCTGCTGAACTAAGGCGTGACGGAATAGCTGGTGTATGGGGAGTATGAGGAGACTTCGGGCCTCCAGGTGACACCGAAGAGAGTGAACTTCCTGCTACAAGAGCTGGGACACGACTTGATGATGTAGACAAACGGTGTATCATGGTCGAAGACGAAAGAGAGTCGGCTAACGCCGATTGTGACTCACGCAAGCTCTTGTACTTGTTCAATGCAGCAGCTGTTTTTCTCGTTGAAGCATCCTTAGAGGCAGCATCGGTGCGATTCAAGCTTCGGAGATCTTTCTTCTGGTCGAGGAGCTTGATGAAGTCGGCAAGTTGGTCGTCGTCGTTCGCTAGTGATCCAGGCATAGGAGAGCTAGGAAGGGCACCAGAGCTGGGTGGACTGTAAGAAGACTGGCTGCCTCGCACACTACTGCTCACCATTGGATCTTCACCACTACCTCGCGATACGCCACCGGAGGACAACCGCTTTGCACGTCTGTCGCCGAAGCTACTGCTATAACGAACAATTGGAGGCTTGGATGAGTTTAGACTTGAGGAATCCACGCCGGTATCTGTTCCAGCACTTAAAGGTATACGTAATGCAGCTTGCGGTAAGGTCGTCGTGAGTGAATTCCTCTTTCGAGTATCTTGCAGTACATCGCTCCTCTCAGACGTCTTTGGCGAGGATTTAGCTTGGAACAGAGGAGAATCCGTAAGAGATCCGGCTTTAAAAGGTGATTTTCCAGCGAAAGACACTGAAGTCCTACGTGGGTCCTTCAGGGATTGCGGGACTTCGCTAATAGCCTTCAAGGATGATTTCGAACTATAGACAGCCCGGTGGTCTGGTGGTGCTCGACTGGGTTGGGCCGTAGTTGGTGGCGAAGCAGAGGAAGCAAACCCTGCGGCAGTACGAAGTGCCGAGAGAGGACTTGTGCCGGGACCAGCATCGTGGTATGTAGCTAGACTGCCATATGCCTGGACGGGCTGCCTGACCGCATCAGATCTCCAATGACTCGGAAGTGAGCTTACGTCTTTGTGGTCGAAGTAGTCCTTCTTCTTCTCATCATCCATGGACGGTCTGAAGCGCTGATCGTCCATAACTCTGAATTGTGAACTCAGAAGAGAATCAGTGTCGACAACCTGGAAATCACATTTCGTACGATATACGACTTCAGCGCAGAAAGGTCCGATTGGTGTTAGTGTGGGTGCAAAGACGTGCTTGATGGTTGTGGGTTCCGAGCTAGGGTAAAGATTGGCTGATAAGGGATCCTTGCCCTCGTGTACAAGATCGTCTGCAACAACGCGATAGGATGGCCTTAGCGAGGTAAGGTTGGCAGGTTCTTTCGCTATTTTTCGTCCAAGTTTCCAAGCAGGAAGTGATCGCAAAAAAGTGTACAGTGCCCGAAACATGACAAGAGAATGCTTGTAAACAGTTGATGCGAAGAGCTCAGGCTCACCAGAGATGCGATGCTGCTTCAATTCCAATTTCCAGCGTTCCAGGACAATCTGAGTCGGTTTGGCTTTAGTCTTACTGCTTGTGGAGCTTCGCGAGTTACCCAATGCTTTACAAACGTCCCACTTTGTGCCTCGATCGTCTGAGACCACCAGAGTCTGGTTTCTGCCAAGCTCACCAACGTCTAGCAAGATCTCAATCACAAGAGGTTGTGGTTGCTCAGACGTCATGTCCTGGATAGCCCAATCGTACACGTCCTCATCTACCGTGTCCGAGTGAGGAAGTAGCAGATTGAACCACTTGTTGACTCTGATCTGGTTAGATCCTCGAGTAAAAGCGTGTGGCAACTCTACTCTCGAAGATATAACAGTCAATGCTCCTTTGGTGAAAAACCTTTGAGCAATCTGACAAAGCTTCGTCCTTTCTTTCCGATCCGCTTCGGTCATCTCGGCGTTAGCACCAACTCGCTCCTGACCGTTCATCAGCGCCCTATCACTGAGCGTAAGGGACTCGAAATCTGAGCCACGATCTGACAACAAATCCCGCTGACTGGTCGAGCGTGGCGAGGCACTTTGAGGCGGACTGATGGTTGGGCCAGCACGGCCAGCCGAACGTGTGTAGGGATACATCTTGATTGAGGTCGTAAACGGAGACGGCTAACAAGTATGAAAAGAGTATGATATGATAGAACGATCAGACAAGTCTTGATATTTTTTGGTTTTTATGTTGCTGTGTTTGTTTTGTCCATTGCCACGGACTTGAGCTGTATCGCGAGTCAAATGAATGAAGCGAGGCGGCTGTTCTCGAGGAAGGGCGGGTATAGGGAAGTTGGGTCGTGTGTAGCTGATCGAAGGAGATTAAGCCATGCTGTCCAGGTTTCGAAGGTATGGTGAAGATAATTGATTCAGTCGAATGTATGTGAGGGACGAATGGAGGTAATACTCGAGGCAACTGAGATAAGTGTGGTCAGTATACAGCGTATGAGTCACAGGACGTGAATGGCGTGCAAGCCGAAACACCCGGAAACACTCCCAGGTGGTGGAAGGAAGAGGCAAGGATTATGGAGAGTATAAGGCATCATCTTGATACACGCGAGCACGCATGTACTAGTGCATGTCTATCAATCCCTATGTCCACCAACGGCAGGTACCACCAGGGACTCGAGAGTACTCACTATTTACTGGTTTGGCATGCGTGCTTCCCTGGAAACGAGGAGTCACTGGACTGTGAGGTTATTGATTAGCTTAGGGGCAATACACAGCAAGATGCACGCAAGCAGCAAGCAGGTGGTGGGTGACTGAGCGAGAGTGACGATAGAGGTTGGAAACTCATACGATCACGAAAGGCAGGAGGGGTCATAGTCCTTATCAGCAGATAAGGCATGACTAAGCGTCTGCTAATCGCTTAAATGACGATCTGGGTTGGCTGGCATATCTACTACAGACAGGATAGAGGCAATAAGTGCTCAGGACTGCTAACCACTTATTCTTCACATTATCTTGACACAGAGCCTGATGCACTGTTATGAGTCGCCTTGCTTAGCGCCTCCAGCACATCGTTGACCAGATCCTCGCCGTCCTCAACACCACAACTCAACCGAACCAAATCGTCATACACACCTGCTGCTTCCCTTTCTCCTATAGGAATACCAGCATGTGTCATTTCCGCTGGTAGTTCGACAAGACTCTCAACGCCCCCTAGACTCTCAGCCAGAGTGAAGAATTTGGTTGAGGAACAGAAATTGCGAGCAACTTCTGCGCCTCCCCGGACACGGAACGAGATCATGCCTCCTCCTAGCCCATCACGATGTTGCTTCTGCACGATGGCGATATTTTGAGCGTTCAATGTAGGATAGTTGACCACAAGGACATGAGGTGAATCCTGGAGTGCTTTCGCAACAAGAGCGCCATTGTTACTTGCTTGTCGTGCACGAAGATGTAACGTTTTGACCCCACGATGAGCAAGCCAGCAATCAAATGGCGATGGTATTGCGCCAATGGCGTTTTGCAGGAAGCTAAGACGGGTGTGCAGCTCATCATCGCTGAAGGCAGCTACGCCCATGACGACGTCAGAGTGTCCGTTGATATACTTCGTAACGCTGTGTACAACGATGTCGGCGCCGTGCATGAGTGGGTTCTGTATGTACGGGCTGAGAAAGGTATTATCGACCACTACCATAATATCGTGTTGATGTGCAATGGTGGCTACAACAGCAATATTGACTAATGATAGCGTTGGGTTTGAAGGTGATTCGATCCAAATGAGCTTTGTATTTGGTTGTATAGTACTCTGCAGTTTGTGCTGAATATCATTGGTAAAGGTCACAGCTACACCATGGGCCGACGCCACTTTCGTAAAGTAGCGATGTGTACCACCATAGACGTCTGAGACGGAGATGACATGAGAACCCTTAGGAAGAGATTGTAAGATGACCGCGGTTGTGGCTGAACCGGAGCTGAACGCCAGTGCATGTCTTGCTCCTTCGAGAGCAGCTATACAAGCTTCGAAGTTTGTTCGATTTGGATTAGAGGAGCGAGAGTATTCGTAGGCACCTATAGGATGATGAGGGCTTGATTGTGCGAAGGTGGTCGATAGAGATATCTGGGATGTTAGTTAGCAGGCTACTTCGAACCACCATCACGGGACCGGTATTGCTCTTTGCTCCATTTGACTGTTGATTATGCGTGTTGTATCCTCCGTACATGCGAAGGAGGTGCACTCATGTTATCTAGATCCGGTCACACATCACAAGCACTGCAGTTGTGTTGCTGAGACTGCTGGAATCACTCACCGACTCAATCACTGCACCAGTCGCTGGATCGACCGGGGCACCAGCATGCACTGCCAGCGTGCCAAAGCCATGTTTCTTTAGGGTAAACATTACAGATCAACACGAAAGGACTGTGCAAGAGGGGCTTTTGCCAAGCAGAAAGAAGTTCAATTGAGATGCGAAGCACGCAACGAAGTCGAACGACTTTTCGTCTGATGACCTTCGGCCGCTGAAATCACGCAAGGCTTACATCATCCATTAATCTGTCATCCATCGCGTCAGATACCTGGTTACGTCGCTGAACAGCTCTTATATATAATATAGAATGATGTCTATACGTTTTTATATTATCAGAATAAAACGGGAAAGCCACACTCGCAAGCAAGTCCTCCATAAGATAACCAACAAGGCCTGTTGCCATCATACCCACAATCTCCGACGTTCCCCCATCGTGGCCAAAGAGTGCCTGATGCCAGCCAGGTTGCCTCTATGAATACCCATATGCCAAAAGTCGAAACAGCCGCGATATAGATTTCCGAGGTAAGGAGGCAGGCCGTTTTTTTCACTGCTGGGTAATCAGAGCATGTCGCAGCCGTCTTAGACATGGTAACATAGCACATGTCGTGGGCGTTACAGCAGTCCAAGAAGGAGAAATCAGGAACTTTGAAGCTTTTAAGAGCCACACCCATTAGGTGCCAATCTCGGATCGGTGAGTGGAATTGTCTGTGGCGGATATAGATTGATTGACCATGCGCGCTTAAAGTCGCTGATTTGGGAACTCATGGCGTAGATTCCAGAGTATGCTCCAGTTTCAGCAGGCAACGCCAGAACCCTCGTGTCGTCAGCGACATGCAAGCTATAGGGGACGTTGCGCTAGACCATTGATATAATGCCATCACAAGGATCCGGCAGCCAAATGCTGGACGCCTCTGATGCGGAGTCGTTGAAGATTTCTTCGTGCTAGAGGACTTTGGGATGGATGATTTCGAGGTCTTTGATGTTGAGCCAGTGCTGATAGTCGATGGTATTACAGAGGTCTTCGTCGAAGTGGACTTGGACTTTGCACGCTTTGGAATAACCGTACTCGTGCTGAGTGTAGATGCTGACGGGGAACTCTCGGCTACAGAAGACGTTGACCTTGAAGAAGTTGGTATTTGCGATACTGAAGCTGCGTGAGTCTTTGAGGTCGCCAACGAACTTGTCGTCCTTGTGGTTTTAGATTTCGAACGAGTCTTTGTGGTCGATGATGAACTTGTCGCGATTGTGGTCTTTGTTCTTAGGACACTTGCCGCGTTCAAGGTCGAGGTCGAGACAGTCAAGGTCAACGGAGCCAACAGACTTGCTAGAACTCCCAGACTTGGCGGCGACATCTATGACATTGGCCAGTGTTGTTGTTGAGCCTGTCAGCAAAGCAGCAAGAGCAAAAGCAGTGAATGTAGAGAACCGCATCGTGATAAATACCAGACTGTATGCATATGGAAGAGAATATAGGTCGAGAAGGAGGAGACGAAGCAGAACGAGGTATCACATCGTGGACGTACTACACCACCGTCCTGGTTATTATATACATACATCCACTTCATTGGGAGAGTTTTCAGACCGTTCACAATCACAAGGTGTATGCAGGCTTTCATCTAGCGCGTCTAGGTCAGCTTCAGCTTGAAGGATTTATTTCGTATTTAAGAATTCCGGAGATTATTTGTCGCGATGATAGGTCCTTCTGTGCACCTTCGGAACAGACATGCCATGTTGAAGCAGGAGACACGTAGGTGCAGTATGGCAGGACGGCCGGAAAGAAAAGCAACGATTGTGCTAAGTACTGCCTCCGAGGTTGTATTTTGTTTCATGAAATAAAAAAGTATGTTGTGTTCCTGATCGCTACTCCACACCATGTCGTCACAGGCACTCCTCTATGTCTAACCTAGTTGGGCTGTTTCAGATGTACATCAACATCACCCCCAACCAACCACGACGCTTTTTCTTCCTTTCTCTCCACTACAGACTCACCATGTGCTCTTGCTGATCATGATCGTGCCTGCCTCGAGCGGACGTTTCGGATGATAACTCCGCCGCGAGGCCGACAAGCAAGTATCATGACGTGCGTGCATCCCGTCCTCCGCTATACAAAATGATAAATTTAAGTTCTTTTCCTGCTCTGACTTCTCTGGCTATCCTCAATAACCCCTCGTCAAAGTGTCTTTCAGCAACAGCAAAACCATGTTGACTCCCTTTCTCGCCACCGTAGCCGTCCAGGCTCTATTGGCAACAGCACAAAATATCAGACGTGATCCTGGCGTGTATGGACCCAGCCTGGAAATTGCGCACTTGTACTACGGACAATGGCCTACAGGGTGTGTATTCAAAAGACGGCAACTCCAGACATCATGCTGACTTCCCAAAGTGTGACTGTTTCTTCCTCAGGCCGAATGTTCAGCTGCTTTCCTTCCGGACTTGATGCCAACAACACAAATACTGGCAACAATGGTAAATTCCAGGTTGCTGAGCTTATCAACGGCACTGAAGTACCATATCCATCGGTTACTCTCAACTCGCCCCCTGGTGGTCAAATCAACCGAACAACTTATCCAGTCACTTCAGCAAACTACCAAAACTACTTCATCGGTGTTCAGTCCGTCGTCATTGACTCTAACAACATCCTATGGGCCGTTGATACCGGCAGAGCCATTGATCCTACCTCTGGAGTGCTCACCAACAGCCAGTACGGCGGCTGTAAACTTGTTGGTATCAGTTTGAGCAACAACACTGTCGTTAACACGATCGTATTCGAGCCAACTGTATGCTATGGAGACTCTTATCCCAACGACATTCGCTTCGATAAACGAGGTTATGCTTATCTCACCGACTCCAGCAGTGCAGGCCGTACCGGTATTATCATTGTAAATATGGCAAATGGCAATGCCTGGCGTCATCTGAATGGCGATGCTCGTACACGACCTGAGCAACAATTCCTGCCCTGGGTCTGGGGTCAGCCAGTGTATGGCTGGCAGGCTGGACAACCTGAGCAGTACATTTCCTTCGGTGCGGACGGTATTGAGCTATCCAAGGACGACAGCACCCTCTTCTTTGCGCCCACTGGCGGTCATTACCTTCACAGCGTTCCCACAGCCCTACTAAGGAATCAAGGTCCTGCATCCGAGGTCAGGGCACAAGCCGGGGTAAGCACATTGACGCAGAAGGGCGCTTCCGACGGGTTCGCATTAGATCCTGTTTCTGGCAACATCTACATGGGCAATGCGGAGGCGAATGCCATTGTTTTATACAATCCGTCTAACTCAAGCATGGCAACATTCGTTCGCGACCCGACCATTAGCTGGATGGACACCTTGAGCGTTGCTAACCAATATCTATACTTCACCGATAACCAGTTGATCTTCAACCCGTATCAGACTTGGCCAGGTACTGAACGCAGGCAACATCCTTATGTCCTGTACAGAGCCAAGTTGCCTGAGAACGGAACCAGCTCTATGTAGGCAGGCAATGATGATATTAAGATAAAGGCGCCCTTCCGCCACATCAAAATGATGACACTTAGAAGTATCTAGAAATGCAAGTAATATATGTTTTAACACTGCAAGTACAGTCAACACGGTCCTCTCTTAACCTCGTTCGTCTTGGTCAAGTAGACAGTCAAAGTGTAGCAAGGCCAAGTAAGTAGCTTTGTTAAGGTCTGTTTCTCAAAAAGATATCATGATTAGCAGACTGTTGGAAGCGGCAGGGGAAGTTCAGACGTTCCTGTCAAGATTCTCAAGTCTATATTTCGTCTCTTGTATTTGTCCCCTATGCATTTATGTACAGCTTTTGACGAGCAACCAGCTCGTAACCACCCACGTATCTATATTACATTATGTACGTTTCACCATTCAGCATTGAAAGTGTCCTCAACCTCAGTCGTTTCCGTTGGGTGTCGTCACTGACGACATTCCACTCACCAGCTGCTGGAGCCGTAGTAGCGCCCATCTCTGTTTGTTGCCCTTCCCCAACACTAGAATTGGCAACAATAACGACACTCTCACCCTCCTTATCCTTCTAGAACCTGGTGTGAGGACTTCCCACACCTACTTCTCAACTTCCTTACCCTCTCCCTCCAGCCCCTTCCCAATCTCGGGATCATAAACTTCCTCTACAACAACATCCATCAGCTCACCATCATGACTGGGTGTGTCGCTCCCCGCCCTTCCAACCCACTGCAAAATCCTCCACGCTCTTCTAAACTCATCCCGAATAGCCACAATCCCGGGATGCGTCACCGTCCTCGCCACGTTATGGTCTAGCTCAAAGGGATCTTCAATAGCAAAGAGGTACCGATTGGTCACTTGTACATCATGCACCGTGATATTCTTGGCGCCCGTCCACCCTTTTTCCGCTTTCGTCAGTACACCACCAGCAGAGTGTAATGACAGAACTTCTTTCGTCCAAGCGAAGCCGCCTTTAGGCGAGTCATAGCTTTGATGGGCGAAGTAGTGGAAGAAACCTTGCAGTAGCACGCCCAGGGGTTGGCGGTTATGCGTTAGCATGCCCTTGGCGGCGAGCTGCTCAATCTCCGCCTCGTTGCGCCAGAAGTGGACGACGCGGCCGTCGACGACGGTAGCGGTGGAGTTTTGCTGGCGTTGGGCAGCAAGTTGCAGGTTTGGGCAGACGGGCGGCTGCGCGATGTTGATCAGGTAGTGCAGCACCATTAGGACGTAGCCGTAAGAGGAGAGAGTGCCGTTTCGCGCGCTGTTTATCTTGCGGCGCGAGGCCCAGGATTTTATGAAGAGGATCATGAGGCGCACGCGCACGTCGCAGCGCGAGTAGCACCGCAGGAGGGTGGTGTTGTGGAGGCCGAGTGGGTTGGAGAAATTGATGTCGCATTGGATGCCGACTCCGTCTTTGGGAAAGTCGAGAGGGCCGAGTTTGCGTTCGCGGAGCC
>Ga0160428_1001811_pt1 | contig 14706 bp, 14 predicted proteins | sample SolpanmetagenomM_FD_108198 | JGI IMG/M metagenome (GOLD analysis project Ga0160428, IMG submission 108198) | Solar panel surface microbial communities from Lawrence Berkeley National Laboratory, California, USA - M | ecosystem: Engineered > Built environment > Solar panel > Unclassified ... | reverse complement strand
TAATCGAGAATCGCGCGCGCGGCCTCGGCATCGGGCGTGAAGCGGCCGAGCAGATAGCCGACCTTCCCGGGCGCGCGCAGGTGGATCGAGCAGTGTTCGGTGCACGAGAAAAGGCACGGCATCTGCTGGATCGCGACATCGGCGTAGCGCGGATCGGCGGCCTTCGCGGCTTCGAGCGCCGCGACGAGCAGCGCGCCGCCGCGCGTGCCATCGGCATCTTCCCGCTCTTCCGCGGACAGGCGGCAGGTGTTGCACGCGATGACGGCGAGGCCGTTCTCGACGGGGGTCAGCATGGTTTCTGGTCCAATAGGATAAAGGGGCGGGGTTTCATCGTTCGAGGATCCGGTCCGCAATCGGCTCGCGGGCTTGCCAGCCGCGGCGCTCGAGTTCGGGGGTGTCGGACGGCTCGGTCGGGTAGCCAAGGCAAAGCAGGGCGATCAGCGACCACCCGGGGGGCACGTCGAGCAGTTCGGTCACCACGGCGGGGTCGAGGATCGAGACCCAGCCGAGCCCGATGTCGCGAGCGCGCGCCGCGAGCCACAGCGTATGGATCGCCATGACGGTCGAGTAGCGCAGCATCTCGGGCATCGTGGCGCGACCGAGGCCGTGGCCCGCGACCGGCGCCTCGTCGCAGAACACCGCGACCAGTTCGGGCGCCTCGCGGATGCCGTGGAGCTTTAGTGCCTGATAGCGCGCCCGCAGCGTTGCATCCGGGATCGCCCGGGCAGCGTCCCGGGACGTGGCATCGACGTGATCGGCAAGCCGGGTGCGCAGCGCCGCCGAACGGATCCGGACGAAGCGCCACGGCTGCGCATTGCCGACCGACGGCGCGAGCGCGGCGGTGTCGAGCAACACTCGCATGTCCTCCTCGGACACGGTGCGCGTGCTGAAGTGCCGGACGTCGCGCCGCCAGCGAAGCAGCGTCTCGAGCTGATCCCCGAATGCCGGGTCGAAGTCGGGCGCGGTCATGCCGTCGCCTCCGCCCGGCGGAGGAGGTAGGTGTCCATGATCCAGCCATGCGCCGCGCGGAGGCTTGCCCGCCGTGCGACGATGTCCGCGGAAACCTTGGCCAGCGGACCGGCCATGAGTGCCTGTTGCGGCATCCCGAGATACGCGCCCCACCAGATCGTCACGCCGCGCGGATCGAGTGTCGTGAACGCACACGCTCCGTCGAGCATTACCGCGAGGGTATCCACCACCGTCGGCCAGCCGTCGGTGCGCAGACGGCGTCCGGTCGTGACGAGCACGGGTGCGGCAAGCGTGTTGAGCGGGATCGCATGGGCGGCGGTCAGCGCCTGAAGGCTCGTGATGCCCGGCACGACATGGACGCGGATCGCCAGGCTGTCGTCCCGCAGCCGGTCGGCGATCCGCAGGCTGCTGTCATAGAGCGACGGATCGCCCCAGACGAGCATCGCCAGCCGTCCGCCGTCGGGCAAATGCGCCGCGATCTGCGCTGCCCAAGCGGCGGCAATCGCATCGTGCCAGTCACCGACGGCGGCGAGATACGGCGCGTCTTCCGCGCGTTCGGGCAGATCGAATTCGACCACCCGGGTCCCGCCGCGCAGCACTGTCGTACACAGGGTCCGGCGCAGGTCGATCAGGTCCGACGCGGCGTCGCGCTTGCGCGGGAGCAGGATCAGGTCGGCGGCATTCATCGCCGTTTCCGCCGCGCGCGTCAGATGGTCGGGGTTGCCGGTGCCGATGCCGATGAGGTGCAGGTCGATCATGACTCGAGCAGCGGTCCGTAGAGGATCAGCGCCGGGGCATCGTGCCGCGGCTCGAGGTCGCGTGCGAGGTCCGCGATGGTCGAGCGAGTCAACCGCTGGTCGGGATAGCTGACATTCTCCGCGAGCAACGCGGGTGTATCCGGCGACAGGCCATGCGCGACGAGTATCTCGACCAGTGCCGCGAAGGTCCGCTTGGGCATGAACACCACCGTCGTCGCAGCAGGGTCGGCGAGCGCCGCCAGGTTGAGCCCGTCGGGCAGCCCGCCGGTAACGTCATGCCCGGTGACGAACTGGACCCGCCGGGCGCTCAGCCGTCGTGTCAGCGGGATCGCCGCGGCTGCTGCGGCGGCGCTGGCGGAGGTGACGCCGGGGACGATCTCGAAGGCAATGCCGGCGGTGCGGAGCGCGACGATCTCCTCTTCCAGCCGCCCGAAGATTGCCGGATCGCCCGATTTCAGGCGGACCACGCGTACGCCGGTCAGCGCGTGATCGACCAGCAGTCGCGAGACATGCGCCTGCGACGGCGAAGCGCGGCCTGCGCGCTTGCCGACCGCGACCAGTTCCGCGCCCTTGCGGACATGCTGGAGGATCGGCCCCGAGGACAGATCGTCGAACAGCACGACGTCCGCCGCCTGCAACCGCGCGACCGCCCTGAGCGTCAGCAACTCGGGGTCGCCTGGGCCGGAGCCGACGAAGGAGACGAGGCCACTCATCGCTCGGGGGCGATCAGGTGGAAGAAGGTGCCCGAGACCCGACCGCGATACGACCCGGTCTCGGCCACCGGGGTCCCCTCGGCGTCGACGACGTGCGCGAGCGGCGCATCGGGCTGTTCGAGGATTGTCGAATAATGGAATTCATGGCCGCGCTGCGCGGTCCCCGCCGCCGCGCCAGCGACCGGCGCAAGCAACGTGGCGTGGCGATACCCGAGGTGCATCCGCCGCTGCGCATAGCTTGTCACGAGCCCGAGCAGCCCGGCCATCTGGTGGCGCGTACCGTCGGCATCGATCAGGCCGTCGCCGAGCGCCATGTAGCCGCCGCACTCGCCGTGCACCGGACGGGTGCGGGCATGCTCGGCAAGCGTGGTGCGGAAGCGCGCGGCGGCGGCGAGGCGTCCGGCATGGAGCTCGGGATAGCCGCCGGGCAACCAGACGAGGTCTGCGGTTGCGTCGGGGGCCTCGTCCGCAAGCGGCGAGAACGGCAGGATCTCCGCGCCCGCGCTGCGCCAGCCTGCGAGCATGTGCGGGTAGGCAAAGGAGAAGGCCGCATCCTGCGCCAGCGCGATTCGTTGCGCGGGCGGGGCGAAGCGGTGCGCGGGGGCAGCAGGGGCGGCGGCGCTCGTCGCCGCCGCGCGGATTGCCGCGAGATCGACATGCTCGCGCAGGAAGACCGCGTAATCGGCGATCCGCGCGTCGAGATCGGGATGCTCGGAGGCCTGGACCAGACCGAGATGACGCTCGGGCAGCTTGAGGTCGCCACGCCGGGGCAGCGCGCCGAACACCCGGATCCCCACCGCCGCCATGCCGCTGCGCGCGAGCCGTTCATGCCGTGGGCTCGCGACACGGTTGAGGATCACGCCGGTGACCTGCACCGCGGGGTCGTAGCGTGCGAAGCCGAGCGCGGTGGCGGCGGCGGATTGTGCCTGGCCCGACACGTCGATCACCAGCACCACCGGCCAGCCCATCCGCCGCGCGACGTCCGCGCTCGCCCCGTTGCCGGTCGCGCCCGGCTTGGCGACGCCGTCGAACAGGCCCATCGACCCCTCCGCGAGCACGAGATCGGCATCGCGGCCCTCCGCAGCGAGGCCGTGCAGCATCGGCTCCGCCATCGCCCAGCTATCGAGGTTGAAGGAAGGCCGTCCACTCGCCGCGCGGTGGAAGGCGGGGTCGATATAGTCGGGGCCGCTCTTGAACGGTTGCACGCACAGCCCCGCATCGCGGAACGCGCGTAGCAGACCGAGCATCACGGTCGTCTTGCCGGTTCCCGAGGCGGGGGCGGCGATCATCACGCCCGGGGTCATGCGCGGGTCCCCGCGAAGGGCGAGGTGGCGCTTTTCGGGCGGAAGCGGCGGTCGTAGCCAGGGGCGTACAGGCTGCTCTCCGCAAAATCCTCGGCCGCGAGGACTCGGCCGACGAGGATCAGCGCGGTCCGTTCCGGGCCGTCCGCCGCAGCCGCGACGATCGTCGCGAGCGTCGCGCGGACGATCCGTTCGTCGGGCCAGCTTGCCCGCCACACGATCGCCACCGGGCAGTCTGCGCCGTACGCCGGGGTCAGCTCGGCGACGACGCGGTCGAGCACGTGGATCGAAAGATGAATTGCGAGCGTCGCGCCGGTTGCGGCGAAGGCGGGAAGAGTCTCCCCGCTCGGCATCGTGCTGGCGCGCCCGGATGTGCGGGTGAGAACGACCGATTGCGCCACGCCGGGGAGGGTGAGTTCGGCCTCGAGCGTCGCGGCGGCGGCGGCGAAGGCGGGGACGCCCGGCGTGATGGTAAACGGTATGTCGTGCGCGCGGAGCCGCCGGAGTTGCTCGCCCAGCGCCGACCAGATCGACAGGTCGCCCGAATGGAGCCGGGCGATGTCATGGCCCGCCGCATGCGAAGTCGCGATCTCGTCGATGATTTGATCGAGCGACAATGGCGCGGTGTTGACGATCCGCGCGCCCGGCGGACAATGATCGAGCAACGCCGCCGGAACGAGCGACCCGGCGTACAGGCACACGCGAGAGGCGGCGATCAGGTCGCGGCCGCGCAGCGTGAGCAGATCGGGAGCACCGGGGCCGGCGCCGATGAAGTGAACGGTCATGTCGAAGGTCCTTGGGCGATCGCGCAGGTCGCGCTGCGATCGGGGGAGATGTGGCGGTGCGCGAGCAGCCGGGCGCCTGCGCCGATCGCAGCGAGGGCGGCGGCTTCGGCGACGCTGCCGGTGCCGCGTGCCGCGAGGCTTGGCCTCGAGCGGGTCGGCGTCGGTACGCCGGTCAGCGCCGCCGCCGGAATGGCGAACAGCGCGAGACCAAGCCGTTCGGCGAGCGGCGCGAGCAGAGCGGTCTTGTCGTCAGGTGCGGCGAGCGCGGTGACCGGGGGGTGCCCGACTTGCGCAAGTGCCAGCGCTACCTCGCACGAAGCGAGCGCCGTCCCGCTGCGATAGCCGAAGCCAGCGACGATCATCGCGAGACGCTCCACTGCACGAGCGGATAGTGCGCGCGCCAGCCGCGCCGCGTGCCGATCGGCGCGGCGTCGGACAGTTCGATCCGCAGCAAATCGCCGCCCCTCGCGCGGTGCCAGGTCGCCAGCAGCACCTCGGATTCGAGCGTCACCGCATTGGCAACGATCCGCGTGCCGGGCGCGAGGTGCGTCCAGAGCCAGTCGAGCAGCACCTCTGAAAGCCCGCCGCCGATGAAGACCGCGTCCGGCGTGGGGTGATCGGGCAACCCGTCGGGGGCGCGCGCTTCGATGAGCTGGAGACGGTCGACCCCCAGCGCAGCGGCGTTGGCGCGGGCGCGTTCGGCGCGGATGGCGTCCGCCTCGAATGCGATTGCCCGGGTGGTCGGATGCGCAAGCAGCCATTCGATCGCGATCGACCCCGAGCCAGTACCGATGTCCCACAAGGTCTCGAACGGTCTGGGCGCGAGCGCTGACAGCGTGAGCGCGCGGACCGGGCGCTTGGTGATCTGCCCGTCATGCGCGAACCAATTGTCGGGGCGTCCGGATGCGGTGGCCAGAACCGCACCGTCGCCGTCCACGGCAATGCCGACGGCGACGGGATGCGCAATATCGGTGAAGTCGATCATGGCGGCGGTGGTTTCGCGGATGCGCTCGCGTGGACCGCCGAGCGCTTCGAGAATCCACAACCGGCTGTCCCCGAAACCCTGATCGAGCAGGTAGCGCGCCAGCGCGCCGACCGCCGCGCCATCGCGCACCAGCACGATCATTCGGACGTTCGGGGCGAGGATCGGGCGCAGTCGTGCGAAAGGCGCGGCGTGGAGGCCGACGCATTCCGTCGTGTCGATCGGCCACCCCAGTCGCGCCGCGGCGATACTGAAGGTCGAGGGTGCCGGATCGGCGATCCATTCATCCGGCTCGAGGTGTCGCGTGACGACCGATCCCGCCCCGAACCAGAACGGATCGCCCGATACCAGCAGTACGACCCGCCGCCCGCGCTCCGCCAGCAACGGCGCGATCCCGGCCTCGAACGGCACCGGCCACACGGCGGTTTCACACGCCAGATCAGGCAATAATGCAAGGTGGCGGGCGGCGCCGGTCACCCACTCGGCGTGCGTGAGGGCATCTTGGCTTGCGGGGGACAGGCCGGCTGGTCCATCCTCGCCGATCCCGACGATCGTCAGCCATGCCTTGCCGAGTTCATCCGTCATGCCGAAAATCCTGATTCTCGGCGGCACCACCGAGGCGAGTGCGCTGGCGCAGGCGCTGGTCACGCGCGGGGACGATGCGGTGCTCAGCTATGCGGGCCGCGTGGCGAGCCCGAAGGCGCAGCCGGTGCCCACGCGGGTCGGCGGGTTCGGTGGCGTGGCGGGGCTTGCCGATTATCTTCGACAGGAGGGCATTACGCATCTGGTCGACGCGACGCATCCGTTCGCTGCGACGATGAGCGGGAACGCTGTCAAGGGGGCCGCCGACGCTGGCATCCCGCTGGTCGCCTTGACCCGACCTGCCTGGACCGCTGAGTTCGGTGACGACTGGCAGCATGTCGCCGACATCGAGGCGGCGGTCGCCATGCTTGGTAGCGCGCGTCGCAGCGTGATGCTGGCGCTTGGTCGGATGCATGTCGCGACGTTCGCGGCGCAACCGCAGCATCGCTATCTGCTGCGCTTTGTCGATCCACCGGCGGTTCCAACCGACCTGCCTGACCATCACCTCGTTGTCGATCGGGGGCCGTTCGATGTCGCGGGCGACGTCGCGCTGATGCGCGACCATGCGATCGACCTGGTCGTCTGCAAGAATGCCGGGGGCACCGGCGCGCGGGCCAAGCTGATCGCGGCACGCGAGTTGGGCATCCCCGTGGTGATGATCGACCGTCCGGTCCTGCCGGAGCGCGTGCAGGTCGAGGCGGTGGCCGATGTGCTGCGCTGGATCGATCATGCCGCCGACCTCGGGGTGTAGAGGATCGGCGTGCCGCTGCGCACGATCGTCCGCGTGGTGCTCGACCCGACGATGACGACGGTCCGCATGTCCGCCATCTCCGGCCGGGCGTTGGGCAACGGAACGACGTTCAGCGTCTCCTCGGGGGTGGAAACCGCGCGCGCGAACACTATGGGACGATCATCCGCACAGACGTCGCGCAGGATCTCGAGCGCGCGGCCGAACCCGTCGGGTCTGCTTCGCGAGCGCGGGTTGTAGAAGGCGATCGCAAAGTCCGCCTCGGCGGCGAGGCGGACCCGGCGGTCGATCAGCGGTTGCGGCTTGAGATTGTCCGACAGGTTGATCGCGCAGAAATCATGCCCCAGCGGTGCACCCGCGCGCGCCGCCGCCGCGAGCATCGCGGTTATGCCCGGCAGCACGCGGATGTCGAGCTCGCGCCATGCCGGCGGGCCATGCTCGACCGCCTCGAACACGGCGGCCGCCATCGCGAACACGCCGGGATCGCCCGACGATACCACCGCGACGCGGTGACCCGCCATCGCAAGATCGAGCGCATGTCGCGCGCGATCGAGCTCTACGCGATTGTCGCTGGCGTGGAGCGTCAGACCGGCACGCGGGGCGACGCGCGCGACATAGGGGATGTAGCCGATCACGTCGGTCGCCCCGGCGAGCGCGGCGGTGACCTCGGGCGTCACCAGCGCGACGTCGCCCGGACCGAGCCCCGCGATCGCGATCGAGCCGCTCATGGCCGCCGCCCCTGGCCGTGGATCAGCAGGATCGAGAAATAGGGTGCGATGCCGTCCGCATCGCACAGTCGCGTCACGCGCTGGTCGGGCATTGCGGCATATTCGACCAGCCACGCAGCGTCATCGCGCCCGGCCGCGGCAACCGCGCGGCGCAGCTTGGCGAGGTGGCGGCCGATCTTCATCACCACCAGCGCATCGGTGTCGCGGATCCGGCGGGCGAGCTCGTCCTCGGGCATCGTTGCGGTGAGGACGGTCAGCACATCCTCGCCCCACGTGATCGGCGTGCCGCTCGCGGTCCACGCGCCCGACATGCCAGTGATGCCGGGGACGACCCGCACCGGCGCAATCCCCGCCAGACGGCTGTGGAGATGCATGAACGAGCCGTAGAAGAACGGGTCGCCCTCGCACAGCACGACGACGTCCTCCCCGGTTGCCGAGAGCGCTGCGAGATGGTCGGTACAGTCGGCGTAGAAACCGCAGAGACGGTCGTTGTAGCGCGGGTCGGCCACCGGGATTTCGGTCGTGACGGGATATTCCATCGCGAACTCGATCGCATCGTCGCGCAACATGCCGTCGACGATCCGGCGCGCCTGCCCAGGCTTGCCCGCCTTGCGGAAGAAGGCGATATGGCGCGCCCCGCGCACGAGCCGGTCGGCACGGACGCTCATCAGATCCTGCGCGCCCGGGCCGAGGCCGACGCCGTGGATCGTTCCCTGGCTGAGCGGGGACGTCATTCGGTGCGGCTCGCGAGCGCGTTGATCGCGGCGACGGTAATCGCGCTGCCGCCCATCCGCCCCTCGACCACGACGCACGGGACGGGCTGTTCCGCCCACAAGGCGGCCTTGGATTCGACCGCGCCGACGAACCCGACCGGGCAGCCGATGATCGCGGCCGGGCGCGGGCAGGCGGGGTCCTCGAGCATGTTGAGCAGGTGGAACAGCGCGGTCGGGGCATTGCCGATCGCAACCAGCGCACCCGCCAGATGCGGCCGCCACAGTTCGAGCGCGGCGGCGGATCGGGTGTTGCCCATCGTGCGCGCGAGGTGGGGCGTTTCCGCGGCGTGGAGCGTGCAGACGACCGGATTGTCGGCGGGAAGGCGGCCGCGCGTGATGCCCTCGGTCACCATTCGCGCATCGCACAGGATCGGCGCGCCCGCCGCGAGCGCATGCCGCGCGACTACGGCGAAACCGGGCGAGAAGCGGATATGCGCTGCAAGATCGACGAGACCGGCCGCGTGGATCATGCGGACTGCGACCGGCTCCTCCTCCGGCGTGAAACGCGCGAGGTCGGCTTCGGCGCGGATCGTCGCGAAGGACTGGCGGTAGATGGCGGCGCCGTCGGTTTGATAGACATGGGGCATCAGGCGGCTCCGAAACGGGCAAAGATCTGGGCGGCGTCGAGCCCGGCTATGGCGGGGGGAGCACCGGCGCGCGCGGCGAAGGCGAGATCGAAGCGGCCGTCGCGCCCCGTCAGCACGACATCGGCGGGCAGCGCACGCGCACAGCCCTTGGCGCAGCCCGATACGTGAAGCTGCCCGCCGACATGCGGCGCGAGACGGATCGCAAGGGCACGGGTCGCGACGCTTGCCTGCGGACACGCGGGCGCGCCGACACAGGCGTCGGTATGCAGGCGCGCGAAGTCGGTCTGTTCGGTGGCAACGCCCCCCTCGACGATCAGGCACCGCCAGGGCGTGACGCGGATTCCGTGTCCGTCGACCGCCATACGCGCAAGGTCCGACGCCGCGATCCGCCCGAACGGCAAGCCCACGACCGCGCCGAGCGGGTGCGGTCCGGTGGCAAGCGCAATGCCGGGGGGCGACGGGACAATGTCGTCATCCGCCCAGCCGGGCAAAGTGGCCGAGTGACGTGCCATCCGGCCAGCGGCGCTCCCGCCGCTCCCGACGAACCAGTGCGCCAGCGCGATCACCGCAGCGACCTCGGTGCCCGTAGCGAGCGCGATGCCGCCAGTCCGTCCCTCCGCGCGCAGGATCAGGCCGCCGGTCGCGTCGCGTTCGATGCGGATGTCGGCGGGGGCGTCGCGGAGCAGCGGGGCGGCGCCCGCGTCGATGGTGAACCCGAATTTGCCGGGCAGCTGGGGAAGCTCGGCGAGGCGCGCTGTCAGGTCGCTGGCGATGCGGTGTGTATCGTCACCTTCCTGCCAGTCGGGCGCTACCAGCACGGCCCGCTTTGCCTCCAGCGCCGGGTCGGTATCGACCAGATCGAGCGCGCACAGGGTGGCGACCAACGCCGCCCAGCGATCTTCGCGGACACCCCGGATCTGCAGATTGGCGCGGTTGGTGACGTCGATCGCGCCGTTGCCATGCTCCGCGGCCGCTTCGGACAAGCCGATCGCCTGCGCGCGGGTGAGGTGCGCGAGGCGCGGGCGCACGCGGACGAGCAGGCCGTCGCCTGCCGCCATCGGGCGATGCGCCGTCGGGCACCAGCCGCGCACCACACTCATGCGCTTGCACCCAGATGCGCGAGGATCGAATTGCGTCGCGTCTGCCACAGCCCCGCGGCGTGGAGCGCGACGAACCGCGCCTCCAGCGCAGCCAGCGCCTGCGGATTGGCGTCGACCATGAACGCACGGACGTCGTCGCGCGCGAGCGTCGCGTCGTAATAAAGGTCGATCGACTCGGGCGTCACGACGTCCGCCAGATGCGCGAACGCACCGAGATGATCGAGCGTGGCGGCGAGTTCGGCGGCACCGCGGAAACCGTGCCGCATCATTCCCGCGACCCAGCCCGGATGCGCCGCGCGTGCCCGGACGACGCGCGCGATCTCCTCCCCAAGCGGGCGCGCACGCGGCCGGGACGGATCAGTTGCGTCGAGGTGATACAGTTCCGCCTTGCCGCCGGTGACCGCCTGCGCGGCGGCGAAGGCTGCCTCGTGCGCGGCGTAATCGGCGGCGAGCAACAGGTCGGTCTCGGGCAGGTCCTGGACGTGGACGAAGACATCGGCGGCGGCGACGCGCGCCGCGATCCCCGCCGGGTCAGCGCGCGCATCGCCATCGTCGAGCGCGTGCGCGGAGGCGGCAAGCCACGCCGCGCCCGCCGCCTGTCGCGCTTCGGGCGTGTAGGTGTCGGCGCTGTCGCCGAGCCCGATGCCATAGCCGCCTGCACGCGGCCCGAACACACGTGCGCCGGGAGCGGACCCGAAGAACGGGTTGCGATCCGCCGGCTCGTCGCGCGCCGCAAGCGCGCGCACTGCCTGTCCGAACATCGCGCAGAGCGTCGGGAAGGCATCGCGGAACAACCCCGATACGCGCAGCGTCACGTCGATCCGCGGCCGGTCGAACTGCATCAATGGCAGGATCTCGACCCCGGTGACGCGGTCGGACTGATGGTCCCACACCGGCTCGGCACCGAGCAGATGTAACGCCATCGCGAACTCCTCGCCCGCGGTGCGCATGGTCGCGGAACCCCACAGGTCGACCACCAGCGCACGCGGATAGTCGCCATGATCCTGCAGATGGCGGCGGACCAGTTCGTCGGCGAGGCGCACCCCCTGCGCATGCGCCGACCGGGACGGTACCGCGCGCGGATCGGTGGTGTAGAGGTTGCGCCCGGTCGGCAGCACGTCCGTGCGGCCGCGCCACGGCGACCCGGACGGCCCGGGGGCGACGCGGCGTCCGGCGAGCGCCGCGAGCAGGCCGTCGCGTTCGGCGGGGCCCTGTTCGCCGCGCCCGAAGACGTGGAGCCCGTCGCCATATTGGCTGTCCTTGACGTCGCAGACGAACGCATCGATCCGCGTAATCGCCTCCGCGCTTGACCGCGCCCGGTCGAGCGCGAGCACGTCGCCCAGCCCGAGCGCCAGCGCTTCGTCACTGATATCGCGTTGCAGCCGATCACGTCGTGCCGGATCGAGCCCGTCGGCATTCGAGAATTCGTCGAGCAACGCCTCGAGCCGTCCGAGTCCGGTGCCACCGTCTGCGCGGACCAGCGGCGGCGGGACATGGCCGATCGTGACCGCGCCGATCCGCCGCTTGGCTTGCGCCGCCTCGCCGGGGTCGTTGACGATGAACGGATAAACGACGGGCATCGCCCCGGTCAGTGCCTCGGGCCAGCACGCGTCCGACAGCGCGACCGCCTTGCCCGGCAGCCATTCGAGCGTGCCATGCGCACCGACATGGACCAGCGCGTCGGTCCCCAGCGTGCGCAACCAGAGGTAAAAGGCGATATAGCCGTGGCGCGGGCAGCGCGAGAGATCGTGATACTCGTCCGCGCGCACCACGGGGCTGCCGCGTTCGGGCTGGAGCGCGACGAGACTATCCCCGGCAGCGACGGCGGCGAAGCGGAAGGCTCCGTCCACCACCGCGGGGTCATCCTCGGGCGCGCCCCAGACTACGGTTACATCGGCTTGCAGCCCGGCGGGCAACGCGTCGAACGCGGCGTGATAGGCGGACAGCGGCCAGCCGATGGACTGCTCGGCCAGCGCGTCCGGCAGGTGTGCTGCGTTCGGCGATCCGGTGGCATAGCCTGCCTCTGCCAGATCGCCGAGCATCGCGGTAACCGACGCGAGCGCATCGAGCCCGACCGCGTGCGCCATCTGGTACGTCTTCCCCGGATAGGTCGACAGCACGATCGCCAGCCGTCGCTGCGCCACGGGTTTCGCGCCAAGCGCAATCCAGCCGTGGACCCGGTCCGCGATTGCCGCGATCCGGTCGGGCTCGGCGCGGTGTTCGCGGCGGGCGAATTGCAGCTCGGCGTCGCGTTCTGCAGCGTCCTTGAAGCTCGCCACGCCGGCGAACAGGCGGCCATCGACCTCGGGCAGCACGACGTGCATTGCGAGATCGGCAGGGGATAGGCCACGCGCCGCTTCGGCCCAGGCGGCGCGATCCGAGGTCGCGAGCGCGACCTGGAAGACGGGGACTCCAGCGGCGTCGAGCGGGGTCGTGCCGCTGGCATCGCGTGCCGAAAAGGCAGTGGCGCTGACGATCGCGACCGGCGCGAGCGCGGACACCCAGCGCGCCATCCAGCCGCCCGCCGCGGGATCCTTGAGCGACGGCGCGAACAACGCGAGGACGTCATAGCCGCGTGCTGCGAACGCCGCATGCAATGCCACGATCGGGTCGAGATCGGCCGCCATCAGATAGGATCGGTAGAAGACCAGCACGATCCTCGGGCGGACCGACGTCAGCGCGAACGCGGCCGGGCAGGTCACGCCGGGCCCCGTCTGCCAGCCGCCGACCGAGGCGATGTTGCGCGCTGCCGGAGCAGGCTTGACGTACAGCCCCGCCGCCAGCGCGAATTGCGCGATTGCCGCGCGCGCTGCAGTGGCGCCGCCGATGTCGCATAGCTCGGTCAGGCGGCGCAGCGTCGATACCGGCACGGTCGAGGCCGCGTCGAGTCGCGAATCCCTGCGGCCATCCGCGGGGATGATCGCCAGCGCGATCCCGTGTCGTCTGGCAAGCGCCTCGACCTGCTGCACGCCGTAGGGCCAATAGGCGATCCCGCCGATCAGCCGGATCAGGATTCCCTTCGTCGGCCCCAGCGTCCGCTCGACATAGGTGTCGACCGAGAGCGGGTGCGTCAGTTCGGCGAGATTGGCGAGCCGCAGGCTTGGCATCGCAGGCCCGCCCGCACGCCATCCTGCCGCGAACGCGCCAAGGTCGCTGTCGGAAAACGACAGCACGACGAGATCCGCGGCATCCTGCCCCAGATCGCGCGGCGTGGCGCTTTCCTCCAGCCCGTGCGTTTCGCGGAAGACGACGTGCATGGCGGATCAGGCCGCCAGCGCCGCCCTGATCGTCGGCGGGTCGAGCCGGTCGCGCTCTGCGATCACGACCAGTTGGGTGCCGCGCGTTTCGTCGCCGCGCCACGGCCGGTCGTACTGCACGCGCACCCGCGCCCCCACCGCCTGGACGAGCAACCGCATCGGCTTGCCCGCGACCGCGGCATAGCCCTTCACGCGGAGCACGTCGCCGCCCGCCGCGAGCGTCTCGATCCGGTGCGCGAGATCGTCCGGGTCGGTAATCTCGCCCCAGGCGAGGACGATGCTGTCGAAATCGTCATGTTCATGCTCGTCCTCGCCATCGTGATGCGAGGGGCGGGCGGTGATATCGTCCTCCGCCGCCGCGCCGAGCCCGAGCACGACGCGCGGGTCGACGATGCCGTCGGTCAGCTCGACGATCGGGAGCGAGCGCGGGGTTTCGGCGGCGATGACCGCGCGCGCGGCGGCGATCCCGGCGGGGCCGGCAAGGTCGCATTTGGTGAGCAGCACCATGTCCGCGCACGCGATCTGGTCCTCGAACACTTCGGACAGCGGAGTTTCATGGTCGATGCTCGGATCTGCGGCACGCTGCGCGTCGACCGCGGCGAGATCGGGCGCGAACCGTCCCGCGGCGACCGCCTCGGCGTCCGCCAGCGTGATCACCCCGTCGACCGTGATTCGCGAGCGGATCGCGGGCCAGTCGAACGCCTTGAGCAACGGCTTGGGCAGTGCGAGCCCGGATGTCTCGATCAGGATATGGTCGGGCCGCGGATCCATCGCGAGCAGCGTCTCGACGGTCGGGATGAAATCGTCCGCGACGGTGCAGCAGATGCAACCGTTGGCGAGCTCGACGATGTTCTCGGCCGGGCAATCCGGGATAGCACAGCCCTTGAGGATGTCGCCATCGACACCGAGCGTGCCGAATTCGTTGACCACCACCGCGAGCCGGCGTCCGCCCGCGTTGCGGATCAGATGGCTGATGAGGGTCGTCTTGCCGGCCCCGAGAAAGCCGGTGACAATGGTGACGGGAACCTTCGATAAATCGGACATGCTCTTCCCCGCGGCGCGACAGCAACGAACGAAAGGGGCCGACTTCGGACGGCGCGCGACGCAGGACGGGCACCGTAAGCCGTCCAGCCACGCACCGATGCAGCCCCAGCCGCACAGGCTCGTCGCTCAGACGGAGAACCGTGCCGCGGCCATCCCCTGGGCCAAGGCAAGAGCGACCTTATCGCCGGCAGGTCTCCTGGCTCGCGGGTCGCAGCTCGAGCATCGCCTTCCCAGATCAGCGGTCCAGGGACCGCGCCTTCCAGTGGCTGCTCCCGTTTCCAGGAGCATGACGCTTTCGCTCACCGCTTACAGTTGCAGGGACAGCCGCGGATTTGGGGGAGGACCCCCGCACCGCATTCCCATTCAAGCCCCTCGCGGG
>Ga0160428_1001810_pt1 | contig 14713 bp, 18 predicted proteins | sample SolpanmetagenomM_FD_108198 | JGI IMG/M metagenome (GOLD analysis project Ga0160428, IMG submission 108198) | Solar panel surface microbial communities from Lawrence Berkeley National Laboratory, California, USA - M | ecosystem: Engineered > Built environment > Solar panel > Unclassified ... | reverse complement strand
CGCGATCGTCGTGTAGATCTCGACCACGCATGCGCCGTGCGTCGGCGCCGGGTCGATCGGCCACACCGGGATCGCATGGGCCAGATGGTGGAGCAGCCGCATGCCAGCGAAGCTCGCCTTGGCAACCTGCGCCGCGCCGATCGCGTCATAGACGGTCGAGGGCTTGCCGCCGCCGTTTGCGTTATAATGCGCTTCGCATCGGCGGTAATGCATGAAGTCCGCCTTCACCCCGTCCGCCGCGCCGAGATAAAAGTGCCGCCCACGCCGCGCCTCGAGGAACGATGCCGCGCCGAGATCCATGTCCGCGCTGTGATGGTCGACATAGGCCCATAGCGCGCGCGGATCGGCCGCGACGGTCTCGCCGGGGAGATACGCGCCGCGTTCGAGGAAGGGCGCGGCGAAGGAGAAGTCGAACCCGACCAGCAACGGTTCGGAGGCCCGATCGCGGAGCCAGTGGAGGATGTCGGCGCGCGACCAAACCCCGCGTGGCGGCTCGATCAGCACCGGCGCAGCGTCGCCCGCCGAACAGAGCGCGAGCGCGATCCCTGGATGCCGCGCGCCTTTCGCACCCGACCAGTCGATCGCGGCGAACTGCTTAAAATGGGTGGGAGTCACGCCCGACGAGGACCGGTCGGCCAAGGGTCAGGCATCCCCCGTCTTGAGGCTCGCCCACCATGCCATCCGCTCGGCGATCCGTTTCTCCATCCCGCGCTCGGTCGGCACGTAGAAGGTCTGCGGCTCCATCTCGCTCGGCCAGTAATTAGACCCTGAAAACCCCTCCGCGGTATCATGGTCATAGGCGTAGCCCCTGCCGTACCCGATGTCCTTCATCAGCTTGGTCGGCGCGTTGAGGATGTTCTCGGGCGGCATCAGCGAGCCCGTCTCGCGCGCCGATTTCCATGCCGCCTTCTGCGCCTTGTACGCCGCATTCGATTTGGGGGCGGTTGCCAGGTAGATGCACGCCTGCGCAATCGCCAGCTCCCCCTCGGGCGAGCCGAGGAAGTCATAGGCGTCCTTCGCCGCGAGGCACTGCGTCAGCGCGCCCGGATCGGCAAGCCCGATATCCTCGACCGCCATCCGGATCATTCGCCGCAACAGGTACAAAGGTTCCTCGCCCGCGGTGAGCATCCGCGCGAGATAATAGAGCGCGGCCTGCGGGTCGGACCCTCGCACGGCTTTGTGGAGCGCGGAAATGAGGTTGTAATGTCCCTCGCGGTCCTTGTCGTAGACCGCAACGCGACGCTGCAGGAACGCGGACAGCCCCGCCGGATCGAGCGGTTCGGGCAGGTTGACCGCGAACAGCGTCTCGGATTGGTTGAGCAGGAACCGCCCGTCGCCATCCGCGCTCGCAATCATCGCGTCGCGTGCTTCGCGGGTGAGGGGGAGGAGACGCCCCTCGACCGCTTCCGCGCGATCGAGCAACTGGCCGAGCGCGGCATGATCGAGCCGGTGGAGGATTAGCACCTGCGCGCGGCTGAGCACTGCGGCGTTGAGCTCGAACGACGGATTCTCGGTCGTCGCGCCGACCAGCGTGACCGTGCCATCCTCGACATAGGGCAGGAAACCATCCTGCTGCGCGCGATTGAACCGGTGGATCTCGTCGACAAACAGCAAGGTGCGCTTGCCGATCCGCGCATGCTCGCGTGCCTCCGCGAACGCCTTCTTGAGATCCGCGACCCCCGAGAACACCGCCGAGATCGCCATGAAGCGCAGCCCCACCGCATCCGCCAGCAACCGCGCGATCGTCGTCTTGCCGGTCCCGGGCGGGCCCCACAGGATCATCGACGACAACCGCCCTGCCGCGACCATCCGCCCGATCGCACCTTCGGGGCCGGTGATGTGATCCTGCCCGACCACCTCGCCGAGTGTCGTCGGGCGCAATCGGTCGGCGAGCGGCGCGGAGTCCGCCGCGGGTTCGGGGGCGGGAGGATCGAATGCAGCGAAAAGGTCGGCCATGTCCGGAAGATAGGGCCTGCGCGGAAATTTGCACTCGAACCTTGTATCGTCTGTATCAAGATATATCTTAGCGCCATCTGAGATAGAGGAAACGAGAATGACTGGATCTGAACACAATGATCATGCGGGCAGCGAGCATGGGCACCGGCATCATCCCGCCCGGGAAATGATGCGCGGCGGCGGGCGCGGTTTCGGCGGGGGCGGGGGCTTCGGCGGCGGCTTCAGTGGTCGGGGCGGGCACGAACATGGCGAGGGGCGCGGCGGGCCGCGTGGTCGGCGGATGTTCGACGGCGGCGAATTGCGGCTGGTGCTGCTCAAGCTGATCGCGGACGAACCGCGCCACGGCTATGACCTGATCCGCCGGATCGAGGAACTGACCGGCGGTGCCTATGCGCCGAGCCCGGGGGTGGTCTATCCGACGCTGACGCTGCTCGACGACATGGACCTGATCGCCGCACGTCAGGTTGAAGGCGCCAAGAAACTGTTCGAGGTGACCGAAGCCGGGACGCAGCATCTCGCCGAGAACGCCGAACGCGTCGAGGCGTTGTTCGCGCGGATCGCCGAGGTCGGTGCGGAGCGGGCGAGGACCGACAGTGCGTCTGTGCGGCGTGCGATGGGCAATTTGCGCGAGGTGCTGATGCACAAATTGCGCGACGAGGCAGTCACGATCGAGACGATCCACGCCGCGGTCGCGCTGATCGACGACGCCGCGCAGAAGATCGAGCGGCTGTGATGGCGCACGATGCGACCGCGCGCGTGCCTACGGAGCACGCCAGCAAATACCTTCAGCAGACGTGCAAGCATTGGGAGCACAACCTGACGGTCAGCTACACCGCCGAGCACGGGACGGTCGTGTTTCCGCGCGATGCGCGCGGGGCGGATCATCCAGGCGACGCGACCGTCACCTTCGACGCCGAGCCGGACGTTCTGGTCGTGCGGATCGCGGCGACGTCTCCGGAACAGTTGGACGGTCTGAAAGGGGCAGTATCCCGCCACGTCGATCGCTTCGCGTTCCGTGAGGCTCCGCTCGTTTACGAGTGGCGGTGAGGGAGCCTGTCTCGAAACCGGTGTCACCCTGAACTCGTTTCAGGGTCCACCGCGCCACTCGGGCAAGCCTGTGTTGCGCGGTAGATGCCGAAACAAGTTCAGCATGACGAAAGGGGAAAGGACAAGTCGCCCGCCAAAGACCCGTCTACCGCCGCGACCGCCGCTCGATCACGCGCAGATAGGTATCCAGCACGGTCTGGTTGATCGTGTCCCACTTATACCCCGCCGCTTTGGCATGCCCGGCGTCGCCCGCAGCGCGGCGGAACGTATCGTCCTCGCAATAGCGCTGGAGCGCGTCGGCATAGCCCTGGATGTCGGTCGGCGGGACGATCAGCCCGGTCACCCCGTCGTCGATCAGCCCGACCGCACCCGACGCACGCGCCGCGACGACGGGCACCCCTGCCGCCATCGCCTCGAGCGTCACGTTGCCGAAGGTCTCGGTAATGCTCGGGTTGAAGAACACGTCCATCGACGCGACCGCGCGGCCGAGATCGTCGCCGGTCATATAGCCCGCGAACACCGCATCTGGAATTTCCTGCGCGAACCAGTCGCGCGCGGGGCCTTCGCCGATCACCACGGTGCGGTGCCTGACGCCGCGTTCGTCGAGCGCGTGCATCGCGCGCGCGAAGACGTCGAGGCCCTTTTCCTTGACCAGTCGCCCGAGGAACCCGATCGCGATCTCGTCGTCGGCAATGCCGAGACTGTGCCGCCAGCCAAGGTCGCGGCGCGCCGGGTTAAAGCGGGCATGATTGACGCCGCGCGACCAGCGCGTGACCGGGGTCGGAACGCCCCAGTCGTGGAGGATCTCGCCCATCATCTGGCTCGGCGCGAGGACTTCGTCGACGCGGCTGTAGAAGCGCGCCTGCGCCCGGATCATCATTGGGACGAGGAAGCCGAGCCCGTAATAGGGCATGTAGGTCTCGAACCGCGTATGGTAGGACGAAACGCACGCGATATCGTGCTTCTCGGCATAGTCGAGCGCCTTGTGCCCGAGCCAGTCCGGCGCGGACAAATGGATCACATTGGGCGCGAACGCCTCGAGATCGCGGCGGACGCGGTTGCCCATCCCGCGCGTCAGCTTGTATTCGCCGCGCAGTGGAATCTTGATCGACGGGGCGCTGACCAGATCGCCGGTCGGCGGAAACGCCGGCGTGCGGCTCGTCGGCGCGTAGATGCGCACCTTGACCCCGCGACTGAGCAGATGCCCGACCAGAAGATTGAGCGTCTGGTTCGCACCATCACGCGTGTAGTTGTAGTTGCCGCTGAACAGGGCCACGCGGAGATCGGAAGCTTCCATCGGCAGGGGCCATAGCGAAGCCCGGGGGGGATGACTATCTCCCTCGACGCACAGTGCAGCACGGGATTCCGCCATGACCGATCTTTCCGCTTTTCCCATCACGCAACGCTGGCCTGCGCAGCACCCCGAACGCCTGCAATTGTATTCGGTGCCGACGCCCAATGGCGTGAAGGTGTCGATCATGCTCGAGGAGACCGGGCTCGCCTATGAGCCGCATTTCGTCGATTTCGCCAGCGACGCGCAAAAGTCCCCCGAATTCGTCGCGCTCAACCCCAATGGCAAGATCCCCGCGATCCTCGACCCCGATGGTCCGGGCGGCGCGCCGCTGGCTCTGTTCGAATCGGGTGCGATCCTGCTGTATCTGGCGGAAAAGACCGGCCAGTTCCTGCCCGCCGATCCGGTCCTGCGGTTGCAGGCGATCCAGTGGGTGATGTTCCAGATGGGCGGGGTCGGCCCGATGTTCGGGCAGCTCGGTTTCTTCGTCAAATTCGCTGGCAAGGACTTCGAGGACAAGCGTCCGCGCGACCGCTACGTCGCGGAGGCAAAGCGGCTGCTCGGCGTGATGGACGCCGCGCTCGCGGGGCGCGACTGGTTCGTCGGCGATGTCTATTCGATCGCGGATATTGCGCTGCTCGGCTGGGTCCGCGCGCTGGTCGATTTCTACGGTGCCGGGGATCTGGTCGGGTTCGGGGACTTCAGGAACGTCGGTGCGTGGCTCGAGCGTGGCCTCGCGCGGCCCGCGGTTCAGCGTGGGCTCGGGATTCCCGTGAAGGACTGAGCCGGGGTGGCGGGCGATTCGAGGATCGTGGCGAGCTGCTCGGCGAGTTCGTGGAGCATCGCGACCAGACCCGGGACCTCGACCTTGCGGGGCTCGGGGTCGAGCGCGCACAGCGTCCCGAAGAATTGCCCGTCGGACAGCATGATCGGGAGCGCGATATAGCTCTCGAAGCCGTAGAGCACCGGGGTCGGGTGATTGCGCCAATACGCGTGGCCCGACGCCTGGTCGAACACCACCGCCTTGCGGTGATCGCGAATGTCGTTGCAGATCGTGGTCTGAAGTTCGAGTTCGTCGCCCGCGTCAAGCCCGAAATCGACCCGGTCGAGCACCTGGCACGCGGTCCAGCGCTCCTCGGTCACCCGCGCGACCGCGGCGAACCCCATGCCGGTCAGGTCGCAGACCCGCTGGAGGATCGCGGCAATCCGCGGTTCCCCTGCCAACGCGACGCTACTCCCGGCAAGCTGCTGCATCTGATTTCTTCCCCGCCTCGCCTATACCGGATCCCGGCCAAACGGCAAGACGAGGGGAAGACACGGCCCGACCGGACGGTGCGTTTCAGGCCGTCGCGTGGAGCGCCGCGAACGCGGTGAATTCTGCGCGGAGCACGATGTCGTCGATCGGCGCGACCAGCCGTTCAACGATCGCGGACAAGCCGTCCTCCTCGCGCATCGTATCCCCTGCAACCGCGCGATACCCCATCGCCCATTCGCCGAACAGCCGCGTCTCGATCGTCTTCTTCGACAGCTTGACCACCGCGAAATGCCGGTCGTCGCGCGCGATCCGGTCGAACACCCCCGCGACCTGATGGTCCGGCCCCTCGAGCACCTGGAGGAACCGCCGCCCGCCGACGACGAGCAGCCCGGTCACCCCGACCGCGGCGTTGTTGCGTCGCGACACGGTGAGGATGCGGTCGAGCGCGGCCGCGTCGAGCGTCTCGCGCGCGGTGCTGATGTAGAGGATACGCTGCATGGTTACTCCGTGGGAACGCTCCCAAGATCGCCCAGGTTGGCAAATCTTTCGTTAATTTTCCCGAAAATATCGTCTTGCTTCAGCGTATTGATCCAGGTCAGTTGGCGGCGTGAGGCGAACCGGCCGGAAAGTCTGTTCCCCTATCGTTCCGGATCGGCTAGGCATCGCCACATGGCGAAACCCCAGAAACGCTACGTCTGCCAATCCTGCGGCTCGGTCTCGCCGCGCTGGGCGGGGCAGTGCGGCGACTGTTCCGAATGGAACACGATGGTCGAGGATTCGGGTGCGGCCGTCACCCCGTTTCAGGCCAAGCACAATCTGATGGGCGGCGGGCGCGCGATCCAGCTCGTCGGGCTCGACGCGGAGATCACGCTCCCCGAACGGCTGACCTCGGGCGTCGCGGAACTCGACCGCGCGCTCGGCGGCGGGTTCGTCGAGGGCTCGGCGACGCTGATCGGCGGCGATCCGGGGATCGGCAAGTCGACGCTGCTGTTGCAGGCCGCCGCCAAGATGGCGATGGCGGGGCTCCCGGTCGCCTATGTCTCGGGCGAGGAAGCCGCCGATCAGGTCCGGCTGCGCGCGCGGCGGCTCGGGCTCGGCAGCGCGCCGGTGATGCTCGCCGCGGCGACCTCGGTCCGCGACATCCTTACCACGCTGTCGCAGGCGACCCCGCCTGCGCTTCTCGTGATCGATTCGATCCAGACGATGCACAGCGACCTGATCGAGGGCGCGCCCGGCACGGTCAGCCAGGTCCGCGCGTCGGCGCAGGAGCTGATCCGCTTCGCCAAGGAACGCGGCACCGCGGTCGTGCTCGTCGGGCATGTCACCAAGGACGGCAGCATCGCGGGCCCGCGCGTGCTCGAGCATATGGTGGATACCGTGCTCAGCTTCGAGGGCGAGCGCAGCCACCAGTATCGCATCCTCCGCGCGATCAAGAACCGCTTCGGCGGGACCGACGAGATCGGCGTGTTCGCAATGGTCGCCGAGGGGCTGACCGAGATCGCCAACCCGTCCGCACTGTTCCTGACGCAGCGCGAGGAAGGCGTCACGGGGACGACCGTGTTCCCCGCTTTGGAGGGGACGCGCCCGGTACTGGTCGAGATCCAGGCGCTTGTCGTCCGGCTCGCGAGCGGCGCGACGCCGCGGCGCGCGGTGGTCGGGTGGGACAGCGGGCGGCTCGCGATGGTGCTCGCGGTGCTCGAGGCGCGCTGCGGGCTGAGTTTCTCGGCGTGCGAAGTCTATCTCAACATCGCGGGCGGGTACAAGGTGCAGGACCCGGCGGCGGACATGGCGGTCGCCGCCGCGCTGATCTCCGCGCTGAGCGAGCGGCCGGTGCCGGTCGATGCGGTGGTGTTCGGCGAAATCGCCTTGTCGGGCGAGCTGCGCCCGGTCGCGCATTCGCCGCTGCGGCTGAAGGAAGCGGGCAAGCTCGGCTTCGAGCGCGCGTTGCTGCCGTCTGCGGTGACCGACGACAAGAGCGGGCTGACGCTGACCGGGTTCCGCACGCTCGGCGGGTTCGTCGAGCATATGCTGGGGAAGTAGGGGGGTACTCAAGTGGGTATGGCTCGACTTAGCCCCTCCCCTTTAGGGCAGGGGTTGGGGTGGGGCTGTACCAGGCGCAGGTCTCTGCGAGGCACGCCCCACCCCCATCCCCTCCCCTGAAGGGGAGGGGCGTGCCCGTTCATACGGCCCGAAACGACCAGACAGGGTGGACCAAGTCGCACCTCTGCGGGGGATAGGCGGCGTCCCAACCCCAACACCCTCGACTCCCCCCGCCCGCACCGGATACAGCAACCCCCATGAACCTCACCGCGCTCGATATCATCGTTCTCATCGCGGTCGGCGGCTCGGCGCTGCTTGGCGTCATGCGCGGGTTCGTTACCGAGGTGCTGTCGCTGTTCGCCTGGGTCGCGATCGTCTTCGCGGTCAAGCTGTTCCACATACCGCTGACGCACGCACTGACCGGCGTGATCGGAACGACCGCGGGCGCGGCGGTGCTTGCGTTCGTCCTTCTCGCGGGGGGGACGTATTTCGGTGGGCGGCTCGTCGCCAATGCGATCGGCGCCCGGACCCGCGATTCGATCATCGGCCCGGTTGATCGCGCGCTCGGCTTCGGGTTCGGCGCGCTCAAGGGGCTGATCCTCGCGAGCCTCGGCTTCCTGATGGTCGTGCTCGTCACCGACACGATGGGCGGCGGGCCGGCGCACCGTCCGTTGTGGCTCAAGTCCGCGCGGGTCTATCCGCTGCTCAACGTCACCAGCGCGGGAATCGCCGATTTCGTCGACCGCCGCCGCAAGGGGTTGCCGCTGTTCGAGCCGACGCTCGGCAAAACCACCCCCGCTCGCGCGGTCGATGACACCAAACGGGGTGACTGAGGCACAACCGCTTCCTACATAGAAGTCATGAACGCGCCGCTGTACAACACCGAGATCCTCCGCCTTGCCGCGAGCATCCCGCATCACGCCCGCCTGACCGACCCGATGGGGAGCGCTGAGAAGCGTTCGCCGATCTGCGGGAGCCGCGTCACGGTCGATGTCGCGGTCGATCCGCAGGGGCGGGTCGCGGAGCTTGGCATGCTGGTCCGTGCCTGCGCGCTCGGGCAGGCAAGCGCGTCGCTGATGGGCGCGGCGGCGATCGGCAAGTCCGCCGAGGAACTCGCGGCGGCGCGCGATTCGCTCGCGGCATGGCTTGCGGGCGAGGGGCCGCTTCCGGAATGGCCCGGGTTCGAGCTGTTCACTCCCGCGCTCCCGCACAGCGCGCGGCACGCCTCGATCCGGCTCGCGTTCGAGGCGGTCACCGAGGCGACCCAAACCGCCGCCGCCGCGAAGGCGCCCGCATGAGCGAATCGCTGCTGTTCGACGGTGTCGTCCTCGGTGGCTTTGCGCTCGTTTTCGTCCTTATCTTCCGTCGGCTCGGGCTCGGTGCCACGCTCGGCTATCTCGTTGCGGGCGCGGTCGTCGGGCCGCAGGTGCTCCATCTCGTCGGCAATGCCGAATCGAAGATCGGGGTCGCCGAGCTCGGCATTACCTTGCTGCTGTTTATCGTCGGGCTCGAACTCAACCCGTCGCGCCTGTGGGCGCTGAAGAAGGAAATCTTCGGGCTCGGGCTGCTCCAGGTCGTACTGTGCGGCGCGGCGGTGACCGTCGTCGTGTGGATCGGTACGCATTTCTCGGGCGCTGCCGCGCTCGTGCTCGGGCTTCCCCTCGCTCTGTCGTCGACCGCGCAGGTGCTGCCGATGCTGCAGTCCGCCGGGCGGATGCGCACCCCGTTCGGCGAGCGCGCGTTCTCGATCCTGTTGTTCCAGGATCTCTCGATCGTCCCGCTGATCACGATCGTCGCGGTGCTGTCGCGCAACCCGGCGGACGCCAACGGCCCGCCGGGCTGGCTGCTGTTCCTCTACACGATCGGCGCAGTCGCTGGGCTGGTGCTCGCGGGGCGTTTCCTACTGCGCCCGCTGTTCCGGATCATCGGCAACATGGGCGAGCGCGAGATGTTCGTCTTCGCCGCCCTGTTCACCGTGGTCGCCGCCGCCGCCGTCATGGAGGCGCTCGGCCTGTCGACCGCGCTCGGCGCGTTCGTCGCAGGCGTGATGCTCGCCGACAGCCCGTACCGGCACGAACTCGAGGCAGACGTCGAGCCGTTCCGCTCGATCCTGCTCGGGCTGTTCTTCCTCGCGGTCGGGATGATGCTCGATCTCCATGCGATCGCCGAGCGGCCGTTGTTCGTCCTCGGCATGGCACTCGCGCTGATCGTGACCAAGGCGCTGATCATCTTCCTGATCGGGATCGGGTTCAAGATGACGTGGCGCAGCGCGCTCGCGCTCGGTCTGCTGCTCAGTCAGGGCGGCGAGTTCGGCTTCGTGCTGTTCGCGCAGGCGCAGAAGGCGCTGCTGATCGCACCCGAGGCGGCGAGCCTGTTCGGCGCGATCGTCACGCTGTCGATGGCGACGACGCCGTTCCTGATGATGATCACGCGTCGCATCCGCGCCGAGCCGGTCAATAGCGGCGATCGCGAAGGACCGATGGCGGACGGCGCCAATGCACTGATCGTCGGCTACGGGCGCTTCGGGCAGACGGTGGCGCAGATGCTGATCGCGCAGGGTATTCCGGTGACGCTGATCGATACCGATATCGAGATGATCGACATTGCGGGCGGGTTCGGCGCCAAGGTCTATTATGGCGACGGCACGCGGCTCGACCTGCTCCGCCAGGCCGGAGCGGGCGATGCCGAGCTGATCATGTTCTGCATCGATGGCGACCAGATGACCCCGGAACTCGTCGACGGCGTGCACGAATCCTTCCCCAAGGCAGCGATCTTCGTCCGCGCGTTCGACCGGCGATCCCTGCTCAAGCTCAAGGATGCGCATGTCGAAGGCGTCGTGCGCGAAGTGATGGAATCCGCTGTGAAGATGGCACGTATGGCGATGCGCAGCATCGGCATCGACAATAATGAGATCGATCGCAGCGAGGAGCATTATCGCGCGCGTGACCGGGAGCGGCTGAAGGCACAATATGAGACAGGCGATCTTAGCGCGGCGCGCGACCGCATCATCACGCAGGACAAAAGGCCCGACGTTGCCAATGGCGAGCCGATCGACGGCGCTCCGGACGGGGCTGTCGTGCAATGAAGAACCGGTCGCTGTTCGAGCGGACCGGGTTCGCCTTTGCCGGCTGGTGCGCCGCATTCCGGCGCGAACGAAGCTTCCGTGCCCATGTCGGCGTGGTCGTCATCGGGATCATGCTGCTGCTCGTCATCCGGCCGGAGCCGATCTGGTGGGCGATCGTGGCTTTGATCTGCGCGCTGGTCGTGGCGATCGAACTGATCAACTCCGCACTGGAAGCCTTATGCGACCTGCTTCACCCCGGAATCCATCCGGAAATCAAGGCGGTGAAGGACATGGTGTCGGGTGCCGTGCTCGCAGTGACGCTGGCCGCGATCGTCGTCGCTATGGCGTTGATCGTAGCGCATTGGCCGATCGCGATGGGACGATGACGTCATGGACCTGATCCTGCTCTTCGCCGGCCTGTCCGGTGCGCTCGCGGTAGGGGCGGGCGCGTTCGGCGCGCATGGCGCGAGCGGTGCGGCGGTCGAATGGCTGAAGACGGGCGGGCAGTATCAGTTGATCCATGCCGTCGCCGCGCTTGCCGCAGTGCAGGCCGGCGCTCGCGGTCCGGCGATCCTGTTCCTCGCCGGCGGCGCGATCTTCGCGGGGACGCTCTACCTCATGGCGCTCGGGCTGCCGCGCTGGCTCGGCGCGATCACGCCGATCGGTGGCGCGGCGCTGATCGCCGGATGGCTGTGGCTCGCCTGGATCGCGGCGCGGCGATAGCAGCGCTACCGCCGCGCCGCAGCCTCAGGTCGAAGCCTTGGCCTTCGCGGCGGCCCCAGCCGACTGGATGAAGCTCCACACGTCGGGCGAGAATGGCGGCGTCCGCTCATCCTTCCAGTTGTGCATGCCGTCATACATCTTGCCGACGCCCTGCATCATCGCCGGCGACGCCACGGCGGTGAACGGTGCGAGCAGGGCTTTCCATTCGGAATAGAAGGCCTGCGCGTCGGCCGAACCTGGGTCCATCGGCAAGGCCGCCTCGATCCGCCCCGTCAGCTCCGTCCATTGCGCCGCATATTCCGCCTGATCAAAATCGGCCGGCATTTTCGCCAGCGCATCCGCCGCCTGCGCCTTTGCGTCGTCGGAGAGGTATCGATCGCTGATCGCCTTCCAGCTCTGTTGTTCCGTCATCATATGTCCTTTCGATATCAGCGAGCAGAGGGTCGCGACGTCGATCGGCTCGCCGCGATCGATGCGGGACGAAATTGTGGACAGCAATGCCCGCGTGTCGGCCAGTTCGGCCGACCGCGCATCGATCTCGGCGATTTGCGCCGCCACCAGCCGCGGAAGATCGGTTTCGCGACCGGCGAGCAGGCGCTGGATCGCCGCCAGCGTGAAGCCCGCCCGTTTGAGCGCGACGATCGCGGTCACCCGGGCGAGTTCGCCGGCGCCGTAGCAGCGTCGCCCGTTCGCGGTGCGGAGCGGTTTCACCAATCCGCGCGCTTCGTAAAATCGCAGCGCGCGAGCGGTGAGCCCGGTGCGGTTCGCGACGTCGGAGATATTGAGACTGTCCATGCGAATCAGTCCTAGCGGATGGCGTTACGTCAACTGCAAGCGGCAAAGCGACGGTTTGGAATCAGTCGGATTTGCTCGCCCGCCGGCAGCGTTCCGAACAATAGACAACCTGGTCCCAGTCGCGTTCCCACTTCTTGCGCCAGGCGAACGGGCGCTGGCACACCGGGCAGGTCTTTTCGGGAAGGTTCGCCTTGGCGACGCCGCGTGGCATCAGCGCGGCTGCGCGTCGAGAAAGGCGGTGACCGCGGCGAGATCGACACTTTTGTCGACATAGGTCAGGCCGATGCCGCGCGCGAGCAGGAACGGCAGTGTACCGGCCGACATCTTCTTGTCGTGCATCATGTGCGCGACGAGGGTTGCGCCGCTGTCCGTGCTCCCGGCGGCCGCCAGCCCGTCGGGCAACCCGACCGCGCGCAGGTGCGCCGCCACGCGCTCCGCATCCTCCACGGGGGCGATACCCTGCGCGGCCGAAAAGCCGTATGCCAGCGCCATTCCGGCCGCGACGCCTTCGCCGTGCAGCAGCCGGTCGGAAAAGCCTGCTTCGGCTTCCAGCGCGTGGCCGAACGTGTGGCCGAGATTGAGCAAGGCCCGGCGCCCGGTCGTCTCGAATTCGTCTTCGGCGACGATGCGTGCCTTGGCGGCGATGCTGTGGCCGATCGCATGGCTGCGCGCGTCGGCATCGCCCGCGATAAGCTCCGCCGCGTGACGCTCGCACCAAGTGAAGAATACGGTATCGTCGATCAGCCCGTATTTCACGACTTCGGCATAGCCCGCGCGCACCTGACGCGGCGGCAGCGTATCCAGCGTCGTCGGATCGACCAGAACCAGAGCGGGTTGGTGGAACGCGCCGATCAGGTTCTTGCCCGCGCGCGAATTGATCGCGGTCTTGCCGCCGACCGACGAATCGACCTGTGCGAGCAATGTCGTCGGGATCTGCACGAAGCCGCAGCCGCGTTTGAGGATCGCACAGGCGAACCCGACCAGATCGCCGATCACGCCGCCACCCAGCGCGATGACGTGGTCGCCGCGCTCGACGCCCAGTTCTAGCAGACGGTCGGTCAGCGTCTCCAGCATCGCCCAGCTCTTCGTGCCTTCACCGGGGGGCAGCACGATCGCCTCGTTCCGCACCCCGGCGCTCTTCAGCGAAGCCTGCAGCGTCGCCAGGTGCGGCAGGACGTTTTCGTCGGTCACGATCGCCATCGTCCGTCCGCGCGACAGCGGTGCGAGATGCGAGCCGGCGCGCGCGATCAGGCCGTTCTCGACGATCACGTCATAGCTGCGGTCGCCAAGGGCCACGGGGATGACGGTCATAGGCCCAATGCTTTCACGATAGCGGAGACGGTGTGTTCATGCGGCGCGTGGTTGCTCGCGACGCGGATCGGCGCGAGCGCGTAGAGCGGGTTGCGCACGCGGGCGAGTTCGATCAGCACCGCGCGCGGATCCTTGCCGCGCAGCAACGGGCGGGTATCGCGGCGTCGGACGCGATCAGCGAGGACTGCGGCATCCGCATCGAGCCAGATCGCCACCGCCTGATCGAGGATCAGCGCGCGCGTGCTTTCGTTGACGAAGGCGCCGCCGCCGGTAGCGATGACCTTTTGCGTCCCGTCAATCAACCGCGCGATCACGCGGCGCTCGCCATCGCGAAAATAGGCCTCGCCAAAGCGTTCGAAGATATCCGTGACCGACATGCCCGCCGCAGTCTCTATTTCGGTGTCGGCATCGACGAACGGCAGGCGCAGGCGCGTCGCGAGGCGCCGGCCGACGGTGGATTTGCCAGCGCCCATCAACCCGACGAGCACGATCGGTCGCCCCGAATAGGGCGACGGGCCGGATTCGGCGGCGGGTGGTTCGGGGGGATGGCTTTGCAACATCGCGCCGGGGCTATACAGCGACCCCGCGTCTGCGGCAAAAGACTATGGCGCGCCGCTTCGTCCTTCGTTCGTACAGGGTTTTGTCATGTCTCGCTTAGTGGTTACGCTCGTCGTCATTCTGGTCGTGGTGGTGGGCGGACTGTTCGTGCTGTCCGGCATGGCACGCGAAAAGTCCCCCGTGCGCGTCGAGAAAGTGGTGCCGCTTGCGAATCTCTCGAACTAACACCGCGCGCCTCGCCATTGCTATCTGCCTGGTCGGCGCGGGCATTCCCGCGCTGGGTCAGGACAGTCCCGAATCGCTTCTGCCGCCCGGCTTCAACGATCCCGCCGGCACGCCTGCGCCGGGTGCGACGCCGCGGCCGCGTGCGACCTCGCCCGGCGGCCTGACCCTTAACCCGACGACGCTGGGTCGTCCTGCTTCGCCCACCACAGTGCCCGTGCCCGGTGCGCCGCCTGCGGCGGAGGGCGAAGTCGTCGATCCGGTCGTCGCCGCGGTGCTCGCCGATGCGCAGGCCGCCGCTGCGGTGCGGGCGGCGGAGGCCTATGCCCGCGCCTTGTCCGCGCATCGCACGCTCGCCCGCGTCGGTGTCGCCGGCCCAGAGGACGGTGCGCTGGCGCCCGAGGCCTTTCGCGGCGCCGACGGCATCTATGTCGAGGCGCTGATGCAGCGG
>Ga0160428_1001808_pt1 | contig 14734 bp, 11 predicted proteins | sample SolpanmetagenomM_FD_108198 | JGI IMG/M metagenome (GOLD analysis project Ga0160428, IMG submission 108198) | Solar panel surface microbial communities from Lawrence Berkeley National Laboratory, California, USA - M | ecosystem: Engineered > Built environment > Solar panel > Unclassified ... | reverse complement strand
CGATCCCGCCGAACTGGTGGACGTCCAGCACTACCGCTTCCAGGTCGACGACACGGTCTACGAGTCCAAGGCCCCCCGGATCACCGCTGCGGACATTCGGGTGATCGCCGACCTCAATGCAGCCACGCCCTTGTTCCAGCTCAGCGGCGGCCACAGCAGGCCGGTCAGCGACACCGAGCATATCGACCTCACGCTGGCCGGTGTCGAGCAGTTCAGCACGCTGGCGCCCGTTGTCCCTGTCGTGCCCGGCGATGTTCACGTCACGGCCACCTACACCTCGAACGCCCGCACCCGGTCGTTCCAGATGCCGCTGACGGCCACGGTTCAGCAGGTGGTGGACGAAGGCTACGAAAAGCTCAAAGAGGCGAAGAGGGACGGCGATACGCTGTTCACCGGACGTCCTTCCCGCACCAGCCTGACTCCGTTGCTGGGACTGACGCTCAGCGACCTTCGGATCCAGGGCCTGGTGCACACCGAGGGCCACACCCTCACTTTCCAGTTGGACATTGACACCCAGATGGGCGGGGCGTAAATGACGGCGGCCACCCACCTTCTCGCAGAAGCATTTGTCGATGAGTTCCTGAGGAATGCTGACTGGCAGCGGGTGGCCGCCGACTGGGGCTGGGTCATTCGGCGCCCTGGTCCGCTGACCCTGCTCGTCGCGCTGCGCGGCCTCGAACTGCCTAGCGTGGAGAACGCTTTCACCCTGCGCCTGGAGTGCGAGTTCTGCCCGTCTCTTCCGCCCAACGTACGGTTCGTGAACCCGGACACCGGCGAGTATGACCCGAACGTCGATGCGCGACATCTGGCCAAGCTGACTGCCCCGGACTGCACCACCCACGAGACGTACGGATTCGCTCCGCCCTACCTCTACGGCCCCCAGCTGGTGTGCACTTCAGTGGCTCACGGCTACTACGTCAGCGGCCACACGCCGAACGAGGATCAGCGCTGGGATCCGACGAAACACAGTGTGGGAACCACCATCCAGGCAGTACAGCGCACCCTCGTGAACTCGCAATACTACCAGGGCAGGTTCGGAGGTGTTTAGCTTCCGGAAACAGCGCTCAGCGCCGAAGGAAACAGAGCTGCCCCGAACGAAGGCCCCGGTCCTGGCGGCCGAAGGACCGCTGTTTGTCCCCCGGAACCTCCTGCAAAAGACGTTCGAGGCGTTCGTGCCGTACTGGCGTGCAGGTGTCGAAACGGCAGCGTTCTGGGCCGGACCGGATTCGGAACACCTCCGGACCGTGACGACCCTGGTGCTCCCCGCTCTGTTTCAGACGCCTGGGAATTACCAGGTTCAGCCAGGAAGCCAACAGCGACTTGCTCACGAGCTCAGGGAGCAGGGGCTCATCGTGCACGCTCAGGTACACACCCATCCCGCCCAGTGGGTAGGGCACTCCCCGACGGACGACGCCCAGGCCTACACCACGGCGGAAGGTGGCCTGTCGCTGGTGTGGCCGGAATATGGCCGTCCCCTGGAACAGGACTTGGCCGCACTCGGTCTCCACGTTCGCCGTGGGGGCCGTTGGGTTCCACTCAAGGACAGCGCTGAAAGGGAAGCCCATCTGCGGGTGGTGGACAGCGTGATCGACTTGCGCTGGTCGATCGTCGCTGGGAGGATTCATGACAAGGAATGACCTGGGAGACCGGCAGCGGGACGACCTGAAAGGACGGCTGAATCACGACCGGACGCCCGCGCGGGTGATTCTGACGGCGAGTCGAGATGTTACCGCCACGCGTACTGGCCAGAATCTGCTGTGGATGCTGACCAACCTGCTGGCCCGACAGCAGGACGAGATCGCCTCCATCGAGGTGCGTCTCCCGGCCGGAATTCCCGTTCATCCGAGGATCAGTCCCCTGATCCCGCCCGAGGGAGATTTCGCTGAACTGCTGGGCATCAGCATGCGCCGGATCAACCCGCAACTCGGCACCATGACTTCCGGGCTGACCACGGTCGCCATCCGCGTCGGTCCCGGGTTCCTTCCGGAGACGGATTACAGCCTGTATGCCAGTGCGGCCGGCTGGAGCGGCTACACCGGTACCCACGAGGCGGCGTGGCTGCCAGTCGATGAGAATCCGGTCGGTGCCTATGTCGCAGCGGCACTGACGGCCGGTGAGGCCTTCAAGTTCCTGCGTTCGGTCCACCCGGAGTACGGGGTGATGACGGCCGCGACCTGGTTCGATGCATACGGGATGGCGGTGGTGGACGGGCCTTGTCCGGGCCCTCAACTGCCTGAGGCCATCATGGGCGTGACGGCCACGCTGGCTGGCGTTGGGGCGGTGGGCAGCGCGTTCCTGCACCTGATGTACGCGCTGCCGCAGCTCACCACGACTCTGACCGCAATCGACGGAGATCAGAAAGGTATTGAGCTGAGCAACCTCAACCGCTACGTGTTGTTCGGCCAGGACGATCTGGGACAACCCAAGGCTAGCCGTGTCCAGAAGATGTTCGAGGGTTCCGGCGTGACTATCACGTCGCGCGACCTGCTGTGGCAGGACTGGATCGCCGCTTACCCTGAAGAGCTGACGGACCTGGTGCTGTCCTGCGTCGACAACAACGAGGCGCGGCACGCCATTCAGGACGCATTGCCGCGGCACATCCTCAGCGCCTCGACCCTCGAACTGCGGACGCAGCTGGTCGCTTTCGAACGCGCGGAAGATGAGGCCTGCCTTCGGTGTTATAACCCCCTTCCGAAGATAAAGAGTGACGATGAGGTGATCGCTGGTCTCCAGGCGCAATCTAGCGAAGCCAGGGCAGAAGCTGCGCTTGAACATCAGGTGGTACCAGAACAGCTGGAAACCTACCTCGGTGATCCTCAGAAGCACTGCGGCCTGATTTCCGGGGACACCCTGCGGAAATTCGCTGGACAGAACGGTGACGAATGGTCCGTAGGGTTCGTGTCGGCGTTCGCGGGCATCCTGCTGGCAACGGAGTACCTGAAGCGGTCGTTGGGTGAACGTGCGGGGCGACTGGAAGGCTCAGAAAACATGCTCCGGTTTCAGTTCTGGATCCCCAGTGCTCCTGTAAATGAGGTCACGCACTGGCCCCAGGATCCGAAGTGTCTGTGCAGCGCGGCCTTTTATCGAGCAGCGATCCAGAGAGCACAAACTCGGCCAGATTAACCTCGAGGCGGCGAAAATTCCACGATCAGGCAGTGACAACACTTCGAGGGGATGACTCCGACTCCCCATCGGATTCCGCGTTTATGACTGCCAGTACCCGATCCTGTAAGACATGTTGAGCCAGCTACCTGCCCGCTGGCACGACAACTCCCCGTTTCAGTGATCGTGCCCCCCTGATTGCGCTGAAGAGGCACTAGCTCGCCTCGGAAGGCTTTGACAAGCAGGGCTGGAGTGAGGCGCGAGTAGCGGGTTAGCGCCGCGTCTCTTTTATAAGTTCTCCGTCTCCGCTCAGATCGTCTGGAACCTCGGGCTTCCCCTCCTTGCCGGCGCCTCCACTGATGCCCTTGAGCTGTGCTCAACCGTTGATCTGAATCAACTGCTTGTGAATGTGCCAGCCCTCTGTGAGGCAGGGTAACTGTTATTCGACCCGTCGTTTAAGGTAAGCGTATGTCAGCAAAAGTGCCTGAGCCTAACCTTCTCGACATTGCGAGTCGCCTTGAAGAGGCCGTAGGGTTCCTTAAGGGTAGCTACATTTACGTCGAACGTCGTAGGCGGCCGTGGCGAGTGCTCCCGCTTCTTGAGCGAGCTTACGACTCTATGTTATGAACGGCCACCGGCCTATAACCGCACGTGCACAATGGGTTATGAATCAAGCCTCTGAACTGTCCCTGGCTAGAGTGATAAGCCCCGGCTGCCCTCCTCACCTCGCGGCTCCCGTGTGGTGCTTGGCCGCATTGATGACTTCATCTGCCGGATCTGACGCCATGCCGGTCGGGTTCAGATGACCTATTTCAAGCGGGAGGTGCCGATCAGCGGGGGCGACTTCATCTCGGTCTCGTATGACGGTCAACGCCTCGTCACCGGGGATACGAGCGTTGTGAGGCTGTGGGACGCGGCGTCGATGGAGCAGCTTCGGGTCCTGGATGCACCAGAGATGTCCCTGAATGACCTCGTGATCTCTCCCGACGGCCGCTATGTCGCCGGTGCGGATAGCGAACAGTCTCGCGTTGTGGTGTGGGACGCGGACACAGGCCGGATGCATCGAACGCTGCTGGGCCATGAGGACATGGTGCTGGGGCTGACCTTCGAGTCGAATGGGCTGCGCCTCTTCTCGTGCGGCCGGGACGGGGTCGTCATTCAGTGGGATGTGCAGTCGGGTCGTCAGCTTCGCAAGGCGGTCAGGGGCAGGGGCTCACTGCTGGAAGTGGCCCTGAGCTCCGACGACCGCCTGCTGGCCACGGCGGGTGCCGATGGAGTGGTGCGTGTGTGGGATGCGCAATCGCTGCAAGAGGTGCAGCAGTACGACGTGGCCCCGCTCACGCCCAGACGGGTGGCCTTCGCGCCGGGAGAGCCGTACCTCGTCGTGACGGGAGAGGACATGCCCTTGGACTACAGCGTCCCCTACGAGCAACGCGTCGAGACTGGCTACGCCGAAGTGAAGACCTTCCATCTGCCGACTCAGACTGACGTCGGCAAGCCGTTTCTGCGCACGTCGCGCCTGTGGGCCCTGACATTCGTCCAACCGCAGGTATTCGTGGTCGGGGACTGGGAGGGCAACATGACCATGGTGTCGATCCCAGAAGGTGAAGTGCAGAGCGAGTTCCGGGTTGAGGACGAGTACGGATCTGGCCACACCATCAACGAGATGGTCTGGTCACCGGGCGGGAACATGCTCTTGGTCAGTCATTCATGGGGCGCAACTGTCTTCCAGCCACCTGGCACAACGCCTGCCGTTCTGACCAAGGACAGTGAGGTCGGCCACCGCGTCCTGCATCGCCATGACGGCGAGGTCGCCCACCTAGTGTTTTCTGAAATCTCCCAGCGGCTGTATTCGTGGGGGCGTGACTTCAGGTTCACAGCCTATGACCTCGATTTTGACGAGCTCGTGGATGACGTGACGGTAGCGGAAACATACCTTTCTGGACTGGCGCTCAGCCCTGACCAGAAGACGCTTTACGGCGCGCTGGGCAACGAAGCATCGGGAACGCTCGTCGGAATGGACGGCTTTGACCTGAACATCCGTTTGGTCGACCGGCACATGCCTGCCGCGCTGAGGCAGATCGCCCTCAGCCGGGATGGCCGCTGGATGGCCCTGGGTGGCATGGGAAAGGTCGATCTATATCTGCAGGACGCTTCTTCGAAGGTGATTGGGACGATCACTCTGCCCATCCTGATGGGAGATCACCTTGAAATCCCTCAAACACTGGCATTCGACGACACGTCCAAGCGACTCTTGATCGGCGTGGGAGTCGCACCGTCAGAGCTCCTGATCTATGACCTCACGCAGAAGAAGTTCACCAGAACCTGGCGTACGAACCAGCTCTCCGGACCGCCATCATGGGTGACGAAGGCCAAATGGTTCTCGACCAACACCGTGGCGGTAGGGCAAGGCAACGGGCTGATTCACATCCTGGACACGGCAACGGGGCAGGAGTTGATGAAACTGGACGGCCATACCGACAGCATCTTTGGCCTTGCTGTCATGCCTGATGCCAGGGCCCTCCTGAGTGGCAGCTTTGACAAGACGGCCCGCCTCTGGGATCTGGCGAGCGGGCAACAACGACACCGCTGGACTCTTGACGACTCATGCCTCGCCACCGTGGTGACCGCAGGTGGTGCGATGTTCGCGAGCACGGGGGCCGGTGCCGTCGTGGAATTGATGATGCCTTTAGGACGTTGACTGGAGTCCTGCTGACGTGGATGGTGCGGGGGCGGCGCGGCAGTCCATTCGGTCTGCAGGAGCCGCCCAGCCGCTGGCCGCGCTACCGGTTACTGCGCCCGACTGCTTCCCTGCATAGCCCCATACGCATGACAAGGGCTCGGAAGCGGGTTCCCACAGTGTGCGCCCTGAAGGGTGCCGCTGCGGCCTCAGGTTTGGCATGATAGTTATATTGGAGGAACCTTGTCATGCAGCACGCCTGGGAATACGTCATCAAAGCCGCACAGAACCTGCATGGGCAGGGGTATGCCCATGTAACCCGGGCACAACTGATCACCGAGGTCCTGCGCCTGGGCTGGCCCAATGAGACCGTCACTATCGGCACCCACATCTCGGATCACATGCGTGCCGACCGACACACCGCCACCCACCCCTACTTGGACCGGGTGGCCCGCAACACCTACCAGCTCAATGACGCTGGGAGACGCGCGGTGCAGGGGCTGTAATGCCAGAAACAACGACTCGACCCACAGTGCGCCTGGTCACGGACGGCGCCTGCTCCGGCAATCCGGGCCCGGGCGGATGGGCGTACATTCTCTCCATGGGCATCCATACGAAGGAGCTCAGTGGAGGCGAAGCGCAGACCACAAACAACCGTATGGAACTGACGGCCTTGCTCGAAGGCTTACAGGCCTTGAAAAAGCCCTGCGACGTTCGTGTCGTCAGCGATTCGAAGTACGTTATCGACGCGTTTGAGAAGGACTGGCTAAGCGGCTGGCAGCGAAAGAACTGGAAGAACATCAAGAACCCGGATCTCTGGCAGGCCCTGGTGCGAGCGGCTCGACCCCACACCCTGACTTTCGAGTGGGTGCAGGGGCATGCTGGTCATCCGGAAAACGAACGTGCCGATCAGCTCGCCGTCCAGGCCAGGGACGCCGCAGCCAAGCTACCCAGAGAACCCCGCTTAGGGCCGGTGGGTGGGTTGTTCTGACGTGAAGTGTTCCCCACCCGGCGTGGTGACGGCCACCAGAACCGTATTTGCTGGCCCCGCACACGCCGCCCGGCCCACACACGTGAGCGTGCCCGCCGCCCCTTTTGGGTGAGTACAGCGGAGAAAGCCGGCCCACGGCGCGCTTTGGGCCCAGCGGCAGTGCATACAGGTGCCAGGCGTTTCCCGGACCTGTCTTAGGGCGAGGGTGCCCCGCAGCACGCTCAGCCGCTCAAGGCCAGGGGTGCCTTGCAGGCCATTGAGCGGCTCCCCCCACTTTTCAGGATCGGCGAGCAGCATCGGCAGCGTGGCCACCAGCGCGGCGCCCCGTTCTCCCCGGTAGGCCGAACGCAGGACCGCATCAGCTACCTCACCCTGAAGCACCGGCCAATCTGGCCGCACCGGAGCCTGTCTCGCTAAAGACAGGGCCGTACCTGGATCAGCCGCCTCACTCAGGGCTTCACGCGTGATTTCATCCAGGGTGCGGGCGGCCAGAAACGCTACCGCTGGATTAGGGTACACGCGCCCCCCGAGCTTGACTGGCGCCGGTGACCACACTCGTAAGAACGCGTATTCGAACGAGAATGAGACCAGCCGTCTGGGTCCCTTCAGCGTCAAGGCCGTCGAATGTGCAGGTCTGAGCGCCGATGAGCCAGCAGGTGATGTTGGGCCAGAGGATTCAAGGAGACGAGCGGCAGCAGACGTCAACCGGGGAGAAGGGACTGAACTGGGTGGTGCGGGTTGATTACTTTGAGTGGGAGCCACGACCGGAGCGGGATAGGACTTCGGTACCGGAGCCGGGTCTATGTCCAGCGGTGCAGGCGGCAAGCTCAAGTCCACCGTCCGGGCGTGGCGGCTGGCCTCCAGGGTCGGGGCGCTCACCCGTCCGATCCAGGTGACATCAGGTACTGTGCCGAAGGCCACAGGAGGTGGTCGAGCCACTTGCCAATGGCCGACGGATAAAGCATCTGCAGGAAGGCACACCGCATTTGGTGGAACCATCCGTACCAGCAGGTGGACGTCCACGCCGGCCCGGTTCAGCACATCTAGGGTCCCGGCTTGCGTGTCCGTCAGCGTCAACGGGTCCAGCTGCTCAGCTTCCGGCCGAATGCGGCGTTTGACCTCGAAGGCCACCACCTGCTTGCCCGCCAAGGCAACGATGTCGACATTCGTAAAGGCCCCGTGGTCCGCGGCCGCCACATGTTCGACATACGCCGCTTCCACTAAAGCGGCGAGCAGTTTCGCCTCTGGCACACTCGCCTACCGAGATACATCGGGGAGGAATGGCCCACCCGTCAGGTCGAGATGCCCTTCTGGACGGGGCCGACCCGGGGTGAGCACAGGTACCCCCCGAACGACGGTGCTTCGCAAGCTCCAGGACGTGAAGCAGACCAGGCCTGGCTCTGGCGTCCACTGAATGTACTGAACACCGTGCAGGGCATGAACCAGTCGGGCGAGCAGAGCGCTGTCGGGGGCGGAAAGGCTGGGAGGAGGTGCGGTGCCCAGGGCCAGCCAAGCCCAGTCTTTCGGTCGGTGGAGGATACGCTCGTAGATGTCCTTGCGCCGGGCACGACGCCGTAAGGCCCAGAAGCCAAATCCGCCGACGTGATGCCCTTCGGCCTGAATGGCCTGTGCCACAGCGTGTTCAGTGACCAGGGCGTCGAGGTGTGACCAGTCAGCCCCCCGGAGGCTCAGCAGGTGGCCTAAAATCATGCCCCATGATGGCAGGTGGACACAGATCTTTGAGCCCACCTCGACAGTTGCTGGGTTTAGGATGACGCGGTGCTGGGTGCTCCGAAACTTGTTGGCGAAAGGTTCCTCCTCGCTGTGATCGGCAAGACTTGCTGACTCAATGACTACGCCATAGAAGAACGTCGAGCGGCTGGGCAATCTCCCTTCCACTAACTCGTTGGGTGTAGCGTCTTCGGCGTTGGTATTGACGAGCTTGTCGAAGTTCTTGTCGGCCTTCTCCTTGGCCTTAATGGTGACGTCCAATTCCTAGCCGACGTACCGGTCGGCAAGCCGGTTGCAAACTCGAGGCTCTGCACGTCCGGGTTAAGCAGTGGGAGGCGGTGGTTGAGACGGGGCAACTGGCTTTGGGCTGGTAGGGTATCCGTCCAATTATGGATGTCGAGAACGTTGATTTCAAAGTACATCAGAATGCCCCTGGTTTGGGGCGAAACCCGGGAAGCGATAAGGGATCGGGGAAGCCAAGGTGTTTCATGCGTCGAGCCTCCCAACGACGCTACCCGCTCCGGAGATCAAGTGAGCGCCATGCCGCTTCTAGATATGTAGAATATAGTGAATGGATTTCGTCTCATACGTAGTGAGGGGATGATAATGAAGAGTGGCGGTCCAGCGGCCATCAAGGGTTTTCGACTCCAGACCGCGTACATCCTGCTGCGGTTACTGTCCGGACGACCCACCGAACAGTTCCGGCCGGAAGGTCACGAGGACCTCGACGTGTTGGACTTCAATGGACAGGCCGTAGAGCACGTACAGGTCAAGGCGTTTAGCAATGCGCTGCGGCTGGCGGACCTCGCTACGTCCGAGGCGGAGGGGCCACAGGCCGAGCCTCCCTACCTCCAGCGCGCTTTGGCGCGCGTTCGCGCCGCTGGCACCCGCGAAACCGTCGTGGCCTTCGGGCCGATCGGCCCCGAACTGCTCGGCGCGTGGCGGAACGCAGGCCCGCGCGATCAGCGACACCGCGACAGTGTCATGAAGAAGCTGCAGCACTATGGCTACGCTGACGACGACATCACGCTACTTTTCTCCGCCATCACGTTCGAGTCGGTAAGCGAGGAAGAACAGCAGCGGGCTACGCTCAGTTTGCTGCGCGATGGCATGGCCGTGGGGGACGAGCGCTGGGTGTTCAATGCCATCAGCTACTGGCTCCTAGGGCAGTCCGAACAGCGCGCCGTTGTGCCGATCGACGCGTTTCATGCCGAGCTGAGCGATGCAGCGCGGCACCTCGTCGAGACTGGCGCGCACGCCCGCGTGTGGGGTCACGCGCTACGTTCTCTACTGCCCGACGAACTCGTGGCGCGCAATCCGGAAGCGCTGCGTTACGAACTGTATGAAGGCGTGGGCGCCCGACCAGAACACATCCTCGCTGGCGTGGACGTGCGCCGCCCCGATCTCCTCGCACAGCTCGACGCGGCATTCGATGCGACGCGCGTTGTCGTGGCGGTGGGCGCGTCCGGGCAAGGGAAGAGCGCCCTCGCATACCGGTACTTCCACGAGCACGCCATCCCGGCGTTCACGTTCGAGGTGGGCCGCCTGCGTGACGTCACGCACGCCCGTGACGTCGCTCTCGCCGTGACGGGCCGCATGCGAGCGCTGCGGGTGCCGATGTGGCTCCTCATTGATGTTCGACCGGGTGACACGCTCTGGCTGGAGGTACTATCGGATCTGAGCCGCATCGCGCACCTGCACATCCTCGTAACGGTGCGCGAGGAAGACTGGACGCGTTCGCGCGACGCGCTGGACCTCATCCCCCACGAGAGCGTTCAACTCGCCTTCACTGCTGAGGACGCCCGGCCCGTTTTCGAGGCGCTCGCGCGGGTGCACCCTTCGGGGCAGTTCCTGAACTTCGACGAGGCGTGGCACCACTACGAGGAGCGCGGGCCGCTCCTCGAGTTTGTGTACATGGTCACGCACGAAGGGCGGCACCTGCGCGCCCGACTTGAAGGCCAAGTGCGCCTCCTCGAACGCCGCTGGGAAGAGACGCCCGAGAAGCTCGATTTTTTGCACGCGGCAGCGTTCGCCGCCGCCGCCGGAGCACGCGTCCGGACCTTGGACCTTGCCCGTACCTGTAAACTACCGAAACGCGCCATCAATAGCGTCGTGCAAGCTTTGGAGCGCGAGCACCTGTTGCGTGTGGGCAAAGAGGGCGTGATCGAGGGACTGCATGCGGTGCGCTCTGCCTTCCTCTCCGAGCTGCTCTCCAGCGCCGAAACACCTCAGGAGGAAGCGTTCACACACGCTCTGGACGCGGTGCTGGATGAGGACCTTGAGCTGTTCACATTGCACGCCCTGCTGGTTCTGACGCCTAGGTCAGCGCTACCGGCTCTGCATGCCGCGATGCCACGCACTTGGACCGGTCGGGCCGGCCTCATGCGCGCCCTGCTGTGGTGGGGCGTGCGTGAGCACGCCGACCTATGCCGCGATGCCATACGCGAGGCGTACCAGGAGTTCGAGTTCGGCTGGTGGATGTTTCTTTCACACGACCTGCTTGACCTGCGTTCCCTCGGCCTTGTTCCGGACGTCGGCGACTGGTCGAAGCACACCTTCATACCCGCCGAGATGCGGCGCACCATCGCCCGACTGAAGGCGCGTGTGCCGCGCGAAACGGCCGAGTTCACCGACGCACGCCGCTGGCTCGCGGATCACCCCGCCGCACCCGAACACCCAGAAACGCCGCTCGACTGGGTGAGCGTCGCAGAACTGGCGTTTTACACGGGCTTATGGGACGCGCCGACCGAAGCATTCGTCGGTCTCGACCTGTCCGGCGCCGTATCACTCCCGCTCGAGGAGGCGAGCGAGGTGCACTACGGGCTGAGCTTCGTGCACGACACGCGGCTCGACGACGCCCGGAACGCGCTGCGGGAGACCCTGCTCGCGCGCTTCAAACTTGAGGCGCCCATCGCGCACATTGAGGACGACGGCCGCCGCCTCAAATTGCACTTCCCCGTGCCTGACGGCGACGATCCACTGGCGACTCTGACAGGTCCGGAGCATGAGAACGCTGTGATGGACGCGACGTTGCAGCGCTTGCAGATCGCGCGGCATCTCTTCCCGGATCGAGAGCGCTACGCAGCCCAGGGGTACGGGCACCGCCAGGCACTGTTGCCTACGCTCGACGGTTCGGACAATTCGGTCAAGGATATGCCGAAGGAGAACCTGCCGCCCACGTGGGGTGTGCGCTGGAACGCCGTGTTCCACCGCCTTGCGAATCTCGAGTTCTTGTTGGAGGACTGGACGGCGCACGCTCGACATCAGTTGCAGCGACGCCGCGAAGCGCTCGATACGCTTGCAAGAATGCTCGATGGGCTGCCCGACGCGCGGGCATCGTCCGAGCGTGAACGAGACAAGTGGCGCTTGATGGTCTTCCTTGAGGCCCTGTTGACGGCGACACGCAAGATCGAATCGCATCAGGAACTGCCCCGGGTGGCCATGGACCCGTGGGGGCTCGCGGCGACGACGCGTGCCGTCGAGCGCCAGGCCGTCGCGGCGGCCACCGGTCGCTTGTCGCGGCGGTTCGACGCCCGGCATCACGACGCGTACCTGCGGGCGCTGCGGTCGTACATGGGTTCGTTCGCCACGTTCTTCAAGCAGGCCGCCGAGGGTCTGTTCGCGCTGTCCTTATTCGCTATACCTCGGGATCGCAACACGCAGTACCTGCTGCGACGCCGCTTCGAGCGGGAGCTGAGGGGGATGTTCTTGTCCCTCGTAAACCTCAAGGACATCTTGGAACGCCTGCCCGCCATGCAGGCCGAGTACCGGGCGCGATTCGGGGACCGCGTCGACGTCGAGGAGCTCGCTGCTCTGGAGGCGAGGGAGAGCCGGCTGTTGAATGGGGCCTGGTCCACGTGGGCAGAGGTGACCCGCTCGCCCGAGGAGCCGCGCAGGGCGCTTCATGTTTCGCTCGAGGAGGTGGAGGCGCGGCACGAGCAGCGGTTGCTGCGCGAGGTGCAACCGTTGCGAGAGCACGGCATCCACCTGGAGATTCTCAGGAGTGATGAACGCTGGCACCCTGAAGGGCCGACGCTCTGGCTGTGCGTGGACATGCCCGACTCGCGTTTGGCGTACAACGCGGCCGTCCTTGTGCTGAGTGCCCTGCACCGGACACTACGACCGACGTGGAAGCACCGTCGGTCGTTCCAGGTGGTCCTGCGCGCGTGGCACACGATCGTCGTGGTGCCGACACGCGCTGGCCGTCCTTGGCGACCGACGGTTTGGGTGACGTCCCCCCTGCTGCTGATGGATGAACCTTCGAAGGAACAATGGTGGAACCTTACACCAAGACCGGTCGAGGCTTCACGACTCGAGCGACTCGGTCTACCTTTGTGGCCGGTGGAGTTGCCTCCGCACCTCGAGCGGATGCAGGCGACAATCAGCGAGTATTTCGGGTTGACCTCGCGGGTGCGCGACTTAGGTCTCCTCGCCGACGTTCCGGACATCGCGCGCGAAACGATCGACGCGATTCTGGCCCGCGAGGACGATCGGGTGCGGGACTGCGAAGCCCGCCTACGTGATCTCATGTCGGCGGGAGCGCTGGATGGAGTGGTGGAGCCATCAACGGACCTCCCTGTTTTGTTGGCGACCGAGAACCTGGATTGGACCCGGGAAGTGTTTGGGGAGGACGTGTTCGTTGCCTCCCCACAACCTGAGGACACGGCGGCGGCCAACGCCTTCGCTCTCGGCGCAGTTTTGGAGTTGTGCCGTCTGCATTTCGAGGACCAGGCAGTCGAGGCGCTCGCGCGTGAGGCGCACACAATCGACGTCAAGCCTTCACTTGACGCTCCTCTCGCGAGTAAAGAATGAAACGGGTTGATCCGGAGCGAACAGAAGCCGCACATGAAGGTCAGTGCGAGTTTCGGTCAGACATGGGCTCAGCAGCCTATCGAAGCCAACTTGCCAAAATTGTCAGCCGTCACAGTAAGGATGATCTGAACCTCGGACCATCCTTACACTCAGCCTCATGTGACGCCAGTCAAGGCAGCACAACCCTTAAAACTACTGCTCTTGAATCTCGTTTTGATAGAGAGTTATCCGGAATAAGCATAGAGACAGTCACGAGTGATACCAAGCAAATGATCAGGCAGATAGACATTTCCGATCTGATCTTTTTTCCCTTTCTCTAGAATATCATAGATATCTTTTAGTATACCCTCTGATGGTTTTAATCTATTAAAAGCGGCTTCGAGACGATTTAATGAAGATTCAGATAAGATGTAACGTGGATTTATAATAAGTGCTCTACCCCATGCACCAATTAAAATTCCTAATCTATAGGACAGGATCTCTTGATCGTTCAAGCTATTCTCTAAGGAATTAATAAGATTTTCGATCTCAAGTGCATCTTTGTTAGCAGGCCCCCAGCCTTCTTTCCTTTTCTCTTCTCCTCGAACCCAAGGCATTACATATTGATCAAGACGCCGTGCGATTGAAGAGATTTCACTGAAAGACGCTTTTGAATCCATAGATTCTCCTGCGGTATAAATATAAGAACAAATTTTATGAAAATCTTCCGCTTCACCGCTATCAATTTCTCCAAATAAGAGTGTCATGTAAGACGTAATTTGTATCCCGTAAAAGCTGGCATTTAGCACGGCTAACATTTTGGAGACTTTTGAAACCTCATCTGCAACGGAATAACGGAGATCAAATTGGGGAAAGTGTTTTGCAAAAACTGCTGGATCCTTTGATACTTCGAGAAGAATATCATCCCAAAACACTATACCTATAGCGAATTCACCATTTGAAATTCGCTTCGAAGAAATCTCGCGAATATATCTTTGTATAGTCACATCTCTTGGTGCAGTTGTAGCAAAATAAAGCGTTGTTAAATCACCAAAACTCTCAGCCTTTTTTATTTCCTGATTGACGATAGTTTTTGTTATTTCTAATTGTGTTAGTTTGCATTGAATTCCCACAAGTCGACCTAACTCATCTTCTCCATAAATATCTACTCCATTCTGACCTTGTCCTTGACGTCCATTGCGATTCAAATTAGGATTGCCCCATCTAATTTTAAAAGCGTCAGTGACGATATCCTCAAACTCCTCCCATGACTTTGTGGCAGGAACGGCAAGCTGTGCGAGAGTAGGCATGTCTTCACATTAAGCCATGATGTGCAGGATTTTGGCAAATGGTTGAGAGCGGCTCGAGGCTTACTGACAAAGGCGTTGGTCTGCAGCAGGGTGAGCGCATCTGGGACTGTCCAGCATGGCTCTCGTCCT
>Ga0160428_1001806_pt1 | contig 14740 bp, 12 predicted proteins | sample SolpanmetagenomM_FD_108198 | JGI IMG/M metagenome (GOLD analysis project Ga0160428, IMG submission 108198) | Solar panel surface microbial communities from Lawrence Berkeley National Laboratory, California, USA - M | ecosystem: Engineered > Built environment > Solar panel > Unclassified ... | reverse complement strand
CCAGTAGTTACCTTGATGCTTTTGCAATCCACTTCGTTAAGATTGTGCTAATAATCAATACTATATGGTTATTAGCTCAACCGCAGAAACGTTAACTACGTGTTTGGTGCAATGGCCCTAATCACCAAAGAGGTGCCTTCTAACTGGAATGAGCTACGCCGCCGGCAGCTGCTCGATGTGCTGGCCCTGGTGTACGCCGCGCCGCAGCCCGACCGCCGGCTACAACTGCTGCGCGTGCTCACCGGCTTTCGCCTGCCCATCCTCACGAGCCTGCCGGCCGACGTGCTCGCCCAACTGCTGCCCCTGGTGGACTTCGTGGATAGTGAGCACCATCTGCTCACCGAGCAGCTGCTCCCCACCCTGGGCGTGCCCGGCCGGCACTTCACCGAGCGGCCCACGATGTGGCACGGCCCGCGGGGGCACCTGCGCAATGTGCTCTTCGGCGAGTTCATCTTCGCCGACACCTTCTTAGTGCTCTACTGCCTGCACCACAAGGAGAAGTACCTCGACCAGTTCCTGACGGTGCTCTACCGGCCCGCGCGCCGCGATGCCAGCCCCGACGATGCCGACTGGAATGGCGACGTGCGCCAGGCCTTCAACGAGCACCAGCTCGAGGCGCGCACCCCGCGCGTCAAGCACGTGGCGGCCCTGGAAAAGCTAGCCGTGCTGGCCTGGTACCGCGGCTGCCGCCAGCAGCTAGCCCAGGAGTTTCCCGCCGTGTTCGTGGCGGCCGAAGAGGACGCCGCCACCGCTCCCAAAAAGGCCCCCGACTGGAGCCGCGTGCTGCGCAAGCTCAGTGGCGGCGCCTTCGGCACGGTGGCCCAGACCGCTAGCCAGCCCCTGCGCCTGGTGCTGGCCGAAATGCAGGATGCCGCGGCCGAAGCTGAACGCCTTAAAAACCTGAAGTAATGCGTAACGCGACCTACGAAGCCCTTTTTTACCGGCTGGCCACCGACCACCAGCTCATTCGCCACCGCGACGATTCGCCCCGCTTCGCCCGCATCATCGTCTCCGTCGACCCCCTGCAAAAGCAAGTGGACCTGCTGGAGATGCAGGAAACGCTGCTCGGCCGGGAGCTAAAAGCCGGCGCCGGGGAGCAGGTCCTCGTGATCGAGAGCTTGCAAACGGCCGTGCGCAACAACAACGGCGACAACTACCAGCACCAGCGCCGCGGCGCCTTTTTCGTGCTGGAGCAAGTCACGGATAAGAGCCTGGCCTGGGAGGCCCTCGACCGCACCGAGATAACGGGCGAGCAGCTGCTCGGCGCCGTGCTGCACGAATACCGCGACCAGCCGGGGCAGCTGCGACTGGAGCCCGGCTCCATCCAGGCCGACGCCGTGGGCCCGGTCGGCTCCGACCTGACCTGGTACGGCACCCGCTTCGACTTTGAATTCTTCACCCCCGCCACCAAGGCCCTGGCTTACAACCTGGCGGCCTTTACCCCCGCTCTCTAACTATGGCTGGCGAACGCTATTCCAAGATTACCATCCGCGCCGAGTGGTCGGCCGCGGCCAACATCCGCGGCGATCAGACGGAGGCCGTGAGCTTCCTGCTGGCCGGCGCCTGGGTTACCTACCGGCGGGGCGGCAATCCCTCCATCGAGTATGCAGTACCCGACCCGAAAGATGATGATGTAGGCACAGCCTACGTCGTGCAGGGCCTGCAAAACCTCATTGCCCTATTGCGCGCTACCATCAAGCAGCGCGGGCTGAGCTACGTGGTGAGCGACGTGCGCGACCTGGGTGGGGCCACGCTCGATCCTGGCGGGCCCTCTGGCGTGACTGGCCAGGGCGTGGCCGAGTTCGACATCACATGCGGCATCTACCAACCGCTCTACGACCTGGACTTCCGCTACCCGGCGGTCACGCCTTCGGGCTGGACCATCGTCGAGAAGCTCTCGACGATCACGCCCATTCAGGCCACGGTCAGGATCAAGGATGCGCTCGTCTTTGGCTCCGCGACTGGCAGCATTACCATCGAGGCTGGGGGCGGGGCCGGCTACGGCCCCTACACCTTCGCCTGGGCCGATGGCGCCACCGGCAACCCACGCACGAAGCTGAAGGCGGGTATTTACCCGGTCACCATTACTGATGGGAGCGGGGCCTCGCTGATCCTCAAGCCCGAAGTGGGCTCCGACCCGAAGCTGGTCGTGCAGGTCAACACGACCGACACCAGCATCGCGCTGGTGGCCAGTGGCGGCGTCGGCCCCTACACCTACGCCTGGGCCGATGGACCAACGACGATTGAGCGCCGGGGCCTGGTGGTCGGCACCTACACCTGCCTGGTGACCGACAGCCACGGCGCCCAGGTAGAAGTGGTCGTCACGCTCTCGCCCTACCGTTTTTACTGGAGCCAGAACCCGATTACCCTGGCCCTTGATGCCGGCGACGATTACCGCCTGGACCCCACCACCAAGCCCAACCTCTCGTTTTTGTGCGAGGTCTGGCTGGAGAAGAACTACCTGAGTGGCGAGTTTGAGCAGGTGGGCACCACGCTCGAGCAGCCAGCCGACCGCGACGGACGCACCGTTTTTCAGGTGCAGGTGCTCCTGGCGGCCTTTCTGGACTACCACCTGCCGGCGCCCGACGCGAGCACGGTGCAGCGCGCGGACCCGCTCTTTCGCCGCTTCTTTCTGCGCCATGCGCAACAGTTTGGCGACGTGCCGGAGCCGACGGCCAGCATCGCGCTGGAGCGCAACTACGTCTGCCGCGGGGGCCTCAACTTTTACGAGGCCCAGGCCCGCACCTGGTTCACGAGCTACCAGGCCGCGAAGCTGCCCTTCCTGACCTGGGAGCCCACCACCAAGGCCGTGCTGGCCGACCAGCCGGAGTTCCTCTACTATATGGTGCAGGGCGAGCCCGGCAGCTTCCGCCCCCAGATCTGCGTGCACTTCGGCGATGGTACCGAGCAGCTGCTGGCCGGCGCCGTGCAGGACGACGTGCGCGACTTCGAAGTGTACTGCCTGCCGGTGGGCTACCAGGCCCTGGGCCTGGCCACGCTCGCACAGCCCGTCACCTGGTGGGAAATCTTCGTCACGACGGAGGATGGGGCCACCGTGCTGAGCGAAACCCGGCGCTTTGTGCTCGATACCCGCCAGTTTCCGCACCGGCGCTACTTCCTGTTTGCCACCAGCCTCGGGGGCATGGCCACCTACCCGGCCCTGGGCGAAGCGCAGCTCGACGTGGAAGTAACCGGCCAGGAAACCAGCCTCACCCTACCGCCCGACTACGACGTGCGCCTTGGCGACACGGCCGTGCAGGAGCGGGCGCTGCGCCCGGTGGTGAAGGTGGCCGCGGGCGTGCGCACCAAGGCCCAGCTGCTGGCCAGCCACGACCTGCTGCTATCGCGCCGGGTGCTGCTGCTCAGGGGCACGCGCTGGCTACCTGGCTACATCAAGACCAAGACCAGCACCCTGCTCGACGAGAGCAAACTGGTGCAGGTGCAAGAGTTTGATTTCTACCTCACGGCCGAGCGCCTCTACACTCCCGACCTATGATTGGCTTGAAAACCAAGGCCGGCTGGCTCGAGCAGAGTGCCGGCACTATCTCGCTGGATATCAGCAGCCCCTATTTCTCGTCGGATGCCATTCCCGGCACGACTACGTACCCATTCGGGCTACCGATGTCGGCGGCCAACCAGGCCCGGCTCAACTTTCCGCACGTGCGCGCCGACCAGGGCGAACTCGTGGCGCCCGAGCCGGCCGAGTTCTACATCGATGGCATCCTGCGCTGGGTAGGTTCGCTGGTGTACCTGGACTGCGACGAGGCCAAGCAGCAGTACGAGTACAACTTCGTGGCCGACGCCGCCGACCTGGCCAGCCGCATCGACGGCGTGAATCTGCCCACGCTGGACCTGGGCTCGGCGTCCCTGGAGCTAACGCCCACGGCGGCTCTCTACGCCCTGCCGTGCCTGCGCAACAGCACCTTTTACGATGCCGAAAAGGTGCCTTACTGCCAGGTGGTGAACTACTACCAGGACAACGTGTACGTGACCGACGTGGCTGGTAAGCGCTCGCCCATCGTGCCGTTTCTGCGCCTGGTGCCCCTGCTCAGGCGGGTGCTCGGGGCCGTGGGCTACGGCTTGAGCGGCCCCTGGCTCGACGAGCCGGAAACCAAGCAGCTGGTGATTTATTCCGACCGGGCGGCCGAGGACGCCGCCGGCAACTTGCTGCAAGAGTTCGACCTCAATCGCCACGTGCCCGACATCGGCGTGAGCGACTTGCTGGTCGAGCTGCAAAAGCTGCTGGGCCTGGCCTACGATTTTCACCCCGTCCGGCGGGAGCTGCGCATTCGCTCCCTACGCGACGTCATCGCCGACCCCGCCTACGTGACGCGCACCGGTGGGCCGGCCCGCACGACGGCCATCACCAGCGACGGCTTCACGCTGGAGATGAGCCTGGAGGATGACGACCTGAACAAAACCCTTGATACGGGCTGGAAAAAGCTGGTGATCGGCAACGGCAAGGAGGCGATTAGCTGCGATAGCGGCACGCTGCACGTGGTGAGCGAAGCCAACCCCGTCGCCCCGAGCCGGGAGTGGGTGGTGCCGGCCGTGGCCGCCAAGGGCGCTAGCCTGGCCTTCGACAACGGCGACGACTCCCGTTGTGGCCTACGCCTGCTTTACGACCGCGGGCTCCAGCCCGACAGTACCGGCGCCCGCTACCCCCTGGCCACGTGGGACCGGGTGAACTACAACCAGGTGGTAGTGGGCCAGAGCACGCTGCACTGGGAGGGCGAGTACGGGCTCTACGCCAGCCGGCACGCGGCCTGGCTCGACTTCCTGAGCCGGGCTACCTCCAAGGAGCGCACCATGCAGTTCCAAATCGCGGACCTGCTCACCCTCGACCCGGCCCGCAAGGAGCTGGTCGACTACAAAAAGTACCTCTGGGAGAAAGTCTCCCTGAGCCTGAGCACCACCGGCCAGCCCTTGGGGGCCGCCACCTTCACCTACCGCTACGTCCGCTTATGAGCCAGACCCTTACGCCACGCGAATTGGCGGTACAGTGGCTCGACATCACCATCGAGCGCTTCGTGACCAACATGCGGAAGCTGCGCATCCAGAACACCGGCGCGCTCATGGCCAGCTTCAAAAAAGAAGTCATCGGCTCGGCCGGTGCCGATACCCTGCGCCTGCGCCTGAGCTACGCCCTGTATGGCAAATTCGTCGACATGGGCGTGGGCCGGGGCATGGGCGCCGGCATCAAAAAAGGCGACGACGGCTACAACCGGGTGCGCAATACCCGCGGCAAACTCAACCGCCATAAGCGCAAGGCGCGCCCCTGGTACTCGACCGAGATGGCCCACCAGACCCACCGCCTCAGCGAGCTGATGCTCGACCTCTACGGGCAAGTCCTCCTCACCACCGCTACCGATGCCTTCCAGGGCGAGGTAACTATTAACTTATAAGGTAAGCTATTCTATGGCAGCAGATAAAGAAACGCGGGAGGTTGAGATACTCCTCAACGCCCAGCAGGCCAACGCCAGCATCAAAGACATGGCGGCTGGCGTGGCCCTGATGAACAACCAGCTGGCTAAGATGAGCCAGGACGACCCACGGCGGGCCGCCCTCAAGCGCGACTTCGACGTGCTGAGCCAACGGGTGGGCGAGGCCCGCAAGGAGATGCGCACCTATGCCCAGACCGAGGAGGAAGTGCGCCAGGCCACCGAAAAGTTGAATAAGGAGAGTCAGCAGGTTATCCTAAATGGCCAGAAAATCAACTCGTCGTTTCGAGAAATGAAGGACTCGGCGGGCCTACTCGAAAAGCAGCTCGAGGAGCTGAGCGGTGATGACCCGGGTCGCAAGAAGATGTTGGCTGACTACCACGCCCTTCAGGATAGAATCTCCGGCGTGCGCACCGAGATGAAAGGCGCCACTGAGGGCACGAGCTACCTCAAGCAGGGCTTCGCCAATGCGTTTGCCTTCCTCACGGGGGGCGGTATCTTATCGCTCGTGCAGCAACTTTTCGGGTTCTTTTCGGCTTCGCGCGAAGAGTTTCAGAGCAGCGCCAAATCATCGGCCGACCTGGAAGCGACGCTTTGGGCAACCAAAAACGCGGCCGGGCTCACGGCCGATGAAATTCGCAAGATTGGGGAGGCCAGGGCTAAGGTGACGCTCTTCGACGACGACGAAACCAACCGGGCCAGCGCCATGCTACTCACCTTCAAAAACGTCAAGAAGGGCGTTTTTGAAGAAGCCATTCCAGCCATTCAGGACCTGGCCACCAAGATGGCCGGCGACGGCCCGGCCGATATGAAGGGCGCCAGCATTCAGCTGGGCAAGGCCCTGAACGACCCCATCACCGGCGTCACGAAGCTCACCAAAGTGGGCGTCACCTTCACCGAACAGCAGAAAGAGCAGATTGCGGCGATGGTGAAAGCCGGCGACACGGCCGGGGCGCAACGTGTAATTCTGAGTGAGTTGAACTCCGAGTTTGGGGGCTCGGCCGAGGCCGCACGCAAGGCGGGTGGCGGCATGGCCACGCTCACCATGCGCTGGAACGAAATGAAAGAAACGGTGGGCAGCTTCGTCAGCGCCGGGTTGACCAAGCTCAGCGAGTGGTTCGGGCGCGTGCTCGATAAGGCGGAGCCCCTGGTGGATATGATCACGGACCTAGCCGGGGAGTTTGCGACCTACTACCAAGAAATTGCGGACGTGCTGGAAGGCCTGGGCATTTTCACCGATAAGACCGACTCGGCGTCAATGGTGGTGGCCGTGCTGCGCGAAGCCCTTACCCTAGCACTCATGCCCCTGCGGGTGATGCTGGCCGTGAGCAAAGCCGTAGTCGACGGCTTTATCGAGTGGTACAATAAGAGTGAGCTGCTACGGGGCGTGCTCGGGGGGCTGGGTGCGGTAATAGTGAGCCTGTTTACCACCATCAAAGACGATGCTCTGAAAATATTGGGTGGCGTAGGCGATATCCTGATCGGCATTTTCACGCTCGATAAGGATAAAATCATGAAGGGCTTCAAGTCGGCCCTAAGCGCCACGGCCGATGCAGCGCTGGAGAGTGGCAACCGCGCCGCCAGCAAATTCATGGAAGGCTATGCAGCCAACAAAAACAACCGCATTGTGCGGCACGTCAGCGTTGAAACCAAGGAGGATGAAACGACTACCCGCGGTGGCACGGCGGCCAGCAACGGGGAGGAGGAGGCTGGTGAATCGGCTAAGGCGAAAAAGGAGCGGGAGGCAGCCGAGAAAAAGGCGAAGGCTGCGCGCGACAAGGCCCTGCGTGAACACCAGGACGACCTAAAAAAGTGGGTCAAGGAGGAAGGTGATCTGCTCGACACGCGCAACACGCTCAATGAGCAGCGCGAAAAGGTGGCCCTGACCACCCAGGGCAATCAGCGCCAGGACCAGCAGGATAAAATCCTCAAGGCGGCCGAAAAGCAGGTCGATGCCCTCACCGGCCTGGAGTCGGACTACAGTGAGCGGGTAAAAACCATCGTTGATGCCCGCGACGAGGACCTGCGCCAGCTGCAGGAGAAATTTAACGAGCAGGACGAAAAGGAGCGTCAGCGATTGCTGGACGAGAAAATCAAGCAAAACGAGGCCGAGACGCAGGAAGCCCTGGCTTACCTGGAACTGCAACTGGCCGATAAGCTGATGAGCCAGCAGGCCTACGACGAGTTCGTGTTTCAAACCAAGCAGGCTTCCAAAAACCGGGAGCTAGCGATGCTGAAGCAGAAAAACGGGGAGGAGTCGGCGGAGTATAAGAAACTCAACGCCGAGAAAATCAAGGAGCAGGCGGCCCACACCACCAAGGCCAAGGCCCTCGACAACGATGTGGTCAAGTTCAAAAAGGGCCTGAGTAACGTCGAAAAGACCCTCAACGACGAGAATGTGCAGGCAGTGGAAAGCATGCTGGCGCAAAACACCGTCGCCTACAAAGCCTTCAAAATTGCCCGTAAAGCCGATGCCATCGCTAACATCGGCATTGCGCTCTACGACGAAGTGCAGCAGTACTGGAAAACGGCGTCTACCCTCGGGCCGATTGCCGGGCCGATTTACGGCATCGGCATGAGTGGGCTCGCTATCGTGCGCCAGGGCGTAGCCGCAGCCAAGATTGCCGGCTTCGAAAAGGGCGGGGCCACCGGTGACGGTGTGCGCATGGCACGCCCGGCCGGCGGTATGTGGGATGTGGTCAGCCAGGCCACCGGCATGGGAGTGGGCAGCAACGGCAAGCTCGTCGATGCCCAGGGGCTGGAGGTTGCCGGAATCGTACATAAAAACGAGTATGTTATTCCGGAGTGGATGCGCCAGGACCCCCAGGTGCTCCAGGTAGAGAACTGGTTGGAGGCCCGCCGGCAGCGTGGCTTCCTCCAGGGCGGGCCTACCACCGAAGGCGACCGCCGGTCGGCGGATGCGCCGACCACTGGTCAGGCCGACCAAGTGGGGGCTAGTCAGCAGCTGGTGCAGGTGTTGAGCTCACTTGACCAACGCCTGCGCGAAGTAGAGCAGTGGCCAACCACTTTCGAAGTCGTACTCGATTTACTGGGCTTGGACCGGGCGCAGCAGAAGCTGAAGAAAGTGCAAGCCAAGTCCGAAATCCGACCTAAATAGACGTTTGAAAAAACCTCCCTAGAATCCCTGAAAAACAGCATTTTTGGGGCCTTTAGGGAGGTTTTTCAGGGCAGCGACTACTCTACTTCATCACCAAGGCCCAGCGCTTCTTTGAATAATTGTTCAGCCAACTCTTCAAACGTATCAAACGCTTGGTACCTATCGCCGCTCACTTTATCAGTGACGTGAAATTGCTGCGTACACTGGTCAAATAAATATAAATCGTCACCGGTCTCACCGAACATAAGCAAGTGGTGGTCTACGTTTTCGGCGTACTCTTGCCAAAACTCGTTTATCTCTACAAAGCCTTGAAGTAGGATAGCTTCTTCCCCTTGCAACGGTTGGGTTTTGCTGGCGTACAACGTGTAGCCATTAAAGTCTACCCCATCCGCTAGGGCTAGCAGTTGCAGGTAAGCAGTTGGTAAAGCGTATCCAAAGCGCGCTTGCACCTGCTTTGTAAGCGCTAGCAGGTCTTGCTCGGAAGCAGCTGGTTGCAGTTTGCCATTGAACTGGGAATCAATAGCTTCTATCTGGCGCAGATAAGTTGCTAAAGGCGTTGAGGCAGGCATTGGGCAGGTGGCTAATAATTGGGGTAGATGTAATCATTGATGGTGGGCCAATCCAAGACTTGGGTCTCGTTAGGCGCCAGTGCCCGCGTGGAGGTATTCTGAAGAACGGTAACAGATAGGTGGTAAGGGTCATCTTGGATGACTACCAAATTAGCAAAACTGTTATCGCCGCCATCATCTAGCGGTAGCTTATGATGAACCCGATAACCTTTTGGGACCAGGCCCACCTTAATACGGTCCAGATTATCTTCCGACATCCCCAACTTCTTCATGCGGGCCATTTTATCTGGGTCCTTCGCCAAATCCAACAGGAATGCCTCGCGTTGACCATGCTTCTTATTGAATTCGTTACGCAGTTTTAATCGGTCAGCCTCACTCCGTTTCGTATAGGCAAAGTTGCGTAGGTATGTAAAATTGCGCAAGGGAACATGGCCCCCTCGCATGGGGAGAGCAGGGGCATCGGGGTCGGCCAAATCTTGTAGGCGGTTTACGTGGATGCCTTTAACCTTGCCTAGCAAGATAATCAATTCGGCTTCCTCATCCGGCGTGAGAGAGCCGGCCTTCTGCTTTGCTTCCAGCGCTAGCAGCCGCAGCGCATCGGGGCTTAGTGGCGGGGGTAAATGCTGGTCGATGCCAGGTCCCCCAGCGGGCGTGGTACTGCCCAATAGCAGGCCCAGCGTCAGCAGTAGCGGTAATGCCGCCACTGTCGCGACGGCAGCTACGCCCTCCATCGCGGCAGCACCCGCTGAAGTCAGCAGTTCGGCCAGGGTAGGCTCCGCTACTAGCTCAGGCAGGGTAGTAGCAACGACCTCTTCTTCTGCCACAAGCAGTGGGGCCGCGGCTAGGGGAGGGGTACCGTGCTCACCAGGGGCTGGGCTCTCGTAGGTGCCTGGCCCACCAGACTGTATGGTGAGTTTAGGCGCAGCAATAGTTAGGTGGCAGATGTACGCCCCGTAAGTTAGATTACCGCTGGCAAACTCTTCCTGGTAACCGACACACTCCCCATTCTCCCAGGCCAACGTTTCTAAAGCTGGTCCCCCCTTAGCATTATAAAATAGTATTCGCCCAGCTAGCGGCTTATACGGTGTGGCCGCCCAATCCAGTAACGTATCATCCGTTGGTACGTCTAGCGTAAGTTGCACGAGGCCGTGACGCACCTTAGCCACTGCCTGGCCCCGCTGATTGGTAGCTTGTGTAAACTTATAGACGCAATACCGCACCGGGTAGGTGGAACCGGCTACTTGCAATTCAGCATAAAAAGAGGCCATACCAGATACTCAACCCAAAGAAGGTTGGCTAAGCAAGCTACATAGAATCCCCCAATATTAAAGTAAACTGATAGGGTCTGATTACACAGGACAGCTTAGCGGTCTTTTTATTTGAACCTTGTCGATTAAGCTCAAAGCTACCGGTACTGCCTCCAAAAAACGACCGTTTGCAGTATGTAAAGAAGCTAAAGCTTTTAAAGCTACTATAGGGGAGAAGTATTTTTGGGCATGCGAGTCGCCATCTATGCCCGCGTGTCGACTAAGGACAAAGGCCAAGACACCGAGAACCAACTGCACCAACTCCGCGAGTTTGCCGAGCGGCACGGCAGTATATATAAGGTGTACACTGACCAGGAGTCGGGGGGCAAGGCCGACCGCACCGAATTCAAGGCCCTGCTGCTCGAGGCCTACCAGAAGAAATTCGACCTGGTCGTGTTCTGGCGCCTCGACCGCTTCAGCCGCGAAGGTGCCCTGGCCACGCTCCGCTACCTGAAGGAGCTGAAAGACCATGGTGTGAATTATAAATCATTCACCGAACCCTACCTCGACTCACTCGGGCCGTTCGGCGATGTCATCGTCTCGATGCTGGCCACCATCGCGGCGCAGGACTTGATTAAGATTTCGGAAAACACCAAGGCTGCCCTAGCCAAGAAGAAGGCAGCCGGCGTGCAGCTGGGCGCACCGACCAAAAGCCAGGAGGTAGTAGCGCAGGTGCGCCGGCTGAAGGAGGGCGGCGCCTCGAACCAGGTCATTGCCCGAGCGCTGAAGATGTCGCCGAGCACCGTGGCCAAGTACCTGACTCATAATCTTAGTTGAGAGGGCTTCACTGCAAGCACATAAAGAGCTGCTGTTTGCCGTGTACTACTGAAAGTCAGGCAGCTAATTTTTACAATGCTCAGGTTCCTACTGCTAACGTGATTCGTATGTCAGCATACACCAATCTCCTTTTTCTGCCATACTATGACGGTCACCCCACAGGATGCCCCGCCCCAACCTATCCCACCCACCCCGGCTGCTTTAGCGGCTGTTACCAAGTTTTTGCAGTTAAATGATGACATGCCTGCCTGCGAAGCAACCAACCGCAAGGTCTTTTTCGAAGCACTACGCACCGGCACTACGTTATCTCCCAACGAAGTCGAGCACCTTCATTCCATTGCCGACTTTCTCGCCGAGCTAAATGCCATCCGGTTGGCCTCTTAAGCTCACAAAAAAGGTCCTGGCTACTATGCCAGGACCTTTTTTATTCGCCGTCTAACTCATCAAGCCGGTCGATTTCGGCTTGTTTCATCGCCTCGTCGACGTGCACGTACTTCATTGTCATCGAGAGCTTCTTGTGGCCAAGTAGTTTTTGCAGCACTTCGACTTTCCCGCCTCTCCGGATGAAGTTGGTAGCGAAGGTTTCTCGGCCGATGTGGTGGTGCAGCTTCGTTTCGATGCCCAAGGCCTTACCTATCGTGCTCAGGCAGCGATTGGTGTACTGGTCGGTATAGAGAAAAAACCCTTCGCACTCGTTTTCAGCCTGGCTGTCGTGCAGGTAGCTCAGGGCCTTGCGCGTAAGTGGTAACAGCAGGTCTTTTTCATCGTAGCGGTAGGTTTTGTGGGGCTGAAGCACCATTTGTTGCCCTACAATTTTGGTGTTGCCAACGGTCTTAAGGTCGCCCAGACGCAGCCCGCAGTGGCAGCTAAAGAGAAATTTCTGGAGCATACGGCGTTGAGGCGAGCCGTGGGCCAAGGCAGTGTAATGCTGCTCGAGCAGCAGCAGCTCGGCCTCGGTTAGTGGCTTCCACTTGCCCTCTACCGGTGAGCTGGTGAAATACTGATACGGATTCTCAAAGCTGATTTTGTCGCGCCGGGCCAGCTCTAGGTAGGCCTTCACACTTCGATGCCGGCGTGCGCGGGTATTCTGGCTGGAACCCACCACTGTTTTTAGCCAGGCATCGAAGTCCGGTGCCAGGCGGTGGGTAATAGAGCAAAAGGGTAGGGTGCCATCTTTCACGTCGATGTCTGGGCTCATGGCTGCCTTCTTACCTGGCTTGCTGCGAGTGGGCCGTTTGGAGTAGGCCACGAACTCGCGCAGCTTGTTGAGCGTCGAATGGTGGCTCTTGTAAGTAAGCTCCGTGATTTGGCCGCGACGATAGCGCTCATCGATGCGCGCAGCCATATAGGCCAGGAAGTCCTCCCGGCTAGCCCCACTGTTGTACTCGCGCAGAAACTCCTCGGCCGTGAGGTGCCGCTTACTCAACCGATACCGGATGGCGATTTCGTTGGCCGTGCCCAGGGCCTGGCCAATAAGTAGGTTGTGGTCGGCTGCTTTCTGGGCCACGTCTTCGCCCAGCACGGCCAGGAGTGCCCGCAGCTGCTCGGCGACGGCGGCCGAGCGTTTGCCCGCCGGTGGCTTGCTCAGGCAACGGCTGGCCTCTTTATCCCAGAGTAGCTCGGGCCAGGCAAAGCCAAGAGCGAGGGGTATCACCTTTCGATTTAAAATGACTTGGAGCCTGACGGTATTCAAGCCATTTTTTTGAGCCGGCATGCGCAGGCAAACGGTAGCTGAGAAATTCACGTGGTAAACAGGTGGTAAACGCCAACGCCAAAACCCCAATAGAAAAACCCCTCTTCCGGTCTGGAAGAGGGGTTTTTCTATTGGGTAACGAGGCCAAAAGACCTCAAAGTAGCGGGGACTGGACTCGAACCAGTGACCTTTGGGTTATGAGCCCAACGAGCTACCAACTGCTCCACCCCGCACTGTTTGGTAGTACAAAGGTACGACAAGCGGCCAGAAAACCTAGTAGTCTACTAAAAAACAGTGCTCGGCACTCTGTAAGGAAGCTGATTTTCAGCCTTAAATTTATTTTATACTTCGTGCTAGTTGGCCTTTCACAGTATGAATAGGCTTGGAGGAGAGGCGTACCTTGAGACTTTTAGTAGTGGCTTCCACCCCATGCCTGATAGTACTGTCGAAGACTTTCTGGAAATTACTTGCCGGCCTGGCCTCGACGTGTTGGTGGCGCGTTGGCTGCGCCCCATCGAGCTGGCCGAATTACAACGCGGCTACGTAGCCCTGCTCGCATCGGCCGCCGCCGGTAACCACCGCCGCTGGCTGCTCGACGTGCGCCGCCTCAACACGCATTTGATGGGTGCCAGCTGGATGATAGCTCAGCTGTTACCCCAGCTGGGCCCGTGCCGGGGCGGCCACACCCGCCTCGCCTACCTACTGGCCCCCGCTTATGCGCGCGACGAGTCGGCCGATGCCACGTTTCCAACCCCTGAATATTTTATTGACAAGCCCTTTGTGGGTGAGCGATTTGTAGAAGAGCGGGCGGCGGTTGACTGGCTGCTTGCGCCTGAGGCGGCGACCCAGCCGGGGCGTAGCACGCGCTGCTGGGGCTTAGCTTGCTGCCTTCTTTCAGTTATTCCTAAAAAATATATGTCGCCTAAACGCCCGGCCGCCCTGGCTTTTATCTTTGCGACCATCCTCATTGATGTAATTGGGCTAGGCGTCATTATTCCGGTGTTGCCCACGCTCATCGAGCAGCTGACGGGCGAGGGCGTGAGCTGGGCCTCGCAGTACGCGGGCGGGCTGTCATTTGCCTACGCGGCGGCGCAGTTCTTTTTTGCGCCCGTGATTGGCGGGCTTTCCGACGGCTATGGGCGCCGGCCGGTGCTGCTGGCCTCACTGCTAGGGCTTACATTTTCCTGGCCCTAGCGCCGAGCATCGCCTGGCTATTTGTGGGGCGTACCATCGCGGGCATCACGGGGGCTAGCTGTATGGTCCCAGAGAGCACAATGGCGGCCTCTGCCAGCGGGATCAGGACCGTGGAGGCTGGTGTGGGACCCCGCACCGCCTCGTCCGTGGTAGGGCGTCGCCGCCACTTGCGCATGGTGCCAGGTATCAGGCCCAAGCGCTTGACAGTCGCCTAGCAGGTGCAGCTCGAAGAAGAAGTAATAGTGCGTTCATCCTCGTCGGGCCACGTGTAATACACCCGGCAAGCGCCGCTTAGGGCCAGAGCGAGCTGCGGCTGGTACTCGCCAGCTTGCACAAAGTGCTCGCCCCGGCGTAGGTGCAGCGGGCGCAGGGTCGCGGCCAGCGGCGCCCATTCCTTCTCCGTCAAGGCCGGTACAAATTGCAGAAGATGAGCGCGCAAAGGATGAACCATTGGCGGAGAGTGAGGGAGGCGAAGATAGAGTGACCACCGATGGGGCGGCGGCCCGGTATTTGATGCGTAAGAAGCTGTTTAAGTTAAATTAGCAGGATTTTCACCAGGTTTTCTTTTTAATGCGGATAAAGAACTATACATCTGATTTACAGGCCCGGGATTGGGAGGTAATTGAGCCGCTGATAGTAGT
>Ga0160428_1001803_pt1 | contig 14753 bp, 14 predicted proteins | sample SolpanmetagenomM_FD_108198 | JGI IMG/M metagenome (GOLD analysis project Ga0160428, IMG submission 108198) | Solar panel surface microbial communities from Lawrence Berkeley National Laboratory, California, USA - M | ecosystem: Engineered > Built environment > Solar panel > Unclassified ... | reverse complement strand
GTCATCGGGTGCTCCCGGTTCGGGTTGAAGTCCGCAAACTCCACCTTAGCCGCATGGCCCGATGGCCACCCCAATCCCCGCCAAAGCGGTCCTCGAATTTACACCTCGTCCGCGGACGCTACCAGTCAGGCGTCGACGAAGTGGGATGGGAAGCTCAGGCCGCAGGTAGGCTCGGCTGAGGATCCGAGCTTTCAATAAAGATGAGAGCGGCACGGCATGCCGTGTTATGTCAGTCGAGTGTAGCGGCAAGAATCAAGGCGGAAGAAACTTGTGGCGATCAACGCGTAGCTGGGCGGCGATTGTGGATCCCCCCCTCGCCGTCGGGTAGGCCGTGCTCGATGTGATAGCGAATTCTATGGATCCAGTCTGGGCAGGCAGCGGGCGCTTCGAAGCGCTCGGGTGTGATCGCCGTCCCAGCATCATCACTCCAAAGCTTGGTTCCGCTTCCCCTCCGGCCGATGGCAACGAACAGCCATCCGTTGAGGACGTCGACCGATGCTGGATAGAAATTGCGAACAGCAGGCGCCTGCGTTTCCCGTACCGAAGGCGATCGAGCCGAGCTGAGATCCCATTGGCATCGATCCCGGCGCCGCCGCAGTTCCCCAGAAAACCTAAAATCGAACGATCGTCATGTACGATTCGTTTGCCTTCGCCACCGCAATGGAGGCACGCCATCACAATGCTCCATTGCGCGAAGGCGACGCTTCGGCGCATCATCGCATAAGTCGCAAAGAGAAGGCTCCGATGACCCGGTTCGAGCTTACATCGACGTTCCTCTCGGAACGTATCCTTAAGGCCTAAGTGCCGCGCTCGAACCCTACTGGGTAGGCGCGCCTACAGGCCCCTACCGATACTTCCCCTTGGAACTACAAAACCATCGCGCTTAGATCGCGCCTCATCCTTTCGACGGGATGAATGATCTGCGTGCCCGAAACGACCGTTCCGCAGCGGTCGAACCCGATCCGAAGGCTGTCAGCCCCGACGAACTCCCAGTCCGTTCGGATCTCCAAGCTACCCACGCCCATGAGCGTCCTCTGGAATTGGTCCCGCCGCTTGGCGAAGCCACGCCCGAAGACCACTCGAAAGGTGCCTGGATGCTGCCTGCGATCACATGAGAGGCAATGGAATGAGCACGCAGACAAACGTTTTTCGACAACCACCACGGGCAAACAGGCCGACGGGTCCACCAAGGCCGTGGCCCCGTCGAAGACCCAGTAGTGCGATCCAACGTGATGAAAGGAACGAAGGCGATGCATCCGAGACCACCAGACCCAGCTGCAACCGCTCGAGCGAGAGGCCCACCATGCGAAAGCATGGAGGTCGTCCTACGGACGTCCCGGTCCCCTGGCCCCAGCCGTCATGGTTCGAAGGAGAAGTGAAATGAGACCCTCGGTGATCGGGAGTCGATGGCCAAGCCGGTGGGCCCGAGCACGGGACCCACCATGCAAAAGCACCGAAGCCGTCCGCCGGACGGCACGGCCCTTGTCCCTAGCCCTCATGGTTCGAAGGAGAAGCGAAATGAGACCCTCGGTGATCGGGAGTCGATGGCCAAGCCGGTGGGCCCGAGCGCGAGGCCCACCATCGCCCGGGGCAGCCTCGCTGCCAACTGCAGATCTGCAACAGCATACCGCTTAGGAAGGAGTACTACATCATGATGCGCCATCGTCATTCCGCGGCTCCTGCGGAGATCAACCGTCCCGCCGATGTCGACCATTCGTTCACAGCGCCTGCGTTTCCGCAGATCCGCGAAGCGGGGTCGTATAGGGCGAGTTTCCCATCGTGAAACCCGGGCTTGAAAAGGACCTGGCACCGGCTTTCGCTTCTTCCGCGACGAGTCGGTGCCGGGCTCGCCGCCTTCCCCGACCAAACGGCCGCCTCCGCGCTGATCGCATCCGGCGACCGTTCGGACGGGGGAGGAACTTCTGTCCCACTACGCCTTCGGTGGCTTCCTGCCGAAGGCTTTTCGGACGTCGACATGCGCTCCAGCCGCGCCATTGGAGACGAAATGGCTCAACAGAACGATGCCCCCTTCAATCTTCTCCGAGACGACGCCGAGAGGTGCGGACACATCGGACCTGCGGCATCGCCGGAGGGTAGGGAGGCTGAGTTGCGCATTCCCGGCGCAAGGCTCGAACGCCCGAATTTTCACGGCAGTCCGGATGTGATCGATCCGTTCGGCGTCATCACCGGAAAGGAGCGCAAGCGCATCGACCAAAGACATATCGTCGAGGCAGGCGATCGAGGCGGAGCGAGCAACTCTATGACTTGGCCGAAAGGACGAAACCCGTCCGCCGCGCCTACGTCGAGATACGCCCCCGACGCAGGTTCGGCGAGATCGTCGTGGACCTGCAGAAAAGCTCCGCTACGCCTTCGCAGCCATGGAGCGGGGGAGCCGGCCTACTCGTTCCTTCATCGTCTGGCGTCCCGAAACGCCTACGGGGCCCGTGAATTCGCCGACGCCTACAACCTCGATTTTCGAGCGCTCCTTTGGGGAGACCGGACAGAGGTAGGTCGCCTTTCGGCGGTAGCGGATGTCGATGCGGCCTCGCTCCTCTTCGCAACGCCGGCACGTGCAACGTCCAGAATCTGGATCGTAAGTGGTGAACGATTGACGGCCCAGTATATCGAGCAGGGGCGTGACCGCATCTGCCCGGCCTGCGTGGTCGAAGATCGAATCGCCACGCCTGGAGAGAACAGTTTCGGAATCCGCCGCCGTGTCTGGTGGGATCTGACATTCCTTCACCACTGCCCGATTCATGAGATCCCGTTGCGTGGATTAAGGTCCGAAGCTCCGGGCGTTTTGGAGGGCACTGCGGATACGAACGCGGAGAACGGCTACGGGTGGGAGGCCTATGTTCTTGGACGGCTGGGTTTCACACAGCGGACCGAAGCCCGGCTTCTCGACCAGCTCAGCCTAAGGGCTACCGTCGACCTGGTGGCAACGTGCGGTGCGGTCGAACTGCACGGAGTACCCAGCAAGGCGCGACGTTTGCACATCGAACATGGTGCAAACGCGATGCGTTCCGGCTTTCGGGTCGCACGGAGCAAAAACTCCTTCGTCGATTTTCTTTGGCATCGCAGAGATGAGAACGCCGACTGTTTGATCGCAGAGTTCTTCGGACTGTTGCACGTCAGATCCATTCATACTCGTAGCTTCGAGGAGCCGGTCGTTGCAAAGCTCGTTAGGCTTTTCGCGGCCGAAGAGAAGCTTCGGCAAGCACTTCTTAGACAGGCTGCCGACGCAATGGACCAGACTCCCACCGAAATGGCAGGGAATAATTCCTTCTGGATTTCAGCCGCCAATCTTTATCTAGAATTAAATTCTGATAAAATTCCTATTAGTTCGAGGCCGGACTATGGATGCATTCCACTTATCCAGGCGCTTCGATCGGAAATAGGATCGATGAGGGTCTTCGAGGCGCTTATCGATGGTCGGTTGCTGCCTAAATGCCAAGTACGTAGCTTTTCAGGACTACGCTCGATATTCGTTTCGAAAGCCGATCTCGATCGTATCGAGGCTCCGAAGGAAAAAACGAAACCTCCGTTGACGGCTGAAGTGTTTGGCGGACGGTTGAACATGCACGTCAAAAACGTCAGGAAGCTTGTTTTGCACGGTATTGTCAAAAAGTCTGATAGACAGGCCGATCGATGCTACGTCATTGACGAGAGCGAATTTGAAAAATTCGTTCAGTTATATGTTACCGCCCGTAGAATTGCTTGGGCTCTAAAAATCGACGCCTGCCTGATCAAACAGATATTGCACGAAAAATACGGAATAGAAGGCGTGCTTCCGAAGGAGGCCGGGTTGAGCCTGTTCCGCCGGGCGGATCTACTCCGTGCTGGGCTGCCTGCACCCGAGATGCAGATTGCCTCCGGCGACTGAGATCGAGCCTCGCTCGACGCTGTCCGGTGCTCGTCGGAGAATGTCGACGACGCTGCGTTCGTAGAGCCTGATTTCGATCCGGTCGCCGAGAGCGAGTTCGATCGCCGGCCGGCAACCTCTGTCCACAAGTCTGGATAGGATGGTCCTGGCACTTGTGCGGAAGGAGCGGGAAAGTTCCGTCGTCGAGACGTAGCGGGTTTGAAAGTTCGCGACATCCGCCCGATCAAGCAGTCGCAGGCGGCGGGCGTCCTTTATGGTCCGGATGTGGCCAGCGGCGACGATCAGATCGAGACCGTTCCGTCGCATGCCGAGTGTCCTGCCTGCCTCCAGAAGCCCTATCCAGGGGTCGTTCCTGGCCCGTGAGAGTTCCGCGATACCGACCGAACGGATTCGGATGCCTGCAAGGCCGGGGGGCCCGGCGATCCGCGCAGTAGCAACGATCCGCCCGTCCAGGATCGCGCGGCAAAGCGTGACGATTCCGACCTTGCGGGCGGCGCGGACGATCGAAACGGAGTCCGATGGAGGAGCCTCCAGGACGGGCGCGTTTCCCTGCATACGATCGAGGATCGCATCGACCTCGATCGGATCGAATCTCGGATGTCTGAAGGCCGCGAGAGCCAATCGGTCGCGTGGAAGAATGCCCGCGGCGACCAGCTTGCGGACGGAAGCGGGAGTGATGCCGAGCGTACCTGCCAGGACATCGACATTGATGAAGCGCCCGACGCGGCTGGCGAGCATCTCGACCTGTCGCCGGTCGACGGTCGGTCGGCATCGTTGGTCGACGTCCCTCCGTAATCCGGCTGCGTCCAGGATCGCAACCGTCCTATCCCAGCTGGCATCGAGGCAAGCCTTGGCCCTGCTGGCGGATATACGATCCGGTGTCGGTGGTTCGACGACATGCCGCTCCCAGCCCTGCCAGCTCAGCTGATTCCGCTTCACGACGTTCGCGATGCGGGTTGCCATCCAAGACTGGAGTTCGCCCTCGGGCAGAGCGGCGAACCAGCTGTAGAGCTGACCGAGTTGAACCCGAAGTCGATCCGGCCTGCCCGGGGCGGCCAGTAGGGCATCGATCGTCTTCTCGATGCCCTCGTCGCCCGTCCGGACGGTGTGAAAGCCGGCCAGCATCATTGCTGGCCGATCGGGGGGAGCCGTCTTGCCGAATCTGGCGTCGCGGCCGGCGGAAACGCAGCAACCGAGCCTCTGCATCAGGGCGATGGCATCACAGAGTGGTATGGTGTCCAGGATGGCGTGCGGCACCCTCGAGCATCCTCCAAGTCGGCCGACCACATAGGTGTCGGCGGCGGTGGCATGCGCATCGACGACGATCCGGGTGCTTTGGGCAAGATTGGCGCCGCAACGACAGACCGTCACGCGCCCGCCGGCCAACCGGATGGTTCGATCGCACTGTAGGCAACGGTCGTTCAAGCGCACATTGTGGATGGGACAGACCGTAACGGCTGCGACCGACCACCAGCATCGCAGATGTCGCATTGGAAACTGGCCGCCGGTCTCGCCTGCAGCGTCATCGGCCCAGCATGCGACACAGTAGCGCTGACGTTCATAGAAGACTTGAGCAGGTTCCAGCTTCTCGCCGTTCAATGAGATGTGGCCATCCCGCATCCGCCGAGGAGAGTATCGATCGATTCCGTCGACCATCCCGCGCCCGAGAAACGGCACCAGGGCACGCGTATCTCCGCGGGCGAGGAGGGTCGTCGAGACGCCCCGGCTGGCGAACGGATTCGACCGCCAGTCGCAGCCGTTCGCCTCGGCAAGTCGACGAGCGTAGCCGCTCGCCGGCTCGCCGGGGATATGACGAGGACGTATTGGAAAGGTCATGGCTACCCATCTCCTCGTTCGATGTCATACCGTCCTGGCCGTCTTCTCGTAGGTGGGCGCGGACGGTTTGCCCGATAGGGAGCCGCGTGTCCGCGACGGCCGCTGCACGCGGCGGCGAGGTGCCTGTTCGTTCTTGGTAGCCTGAGGCTGGAAGGGGTTCGATCTTTCGCCGGATCGCTTCAAGGTCTCGTGCGCATAGGCGAGATATCTGTCGGCCACGTGCATCACGCCATCCTCCAGACCATGCTCGAGCGCGATCAGGATCAGGCGCGTGACGCGGCCGAGGATGCCGCCCGTGGACGCATGAATTCGGGCAGCCCTCTTCGGATCCGAAAGGTTCGACGCCTCCGGAAGGTCCATGCCCTCTTCCAGATCCGCCAGAAAATCGAGGAACTCCTGTCGGTGTTCGATCTCGCTACCCCAGCTGAACGGTTCCACCGGAAACCGCATGCGGCAACGGCGGTCCAGCTGCGGATTGGCGTCCACCGGGCGTGCGGCCTTCTGCATGCCGCTCAGCACTAGCTGCACCCGGGTCTCGACGAGCAGATCCTTGACGAGTTCCGACAGCTCCTCGACCAGTTCGTCGCGGGACGAGACGGTGTGATGGAACTCGTCGATGAACAGAAGGCGGGTTTTCTGTCCGACGAGTTGCATCCTCAGTCGGTCGAGGATCTGATGGCCGTGGAGCGCCCTCGGCACCTCGGCACCCAGGGCCCGAAGGATCTGGGTCGCGAGCGCATTGGTGGAGCGTGAGCTAGAGGCGTTGACGAAGACGATCGGCCGCTCGTCGCCGTCGATGCCGTCCGTCAACACGAGCCCGTAGTTGCAGATCTGCGGAATCCGCCCCGTTGTCCGTACGATCCGCTGATATTCCCGCCGGATCCATTCGCGCTGAATGGTCGACTTGCCGGTTCCAGAGGCTCCCGTGATCAGCAGGAGTTGGCCCGGTTCCCCACGATCGTAGGCGCGCCGGGACCGCTCGATGGCCTTGATGCCTTCGATCAGATCCACGTGGTTGTCGATGAGAACGTGCCGTGCCCTGGTCAGCATGGCCTCGGCCTCGTCGGTCAGGAGATCCGTGGCGTCGCCGGTATCCTGGCCGACGTCGCCGTCGTCGAGGCCCGAGATCAGACCGATCTCGCACTCGAGGACATCGTCGGCGTCCGAGGTATGGAAGGCTGCGTCAGCTGAATGATGCAATGCGGAAGTTCCTTCTGCGGCGGGTCGGGACATCGACGGCGTTCGCGGACGCTGCCGACGGCATCTCGGGCTTGATGTTCGCGGGCGAGCCCGGGAACTCGACGACGGCGCCGACGACCGCGGGAAGATTTCCCGCATCTTCGACGATTCGAATTTCGGCAGGACTGCGGGACGGCGCCGCGCTCGCGATCGGCTGTCGGGACGTCCGCTGCGCCGAGTGATCGACGACCTTCTCCGGTCGACGCGGCCTCGCACGGATGGGGGATCCGTCCGCTAGATCCGACTCGTCATCATCGCGGTGCTCGATGTCGTCGAACGCGATATGTGTCGTTTCGGGATCTATGGACTCGACGTACGTCGCCTTCATCTCGGCCAGGTTGTCGACTTCCTCGACCAGAAGGCGGGCCTTTCGACTGCTGATCCTCTGCGCGGCGCGTTTGTTGTTCCGCGCCTCCGCAGGAGCGTAGAGACGTCGCTTCGCGGCATCCATGTCGGCCTGGTGGACGCGTTCATGCCTCTTCTTGCGCGACCGCGCTTCGGCTCGGATAACCAGATGGTCGTGCAGCGGGCGGCCGCGGGCCGCGGGGTCCGACGCCGCGAGTACGATCCATTCGCCGTCGACAAGCAGGTAGGCTCGTCCGACGTCCAATGCGTCGATCCGCATCCTGTACTGGCGTTTGCCCGGTCCTTCTCGGTTCAACAACTCCTGAAGTGCCTCGGAGCCGAAGCCGTAGAAGAGGTTCATCCATTCAACTCCGGTGTGCTGGATCGTAACCTTTTCCTGGACTTTCGAGACGAGCGGAACGAGATGATCGATCGAGGGCGCCATCTCCGGATGACGGATGTTGGAAAGCTTTTGCCACGCGCCGGCGGGACTGTCCTCGATGCCGCTGGCCCACTCCTGCATCCAGACGTCGGCGACGAACTTGCAGACGATCCAATTGACCTGTTCCATGGTCATCTCGACATGGTCCCCGGCGCGATAATCCGAGAAGCGATCGCCGTTCTTGAACAAGCTGCCGGGCATTCCGGCGAACATGCCCTGCTTCGACGTCAGAAATTGCCGTTCGACGATGCCCTTGAGATCCGGCGCTCCTGCAGGCGTATGCTTGAGACGGATATTCAGTTGGCCGCACGTGACGACGAGGTCGTTTGAGCGATAGTCAGATCCCTGGTCAGTAAATACGACGCTGGGTTTTACGGTAGCTGAATACTCGTTCGTAATGCCGTCCAGTCCAGACATCCAAGTCTTCGGCATCATTGTCATCCGGAGAGCCTCCTGGATGGTCGCAAAGCCTTTTTCCAGACCGACGTACCATCCCACGATCGCGCGCGTCGCCAGGTCGATGACGACGGTCAGCGTGACCTGCTTGAAGGTCAAACCCGTGGCGGGGTCGCGCACGACGATCGGCAGTTCCGTCGAGTCGATCTGAACTGCCTGGCCGATCCACTCGTAGCGGGGGCCGAGGGCCTTGATGCGATGCCTATGTTTCGATTTTTTTGCATCGCCGCGATAGATCTCGGTCTCCAGGGACCCCATACTGCGGATTATTTTATAGAAAGATTGGATATTAGGAATCATCCCTTCGATGTCGGCTTCCGGCACGCCGGCTTTCCGGGCGACGATGCGGATCTCGTCGCGGATATGCGGAAAGATCTTCGACGCCTTGGGCTGTTCGCGCTGCAGGTATTGGTTGCGCGCGAACTCGTTCATGATTTTGACTGCGATGGGAGACAGCCGGGGAACCCGATTGCCCTGGCGATGGCTCTGGGGGACCAGCGCCGAGCGAAAGCCGCCCGAGAGCTTGTAGCGGCGGTACCACTGGATCAGCGAACCGCCGCACGGCGCCTGCGAGACGCCGCCGGGCTCTATATGCCTAGCCCACCGCTTGCACCACCAATCGAGTTCCTTCGCCTTCAATACGATGTGCCGGTTATTGCGCTTCCGGGCAGGGCGAAGTGACGTGACGCGGCGGCCATCCCGCAATTCGATCGCGAATTCCAGCAGGCGGATATATTTGGCTCGGCGGATCGCCTCCAACTGCTGCTGCTCGGTGAAGCCCGAGATGTCTCGGCGCATGTCCTCGATGAGCGTTGCAGGCAGTCCCTTGCAGGGCTCGGGCTCGATCCGCATCCGTCGATCGACCCAGAGCAGGACCAGTTCGTGCCAGCTGTGCGCCTTGGCCGGACCGCCGTCGATGGGTCGAAGCGCGATACCGTTCTCCAATGCAGTCGTCGGCAACCAGCGAAGGTTGTCGATCACCACGATATCGCGGTTGGTCAGCTTGAAAGGACCCATGGCTTACCTTCGGTTTTCGCGCTTCGCGCGGTGCATCTCGTAGGAAGATCGACTGTCGCTATCTTCCGAACCGGATGGCTCGACCCGTTGAAACGGCACGTTGGTCGGCAGCTGGATCTTGGATCATGCGAACGGAGGGTACGAGCGCTCGATCGTCGATCGGCTTCTCAAGGTCGAGTGCGACTTCGCGAAGTACGTGAAGACGGAGAACGGCGCCGAGCGTCCGTCCACCGATACCGCTGGCTTCCTTGATCTGTGCGATCGTCTTCACCGTTCGAGGAGCATCTCGCAGTACTTCCCGCACCCGGTCGAGGGCTTCGACGTCCTCCCTGGGACCACAATGCTCGAACAACAGCTCGGCATTGCCGAAGACCGGCTGACGGCGGATCTCCACTTCGGTCCAAACCTCGAAGAGGAGTTCCTGACGATTGAATTCGTCAGCGATCAGGCCGAGTTCCTCGGCCAGCGCCTCTGCTTTGACCTTGGGTTTGACTTGCACATAGATCGGCCGCGAGCAGCCTCGGCGCACGACTGCGAAATCGGGAATGTGGACCCGCCATTTCCGCGAACGCAGATCGAACCAGTCCACCTTCCGCGGCTGCGGGCGAACTTCCGTAGTGATCCCATCCGAGCGGATCAGGACGAGAAAATCATGCTCGAGCAAAGACTCGAACTCGATGATGCCCTCGAAGGACGTGCCGTCGCTCTTTGATGCGTCCATCAGGTTTTCGAGGTCGAACCACGGAACGACGCCGCAGAAACTCGCGCGGTTCGTCTTCCTGCTTGCGGCGCGTACTCCGGTTATTCTCTGTAATTCCTTAGGACGAAAAGCGATCACCGTCGTCGTTTCCTTCTGTTGATCGGATGCGAATGGAAGCCGTAGTGCACCTGGTCGCTTGATCGAGCGATCGAACTATCGATCAGGAGTATCGTGCGGGATGCCGGCCGATCGCGTGCGATCGCCGGCGCAGCGGCGGCTCGTCGTGGTGGCAGGCCGGACATTGATCGGCCAGCAGACGATTCCGACGTCTTGGAGTGCCAGGTGGCATTCCCGTCGAGCATCACCGGGGTCGATGGTGCGCCCCATCCATCGTTCTTGGCTGCGGGAATATCGTCGTGCATGGTCTATCCTCCTGGAATATCGGCAAGGTCCTGCCGCGGACCCCGTCCCCTGGCGACGCAGGAGACGGGGCATGCGTTCAGCTTAAAAAGCCATCGTCAGACCACGGCTTGCGCCGCATGCCCGTCGTCCCGATCATCGCATCGGCGACTGATAGCCCTTCGAACTCGGGATCCAACAATCCGAAGTAAACCTCGCACGCTTCGCAGTTGGACTTCCTCCGAAGCCGCCCGGAATAGGTTTTTGCCATGGATATCTCCTCAAGAGGGTGTTTTCCAAAGATCATCGCAGGTCTCCGGCAACTCTAGGGATGGAGCCCGATAATCGCCTGGAGTTTCAAAGCTGCTGCTGATCGAAGCGCTAGGTCGTTGAAACTACATGGCGTTCCAATGGCTTCTGATCTTCGATCGAGAGCGAAGGCGTTAGATGCGGTTTTAGTTCGGCATCTCTTCGCCTGGCCACGTCTCGCGACGTACGTGCGTCGTCGGCTCTACCGTCAGATCTTGAGCGAACGGCCGGTCTGGATCGATCTTCCAAGGATCGACTCTGAGGCTCTCGGTCCGAGGATGATCGTTGTAGCGATACGTTGCGACGAGATTTCTGACCATCGATCACTCCTCTTCCAAGCTCGAATCGAGCGCGTTGGTATCCAGATCGAAAGGAAGTCAGATCAAGTATTTTCCAAATTTATATTCGGCCGATACTTGCTCTGCGACCCGGTAGGCCATGGGCGAATATCGAGCGCTGCTCCGGTCCGCATCGAGTGCCGGAGCGTACGAATGAGATTCGGCCAGATCTCGGAGTCCGGCCCGCGATGACGGAGACGGCTCCGGAGAATTCGAATGTTCGGGTGATGCTGAAAGTCCGGACAGGGAGCGGCCGGGAATTTCGAGCGTCGGGAGCCTAGACCGATATGCTATGGTCGTCTGGCGGCCCGCCGGTCCCAGCCCATTGACAGCTAGGTCACCGTGCGCTGGTGGCGCGGGAAGTGCGGAAGAGTGGCTGGCCGGCTGAGCGCCGGCCCTGTCCGGACAGGGGTTCGACGGTCGGCCTCAAGCCTGACGCGCAAGCTTCCGCATAACTGGTGGAAGTTCGAACCGGGTCATCGAACGGGTCCTCGAGGCAACTTTTTGGAAGATGCCTTCAGACCCTTGTCCGCTACAAGCGCTTTTTCAGATCTTGCCGTGACATCGTTATCCGTCGATTGCCAACAGTATCCAACAAATGTGGAAAATTGCGCCTATGATTGCAGACAAGGCCACAACCGCGCTCGAAGTGACGAAACCTCAAACGAAGGTTGCGTGCATCGTTCCTCGTTCCGGAGGCTGGGACCGTGCCGCGCTTCTGATCGGCGTATCCGGGGCGAGATGCGACCCGAACTCGACTTCGGCCTGGCCTGAACAGACCAGGGCAAGGACGATGTCCACGGGGTCGGCATCGTTGCTTCTCACGCATTCGATGAGGCGTCCAAGAGGGGCCCCGCCGGGGCTCTCGGACAATTCGCGTAGGATTCTGATCCGATCACCCGGGGGAATTTGCGTCCTTCGAGTGGCCCAGATCTGCCGCGCCACGGAACATCGCGGTTCGTCCAGTACGGTCGAACGATCGAGGGCGAGCGCATCCGGAAGCGAAGCGCAGACGCCGAAGTCGATCGCGTTCCGGACTGCGACAAGGAGCCGACGGCGACCTTCGAACCAGACGAAGACTTTGAATGAATCCAGCGATTGACGCGCAGCCGGAACGGGTTCGATGAAGGAGATGCTCGGGTCCAGCGTGGCCTGAATCAGCAGGTCTCGGTGCCAACGCTGGGGATAGAAAACGGCCGACGTGGTCTTGAACGACCGGAAGCCGGGGCGATCTGGTTTCTTCTCGATCCCCGCGGGGAACAAGGCCGGGGACTTTGGTCGTAGCGACATTGACGCGACTCCACTTCGAGTCCGATCGGAAACGCGGATCCGCGCCATGGCGGCTACTCGTCGACCGGGGGTTCCGAGGGTTGCCACGCCTGCATCGATCGTAGAGGTCGTTGTCGTGGACCTCGGTCAGGCGTCGATGTTCGAAGCTTGAAGCTGGAACGGTCGGACTATGAAGGCCAAAATGGCCTTTCACAACAGGATTTCCGCCGTTTTCTGAGCTATGTGAATGTCGGCATCAACTATGGCAATGAGCATTTCTGCGATCGTAATATTAATCAGATTGTGCCGCTGCGGGTTTCAAGAACGTGAATGTTGATAGAATGTGACATTCACAGCGCACCGTTTTTTGCCAGCCAAGTTTCTACGCTCCGAACGAAGGCGTCGCGACGATTCATTCCGGCGGCAAGACAAAGATGATCGAGTTCTGCCGCAACGGCGACGCAGAAGTCCGTCGGGTCGGTTCGTTCGATCGGAAACTCGAATGGCTTTTCCAGCCGCGCCATGAGGTCCAGAAGGCGAACCACTTCTTCGGGAGGCCCGGAAGCTGCCCAGTTGTGGACCGTACGGAGAGCGACGCCACTTTCCCGCGCGAAGCCCACCTGGGTTCGGTCGAGCAATTTCAATCTGCTTTTGAAGTCGGATCCGTTCATGCGGAGCGTTCAAGGAACCGACGTTCGAGACTGTGACCCTTCGGCAGGATGCCACCGCGAGGCCGTTCCTTCCAGTGGCATTGTTGCCTCTTTCGACACAAGGAACGCTCCCGACCGGACGCATAGGTGCTTGGGCTTCCCCGGCGTCGTCCTGGATTCCGCTTCGGACCGGATTTTTGCGATTTTCGAGGCTTTTCGCGACCCTCCCGATTCGGCTTCTCGCGGGGGCGCAAACCATGTGGAAGGACGGTTCGACAATCAGTGTCGACAACGGTTCGGACGACGCCATCGACGATCGCACCCGCGAACCTTCGCATGGGGAGGGCGACCGTTGGGTCTCCATGAAGGCGATATCCAGATTACTCGGCATCCACCATCACGGACAGTTGGCCGAAGCCTGGGACTGGTTGGTTGCGACGACCGAATGCGGACGCACACCCGAGATCGTGGGGCAGCCCATCCGCATGGCGGTGGCAACCATTCGCGGGCGAGACTGGTGGTGCATGCACGAAGACGACGTGCGTCGAGTCGCGGGATCCTTCCACGCTTTCGTCGGGACCTTCCAGTCGATCTTGGACCGGAAGTATGCCCGGCGCGATCCCATCCAGCATTCCGAGTGGTTGGGCTACCGTGCGGTCGCCAGAACGTTGCGAATGGAGAACCCCGAGACGCTCCTCAATTCGGTCTGGCAGCATCTGCAACGCGAACATCGCGACGGACGCGTTCCACGTCTCGGCGACCACGAGATCCGGATGCGGTACTTCGCCGGCGACAAAGGGCGCGCCATTCATATCCACCGGGACGACGTCCGATTTCTGGACCAGAAGATTCATGAGGACGGCAGCTGTTTCACGCTGAGGGACGTGGTCGATCACTTCCGAGATCTGGACGAATGGATGGGCCTTCACGCCGAGCGCCTGATGAAGGAGGTCCGAACGGGATTTGGCACGACCGGCCGTCTTGCGCTTCGTGGTATTCCGCTCGCGACCGTCCGGGTTCCGACGGAGAGAGGCTTGATGTTCCGCATCCATCGTTCGTCTCTCTCCATCGTGGCGAGGATCATCGACAACGATTGCACCAGCGTGGTGCGAGAGGACCTCGACGATATTCCGGAGTTTGAGGTAGATACCGATGTGCGGTCGGCCTTCTCGATGCAGGCAGGGTTCTGACCGGAATGGCGCCACCGACGTCATCCGTCGCGTCTTTGGTCGAGGCCCCGAGGATGACGGCCTGAACCCCGTTCGATGGGATTTGCGCCTCGAGCGGTGCCATTGTCACCCTATCGAAAGGCACGAGCGACGGGGCGTGCGGCCCTTCCCTGTACCTGATCAATCCACGCGCCTTAGCCGGTTGGGCCGTGATTTCCGCCGCTGCCGAACGCCAGAAATGGGCGGCGACCTCTATCAGCTCGATGCGGCGACCTGCATGGCGACGCACGCCCTGCCCGCCTTTTGCCCGATACCGATCCGGTACAGGTAGGTCAGGTCAGGCTTGCCGCATCCTGGTCCGGCGCCGGCTCCACTTCATGCTGATATTCGAGGATTGCCTTCGGCTCGGAAGCGGAAGCATTCGTCGAACGGTCTCGTCGTCGATCCGGGTACGTGGCGAGAGGAGCCTCCCCCCGAGTATCCCAGGATGCGCGGCTGGCCTCCTCGCAGAGGCGGTCCGCCGTCTCCCGGCAGATCGCATTCCTACGGCGGTCAGGCGGCGATCACGCGAAGACGCTCCCCGCCGGTGCTCTTCGAGGTCTCCGCCGGGGCGCTTCGCGTCCGATTGCGACCGGCCGCCTTGGCCTCGTACACGGCCGCGTCCGCCAGGGCGTAGAGATCCTCCGCCCGCGCGACGCCGG
>Ga0160428_1001801_pt1 | contig 14770 bp, 16 predicted proteins | sample SolpanmetagenomM_FD_108198 | JGI IMG/M metagenome (GOLD analysis project Ga0160428, IMG submission 108198) | Solar panel surface microbial communities from Lawrence Berkeley National Laboratory, California, USA - M | ecosystem: Engineered > Built environment > Solar panel > Unclassified ... | reverse complement strand
CGGGAAATTCCGACCCTTCGATCCGGTAGGGCAGGTCCTTCGCGACCCCGGCGATCGCGAGGAGCGACCGGTTGCCGCCCTTCTGGTCCCCGACCCTCAGGACGACCGTGTCGGCCGCGAAGGCGGCCGCCGCCGACGCCAGCGTCACGGCGGCGGCGAGCAGGGCGGCCCCGAGCCGGCGGCCGGCGGGACGGGGGTGGGATCCGATGCGCATGGGGCTTGTCGCAGTGTGGGGCCCGCGGGACGCGAGCATGTCCGGGTGGCGGCCAAGTTTAGAATCGCATCGACGGCGGTCAATGAAATGAAAATCCGTCTTGGTCCTGCGTCGTGCGAGAATATCCCCTCGCCGCGATGCGCTCGGGAAGGCCGATGCTTCCGGCCGCCACCCGGGGCCGATGCGCGTCAGGAACCCGCCGGGAACGCATCCGCCAGATAGGCCCGCACGAAGCCCGGCATCCGCACGGCATCGATGTCACCTGCGCCGCGCACGACGTGCATGCCGGCGAGTTCCGGCTCGGCCTCGCCGTCGAGATGCGCCGCGATGCGCGCGACGAGCGCCGCGGCCGTCTCCGGGAAGCGCACCGGCCGCAGGAAGGCGAACTGGTTCTCACCCTCGAGGAGCACCCACGCCGTCTCGGCGCCCTCCGGCAGCACGAGGCCGGTCTCCTCGGTCAGTTCCCGCGCGGCGCTGCCGGTCAGGTCGACGCCCGCGCCCCGCACGTCGTCCGGATCCGGGGTGCCGCAGGGGAAGTAGAGTTGGCCGGCATTGGCCGTGTGGGCACCCATCTCGCCGAGCAGGACGGCGCCGTCGGCCGTCCAGGGGACGACCGCCGCGAAGGCGTTGATGATGGCCGGATCGGCGTGCCGGATGTGCCGGTAGTACGTGAAGGTCGCGTAGCGCGTGGCGAAGAGATCGAGGCGGGCGACCCCGCCGACGACCGTCTGGGCGCAGCACAGGAGCACGGGCCCGTCGAACATTCCGGGGCTGCGGGCGATCCGCGCCTGCCAGTGCGCCGCGATCGCGGCCGCGTTCTCCCGGGGGAAGGCCCAGTCGTGATCCACGAACCGCGCCGCGACGTCCGCGAGGCGCGTGATCCGGAAGCCCTCGGAGCGGCGCTCAGACATGCAGGACGCCGTCCGAGACGATCACGGCGTCGCCGCCGATCTCCACACCCCGCAGGCCGCCGGACTCGACGGTGAGCTGAAGCGCGATCGCGCTCGGCCGGCCCATCGCCTCACCCTGGCGGATCGCTACGTCGTGGGTGCCGTCGCCGAGCGCCTCGAACTCCATCAGCACCCCCGCGAAGGCGGAGGCCGCCGAGCCGGTGGCGGGGTCCTCGGGCACGCCGAGATGGGGCGCGAACATCCGCACCCGCCAGCCCCGGCCCGACGCCACGGGATCCGGAGTGTAGAGGTAGAGGCCGTCCGACGAATCCGGCGCCTGGGCCGGCCGGGCGGCGTCGAGGGCCGCCACCGACGCCACGGGCACGCAGGTGAAGCTCGGCCCGACGCCGTGGCGGCTCGGGCGATGCCGGCCGGTGCCGATATCCCCGGGCTCCAGACCGAGGAGCAGTGCCAGCACCGCGGGATCGGGCCCAGGGCCGAGATACTCCGGCAGGACCGGCAGCCGGAACCGGGCCCGGCCGCCCGTCCCGTCGCCCGAGGTCTCGACCACGCAGGGCACGATCCCGATCCCCTCCTCCAGGCCGAAGGCGCGGGCGTCGCCCCGGGCCGGATCCTCGAGGGCCAGCAGCACCGCCGCCCCGACCGTGGGATGGCCGGCGAACGGCAACTCCCGGGCCGGCGTGAAGATGCGCAAACGCGCCCGGTGCCGGGCCTCCCCGGGCGGCAGCACGAACACCGTCTCGGACAGGTTGAACTCCCGCGCGACGGCCTGCATGGCGGCCGTGTCGAGGCCCTCGGCGTCGAGCACCACGGCGAGCGGGTTGCCGGCGAGCCGGCGCTCGGTGAACACGTCGAGGGTGACGAAGCGGCGCGCCATCGTGTCGGACCTTCCTGCTCTCGCTCAGCCGCGTGCAAGTGTGGCGGTCGGGGGACGCCTCAGACCGCCTCGACCGGAAACCGCGCGCTGGGGTTCACGTATTCCTCCTGCGCGGCCACCGTCAGGATCTCCCGGGACCCGGCCTCGGCGGTGCGCTTGAGCAGACCGTAGACCGAGGCGGCCGCCGCGCCGAGGGCCGCTTCGGCCGAGCCGGTGCGGGCGTAATGGACCAGGAACAGGGCTGCGATGCAGTCGCCCGCCCCGTTCACCGCGATGGCGAGGCGCGGGGTCCGGACGCGGAACACCCGTCCCTCCGCCCCCGCCAGCAGGTCGATGCTGTCGGAGGGTGTGTCGGTGCAGAGCGCCGAGGTGACCAGGACCACCCGCGGCCCGCGCGCCTGGAGCGCCGCGATCGCGGCCGCGGCCTCCGCCAGGGTGCGGCTCGGGAGGTCGGTGAGGAGGCCGAGTTCGAACTGGTTGGGGGTGAGGATGTCGGCGTCCGGCACGGCGCGCTCGCGCAGGAACGCCGCGATGCCGGGCCGCACGTAGACCCCCTCCTCCACGTCGCCGATCACCGGATCGCAGCAGTAGAGCGCCGCCGGGTTGGCGGCCCGCACCGCGGCGACCGCCTCCAGGATAGCGGCACCGATCTCGGCCGAGCCCATGTAGCCCGACAGCACCGCGTCGCAGCTGGAAAGCACCCCGCGCTCGCCGATGCCCTGCACCACGTCGCGGATCATCGCCGCGTCGAAGACGGGGCCGCGCCACGCGCCGTAGCCGGTGTGGTTGGAGAACTGCACCGTGTGCACGGGCCAGACCTCGACCCCGAGCCGCTGCATCGGGAACACGGCCGCGGCGTTGCCGACATGGCCGTAGGCGACGTGGGACTGGATCGACAGGACGTTCAACGCGGGACTCGCTTGCGGTCACGCTACGGTTAGCCGCTTCTCGCCCCGGCCGCACCCCCATCCCTTGCCGCCCTCCCCCGCGCGCCTCAGATGGGATCGATCCCTCCCGTCTGCCTCCGAGCCTCCATGGACATCGAAGCCCTGCGCACCTCGGCCCTCGCCTTCGTCGAGGCGCACAAGGCCTGGACGCCGCTGATCGCGGGCGGCCTCGCCTTCTGCGAATCGATCGCGGTCCTGTCGCTGTTCGTGCCGGCGACCGTCATCCTGGTCGGCATCGGCGCCCTCGTCGGCGGCGCCGACATCGCGTTCTGGCCGGTGGTCCTCGGAGCCGCGATCGGTGCCGCCCTCGGCGACTGGATCTCCTACGAGGCCGGGCGCTGGCTCGGGCCCGGCGCGAAGACCAAGTGGCCGCTGCGGCGCTACCCCGAGCTCATGGCGAAGGCCGAGGCCTTCATTGGGCGCTGGGGCATCGCCGCGGTGGCGCTGGGGCGGTTCTTCGGCCCGGCCCGGGCCCTCGTCCCGCTCTTCGCCGGCATCCTCGGCCTGTCGCGCCTGCCGTTCCAGGCGGCCAACATCGCGTCGGCGCTGGTCTGGGCCTTCGTGCTCGTGGCCCCCGGGGCCGGTCTGCTGACCTGGCTCGACCGATGACCCGGCTCCCCCGCTGATGCGCCGCTTCCCACCGGAGCGGATCGTGTGTCTCACCGAGGAGACCGTCGAGACCCTGTACCTGCTGGGCGCGGAGGATCGCATCGTCGGCGTCTCGGGCTACGCGGTGCGCCCGCCCCGGGTCCGGCGGGAGAAACCGCGCGTCTCGGCCTTCACCAGTGCCGACATCCCGAAAATCCTGGCGCTGGCGCCGGACCTGGTCCTGGCCTTCTCCGACCTTCAGGCCGACATCGTCGCCGACCTCGCCCGGGCCGGCGTGGCGGTCCACCTGTTCAACCAGCGCGACGTGGCGGGCTGCCTCGTCATGATCCGGACCCTCGGCGCCCTCGTGGGCCTGCCGGAGCGGGCCGAAGCCCTGGCGGCCGGCTTCGCGGCCCGGCTGGCGGAGGCCGCGGCGGCGGTGCGGGACCGTCCGGCCCCGCGCGTCTACTTCGAGGAATGGGACGCGCCCATGATCTCCGGCATCGGCTGGGTCTCGGACCTGATCGGCCTCGCGGGCGGTCGCGACGTCTTCCCGGACCTGAGCCGGCAGCCGGCCGCGAAGGACAGGATCGTCACCAGCGGACAGGTGATCGAGGCCGCGCCGGATGTCATCCTCGCCTCGTGGTGCGGGAAGCGGGTCAACGTCGCGCGGATCCGCGCCCGGCCCGGCTGGGACGCGATCCCGGCGGTGCGTGACGGGCGCATCCACGAGATCAAGTCGCCGCTGATCCTCCAGCCGGGGCCGGCGGCGCTGACCGACGGGTTCGACGCGATCCGCGCCTGTCTCGCATGACGGCCGGCGGGGCGATCCCGCGCCGCAGGTGACGGACGGCGCCCGGATTGGCAGGATGTCCCGATTCGGTACAGACGCATCCCCCGAGCTTGATGTCCGCTTCCCTCGGTCTCCCCGGTTCCCCGCCCCCGATCCCCGAGGCGCTGCTGCCGCCCGATCGACGCCAGTCGCCCACGGCCCTGCGCATCCAGCGCGGCGTGCGCCGCCTGTTCTCGGAGATGGGCTGCGTCACGCTGCCGGAATTCTCCCTGGTCAACGGCCGCCGCGCCGACGTGATCGCCCTGTGCGGGGCCGGCAAGCTCACCATCGTGGAGATCAAGTCGAGCGTGGCGGATTTCCGTGCCGACCGGAAATGGCCGGATTACCGCGACTTCTGCGACCGCTTCTTCTTCGCCATCCCCGAGGACGTGCCGGAAACGCTGATCCCCGAGGAATGCGGCCTGATCGTCGCGGACGCCTACGGCGCCGGGATCCTGCGGGAGCCCCCCGAGCACCCGCTCAGCGGCGCCCGCCGCAAGGCCGTGACGCTCCGCTTCGCCCACAGCGCCGCCCGCATCCTGCACGCCCTGGCCGATCCGGGTGCCGTGCGGGAGGGTGCGCTGTAGCGTCCCGTCTGCGTGGCGGGCGGAACGCGGCGGCCCGGTCTTCACAGGACCCGGAAACAGCCTAGAACGGCCGCGCTTGCCGGAGGTCCGGCGCCGGGACCGATCGAGCCATGACATCCGTCGCCCTGTTCGAGCTGATCCTCGGTCTCCTCGGCGCCGCCCTGCTGCTGTCGCTCGCGGCCGGGCGCCTCGGCTTCCCGCCCGCCGCCGCCCTGGTCATCGGCGGCATGGCCCTGGCGGTGGCGCCGGGCCTGCCGGCCTTCGACCTCGATCCGGACCTGATCATGGTCCTGTTCCTGCCGCCGCTCCTGCTCGAATCCGCCTACTTCACCGTCTGGCGCGACTTTCGGGCGAGCCTCGGTCCGATCCTGTCCCTCTCGCTGGGCGCGGTCCCGTTCACGACCCTGGTGGTCGGGCTCGTTGCGCACCTGCTCGTGCCCGCCCTGCCCTGGGCCGCCTGCTTCGCGCTGGGCGCCATCGTCTCGCCGCCGGACGCGGTGGCCGCCAAGGCGGTGCTCGCCCGCGTCGCCCTGCCCCGCCGGATGATCACGATCCTGGAGGGCGAGAGCCTCGTCAACGACGCCTCGGGCCTCGTGCTCTACCGGTTCGCCGTGGCGGCGGCGCTGACCGGCAGCTTCAGCGCCTGGGCGGCGGGCGGCAGCTTCGCGTGGCTCGCCGTGGCGGGCGTCGCGGTGGGCATCGCGTGCGGCCTGGCGGTGAACACCGTGATGCGGCGGCTGCACGAGGCCAACGCCATCACGGTGCTGAGCTTCCTGGCCGCCTATGGTGCCTACCTGCTGGCCGAGGAGGTCCACGCCTCCGGCGTCCTCGCCGTCGTGGCCTGCGGCCTGATGATGGGCGGACGGGAGCACGAGACCTTCGACGCTCAGGCCCGCCGCCATTCCGTGGCGGTGTGGGCGTTCGTGGTCTTCGTGCTGGAGGCCCTGGTCTTCGTGCTGATCGGCTTGGCGCTCCGCGGCGTGCTGGCCCGGACCGGGGGCGAGTTCGGGGCGGTCTCGGCGAACCTGCCGCTGGCACTCGCCGTCACGGCGACCTGCGTGGCCGCCCGCCTGCTCTGGGTGTTCCCCGCCGTGTACCTGCGGCGCATCCTCTCGGCGCGGGTGCGGGCGCAGGAGCCGCCGCCGAACCCGGCGGTGCCGCTGATCATCGGCTGGGCCGGCATGCGCGGGGTCGTGACCCTGGCGGCCGCCCTGGCGCTGCCGGCCAGTTTCCCGGGCCGCGACGCGATCCTGATCGCGGCCTTCGGGGTGATCCTGTTCACCGTGCTGGTGCAGGGCTCGACGCTGGGCCCGCTGATCCGCCGGCTCCGCCTCGACCCCACGGCGCACCTGCCCGACGGCCATCTGGACGCGCCCATGGCCCGCGTGGTCGTCAACGAGGCGGGCCTCGCCGCCCTGGAAGGGCTGGTGTTCTCCGAGACCGGGGGGCTGCAGCATCCCCGCCTCGTGGACGAGTACCGCCGGCGGGTGCGGGCGACATCCCGGGACCGGGACGAGCGCAAGGCCCTGGAGGCCGAGAAGACCGAGCACTTCGCCGCCGCGCTGCTCGCCGTCCGGTCAGGCCGGTCGGCGCTGATCGGGCTGCACAGGGAGAACCGGATCCACAGCTCGGTGCTGCGGCAGCTGGAGGCGGAGATCGACTTGGAGGAACTCCACCTCAAGCGTCTGGCCGGGACCACGGCGGCCCACGGTTAGGCCGGGGCGATCCCCTCAATGGGCCGCGCAGCCGTCCGCGGGCTTGCCGTAGCCGCTGTAGACGACCCGCACCTTGCGCAGGCAGGTGCCCTCAGCCTTGGGTGCGGCCGCCACGGGGGTGACCTCCACCGGCTCGACCCGCAGGGTCGCGGCGACGGGTTGCTCCTCCGAGGTGGCCAGCGCGCGGCTGGCGCTCATCACGAAGGGCGTGGCGACCAGAGACGAGATCGCGAGCGCGGCGAGGACGGCGATGTTCTTGCGGCCGCTGGTGTTGAGAGTGCGAGTCGTGCGCATGATCGGTCTTCCGACGTATTCGCTTCGGCAGCGCTGAGGTGCCGAGATCCCCTGTTGCGCTGACAACTTGGCCGTCAGCTCGGCGGTTCCGGCTTATTGCCCGAAAACCGCCACGCTTGGGTGTCCCGCCGCACGTGGGACGCCGGGGCTCAGAAGTTCCTGCGGTACTGCACGAAGCCCGATTTCTCCGCGATCCGGTCGTAGAGCTGCATCGCGTCGGCATTCGTCTCGTGCGTCAGCCAGTGGACGCGGGAACAGCCGGCCGCCTGGGCCGCCGCGTAGACGTGCTCGATCAGCCGCCGCCCGATCCCGAGACCGCGGGTCCCGTCCGCCACGAACAGGTCCTGAAGGTAGCAGTAATCGCCGACCGTCCAGGCCGAGCGATGGCGGATGTGGTGGACGAGCCCCAAGGCCTCGGCGCCCCGCCAGGCCAGGGCGCCGTCGACCGGCTCGGCCGGGTCGTTGAGGCGGGCCCAGGTCGTGTCGGTGACCGCCGCCGAAAGGTCGACCCTGTAGAAGGCCTGGTAGCCCCGCCAGAGCGGGAGCCACGCCTCGCGGTCGCCGGGGCCGATCGGGCGAATCGCGATGCCGGCCGTGTCGCTGTCCATGGTTCCCTCCGGGCGCCGTCCCCCGGGATGGGACCACCATCCGCCCCGGATGCGCAACCCGGGCGCGCCGCCTTGATCGCCTTCGCGGGATGCCGCCGCCGGACATCTGCGCCTTGCACCCCCGCCCCCCCGCACCTAAACCGGCCCGCCAGCGGCCCGACCCGCCGCGCGAGTCCGAGCCTTCGAATCCCATGTCCCAGACAAAATCCTTCCAGGGTCTGATCCTGACGCTTCAGGAGTTCTGGGCCGCGCAGGGCTGCGCGATCCTCCAGCCCTACGACATGGAGGTCGGCGCCGGGACCTTCCATCCGGCCACGACCCTGCGGGCGCTCGGGCCGAAGCCCTGGAAGGCGGCCTACGTCCAGCCCTCGCGCCGGCCCAAGGACGGCCGCTACGGGGAGAACCCCAACCGGCTGCAGCACTATTACCAGTTCCAGGTGATCCTGAAGCCGAACCCGCCGAACCTGCAGGAACTCTACCTCGCCTCGCTCGACGCGATCGGCGTCGATCTGAAGTTGCACGACATCCGCTTCGTCGAGGACGATTGGGAGAGCCCGACCCTGGGCGCCTGGGGGCTCGGCTGGGAATGCTGGTGCGACGGGATGGAGGTCTCGCAGTTCACCTATTTCCAGCAGGTCGCGGGCTTCGAGTGCGCGCCGGTGGCGGGCGAATTGACCTACGGGCTGGAACGGCTGGCCATGTATGTCCAGGGGGTCGAGAACGTCTACGACCTCGACTTCAACGGCGCCGAGGGGCCGGACCGGATCACCTACGGGGACGTGTTCCTGCAGGCCGAGCAGGAATATTCCCGCCACAATTTCGAGGCGGCCGACACCGCCATGCTGTTCCGCCAGTTCACCGACGCGGAGGCGGCCTGCCGGTCCTACCTCGACGCGGGCGCGCCCGACTCGGACGGCGCGCGCCACCGCATGGCGCAGCCGGCCTACGACCAGTGCATCAAGGCGAGCCATGTCTTCAACCTGCTCGACGCGCGCGGGGTGATCTCGGTGACGGAGCGGCAGAGCTACATCCTGCGCGTCCGGGAACTGGCCAAGGCCTGCGGGGCGGCGTGGCTGCGGACGGCGGCCGGGGGGGCGTGAGGCCCTCCCGAACAGGCCCGAACAAGCCCGAACAAGGCGGCGCAGCCCGCCGGCTCGCCTTCGCGGGATGCCGGTTGGCGGAGCCCCTGGCGCCCTCGCGCGTTGCAACCCCCGCCAACCGGCGCGCTCCGGCGCGTCCGCAGACGCGGGACAAGTAAGATGAAGAAGATTCTTTTGACTTTCGGCGCCCTCGGGCTCGCCCTCGCGCCCGCGCTGGCGGCCGATCCCGGCCCGGAGGCCGTGGTCAAGAAACTCTATGCCGAGCCGCACCCGAAGCACTCCGCCGTCTACACGAAGCGTCTGCAGAGCCTGTTCGACGCCGACGCCAAGCAGGCCAACGGCGCCACCGGCAACCTCGATTTCGATTACCGCCTCAACGGTGAGCCCCTGAAGCCCGACACGGTGAAGAACCTCACCTTCAGGGAGGCCACCGAGGGCAAGGATCAGGCGAAGGTCACCGTGGAGCGCAAGGGCGGGAACGGCGCGAACGCCGTGGTCTACGATCTCGTGCGCGAGGACGGGAACTGGAAGGTGTCCGACGCCCATGCGATCGGCGACCGCAAGTGGCAGCTCTCGGCCATCCTGAAGGGCGAGGCGCACTGACCCCGGCGCCATAGCCCTCGACAGGCCTGCGGCGCGGCGATATGGCCGCGCCATGCCCGACCTCCTGCTCGAACTCCGCTCGGAAGAGATCCCCGCCCGCATGCAGCGGCGCGCGGCGGAGGATCTCAAGAAGCTCGTCACCGACGCCCTGGTGGAGCGCGGCTTCCTGTACGAGGGCGCCAAGGCGTTCTCGACGCCCCGCCGGCTGGCGCTGCACATCGCCGGCCTGCCCGCCCGCGGCGAGGCCGTCCGGGAGGAGCGCCGCGGCCCGCGGGTCGGCGCCCCCGAGGCGGCCGTCCAGGGGTTCCTGAAGGGCGCCGGCCTGACGAGCCTGGACCAGGCGGGGACCGTCACCGATCCGAAGAAGGGTGCGTTCTACCTCGCGGTGATCGAGCGTCCCGGCCGCGAGACCCTCGACGTGCTGGCCGAACTCCTGCCCGAGATCGTCCGGACCTTCCCCTGGCCGAAATCCATGCGCTGGGGTGCGGCCTCGGCGGAGCCCGGCAGCTTGCGCTGGGTGCGGCCGCTGCAATCCATCGTCGCCACCTTCGGGCCGGAGACCGAGACGCCGGAGGTGGTGCCGTTCTCGGTGAGCGGGATCGCGGCCGGCACGGTGACCTACGGGCATCGGTTCCTGGCGCCCGAGGCGATCGAGGTGCGCCGGTTCGACGACTACATCCAGGCCCTAGAGCGCGCGAAGGTCATCCTCGACCCCGAGCGGCGCAAGGACGTGATCCTGCACGACGCCCGCGACCTCGCCTTCGCCCGCGGCCTCGACCTCGTGGAGGACGAGGGCCTGCTCGACGAGGTGTCGGGCCTCGTGGAATGGCCGGTGGTGCTGATGGGCTCGTTCGACGAAGCCTTCCTCGACATCCCCGCCGAGGCGATCCGCGCGACGATCCGGGCGAACCAGAAATGCTTCGTGCTGCGGAAAAGCGGTTTGGAGGATTTGGCGCCGGCCTTCATCCTGGTCTCGAACCTCGTGGCCTCGGATGGCGGGCAAGCGATCACCGCCGGCAACGAGCGGGTGGTCCGCGCCCGCCTGTCGGACGCGAAGTTCTTCTGGGATACGGACCGGGCGGTGCCCTTGGAAGACCGTCTGCCCAAGCTCGACGCCATCGTCTTCCACGAGAAGCTCGGCACGCAGGGCGAGCGGATCGCCCGCATCGGCGCAATGGCGCAGGATCTGGCGCCGCTGCTGGGGGCCGACCCGGCGCTCGCCGCGCGTGCCGCGCGGCTCGCCAAGGCCGACCTCGTCACCGAGATGGTCGGCGAGTTCCCCGAACTCCAGGGGCTGATGGGGCGCAAGTATGCGGCGCTCCAAGGGGAGCACGACAGCGTCTGCGCGGCCATCGAGGAGCACTACAAGCCGCTCGGCCCCTCCGACCGGGTGCCGAGTGACCCGGTCTCGATCGCGGTGGCACTGGCCGACAAGCTCGATACGCTGGTCGGGTTCTGGGCCATCGGCGAGAAGCCGACGGGGAGCAAGGACCCGTATGCGCTGCGACGAGCGGCGCTGGGCGTGATCCGGCTGGTCCTCGACCGTTCGCTGCGCCTCCGCCTGCTGGAGCAGGTCGGCGCGGCGGATCGGGGGCTCGCCGGGCGGGGTGGCGCGGATGCGAAGGACCTCCTCGCCTTCTTCGCCGACCGCCTGAAGGTCTATCTCCGCGACCAGGGCGCCCGCCACGACCTGATCGACGCCGTCTTCGCCCTGCCGGGCCAGGACGACCTGCTGATGGTCGTTCGCCGTGTCGAGGCTCTGCAGACGTTCCTCGACACCGAGGACGGGAGGAATCTGCTCGCGGGCTACAAGCGCGCGGCCAACATCCTGCGGATCGAGGAGAAGAAGGACGGCCGCGCCTACGATGCCGCGCCGGATGCAGGCCTCGCCGCCGCGGGCGAGCCGGCCGAGCGGGCCCTCGCCGAGGCCTTGGGCCGGGCGCGGGAGACGGCTTCGGCGGCCGTCGCACGGGAGGATTTCGCCGGGGCCATGCAGGCGCTCTCGACCCTGCGGGCGCCGGTGGACGCGTTCTTCCAGGACGTCACCGTCAACGCCCCCGATCCGGGCCTGCGCGAGAATCGCCTGCTGCTGCTCAACGCCCTCCGGGCCGCGACGCGGGAGGTGGCGGAGTTCGCGAAGATCGAGGGGTGAGGCGCACCCGCGCCGCACCATCCGCCACCGCATCCGTGCAGCTCCGTCGCGGTCCGCCCTGACGGGGTCGGGTCTGCGGCGCCGGGCGGGTCCTCAATCGTCCGCGCCGGCGTAGAAACCCTCCACGCCGATGCCCTCCTCCTGCATCATCCGGGCGCGGGCGCGCAGCTTCTCGGTCTCGCTCTTGAGCTGCCCGCAGGCCGCCAGGATGTCCCGGCCGCGGGGCGTGCGCACGGGCGAGGCGTAGCCGGCGTTGAACACGATCTCGGAGAAGTGCTCGATCCGGTCCCAGTCGGAGCACTCGTAGCGGCTGCCCGGCCAGGGGTTGAACGGGATCAGATTGATCTTGGCCGGGATGCCCTTGAGCAGGCGCACCAGCTCGCGGGCGTCCGCGTCCGAATCGTTGACGCCCTTCAGCATCACGTACTCGAAGGTGATCCGGCGGGCGTTGCTCAGGCCCGGATAGGCCCGGCAGGCCGCGAGCAGCTCGGCGATCGGGTACTTGCGGTTGAGCGGCACCAGCTCGTTGCGCAGGTCGTCGCGCACGGCGTGCAGCGAGATCGCCAGCATGGCGTTGGCCTGCTCGCCGAGCCGGGGGATCTGCGGCACGACCCCCGAGGTCGAGACCGTGATGCGGCGGCGGGACAGGGCGAGGCCCTCCTGGTCCGACATCACCCCGACCGCGTCGACCACGGCGTCGAGATTGTAGAGGGGTTCGCCCATGCCCATGAACACGATGTTGGTCACGAGCCGGCCGACCTCGCCGGAGCCGCCGGCGTCGCGGCTCGGCATCTGGCCGGGCCAGTCGCCGAGCTCATCCCGGGCGGTGACGAGCTGCTGCACGATCTCGGCGGCCGAGAGGTTGCGCACGAGGCGCTGCGTGCCGGTGTGGCAGAACGAGCAGGTGAGGGTGCAGCCGACCTGAGAGGACACGCACAGCGTGCCCCGGTCGGGCCCCGGAATGTAGACGCACTCGATCTCGGCGCCGCGATTGTGCTCCTGCGGGTTGGTCGGCGCCATCCGCAGCAGCCACTTGCGGGTACCGTCCCGGGAGACCTGCCGGCTGGCCACCTCAGGCCGCTCCAGGGTGAAGTGCTCGGCAAGCTGCGCCTTCAGCGCTTTGCCGACATTGGTCATCTCGGCGAAGTCGGTCGCCCCGCGGAAGTTGACCCAGTGCCAGATCTGGCCGGCGCGCATCCGGCTCTCGCGCTCGGGCACGCCCATGCCGATGAGCTGCGCCTTGAGGGCGTCCCGGGTCAGGCCGACCAGCGACGGCGGCCGGCCGGGCAGCAGCGCGGGCTGGAAATCGGGCGCCTTCTCGATCGCGGCATCGGCCGCGCGGGCGCTGTCGAGCGACGGGCTCGCCATGGCGTTCAAACAATCCATCCACTTGGAAAGGTTTTGATATAGGCGATCGCGGCGGCGAATGCGAATGCGCGCCACCCACGGCTGACCCCACGGAGAGCGATGGCGACCGACACGCAGGCCGGGCAGGCGATCTACAATCCGCGCACCCTGCAACTCTACGATCTCGTCGTGCTGCGCCTGTCGAACCCGCTGGTCTGGCGCTGCCCGACCGCGCAGATCCTCGCGCTCTACGATCAGCATGCGGGCCTCGCGCATTGCGATGTCGGCGTCGGGACCGGCTGGTATCTCGACCGGTGCCGCTTTCGGACGCCTCGGCCGCGCCTCGGCCTGATGGATCTCAACGCGGACAGCCTCGCCTTCGCGGCCCGTCGGATCGAACGCTACCGGCCCGAGACCTACCGCATCGACGTGCTGGGCGAGCCGGCCACCGGGATCGCGCCGTTCGACTCGATCGGGATGACCTACCTGCTGCACTGCCTGCCGGGCGACATCGCCGCGAAGGCCAAGGCCTTCGACACGGTGCGTCCATGCCTCGCCGACGACGGCGTGGTCTTCGGCGCCACGATCCTGTCCGGGGGCGTCCCGATCAACGCTGCGGCGCGGGCTCTGATGCGGGTCTATAACCGCAAGGGGGTGTTCTCGAACGCCGCCGATACCCTGCCGGACCTGCGCGCGGCGCTCGATCGGCGCTTCCGGTCGGTGGAGATCACGGTCGTGGGTTGCGTCGCGCTGTTCGTCGCGCGGGAGCCGCGTTGATCCATCCGCTCGCAAAGGCGGCCCCACGAAAAAGGGCGCCCGCAGGCGCCCTCATCCCTCGCAAGAAGTCTCGAAACAATCAGGCGGCGGCGGTCTTCACCGGGATGCCCTTCTCGGCCAGGAAGGTCTGCAGTTCACCGGACTGGAACATCTCGCGGGTGATGTCGCAGCCGCCGACGAACTCGCCCTTCACGTAGATCTGCGGGATGGTCGGCCAGTTGGAGAAGGCCTTGATGCCCTCGCGGATGCCCTGGTCGGCCAGGACGTTCACGCCCTTGAACGGCACTTCGAGGTAGTTGAGGATCTGCACAACCTGCCCGGAGAAGCCGCATTGCGGCATCTGCGGCGTGCCCTTCATGAACACCACCACGTCCTGGGAGGCGATCTCGTTCTGGATGGTCGTGTTGGCGTCGGTCATCGGGTCGATCCTTGTTCCTGATCCGTGATCTAGTGATGGTCGGTGGGGGATTTCAACGCTGCAGCCAAGCGTTCCAGCGCGACGTCCAGGTCGAAGTCCGGAGCCAGCATCTCTTCCGGCACGAAGGGCAACGTCCCCGGCAAGCCGCCGACGAGCTTGTCGCCATGAACCTTCAGCTGCACGTCGGCATTCGCCCGCGCGTCCCGCCAGAGCGCCTCCCAGTCGATCCGCTGCCGCATCGCCTGCGAGTAGTTCCGCCGCGCCGCGCTCTGGAACGCCACGATCTCGGCACGCCATGAGCGGGTGGACTGCGCCGCAGGCGCGGATAGATATTTGAGCACGTGCACGAGGAGTTGCAGCAGAAGGCTCTCGACGCCGCGGATCTCCGACCGGCCCAGGGTCTCGATCTCCTCGATCACGTTCTCCCAGTCGACGGCGTTCGAGAAATCGCTGCGAACTGCAATCGCGCGCAAGGCCGCGGCCTGCTCCTCGGCCCAGGTCACGATGTCGTCGTCGTAGAGGCTCGGTCGATCCATCGGGAGAGCTCCCGCGTGAGGGTTCAATCCTGCGGCACGCCCGTGGTCAGCGCAAGGGCGTGGAGCACGCCGCCCATCCGGCCCTGGAGGGCGCCGTAGACCATCTGGTGCTGCGCCACCCGGGTCTTGCCCTTGAAGGCCGCCGACAGGACCGTGGCGGCGTAATGATCGCCGTCGCCCGCGAGGTCGCGGATCTCCACCTGCGCGTCCGGCAGGGCCTCGCGGATCATGCGCTCGATCTCGCCCGCATCCATCGGCATCGGG
>Ga0160428_1001799_pt1 | contig 14786 bp, 13 predicted proteins | sample SolpanmetagenomM_FD_108198 | JGI IMG/M metagenome (GOLD analysis project Ga0160428, IMG submission 108198) | Solar panel surface microbial communities from Lawrence Berkeley National Laboratory, California, USA - M | ecosystem: Engineered > Built environment > Solar panel > Unclassified ... | reverse complement strand
TAACTGTTAATTGAGAATATGGGACGCGCATTTGAATTCCGGAAAGGCCGCAAAATGAAGCGCTGGGACCGGATGTCGAAAGATTTTACCCGCATCGGCAAGGAAATCGTGATGGCCGTGAAAGAAGGCGGCCCCAACCCCGACTCCAACGCCCGCCTGCGCACCGCCATCCAAAACGGCAAGGGCGTGAACATGCCCAAGGACCGCGTGGATGCCGCCATCAAGCGCGCTAGCGGCAAGGATGAGAAAGATTACCAGGAAGTTGTGTACGAAGGCTACGGCCCGCACGGCGTGGCCATCGTGGTCGAAACGGCCACCGATAACCCCACCCGCACCGTAAGCAACGTGCGTTTGTACTTCAACCGCAACAGCGGCGCACTGGGCACGGCTGGCAGCTCCGACTACACCTTCACCCGCAAGGGCGTGTTTAAGCTGGCCGCCGAAGGCCTGGACCGCGACGAGCTGGAGCTGGAGCTCATCGACGCCGGCGCCGAGGACGTGTATGAAACCACCGAGGAAGACGAGCACAACGCCGAGCACAAGTACATGGTCATCGAAACGGCGTTCACCGACTTTGGCCAAATGCAGAAAGCGCTGGATGCCAAGGGCGTAAACATCGTGAGCGCCACCCTACAGCGCGTACCCAACACCATAGTTTCGCTGAACGACGAGCAGGCCGAGGAAGTCGAAAAGCTCATCGACAAGCTCGAAGAAGACGAAGACGTGCAGGCCGTGTACCACACCATGGGGTAAGGTAGCGCGGACTTTTAGTCCGCGACTAACTCGATTGCGCCTGGCCCGAACCAACGCGGACTAAAAGTCCGCGCTACAACAAACGCCGCTAGTCTGGTCAGACTAGCGGCGTTTGTTGTTTCGAGTTATTCTCTCTTCATCGCCATATTCGCTAGCTATTTACTCACTTACTACTCACAAGCTTATGGCCGCTAACTTCTTAGAGCCAACCGCTAATGCAGCGCTTATCAGTCGCCTGTTTACGCTGATGCCCGACGCCCAGCGCCGCTGGGGCACTATGACGGCCGGCCAAATGCTCGTGCACTGCGCCGACCAGCTGCGCGTGAGCCGCGGCGAGAAGCCCGTGACTTCGCTGCGCGTGCCGGGGTTGTTGAAACCGCTGCTGAAGTGGTATTTCGTCACGCGGCTCCAGAAATTCAAGCCCAATATGAAGACGATGCACGAGCTGGATGCGAAAGGAGGCATGACGCCGCCCGTAAACTTTGCCACCGACCACGCCACACTGCTCAGGCTACTGTCGCCAGCCAGCTACCGCCCCAGTGGCGTTGACCACCCGCTGTTTGGGCACTTGTCGGCGCAGGAATTTGGCGAAATCACCTGGAAGCACCTCGACCACCACCTGCGGCAGTTTGGGGTTTGAGGCCCGCCAACCACGGCTGCCGGCCACGTGCTACCGCCCAGTGCTCCGCCGCTAGTCATTAGTAGACTAGCGGCGTTTGTCGTTTCTTGCGATTCCTTATGAAAATTCTACGCCTCCTGCCTGCCCTGCTGCCCTGCGCCGCACTCGCCCAGCCCTCCAACCCGCTGCCCCCGACCGACCCCACCATTCAGAAATGGGTGAATGAGATTTCGGCCAAAACCCTCGAAGCCGACGTGCGCAAGCTCGTGAGCTACGGCACCCGCCACACGCTCAGCGACACCCAGAGCAAGAAACGCGGCATTGGCGCGGCGCGCCAGTACGTGTTCGACGAGTTTAAGAAATACAGCAAGGCCGGGGGGGGTAGGATGACGGTGGAGATGGACACCTTCCTGATGAAGCCCGACGGCAAGCGCGTGGACAAGCTGACGCTGATGGCCAACGTGCTGGCCAGCATCCCCGGCACCGACCCCACCGACAAGCGGGTGTACCTGATGAGCGGCCACATCGACTCGCGCGTGACCGACGTGATGAACCGCACCGCCGACGCGCCCGGCGCCAACGACGACGCCAGCGGCGTGGCCGCCGTGATGGAGGTGGCCCGCGTGCTGGCCGGCCAGAAGTTTCCGTGCACCATCAAGCTCGTGGCGGTGCAGGGCGAAGAGCAGGGCCTGCTCGGCGCCGACCACCTGGCCAAGCGCGCCAAGCGCGAGGACTGGAACCTGGTGGCGATGCTCAACAACGACATCGTGGGCAACTCGCGCGGCTTCGACCCCGAAATCACGGATTCGCTGCACCTGCGCGTGTTCAGCGAGGGCGTGCCGGCCACCGAAACGCCCGAGCAGCAGCGCGCCCGCCGCCAGCTCAGCAACGAGAACGACGCCAGCAGCCGCCAGCTGGCCCGCTACGCCGTGAGTGCGGCTCGGCAGTACGTAGGGGCCGGCGGCTACTCGGTGCTGCTTGAGTACCGCCCCGACCGCTTCTTGCGCGGCGGCGACCACACGCCCTTCAATCAGCAGGGCTACGCGGCCGTGCGCTTCACCGAAACCAACGAGAACTTCAACCACCAGCACCAAGACCTGCGCACCGAGAACGGTATCGAGTACGGCGACAAGCCCGAGTTTATGGACTTCCGCTACCTGCGCCGCACTGCCCAGGTAAACCTGGCTACCCTGGCCAGCCTGGCCAGCGCCCCCGCCGCGCCCCAGAAAGTAGAAGTCCTCACCGCCAAGCTCACCAACCGCACCGAGCTGCGCTGGCAAGCGCCGCAGGGCGGCCCTACCCCCTCCGGCTACGTCGTATTGGTGCGCGAAACCAGCGCCCCGCAGTGGCAGCAGCGCTTCCCGGTGAGCGGCACCACCGCCGACCTGGCCATCAGCAAAGACAACTACATTTTCGGCGTGGTGAGCGTCGATGCACAAGGGCACGAAAGCCTACCCATGCTGCCCGTAGTGGCGCGGTAAGCTATGGCCGCGTATAAAGCGTTGATTTTCGATTTAGGCAAAGTAGTTTTTGACTTGTCGTCTGACAACGTCTTTCGCTTCTGGGCCTCCGCATCAGGTCAGCAAGCTGACGCTCTTAAGAGCAGATTTCAGTTTGCTAACCTCTTCGATGAGTTTGAAAAAGGCGAGGCTTCGAACGAAGAGTTCAGGGCTGAAATCTCTCGCCGCTTAGACCTTACGCTTACCGACCAAGTATTTGACGAAGGCTGGTGCGCGCTGTACCTCGATGCTTACGAAGGAATTGAGGAGCTACTGGGCAGCTTGAAAAACCAGTATCAACTGGTGGCCTTAACCAACACGAATAGCATTCATGCGCAGTTTTGGCAACCAAAGTACCGCGAGAGCTTACGCCATTTCGATAAAGTATTCTGCTCGCACGAACTCAAAGCCAGAAAGCCGGAAAAGCAAGCCTACCAAATCGTGCTGGACTATCTAGGCACTGAGCCCGGGCGCACCATTTTCCTGGATGACAGCGACGCCAATGTAGTAGGCGCGGCGCAGCTTGGCATCAAGACTATTTTGGTAGAATCGCAGCAGCAAATGCAGATTGATTTACGCGAACTGCTGCACCTAGGCTAGCAGCCGCTTAGCGCGATGCAACTTGCTACATTACAGATATTGGCAATTTCAACTACTTGTTTTTCCATCGTTCAAAATGGCTAGATTCTTAGGTGTTCGTCGGAGCCTGTTACTCCTTTTTTGTGCAGGAACAGTGGCATGGTTGAGCTACCAGCCCGCGGCAGCGCAGCAGCCCGGCCAAGTGGTGCGGGTGGCCCGCATTGTGGTCGATGCGGCACAGCTAGCGCAGTACAAGGCGGCGCTGAAGGAGGGCATGGAAACGGCGGTGCGCGTCGAGCCGGGCGTACTGGCCCTAAATGCGGTGTACGAGAAAGCAAACCCTACCCGCGTGCTGGTGCTGGAAGTATACGCCAGCCCGGAGGCTTACCAGGCGCATTTGCAAACACCTCATTTCAAGAAATATAAGGCTACTACCAAGAGCATGGTGAAGTCGCTCGACTTGGTTGATGTAGAGCCCATTGCGTTGGCAACTAAGGCAAAATAAAAGCCTACGCGGGCGCGAGCTGCGCTGCCCTAAACTCGCGCCCGCAACTGGCAGTATACCTGAGCAAATTCAACTCAGCCGATTATGCCTACTCAGCCCAACCTTCAACGCTTTCTCGACGCGCAGGCCACCGACTACCCCCCGGCGCTGGCCGAAATAAAAGCCGGCCGTAAGCGCAGCCACTGGATGTGGTACATTTTCCCCCAAATTCAGGGGCTGGGCTTCAGCGAAATTTCGAAGCACTACGCTATTCGGGATGCGGCCGAGGCGGCGGCGTATGCGCAGCACCCGGTGCTGGGCGCGCGGCTGCGCGAAATTTCGGCCGAGCTGCTGAAACTGCCCAGCAGCAATGCCGGCAGCATATTTGGCAGCCCTGACGACCTGAAGCTGCGGTCGTCGATGACGCTATTCGCCGCTTTGCCAGGGGCCGACCCGGTTTTTCAGGCGGTGCTCGACAAGTTCTTTGCGGGCGCGCCCGATAGCAAGACGCGCCAGCTGCTGGGCAAGTAGCCGGGGCCGGGCACCAAGAAGGCCCGCGTTGGTGTAATGGGTAGCAAAGCGGCGCGATACACACGCCGAACCTTTCCCTTGCCTTCGGCCATGCTGCTCCTACCCCTCCTTATTATTGCCATCGTGCTGCTGGCGATGAGCCTGCGCATTGCCCAGGAATACCAGCGGGCCATCGTGTTTCGGCTGGGGCGCTACACCGGCACGCGCGGGCCGGGGCTGTACTGGCTGGTTCCGTTTATCGAGCGGCAGCAAACCATCGACATGCGCACCAAAACGGTGGAGCTGGAGCAGCAGGAAACCATCACCAAAGACAGCGTAACCATTAAGGTGAATGCGGTGCTGTGGTTTAAGGTGCTCAACCCGGCCGATGCGGTGATAAAAGTCGCCGACTACAATAAGGCCGTGTACCAACTCTCGGTGACGGCCTTGCGCAACATCATCGGCCAGCACCAGCTCGATGAGGTGCTGCGCGAGCGTGCCCAGATAAACAACGCGCTGCTGCAAATAGTGGATACCGCTACCGAGGCCTGGGGCGTCAAGATTGAGCTGGTCGAAATCAAGGACGTCGAGATACCCGAGTCTATGCAGCGGGCGATGGCCCGCGAGGCTGAGGCCATTCGGGAAAAGCGCGCCCGTATTATTAAGGCAGAAGCAGAATTGGAAGCTTCGCTGAAGCTGACGCAGGGCGCGCTGGAAATGGAGCGCAGCCCGATTGCGCTGGAGCTGCGCCGCATGCAAATGCTGTCTGAAATCGGCATCGACAACAACACGACGACCGTGGTGCTCATCCCGTCCGAGTTTACCAACGCGGCCAAGAGCTTTTCGCAAATGGTGCAGCAGAGTGAAAAGCCGGCTAGCTAGCTTTGAAACTAGTAAAAATAACAGAACGTCATGCTGAGCTTGTCGAAGCATCTCGGCCGCATCGTTAGAGTTACCTACCCTAATTGCGCGAGCGAGATGCTTCGACAAGCTCAGCATGACGTTCTGTTTTGAGTAGCTGACAGCTAGCCAGCCGGGCACTTCCCGGCTGAACTTACTTCCTACCCCCCACCTCGCTTATGAGTTGCACGTTAAGGCGGGTGTACTCGTCCTTGGCGATTTCGTTTTTGGTGGCCGCGAGCGCATCCAGCGACTTGCGGGCGGCAGCGGCGGCTTCCTGGTTTTTGCCCTGCTTTTGCAGCAGCTTGGCCTTCCAGTAGTAGTACGAGTAATTGGGATTGGCCTTGATGGCCTCGTCGAGCCAGCCCACGGCGGGCGTGAGGTCGGGCTGGTTGGAGTTATAGTAGTACTGCGCCGCCGCGAGGTAGGGCTTCTTTTCGCCCTGCATGGCCTCCTTGATTTGGGCCAGCACGATGGGGTCGGGGTTAGCCACCAGCGGCAGGCTCAGCTGCACGCGCTCCCAGGCCAGGGTGAGATCGGCGGCGGCGGGGCGTAGGTTTTCGAGGCTGAGACGCAGGCTTTCCTGGAGAGCGGGCAGCTTGGTGGCTTTGACCGATACGCGCAGCACATCGAGGTTTTGCTTGTACTCGTAGGCACCCCACTGGGCGGTGTCGCGGTTGAGGATGAGGGTCCAGTCGGCCTTGCCGGGGATGGTGAGCAGGGCGTAGGTGCCAGCTGGCACGGCTTGGCCGCCCAGCGTCACGGCCTCGCCAAAGCGGACTTTGGTAACGGTATTGGCGCCCGTGCGCCATACTTTATCATACGGCACGAGCCCGCCAAAAGCGGTGCGGCCCTTCAGCGACGGGCGCGAGTAGTTCAGCTCCACGAAGGAAGTGGAGAACGCTTCGCGGGTTTTGACGGCCGGACTGGGCTGCGGCAGGTTCAGTTTTACTTGGGCGTGGGCGGCGGGGGCCAGCAGCAGGGCCAGGCCAGCCAGGGCGAGGGGGTAGGGAGTACGCATGGCCACAAAAGTACGGGGCCGACGGGGCGCCTAGCCAGCAAACAAGTGCATCATTCCTACGTTCTTACTGCACGTGGCGCGTGGGCGAGCAAAGGCCGGCGCGCGCGGCGGCGCGCTTCCCTACCCCCTTCCCACCCATGAAAATCTTACTGACCGGGGCCACCGGCTACATTGGCCAACGCCTGCTGCCGGTGCTGGCCGCCGCGGGCCACGAGGTGGTGTGCTTGGTGCGCGACGCCCGCCGCTTTGCCCTGCCCGACACACTGCCCGCCAGCCGCCACCCGCAGGTGAGCACCGTGGAAGCCGACTTGCTGAAGCCCGATTCGCTGGCCGCCCTACCCCCCGATATCGACGCCGCTTATTACCTGGTGCACTCGATGAACGGTGCGGGCAGCCACGATTTTTTTGAGTTGGAGCAGGCCTCGGCCCAGCATTTTACGGAGTACCTCGACCGCAGCACGGCGGGGCAGGTTATTTACCTCTCGGGCATTGCCAACGACCACGACCTGAGCGTGCACCTGCGCTCGCGCAGCGCCGTGGAAGACGTGCTGGGCCGCGCTACCCGCGCCCAACTCACGGTGCTGCGGGCCAGCATCATCATCGGGTCGGGGTCGGCATCGTTTGAGATTATCCGCGACATTGTGGAGAAGCTGCCCGTGATGGTGACGCCGCGCTGGCTCAACTCGCGCTGCCAGCCGCTGGGCATCCGCGACGTTATGTTTTACCTCGAAGCGGTGCTGGATAACCCCGCCTGCCTGGGCCAGCGCTTCGACCTGGGTGGGCCCGACGTGCTGACGTACAAGGAGATGCTGCTGGGCCTGGCCGCCGTGCGCGGCTACCGGCGCTGGATACTCACGGTGCCCGTGCTCACGCCCCGGCTCTCGTCGTGGTGGCTGTACTTGGTCACGAGCACCTCGTTTTCGCTGGCCCAAAGCCTGGTCGAAAGCCTCAAAAACGACACCGTGGTAGACCCCGCCCGCAGCATAGCGCGGGCGGTGCCGCACACCTGCATGAACTACCGCGAAGCGCTGGCGCTGGCCTTTCAGCGCATCGAGCAAAACGAGGTGGTGAGCAGCTGGAGCGATGCCATTAGCAGCGGCACCCTGCGCCAGAACTACATGGACGCCATCCAAATTCCGCGGCACGGGATGTTTTTTGACCGGCAGCAGCGCCGCTTCACCCGCCCGGTGGCCGAGGTGCTGGACAACATCTGGCGCATCGGCGGCGACCGCGGCTGGTACAAAACCGATTGGCTCTGGCGCATCCGGGGCATTATGGACAAGCTGGTGGGCGGCGTGGGGTTGCGCCGCGGCCGGCGCTCGCCCAACCACCTGCGCGCCGGCGACCCGCTCGACTTTTGGCGCGTGCTGGTGGCCGACCGCGCCGCTAAGCGCCTGCTGCTGTATGCCGAGATGAAGCTGCCCAGCGAGGCCTGGCTGCAGTTTCGCATCTTAGACAACCCCGACGGCTCGCACACCCTCGAGCAGCTGGCCGCCTACCGCCCCGAGGGCCTGCTGGGCCGCCTGTACTGGTACTCGGTGCTGCCCTTCCACGGCATCATCTTCAAGGGTATGGTGAAAAACTTAATTAGCTACGGGGGGTAGGGCCACCTTCGCTTAGCACCAACTTAAATAAGGAGCGGGACTTGCCCCGCCCGGCGTCGAACGACCAGTAGCGGTTTTGTTCGACGCTGGGCGGGGCAAGTCCCGCTCCTTACTTTTTGGCAGCCTTAGGCAACCCGCGGGGGGTAGGGCGCATCTGAAAGCGAACCAAGCAGAACTCGCTTTTTTGAGGAGGGCCCGTAACGTTGGGGCCTGGCGCCAGGTAGTGGTAGTAGGCAGCCGAGGGCAGCAAGCCGGCCGCGTACCGCAAGCAATTCATTTATTTCTCTGAAAAAACATCGATTAAACGCTGCTGAAGCAGTTTGTGAAAAATAATTGGAACAGTACTATGCGAAACAAAGTACCTGTTGTAAGTTTGTTCTACTAAAAACCAAGTACCACCTACTGCCCACAACCTGGCCCCACCTAGCTGCGGTGCCAGCCGGGTAGCCACCAGCCGCCAACCGGGCCGCTGGTTTGCGCCGGGAACCTGCCCGGCTCACCTCGCGGCTAGCTCGCTAGCCAGCCTACCCCTCTTTTTTGCCCAAGTGCTACGGCACCGGGGCCGATTGCTCCTCTCCCCCACCGGAACCGCGGCCGGTGGGGAACGGAACCGCCATGCCCTTTCTGAACGCTCTTTTTCTCACTCGCGCCATGAGCTACTCTTTGAAAATCAACTCGCTACTCTTTGTTGCTACCTGGGGCTTGCCGCTGGGCATGGCTGCCCAAACCGCGCCGGCTACCCGCGCTACCGTATCGGGCACGGCCGTGGCAACCGGCGCCCAGGCCGAGGCGCTGCCCTTTGCCACAGTGTTGCTGCGCCACGCCGAAGCCACCGATACCAGCCTGGTAGCCAGCAGCCAAACCGCGCTCGACGGCAAGTTTGCCCTGCCCCAGGTGCCGGCCGGGGCCTACCGGCTGCGGGTGCTGGCGCTGGGCTACCAGGCGCTGGCCCAGGCGGTGCAAGTGGCACCGGGCCAGGCCAGTGTGGCGCTGGGCACGCTGCGGCTGCGCGCCGCCACGCAGCAGCTAGCCGAGGTGAAGGTGACTGGTGAGAAAGCCGCCGTGCAGCAAGAGCTGGGCAAGACGGTCATTAACGTGGAAAAAGACCTGAGCAGCGTGGGCGGCACCGCCGTGAACGTGCTCGAAAACGTGCCCTCGGTGGCCGTAGACGCCGGTGGCACCGTGAGCTTGCGCGGTTCCAGCAACCTCACGATTTTGATTGATGGCAAGCCCGCCGGCACCAGCAACGGTGGCCCCGGCCCGCGCCTCGACCAGATTCCGGCGTCGCAGATTGCGCAGGTGGAGGTCATGACCAATCCTTCGGCCAAGTACGATGCCAGCGGCACGGGCGTCATCAATATCATTACCAAGAAGAATAAAAAAGAGGGCTGGAACGGCCAGGCGGCCCTGGTAGTAGGCACCCGCGACAAGTACTCGCCCAGCCTGAGCCTGAGCCGCCACCACGGCAAAGCCACCTGGAACTTGGGCTACGACGGCAGCGACCAAGTGTACCGCACCATCAACCGCAACGCACAGACGGCCCAGCTCAACGATGGCACCGGCAGCAGCCTCTTCACGACCCAGGAAGGGCTGGGTAGCCAGCACAACCGCAACCACACGCTCAACCTGGGCCTGAACTACGACTTGGGCAAGGAGCAAACCCTGAGCCTGAGCGTGCAGCCGCACTGGGAGAACCACACGGAGCTTGAAAACCAGACCCTACCGCAGCAAACCGTCGGCTCGCCCACCGTGACTACGCAGCAGGGCCAACAGCTGACCGATGTGCGGGTGCGCGTGCTCGAAACCTCGGCCGACTACCGCCGCACCTGGGAGGCCCACAAAGGCCGCGAGCTGACGGCCAACGCCGGCATGGTCGACATCAACGCCAACATTCCGGTGAGCCAGCTGCTGACGGGCGGCCCCCGGCTCGCTGGCTTTCGGCAGCAGCAGCAGGTGCAGGCCCAGATTTATTTCGGCCAGCTCGACTACACCCTGCCTAGTGCCGATGGCAAAAGCAAGCTCGAAACCGGCGTGCGGCTACAAACCCTGCGCAACGCTGGCAGCACGGCCATGCTAAAGCCTACCCCCGACCCCACCGCCGAGTTTCAGCTCGACCCCACCAACTCGTTTGACTACCGCTTTGTGCAGGTGATGCCCGCCGCCTACGCCACCTACCAGCGCACGCTCACCCACGGCTGGAGCGCTCAGGGCGGCCTGCGCACGGAGGGCACCTTTATCAACGGCGGCGTAGAAAATCGCAACGCCAGCGTAAACCGCCAGTACGTGAGCCTCTTTCCGAGTGCCACGGTGGCCCGCGAGCTGGGCAAGGAAGCCGGCCAGAGCCGCCTGCAGTTCAGCTACGCCCGGCGCCTAAATCGGCCCGACTTTATGCAGCAGCTACCCATTCAGCTGTATCAAGACCCGCGCAACTACCGCCAGGGCAACGCCGCCCTGCTGCCCGAGTTTAGCCACAACCTCGAAGTGGGCCACCAGCTAAACCTGGCCAATGGGGCTAGCCTCACCAACACGGTATTTGCCCGCTTCACCCAAGATGCTATCCGGCGGGTGCGCACCATCGATAGCGCCGCTACCCGCACCAACAACGTGGGCGTGGTGACCCGCGAAACCTACGACAACGTGGGCACCACCAACAACTTTGGCTTCGAAACTACCTGGGCTCAGCCCCTGACGAAGTGGTGGCGCGTGTCGGCCAACGGCTCAGTCTACTACTCGCAGATTGCGGCCAATGCCCTGAACACCGCCAACCGCGCGGCCTTGGCTGGCAACGTGCGCCTGGCCAACAACTTCACGCCTCGCAAGGGCCTCGATGTGCAGCTGACTGGCAGCATCCGCTCTACGGTGCTCACGGCCCAGGGCCGCCAGCTGCCCAGCGGCGGCCTCGACCTAGCCCTGCGCCAGCGCCTGTTCCAGGACCGGGCCGCCCTCACGCTGCGCGTTTCGGACTTGCTCAACACCCAGGTGCGCCGCACCGAAATCGCCACGCCCGAGCTGCAAACCTCGCTCTACAACAAGTACGAAACGCGCGTGGCGTGGCTGGGCTTCACCTGGTACGTGGGCGCTACCAAGGCCAAGGCCGGCCGCATCGAGGCGGCGCCCAGCGGGGGCGGCGGCTTCGGGGGGTAGGGAATTTCAACGCACAGTTGCCAATGAGCACTTATCACGTGATAAGCCGGCCCCGTGCGCCCTGCTGATTACGCATTTTTTTAAATTATCTCACTCTTTTTCAATTGCTTACCATGAAAACTGTTGCTTTGTTGCTCGCCGCGGCGCTCCTACACGCTGCTCCTTCCTTCGCCCAATTGGTAGCTGCCGCGCCGGGTAGCGGGCCGGCGGTCGGCCTCCGCCCTACCCCCCTGGTACCGGCTTATTCTACGCAGCAACTGGCAGGCGGAGGCAGCCTCACGTACTTCGGCATGGGGTGCTCGCACGAGGCCGGCGATGCGCAGTTTGCCCAGCTGCGGCAGGCGTTTGCCAGCAGCCGGCCTACGGTAGTGTATGTCGAAACGCCCGATAGTGGCCTCGACAGTACCGAAACCGCCACCATTGCTCGGCTGGGCGAAGCCGGCTACGCCCGCTTTCTGGCCCAGCAGCAGCACGTGCCCACCGAGCGCCTCGACAACCCGGTGGCCGAGTATGCCTACCTCCAAACCCAGATAGCCCCCGAGCGCCTGAAATTGTACTGCCTGCTGCGCGAAACCCAGCGCTACCGGGTGCGCACCGGCGCCTCGGAGGTGCGCACCAAGCGGGCTATGCGGCAGCTGCTGGCCAATAGTGCGCACTTCTTGCCCGGCACCGAGCAGGTGATTCGCAACGAGGCCGAGCTGGCCGCCGCCTACCGCCAGTACTGCCCCGCCGGCACCAAGTGGTGGCAGGCCCCGGCCGACTGGTTTGAGCCCCAGGCCGCGGCCCACCTCGACAACGCCTTTCTGCGCGAGCTCAACACCGCCGTGGCCAACTACCGCACGCAGCAGGTGTATGCCCAGCTGCTGGCCCGCGCCCAGGCCGGCGAGCGGGTGCTGGTGGTAATGGGCCGCGCCGCGCTGCCCGCCCCTACCCCCACCCTGGCGCACAACTAACTGCCCCGGCGGCCTACCGACTAAAACGTAGCATCCTGCTGCCCACCGCTACCCGGCGCGAAGAATACGGGGCAGCGGCAGGCGGCGGGGTGTTGCGTTTTGATTTTCAGCCAGAACCCCAGCTTACTTTCGGCAGGCCGTAATTAGTTTGCGGCCCCGGCGATGTAAGCTCCGCACTCCCTACCTCCCTCTTTTCCCGCAACCCCGCTATGAATTCGCACACTACCCTTGCCACCACTTTGCTCGCCTTCGGCAGCCTCGCGGCCCCGGCCCAGACCCTAAATACCGCCAAGCTCGACAGCCTGCTGACCTCGCTGGCTACTCACAACAAAATGATGGGCAGCCTAGCCGTGTCGCGTGCGGGCAGCGTGGTGTACAGCCACGCCTTCGGCTACGCAGAGCTGGCGGCCAAAACACCGGCCACGCCGGCCACCCGCTACCGCATGGGCTCCATCACGAAGATGTTTACGGCGGTGATGATTTTCCAGCTTATCGAGGAGAAAAAGCTGGCGCTGACCACGCCGCTCGCCACCTTTTTTCCGCAGCTGCCCCAGGCCAGCACCATCACCATCGACCAGCTGCTGAGCCACCGCAGCGGCCTGCATAGCCTCACCGACGACCCGGCGTATGGCACCTATCTGGCGCAGCCCAAAACGCAGGCCGAGCTGCTGGCGATAATGAGCAAGTACAAGCCCGATTTTGAGCCCGGCGCCAAATTCGACTACAGCAACTCCAACTACATCGTGCTGGGCTATATCGTGGAGAAGCTCGGCAAGCAGCCCTACGCCCAGGCCCTGCAAAAGCGCGTGGTTGCCAAAGCGGGCTTGAAAGACACGTACTACGGCGGCAAAATTGACCCCCAAAAGCGAGAGGCTTTTTCGTACAAGATGGGCGCCGCCGGCTGGCAGCCCGATACCGAAACCGACATGAGCATTCCGGGCGGCGCGGGGGCGCTGGTTTCGACGCCCACCGACCTCGACCGCTTTCTGGAGGCACTGTTTGGCGGCCGGCTGGTGTCGGCGGCCAGCCTAAGCGCGATGCAAACCATCCGCGACGGTTTTGGGCGGGGGCTGATGCAGATTCCGTTTCATGACAAGCCGAGCTTTGGGCACGGCGGCAGCATCGACGGCTTTCGGTCGATGGCGAGCTACTTTCCCAGCGACAAGCTAGCCGTAACCCTGAGCACCAATGCCCAAAGCTACTCCCTCAATGATGCCCTGATTGGGGTGCTGAGTATCTGCTTCAACCAACCCTACAAGATTCCGGACTTTGCGGCCAGTGCCTACGTGCCCGCCCCCGCCGACCTCGACCGCTACGCCGGCACCTACGCCAGCCCCAGCCTGCCGCTCAAAATCACGTTCACCAAAGACGGCACTACCCTGATAAGCCAGGCCACCGGGCAGTCGGCCTTTCCGCTGGAGGCCGTGAGTGCGGGCGTGTTCAAGTTCGACCAGGCAGGCATTCGGGTCGAGTTTTCCGCAGACAAGCCCACGTTTACGCTCCAGCAGGGCGGCCGCACCTTCGTGTTTACGAAGGAGTAGCCTGGCCCAATAAGATGGCTGAGCTACGCTTTTTGCTTCTTTTTACCAATCTAGCGCCGTTTTGGAGTCGCTGTGCCGTAGCGCCGACTTTCAGTCCGCAAGTACCAGGCGTGCCCACTCGCGGACTGAAAGTCCGCGCTACTTAGCGAGCCATATCCTGTTTCCGAAACCGCTCTAATACACTACGTGGCGCGCCCTACCCCAGCAGCTGGGGTAGGGCGCGCTATCTTGAGGAGCTGGTTCTCAGATTTTTTCTTTCTCTCCTTTCTATGTTCAAACCGCTGTATCTGGCCGCCGCGCTGGCCTGCGTAGCCGGGCCCGCCGCGGCCCAAGCCCCTACCCCCCCTCAGGAGGGTAAAGTCAAGGTAAAAACCAAAGCCGGCCGCCGCGCAGCCGCCGCCACGGCTACCAATGCGGCCCCGAGCGCCAGCCCCGACTACTCGCTGCCCTACGCCGCCAGCATCACGCCCGAGGGCTTGAAAACCGACCTCGACGTGCTGGCTTCGGATGCCTACGAAGGCCGCGAAACCGGCCAGAAAGGCCAGAAAATGGCCGCCGACTACCTCGCCAAGGCCTTTGCCAGCTACGGGCTGGCCGGGCCGGTGCCGGGGTCGGACAACCCCTACCTGCAGCACTTCACCACGAACCGCGTGAGCCTCGACCCGGCTTCGACTATGCAGGTGGGCGGCAAAACGTATACGCAGGGCAAAGATTTTTACGTGCTGCTGCCGGGCAGTTTTGTGAGAGGCTCAGCTACCGTGAAGCCCACTTTCGCGGGCTACGGCATCAAGGAGGACAAGTACTCAGACATGGTGACTCCTCCTGCGGCGGGCAGCGACCTAGTGGTCCTGCTGGGCCAACCCCTCAATAAGGCTGGGCAGCCCCTGTTAGGCGCGGCCAGCCCCTATGGTGGCAGCGGCCTGCAGGCCATAGATGCTCGCGGCGCCGCCATGCGTGCGGCGCGGCCGCACTCCGTTTTCTTGGTGGCACCCACGGCGGCCACGTTCGCGCAGACATCCAAGGAGATGGACTTGTATACCCGCGGGCAAATGGAATTTGCCGACCAGCCAGCACCAAGTGGCCCCAGCATTGTGCTCGTATCGTCGGCACTGGGGACCGCCCTATTGGGCACTACCCCAGCTGGCCTCACCAAGTACGAGAAGGGCGTGGCCGCTGCCG
>Ga0160428_1001797_pt1 | contig 14810 bp, 12 predicted proteins | sample SolpanmetagenomM_FD_108198 | JGI IMG/M metagenome (GOLD analysis project Ga0160428, IMG submission 108198) | Solar panel surface microbial communities from Lawrence Berkeley National Laboratory, California, USA - M | ecosystem: Engineered > Built environment > Solar panel > Unclassified ... | reverse complement strand
TTCAAGCCGCTGGAGCATGGCTGCGACTTCGCCATGGAGGCGCTGACCAAGTACGTGGGCGGCCACTCCGACCTGCTGCTCGGCTCCATCACGGTCAAGGACATCGCGCTGCGCCAGCGCATGAAGGAGGTGCTGCGCGGCCTCGGCATCGGCGTGTCGCCCGACGAGGCGTCGCTGGCGCTGCGCGGCATCGAGACGATGGGCCTGCGCTTGGCCCATGTCGGCCGGGTATCGGAGATGTTCGCCCGTCGCCTGCAGGACCATCCAGCCGTCGACCAGGTGCTGCACCCCTGCCTGCCGTCCTGCCCCGGCCACGAGGTGTGGGCGCGCGACATCAAGGGCTCGGGCGGCGTGTTCAGCGTGGTGCTGAAGCCCGGTGCCGAGGCCTGCCTGGACGCGGCGATGACGGCGCTGCGCCTGTTCGCCATCGGCGCCTCATGGGGCGGCACTCGCTCGCTGCTTGCCACCATGCTGCTGCAGCCGGATCGGACGGTGCGCCCCTGGACGCATGCGGGCGCCGTGCTGCGGATCAGCATCGGACTGGAGCAGGAGGAGGAGCTGTGGCGCGACCTCGAAACCATGCTCGATGCGTTGCGGCCGACGGAGGTTAAGTCGGCGGCATGAGCGGCGATCGTACGGCGCGCCTCCTCCAGGAACTGCTGCGCTTCCCCACGGTCAACCCGCCGGGCGAGACTGCAGCACTCGCCCACTTCCTGCGCGACCACTTCGCCCCGCTTGGGGCGGAGATCGATCTGGTGCAGGCGCCGCGGAAAGACGGCCCCACTCACTTCATCGCCCGGCTGCGCGGTGACGGCAGCAAGCGCCCGATGCTGCTCGCCGCTCATTCCGACGTGGTGCCGGTCGAGCGCGACCGTTGGAGCGTGGACCCGTTCGAGGGTGCAATCCACGATGACTGGGTGCTGGGCCGGGGCGCCATGGACTACAAGGGCGGCCTTGCCGTCTTCGCGACCGCCGTGTCCTTGCTGGCGGAGCGCAAGGTGCCGCTCGCCCGTGACGTGATCCTCGTGTCGGAAGGCGACGAGGAAAGCGGTCCGCACGGCACGCGTTGGCTTGCCGACCATTGCTGGGACAAGATCGACTGCGAGTTCGCGCTGAACGAGGGTGGCTGGATCTTTGTGGACAAGGCGGGGCGCCCGCGCCAGGTCAATGTCACGGTGCGAGACAAGGTGACGATCGTGCTGCGCCTGCGGGCGCGGGGTGCCCCGACCCATTCCGCCTGGCCTGGTATCGGGACCCGTACCGCCATAGGCCGCCTGGTCACAGCACTCGCTCGGCTAGTCGCCACAGATCCAGCGCCCCTGATGTCCGCGGAAACGCAGGCCTACTTCGCCGCCCTGTCCCGCACGGTGGATGGCCCGCTCGCCAGCCAGTTCCACATTCTTGCCACCAGCGAGGACGAGGCGGAACGGGTGTCGGCCGGGGAGCGTATCGCGGCCGAAGGCGACTACTCCTTCCTGTGGCACGCGCTGATGCGCAACACCTGCGCCGTGACCATGCTGAACGGCGGCATCAAGCAGAACGTCATCCCGGGTTCGGCAGAGGCCACGCTGAATATACGGCTGCTGCCCGGCCAAGGCCTAGACGATGCGATCGGCTACGTCCGCAGCGTGATCGCCGATGATGCGATCACCATCGACGCGCCCGCGTTCCCTTCGTTGGATGCGGCACGAGCCGACATCCGCGACCGCAGCAATCGCATTGCATCACCAGTTAAGACCACACTGTTTCAAGCCTTGGATGCTCGAGCCCGCGAGATTTGGCCGGGCACCGAGGTGACTCCCGCGCTCTTCGAAGCCGGAACTGACGCCGTGGCATGGCGAATGCGCGGCGTGCCGGTCTATGGCATCTACCCCTATCCCGTGAGCCCGGAAACCATGCGCCGGATGCACGGCAACGACGAACGCATTGGCGTCGCGGCACTGGAGCAGGGAACGGAGTGGGTCTATCGCGTGCTGGTCGATGTCGCCGGGGCAGCTCCGGCTGTCCGAGGCTGAACCGTTCGCGCGTGAAGTAGCGCGGCGGCGAAGTGCTTTACCAGGACGGCTTTCTGCGCGTCGGGACGGAACAGCAGATACGTCTTGAAGTGCACGGCGGGCTCGAATGGCAGCAGCACCAGGCCGCGCACCGCGAACCCCTCCGTGGCGCCTGGGTTGACGAGTCCAATCCCCACGCCCTCAAGTGCCAGGGCGCAAACCGTGTTGGAGAAGGGAGTTTCCACCACGATGGTTGGCCGCACGTCTGCGATGTCGAAGGCTGCTTTCATCCGGCCCCGGGCCTGATCTTCTGGTGCCAGCGCCAGGAAGGGTTCGCCATGCAGGTCAGCGGCATGGATGACCTTGCGACGCGCCAGCGCATGGTCCGGCGGCACTGCGCATAAAGCCCGAGCACTCGAGAACACCCTGTGGTCCACACCCGACAAGTCCACCTCGTCCGCCGCCAATCCGACCTCGAATTGGCCGGAAACGATGAGCTCGCGCACCTGGGCCGAGGAGGTAATCTGCAGGCTGATGGCGATGTCGGGGTGCTTGTTGCGGAACGAGCGGATGGCGCGCGGCACCAGGGTGGAGCCCAGGGCTGCCAGGCTGGCCACGCGGATGCTGCCTGAGCCGAAGTCCCGGATACGGGCCGCAGACATACGCAAGCGGTCCAGCCCGGCAAAGCTCGTGGACACGTCCTTGAAGAACAGCTGCCCTTCCGGCGTCGGCACGAGCCGCCCACGCACCCGGTCGAATAGCGGGAACCCCGTCGTACGCTCCAGGTCCGCCACCGCGCGGCTAATGGCGGGCTGCGTGACCCGCAGCAGCTCTGCCGCGCGGGATGCGGAGCCGCTGATCATCACGGCGTGGAAAGCCTCGAGGAGACGAAAGTTCAACGGGACTCCTTCCATCCTGCCGACTAGGGCTGACCTTACCGGATGGGAGGCGGATACTGTAGGCCGCCCTTACTCCAAAGCCGGTTCACGCTCCGCGGCACGCCCAAGGGAGCAATCGTGCGATCCCACACCTCGCCGTAGTTCCCGACTTGCTTGACGATGGCGTAGGCCCACCGGTTGTCGAGGCCAAGTGCCTTGCCAAGCTCACCTTCGGTGCCCAGGAGACGGCGCACATCCGGCACAGTGCTGGATAGAGCGTCATCGACATTGGCACTTGTCAGTTCGGCTTCTTCGGCGGCAAGCATGGCAAAATGGGTCCAGCGCACGATGTCGAACCACTTGTCGTCGCCCTTGCGCACCGCCGGCCCCAGAGGCTCCTTGCTGATCACCTCCGGCAACAGGATCAGCTTGGCGGCGTTCAGCCCCTCGTTGAAGCGGGTTGAGGCCAGGGCTGAGGTGTCGGTCGAGTAGGCGTCGCACCGGCCCGACATGAACGCGGCGCGCAAGCTGGGCGTGTTGTCGATCAGGACCGGCGTGAAGCGCTTCTTCTCGGTGCGGAAGTAGTCGGCCACCGCCAGTTCAGTGCTGGTGCCCGGCAGGATGCAGATCGTGGCGCCGTCGAGCTGAGCCGCTGACGTGACACCCGACTCAGCCTTCACCATGAAGCCGGTCCCGTCGTAGAAGGTGATGCCGGGAAACAGCAGCCCCAGACTGGCTTCTCGGCTCAGTGTCCAGGTCGCGGTGCGGACCAGCAGATCGACCTCGCCAGATTGCAGCGCGGTGAACCGGTTCGTGGATGTCAGGGTAACCCACCTGACCTTGGACGCGTCCCCCAGCGTGGCTGCTGCGACGGCGCGGCAGAAGTCTGCCTCGCTGCCGCGCATCTCACCCCGGCTGTCCGGGAAGGCGAAGCCCGGATTGGTGCCCGACACGCCACAGAGTAGAGCCCCACGAGCGCGGATGTTGTCCAGCGTGACGGAGCCAGAACCCTGAGCACGTACACCACCCGGCAGCAGCAGTGTGAGTAGCAGCAGGAACGCGGCAAGCTGGCGCATTGTGATATCCCGAGGTGAAGATGGGAACATGCTGCAGCCCGGGTTTACGTGGAACAAACCTCAAGGCATCGATCCATACGCGATGCTTATGCTCTGAACAGCCCGCCTCACTGAGGTTGGATGACAGATCGCTGTTTACAAAGACTTGTCCGACCAATTTGGCCATCAGTTGGCATTGTTACTGACATTTGACAGCTCACGACCAGGCCGCCCCTATCAGGCCAGTTCGGAGGACCTCTTGTCATGATCAGGCGTCGCCTTCTCGTTCAATCTGCCGCTGCTGTCCTTGCGCGCCCCGCCCTGGCTCAGCGATCTGCGGGTCGCACGTTGCGCTTCGTGCCGCAGGCGCCGCTCGCCATCCTTGATCCTGGCTACACGACAGCGAACGTCACCCGGGCGCATGCGGCGCTGGTGTTCGATACGCTCTTTGCCGTGGATGACACCTTGAAGCCTCGGCCTCAGATGGCCGAGGGCCACACTGTCTCCGAGGACGGCCGCACCGTGACCATCCGCCTGCGGGAGGGGCTACGGTTTCATGACGGCACACCGGTGCTGGCCGCCGACTGTGCCGCCAGCATGCGTCGATGGGGGACAGTCGACGCACTCGGCCAGATAACAGCCGCCGTCGTGGATGCTTGGGACGCAGCCGACGATCGCACGCTCCTGGTCAGGCTGAAACAACCGTTTCCGTTCCTGCTGGATGCCATGTCCTCCCCCACTGGCAACGCCCCGATCATTCTGCCGGCGCGACTGGCCACGAGCGCCCCGGGGCGACAGGGCCTGGAGATGATCGGCTCCGGCCCCTACCGCTTCCTTGCCGATGAGTTCAACGCGGGTAGTCGGGCCAGCTACGCCAAGTTCGACGCCTACGTACCGCGGGCCGAGACGCCGGTCTGGAACAGCGGCGGCAAGCGGGCTTGGTTCGACCGCATCGAATGGCTCGGTATGCCCGACCCAGCCACGGCCGCCGCAGCATTGCAGGCTGGTGAGGTCGACTGGTGGGAGCAGGCGTTGGCCGATCTGGTGCCGACCCTGCGTCGCAACAAGGACATCGCCCTGGATCGCGCCGATCCCACGGGATACCTGGCGATCATGCGATTCAACGCGCTGCAGCCACCCTTCGACAAGCCGCTGATGCGCCGGGCCATGCTGCATGCCGTAAACCAGGCCGACTACATGGCGGCGATCACAGGCGGCGACGATGACGCCTTCCGCATCTGCCATTCGCTGTTCCCGTGCGGCACTCCGTACGGCAACCCGGCCTCGCCGGATCCGATCAGCGAGCCTCCTAACCTCGACCGGGCCAGGGCGATGATCCGGGAGGCGGGCTATGCCGGAGAGAAGATCGTCATCATCAATCCCACCGACTTCCCGAGCATCTCGCCACTCGGCCAGATCACCTACGACACCATGCGCAAACTTGGCCTGAACGCAGAGCTGGTTGAAACCGACTGGGGCAGCGTACTGGCCCGGCGCAACAATCGGGGTCCCGCCGACGCGGGCGGCTGGAGCGTGTTCCACACTTGGAACAGCGGCGGCAGTCTGTTCGACCCCGTGCGCAACACCACCATTCGCGGTCAGGGTGAACGGGGGCTAGCGGGATGGTATGCAAGCCCTGCGATGGAGACTTTGGTGCAGACCTGGCTTGTCGCACCGGCAGCGGGAGACCGCGTCCGCATCGCCGCCGATATGGAGAACCTGGCCTCAGTGGATGCACCGACGGTGCCTCTCGGCCAGTTCTATATCAGCACTGCCTATCGGCGCAGCCTCACCGGCATCAAACCTTCACCCACACCCGTGCCTTGGGGCGTGCAGCGGACGGCATGACAGCACAGTTGGAGCCATTGGAACTGAAAGCGGACCGACTGACTGGAACAGTCACGGGTGCAGCACCCATCGGATCAGCAGGCCGGTTGCACCCATCGAGAGGACGCCAACCACCCAAAGCCCTGCGAACCAGCTCAGACGCCGGGCCAATCCCGTCCGGGCGGTCACGTCAGTGGTAATGGGCACCCGGCTGCACCTTTCCACGAAACACCCAGTAGCTGAACCCGGAGTAGCAGAGGATTAGCGGGATCAGCACCGCGGCGCCCACCAGCACGAACATCTGGCTGGCCCGGGGGGCGGCGGCCTGCCAGATGGTGATGTCGGGCGGCACCATCAGCGGATAGAAGCTGATGCCCAGCCCGGCGAAACACAGCGTGAAGATTGCCAGGGCACACAGGAACGGCGTCAGATGATGCTTGCGCCGGATGCTGAGCGCGAAGCCGCCCGCCACCAGGGCGACCAGGATCGGAACCGGGCTGGTCAGCAGGATGCCAGGCCAGCCGAACCAGCGGGTCATGAACATCGGGTTGAGGAACGGCGTCCACAGGCTGACGGCCACGATCAGCCCCAGCATGGCCCAGCCGAGCACGGTGGCCTGCCGCCGGGCCCGGCGCTGCAGGGCGCCGTCGGTCCGCCAGATCAGCCAGCAGGCGCCCAGCCAGGTGTAGCCTACCACCACGGCGATCCCGCACAGCACGGTGAACGGTGTCAGCCAGTCGAACCAGCCGCCCGCATATTGCCGGTCCACCACGCGGATCCCCTGCAGCAGCCCGCCCAGCGTCAGCCCCTGGCAGAGCGCGGCCACCAGCGAACCGCCGAAGAAGGCCACATCCCATAGCCGCCGCCCGCGTTCGGAATGCGCGCGGAACCTGAGCTCGAACGCGACACCGCGGAAGATCAGGCCGAACAGCATCCCCAGGATGGCCGGATATAGCGCCGGCATGATGACGGCGTAGGCGAGGGGGAACACGCCGAACAAGCCGCCGCCGCCCAGCACCAGCCACGTCTCGTTGCCGTCCCACACGGGGGCCACGGAGTTGACCATGGTGTCGCGGTCCTGCGGTCCGCGCTCGGCGGCGAACAGGATGCCGACGCCGAGGTCGAACCCGTCCAGTACCACGTAGGCCAAGACCGCGAACGCGATCAGCCCGGCCCAGATGGTGGCGATCGTCTCGGCGCTCATGATGTGGCCCCACCCCGCAGCGGTGACACGCCACCGGAACCCTGTGGGACGTCGCCCGCCAGGCCGGGATGGATGCCGGCCGAGCGGATCGGCAGCCCGGGGTCGAGCCCCTCCTGCCCGGCGACCGGCGGCTTGGCCATCATCCGCAGCATGACGAGCGTGCCGGCGCCGAAGACGATGAAGTAGACGACCACGAACACGACCAGCGACGTCGCGATCCCCGGCAGCGCGATGGGCGACACGCTATCGGCCGTGCGCAGCACGCCGTAGACCGTATAGGGCTGCCGGCCGATCTCCGTGGTCATCCAGCCGCACAGCATGGCTACGATCGGGGCGGGGGACATCACCAGCACCAGGCGGTGCAGCCACCGGCTGCTGAACAGCGTCTGCCGCCAGCGGGCGACCAGGCTCAGCAGCCCGACCGCGAACATCAGGAAGCCCAGCCCGACCATGACGCGGAAGGTCCAGAACACGGCGGGCGCAAAGGGTCGGTCTGCCGCCGGCACCTCCTTCAGCCCCGGAACCTGGCCGTTCCAGCTATGCGTCAGGATCAGCGAGGAGAGGTGCGGGATCTCGATCCGGTAGTCGGTGCGCTCCGTCTTCATGTTGGGCAGGCCGAACAGGATCAAGGGTGCGCCCTCTGTCCCCGACCGGTCCCAGTTGCCTTCCATGGCGGCGACCTTCATCGGCTGGTGCTCCAGCGTGTTCAGCCCATGCAGGTCGCCCATGCCGATCTGCAGCGGCGTCACGATGGCGGCCATCCACATGGCCATCGAGAACATCGTGCGGACCGCCGGCGTGCCCCGCCCGCGCAGCAGGTGCCACGCGGCAACCCCCGCCACGATGAAAGCGACGATCAGATACGAGGCCAGCACCATGTGCGGCACCCGCACGAACACCGACGGGTTGAAGACGATCTGCCAGTAGTCGGTCGGGAACATGCGCCCGTCGGCACCGATCCCGAAACCCGCCGGCGTCTGCATCCAGCTATTGACCGACAGGATCCAGAAGGCGGACATGAAGGTTCCGGCCGCCACCATGCAGGTGGCGAAGAAATGCAGCTTGCGCCCCACGCGCTCCATCCCGAACAGCATGACGCCCAGGAACCCGGCTTCCAGGAAGAAGGCCGTCAGCACTTCGTATGCCATCACCGGCCCGACCACCGGTCCTGCCTTGTCGGAGAACTGCGACCAGTTGGTGCCGAACTGGTAGGACATGACCAGGCCGGAGACGACGCCCATGGCGAAGCCGATGGAGAAGATCTTGATCCAGTAGCGGAACAGGTCGAGGTACACCGTTCGCCCCGTGCGCAGCCACAGCCCCTCCAGCACCATCAAATAGCTGGCGAGCCCGATGGAGAAGGCGGGAAAGGTGATGTGGAACGCGACGGTGAAGCCGAACTGGATCCGGGCCAGGTGAAAGGCGTCGATCATCCCGCATCCTCCGACTGGCCGGGTCCGGCCTGCCTCTTGCGGCCGACGAACACGCTGACCTTGCTCTTGATATCGAGCAGCTTGGACACGCCGGCCCCGAGCGAGAGCAGCCGCATGAGGCTGTTATTGTCCAGTCGCTGGACATCGTCGGCCCAGCCGGTCAACAGCTCGATCATGTCGTGCATCTGGCGCATCTTGTCCTGCGCGTGCTGCTCGGCGGAACTGCCGGGCTTGTCCATCAGCACGTCGCGCAGCAGCGAAAGGGTTGGGTCCACCTCACGCTTGCGCCGCTCCTCGGCAAGGGTCCGGACGATCTGCCAGATATCGTCCGGGGCCTCGAAATAATCGCGGCGGTCGTCGGGCAGATGGCGCTTGCGCACCAGCCGCCAGCCCTCGAGCTCCTTCATGCCCATGCTGACATTGGAGCGGGAGACGCCGAGCGCGTCGGTGATCTCCTCGGCATTCAGCGGACGATCGGAGAGAAACAACAGGGCGTAGATTTGTCCGACGGTGCGGTTGATGCCCCAGCGGCCGCCCATCTCGCCGAAGTGGAGCACGAACTTCTCGATAAGTGGCGGTAGGTCCAAGGTTTCCTGCTATTTCAGAAATGACTGAAATCACTGTATACGCAGTTGGGAGAAGGTCAAGGGCGTTGGACGACGCCTCGCAGTCAGGCACAACTGTGGGAGCGTCCGACTTCAGTCGATGTATGGGGCTTCCGGCACCCGGTCGACTAAGCCGTCTGGTCAGACCGTTTGGCGGACCATGTCATGTGCCCAGCAAATGCCAACCGTCGCGCCTTTTACTACCGGAAGCAGCGCCAGACAGGCGATGGTGGCCAACGGCAGCCAGATCGCAGCCTGCAGTCCAAAATCAGGCTCCCATCGGCGATCAACGAACATGAAGATCGGCGCGAAAACATGACCGACGATCAGGATGGTGCCGTAGGCTGGCAGGTCGTCTGCGGGATACACTGAGTTGTCCGCGTGACACACCTGGCAGTCCGCGGACACCTTCAGGTAGCTCAAGAACAGCTTGCCTTTGCCGCACTCGGGACAATAGCAGGTCAGGCCGCGCCGAATACCAGTCCATACCGACTTCATCATGGATTCCCCACTGAGTGTATGGATATGATGCCATACAATATATGTGCTATTGTATGGATATCGTCCACCTGTCGCAATGCTTTTGAGGATCCTCGTCATGCCCTTCTGGCACCCCACCATCAGCCGGACTGCAGGGCCGATCTACATTGGCATTACCAACGCCATCTCGGCGGCGATCGCTTCCGGCGAATTAGCCCCCGGTGATCAGATGCCACCACACCGTACGCTGGCCATTCAGCTCGGCGTCGATCTCACGACGGTGACGCGGGCCTACGCGGAGGCCCGGAGCCAGGGCCTGTTAGAGGCCGTTGTCGGGCGAGGAACCTTCGTACGGGACCGGCCGGCTGTGCAGGGCGCCGAACCCAGCATCATCGACCTTGGCATGAACCTGCCGCCGCAGGCTGGCATCGGGCTGCCGCAGCAGATCCAGCAAGGACTTTCCACACTGCTCTCCGGTCCCGGCTATCTGACGGCGCTAAGCTACCGCACAGGTGCCGGCACCCCTCGGGAACGGCATGCAGGGGCGGCCTGGCTCATGCCTGTGCTGGGCGCCGTGGACCCGGCGCGCATCGTTGTAGCACCTGGTGCTCAGCCGGCGCTGCTGGCGGTGCTCGGGATTGTCGCCAGGCGGGGCGACACATTGCTGTGCGACGAACTGACCTATCCGGGCATCCGCTCCATCGCGGCTCAGCTGGGCATCCGGCTAGTCGGCGTGACCGCCGACGCGGAGGGCATGATGCCGGCGGCCTTGGCGGAGACTGCGCGCTCCACCACCGCTCGGGCCGTCTACGTCATACCGACGATCCAGAATCCGGCGACCACCACTCTATCGCCCGCCCGCAGGCATGCCCTGACCGAAGTGGCACTACGGGCAGGGCTGCGCATCGTCGAGGACGACGCCTACGGCATGCTCGTCTCGGAGCCGCACCGGGCGTTATCTTTCATCGCACCCGAGATCACCTACCACGTTGCGACTTTGTCGAAGGTGCTATCGCCGGCTCTGCGCATCGCCTACGTGGTCGCGCCTGATGCGGACGCAACGGCCGGGCTAGAGGCTGCTTTGCGAGCCAACACGATGATGGCTTCGCCCCTGCTGAGCGGGCTGGCAACGGCCTGGATAAATGACGGTACGGCGGCACGGCTGCGCAACGCGATACGAGGAGAATGCCGGGCCCGACAAGCGATCGCGCGTGACATCCTGCCGCCCGGCTCCTTCGTGGCCCACCCCGAGGGTATCCAGATCTGGTTGCGCACGCCGGCCAGCCAGGGGCGGGAGCAGTTCCTGGCCAAAGCGGTCCGACAGGGGCTGGCCCTGGTTCACAGCGACGCCTTTTGGGTAGGCCAGGGCTGCGCGCCGGACGCGGTGCGTGTCTCGCTTGGAGCGCCGGAAAGTCAGGAACACCTGCGGCTCGCTCTGCGACGGCTCGTGGCCATACTAAGCGAAGCCCGGCCGATGCAAAGCTACGTCGTCTAACGATCAGCTATGATGCACAAGCCTGATTGCGACGGGATGCGCGATAGCGGACGTAATCTGTGAGGCTGTCAGCGAGGCGAAGAACGCATTACGCTAGAGCGAAATCCGATCAGTCTGGCTCGTATCCAGCGGCGGTGAAGTAATTGGCGCAGTCCTGCGGTGTGAAGGTTGGCAGGGCGTCGCGGATGACGTCCCACAGGTCGTCGATGGTGCGCGCGGCCGCCTTGCGGAGGTATGCTTTGAGTTTCGAGAAGGCGTTCTCGATCGGGTTGAAGTCGGGCGAGTAGGGCGGCAGGTAGCGCAGCGTTGCTCCTGCTGCTTCGATGGCCCGGCGAACCTCCACACCTTTGTGGGCAGGCAAGTTGTCCATGATGACGGTGTCGCCCTGGCGTAGCGTAGGGACGAGCACCTGTTCGATGTAGGCCTGAAAAGCCACACGGTTCATCGGGCCGTCGAGAACCATGGGCGCGGTCATGCCGTCTACGCGAAGTGCGCCGGTGAAGGTGGTCGTCTTCCAGTGCCCGTGCGGTACCGCCGCTCGGCAACGCTCTCCCTGCAAGGCCCGGCCTCGCAGCCGAGCCATCTTGGTAGAAGCGCCGGTCTCGTCGATGAAGACCAGGCGCTGTGGATCGAGATCAGGCTGGGCTGCGAACCAGGCCCGGCGTCGGGCTGCGACGTCGGGCCGCTCCTGTTCGGCTGCGTGCGCTGTTTTTTTTGAAAGTCATGCCGTGGCGATCGAGGCAGCGCCACACGGTGCTGGCCCCGAACGAGGCCCCATGCTCGGTCCGCAGCAACTCGGCCAGCTCGACCAAACTGATGTCCTTCTGCGCCGCAACGGCCGCCAAGATCACCGCGCTGAACGCCTCGATCCGATGCGAGCGGGTGTCGCCGCCTTGCGGCTTGGCTTCAACGCTGCCCGTCGTGTTGACGGCCTCGACCCAACGAACGGCGCTGGCGGCAGAGACGCCAAACCGTTCGGCAGCGCCGCGTCGGGACATGCCCTCCTCCGCCACAGCGGCGACAAGGCGGGAGCGAAGATCGATAGACAGTGGCTTACCCATGCATACTGGCCTCCTGCCCAGCAGGCACGGTGAATCACATCTCACCCGCGTCGGGGAATCCTTAATGATTCAGACCGGATGGTTTCCGCTCTAGGTCCGTCGGACGGTCACAATGGGTCGTTTGGCCGGAGCAAACTCTTGAGGGAGGCTTCTAGGTTGGCGGCTAGCCGGCCTTGCTCACCAAGATCGGCTTCGAGCCGCCCGACCTCTGCAAGCATCGCCAGCAGCGCGCGCATCTCGCCACTCACCCGAGCTTGGCCCTGCGCCATCCGCTGAATGCTGCGAAGGATGGTAGCGAACTGGCGGTCGTCACCTGCGGCGATCATGCGACGGGCTAGTTCACTCTGACCAAGGCCTAGCACTGCCAACCGATCGCGGAACCACTGTGCGCTCTCAGGGCTGCCTCGACCGGGTGTGCTGGTGTCGTCCATGGCCTCATCTACCACGGGCACCCACACAGGGCTTCCACCTGCTGCCCCGTCGTTGTTCACGGGTCTAGGCCGCCAGTGGCCTTCGCTTCTCCTGATACCCACGACGACGAGAAGACGGATCGCTGGATGGGACATGACCCACGCAAGCATCTCACAAAGGCTACGCCGTACGATCGTCCGAGTTCAACGTACGATTTGCCCACCGTCGACTGATCCGGTCACGACGTTCGGCTAACCAAGGCGGCCAACAAGTCTATGCTCCTACGAAAATCCGTTGGCTTGGACTCCTGCGCCAGCACATGGCTATAGCTGGAGGTCAGCACGACCGGCTGGTCGGGATACCGGCGTGATGCCTCACGCGCCAAGGTGATGCTGTTCGTGGTGTCGGGCGTGAGAGCAGGCCACCATCAGCCGACGCGGCCTGCCGGGCAACCGACGGCGAGGCACAGGCCGCGCGGCTGGGGTCCGGCGTATTGTCGGTGGCGCGGACGGACAGGGCGGGGCTCAACGTGATCCGCCAGGCTGGGTCGGCGAAGGCCTCCTCGGCCTGCAGGCGGAGACTGTCGCGCGGGATCACCTAGCAGACGCGGTCAATCAAGCCGGCACGCATCAGCGTGGTCGCGGCGATCACCGGCAGCAGCGACTTGCCGCCGCCCGGGGTGACGGCGGCCAGGATGTCGCGACCTCGTTCTCGCCTACGGCGATTGTGGCCACGATGCCGGCGAGCTGGCGCTGATCGGAGCAAAACGAGTGGGCAGTGATCAGGGTAGGTCTCGATCTTAGATCACCCGAAGAGTCTGAATCCTTGGATGTCGCCTGTCCAGCATTGGCCCAGGCTTCGGCGCTTACGACGTGCCCCAGACTCCCTCACCGCCGCGATCCATGACCATTTTAGCCGCGAGCAGCACCGCGTTGACAGCAGCTCCGGCATCGGCCACGCCCTGGCCGGCGATCTCGTAGGCCGTGCCGTGCGCCGGCGTGCAGATTGGGAAGCCGAAGCCACCGAGGAAGGTGACGCCCCGGTCGAAGCCCATCAGCTTCATCGCGATCTGCCCCTGGTCATGGTACATGGTCAGCACGGCATCGAAGGCGCCGGACCGCGCGCGCAAGAACACCGTGTCAGATGGAAACGGACCTTCCACGCGAAGCTGGTCCGCTTGCGCCCGACGCACCGCAGGCTCGATGGCGTCGATCTCCTCGCGCCCGAAGTTGCCGCCGTCTCCGGCATGCGGGTTCAGCGCAGCCACAGCGATGCGGGGGACCGGGAAGCCAGCGGCGCGCAGCGAGGTGTCGGTCAGCCGGATGCCGCGCAGCACGGCCTCCTCGGTGATGTGGCCCGCCACCTCCGACAGGGGAATGTGCGACGTGACCCGGGCGTTCCAGAGCGGTCCCAGCACGTTGAACTCGCTTGCGGGTCCGGTGACCCCAAGGGTGGCTGCCGTGTAGACGATGTCGTCCCCGTAACCGGCGTCGGCCAGCTTCATGGCTGCCTTGTTGAACGGGGTGAAGCACACGGCATCCACTAGCCCCGTCGCCGCGAGATCCAGCGCGAGCCGATAGTTGGTCAGGGCAAAGGCCCCACCCTCCCGGGTGGCGATCCCGCGCTGCACCGTGGCGGGGTCGAGCTGGCCGCCCGGAAGCAGCCGTGGGCGATTGCCCACAGTGGGTGCCGCGGCGTGCTCTACCAGCTCGACGTCCAGCTCCACGCCGGCGATGGCGGCTCCATCCTGCAGCACCCGCCGGTCACCGATCACGAGCAGCCGCGCAGCGTCCTGCACCTCTTGGCGATCGAGCAGCCTGGCGGTGAGCTCGGGACTGATCCCGGCTGGGTCGCCGATCGCGAGGGCGATCAGCGGGCGGTTGTCGGTGGCCGGCATGTGGCTCACCGTCCTTTCCAGACTGGCTTCCGCTTGGTCAGGAAGGCGTCCATGCCCTCGCGGAAATCCTCGCTCATGTAGCAAGACAGGATCAGGTCCTTGTCGGTGTCACCATCTGCCAGCGAGCGCTCCTTGATGCGGCGGAAGGCTTCTTTAGTAGCCCGCAGCGTCAATGGCGCATGACTCGCCACCAGCCTGGCCAGCTCGGTGGCGCGGGCATGAAGAGCATCGTGTTCCGGCAGCACCTCGCTGACCAGCCCAATCGCCAGCGCCTCCGGGGCCTCGATCAGCCGGGCGGTGAACACGATCTCCTTGGACCGCGCAGGGCCGAGCAGGGAGTACAGCCGGGGCGTTGTTGCACCGATCGGGTTGGTGGTGCCCGAGCTCTGGCTGGGGTAGCAGGTTCGTCCCTGTCTGACCCTGGATGCCATCTTGCCCTTCAAACTAAACGCCAATCGTCGCCACCACAT
>Ga0160428_1001796_pt1 | contig 14817 bp, 15 predicted proteins | sample SolpanmetagenomM_FD_108198 | JGI IMG/M metagenome (GOLD analysis project Ga0160428, IMG submission 108198) | Solar panel surface microbial communities from Lawrence Berkeley National Laboratory, California, USA - M | ecosystem: Engineered > Built environment > Solar panel > Unclassified ... | reverse complement strand
GGAATGTGGCGACGACGATCAGCATTAGCTTTGAACGGCAAAGAGGCAGCCTTGAGCAGCGGTGGAGAGGGACTGCTCTATCCCACCTGGACCAACACGCCCGAGATTTGTGCACCAGAGTGGCAGCGCGCCTTAATTGCGTGCTGGTCATGGATCCGCGATTTCATATGACGCGCACGCGGTGACGAAGACAGGCGTTAACTGCCGGATGAGCGTCGCCGTGAGATAGGCTAAGTGCCTGGCGTCGCGCTCGCCAGCCCAGCGTTGGTGGAGATACCGTGCTTCACGGTGGACGACTTGAAGCTGGCAAGCGCCTTCTGCAGCGTGGCGCCGCTTATCTTCTCCGCTCGATGATCCCCAACGTACGCCCGTCGGGCGTCTGTCGGACGGTGTTGCCGTCGCTGCGGTAGCGGTCGATCTCGACCAGCGTGCCGTCCGGCTTGTAGACGCGGGTACGGTCACCGTGGATCTGGGCGTAGCCGGTAATCGTGCCGTCCGGCTTCTTGAACACGGTGCGCTCGTCGGCATAGGCTGGAACAACGATTAACCAGACAGCAAGGCCAGAGCAGAGTTTAACGGAACTGTTCATGTTGGAGCCGCTCCGCAAAACGAACCTTAAGAACCCGATTAACGTGCTAAAGCCCGCGTCCATGGCGCCGCTCGCTACCGGCCTGATCGGCGCCGGCATGATCCGCCGTCGCAAGCAGCACGCCGCCTCAGCCAATCCATTCATCGGGACGGCGGTCGCGTATCCCGAAGCAGGGCTGTCCGGCCGCTCCCGGTCAGATGTCTGCTCCGGTGAACGCCCCCGGCCGGGAAGAAGGATGCGGCAGAACGTCGGTTAGGTGGAGGGGGCGTAGAAGCCAACGCCTTCGTAGGAAAGGTCGGCACGAGAGGCCTTGATGCTGGCGGCTTCGGTGGCGCTCGCCGTGTAAAAATGGGTACCAAATTGCGTGTCGAAAAAACGGTAGACGGCGGCGTCACCCGACTGCTGTGACAGATGAGCACTGAAGCCGACGCCCTCGTAGGTCAGGTCGGAACGCGTGGCGATCACGCTGTTCTTCTCATCGGCACTGGCTGTGTAGAAATGCGTACCAAACCGAGTGTCAAAGAACCGGTAGATTGGTGATGCCGCCGGCGTGCCCGAGTCCACGCCTGTCAAACCGACGCCCTCGTAAGCTAGATCCGAACGCATGTTGAGAAGAGTGTCGCGCTCGGAGACGCTCGCGGTAAGAAAGTGGGTGCCGTTTGAAGTGTCGAAGAAGCGGTAGACCTCGTCCGTGTTCGCGACGAGGTTAGCCGTCGACGCCGTAGTGATGGTTGCACCGCCGGACCTGTTCGAAATAGCAAAATCCGAGGTTGTGTAATCTCCGCTGAAGTTCACAGCCGAACTGGTGATGCTGCCGGACAAAAATAGAGTGCCCGAGTGAGCGCCAGTCTGGGTGTAGGCGACGCTGGTGATCGCACCGACGCCCTGCAAGGTAATCGCGTCGCCGACAGCGAAGCCGGCGATCTTGCCATTGAACGTGTTGGGATGGTCGATCTGCAGCGTGCTTCCAGCAGAACCATTACTGCGCAGGGCGATCGTCTGACCGGACGCGATCTGTCCGCTTACTTCCAAGCGATTTCCGGGGGCGACGACAACTTGGCCGGTGCCGGAGAGAGAGGTAGAGATAAGAGTAGAACCGTCATTCGCGATGGTGATCGTGCCGCTATTTTGAACGGCGCCTCCTATGGAGAGTAGTGTCGGATTGTTCCGAAGGTTGATTGTTCCAGAATTTGTCACTCTTGTCGCGCTGAGTGCGTTGAGCGTGATGGCGGGGCCGACGAAGTCAATCACACCATCATTTTCGAACGTGAAGCTTATGTTTAGAGCGATGGTGCCGGATCCGACGACTGAGTCCACCACGAGGCGGGTCGCCGAGCCCAAGACGGTGTCTTGAAAATTTAAAGCGGTCGAGGGCTGTCCCGCAGTCGATTGGGCCAGAATTGTCACGCTATCGATGTGCTGGTTTATGTTTGTGAGAGAGCCGTAGGTGATGATCGCTGTGTCGCCCGCTTGAGGGACGTTGTTGGGCGTCCAATTGGCCGATATGGAGTATAGGCCATCGGTGAACTGTACGACGCCGCCAGTAGTTGCTGGGGTCCAACGCTCGACTGCCATACCAACTCCGCCCAGATTTAGTTACATGAAGATTAACATCGGTTCATTTCAGCTGCAATGAGGGCATAATGTTTTGTTGAGGTGCCGCGCGATGATCACCGCTCCATCAGACGCGCCATTTTGCGCCTTGATGCCGAGGTTCACGAGTGACCCAATTTCCAATGGCATTCAGCGGGAACTGCCAAGTTAGCGGCCGCTTTCGGGTACTTGATGCATCCGACTAGTTTGCAGCTCTGAGATCGGAAGCTGACTCAACGTTTTCGCTAAATTAGTGATATTTGCAACGGCATCATTGATCGCCGTCTTTCCTAGGGATCTGGTATCGCAAAGCTCGCTCGCAAAAGCGGTGGAGAGCGTGCGAAAAGTCGGCTCGGAATTCTTGGCGTAGAAATACATCATACCAGCATGAGCCTTCTCCGAGCTCGACGGGCTTCACAGCCTTCAACTGCCAAGATTTTGCCGGGACAGATCGTTAGCGGAGAAGATCATTCCCCAAAGTTGTTACGCTGCCGACTTTTCGCACGCTCTCGGTAAGTTCTGATACACATTTGCGACTAGCTTACGTTCTGTATTACCGGTTTCGAGTGCCCCTATTTTATAGGCAAACGGACAGCAGGGGCATTGTCGTCACGCGAAGGCCGGCCATCCAAGCTCACCGCCGATGTGTTACTCTCGATGAGTGACTTATAGGCGAAGTACCATCAACGCCCGTCCGCTGTCAGCGCACATCTCGGGAGGCATCAAGCGACCGCCGCATGCTTGCTTGAGCCGTGGCAATCAGCGCGCCGTCCTCACCCACGGCGGCCGCCACCTGTGCTTTGTCCGGTAGCGCACACCTTCCCGCCGGGTGCCCCTGCCAGATAGCTGACATTTAGGCTGATAGTCGCCACGGAGCCCCCGGGCAGCCCGCCCACCTCTGGCATGGCTGCATAGCCACAGGCAACATCGAGCAGCATGGCTACTAGGCCGCCATGCAGCCGAAGGCTGTAATTCAGATGTCGTCGTCCGATTGCCAGCTCGAAAGTGGCGCGACCCGGCCGCCATTCGATCAGCCTAAGACCGAGCTCGTCAAAAACGGGCTCGTGCAAAGGATTCGGCAGCACCCTCAAGCGTCCCGGTTGGCTGCACCGCCATCGATGGTGACGATGGTTCCGCTCATATAGGCGGCACGGGGGCACACCAAGAATGCAACGAGGTCGGCCACTTCCTCAGGTGTGCCCATACGACCGAAGGGTAGCTTCATGCTCGTCAGCACGTCGGCCGCGCGGTCCGGCGTGCCAAAGCGTTGTTGGCTCCAAGTCTGCAGCATGGTCGTCGCGCGCTCGGTCGCAGTTAGGCCGGGGTTGACCCCCAACACTCGTACGCCGAAGTCTGGTGACCGCCCACCCAGTGCGCGGGTCAGCGACATCAGTGCACTGTTGCCGGCGCTGCCCAAGATGTAGCGAGGATTCATCCGCTCGCCGGCGACGCCGATAATGTTCAATATCACGCCGTCGCCGCGGGCCTTCATCTGCGTGTAGAATGCACGGGTGAGCGCGATGTAGCCGAACACCTTGAGATCCCAGGCCGACCGCCAGACTTCTTCAGTAACCTCGTCGATTTCTCCGGCCGGATTCGCACCGGCGTTGTTCACCACGATGTCCAGCGCGCCGGCAAGGTCAACGAGTTTGTCCTGGTCATCGCGTTCGGACAGGTCGCCCGCAACGGTAGCGACCGCAACGTCGTAGTCGCGCCGTATCGCATCCGCGACACCGGCAAGCCGCCCGGCATCCCGCGCACTCAGGACGAGGTCACACCCCTCGGCTGCTAGCCCTCTGGCGATTGCAAAACCTAGCCCGCGCGAGGCGCCGGTCACCAATGCCCGCTTGCCGCGTAACCCTAGTTCCATGCGTCGCCCCCATCTTGTCTCGTGATCATGACGGCGCAAGCTCGTTGCCTCAAGGGAAACGCCGGGAAGGACCGCCTTGCCTTGGCCCGGACAAGCGACCACCGTGCGTTCAACAACGTCCAATAACAGACGGGGCAGGCATGTCGTATCAGACGGCGAAACGGCGGGCCGTAATGGGTGGCGGATTAGCCACCGCGATTGCCGGGATCGGCGGCAAGACAGGACGGGCCACCGAGAGCAATCCAATTCGGATCGGAGTTTTGAACGACCAATCTGGATCTTACGCGGCGCTTACTGGCCCTGGCTCCGTCGTCGCGGCCCGCATGGCGATCGAGGATGCAGGCAGGTCCGTGCTGGGTAGGCCGGTCGAGCTTCTGGTAGCCGATCACCAGAATAAGGCTGATATCGGTGCGACGATCGCGCGTGAATGGGCCGATCAAGCCAATGTCGGCTTGATCATCGACATCGGGCATTCAGCCGTGGCGCTGGCGGTGCAGGAGATCGTCCGCGAGAAAAGCCGGATTGCGATATACACATCAGTTGGGACAACCAGGATCACCGAGGAGTCCTGCACACCGAACGGTTTCTCTTGGTGCTACGACGCTTATGCCCTGGCTACCGGGCTCACGGCAGCGCTCAGCCAGCGTGGGCTCAAGACTTGGTTTTTCGTTGTGACCGATTACTCCTTCGGTCGCTCTTTGGAGGACGAGATGCGTGCCGCTGTCGCTCGCACTGGCGGCAGCGTGGTCGGCGCAGTGCGCCACCCGGAACACGCTAGCGATTTCAGCAGCTACATGCTGCAGGCGATCGAGAGCAAGCCGCAGGCTCTCGGCTTGCTCAACAGTGGGGAGGACATGGTCAACGCTCTGAAGCAAGCCCTCGAGTTCGGCTTCCCCGGACAGATTGCGGCGCCCTTGGTCTTCATCACGGACGTTCACGCCATCGGCCTCTCAAGCGCGCAAGGCCTGACGTTTGTCACCGCCTTTTACTGGGACCGCACGGAAGAAACGCGCCGCTTCGGGCAGCGCTTCTTCGCCGTGCAGAACGCCATGCCCAGCATGGCACAGGCCGCCGTCTACTCGGGTGTTTCTCATTACCTCAAGTCAGTCGCCGCGGCGGGTACGACGGCGAACGATGCGGTTCTGGCAAAGATGCGTGCCTTGCCGGTCAACGACTTCTACGCCCGAAATGCGTGGCTGCGCGCGGATGGGCGATTGATGCACGATCTCTACTTAGTCCAGGTAAAGTCGCCCTCGGCCTCCAAACGGCCGTGGGATTACTACGACGTGCTCGCGACCATTTCCGCCGAGCAAGCCTTCCGCAAACCCTCGGAGAGCAGATGCCCACTGCTACGCACCTAGACCTCGACCCACTGCCGATTGTCGATGCCCACCACCATCTTTGGGACCTGAGCGGATCCCTTCGCTACCCCTGGCTGGAGCATCCCGAGACGAACTGGCTCGGAGACTACTCGGCGATCCGACGCACCTACTTGCCCGCCGAATATCGGCGTGACACGGCGCTGCACAACCTGGTCGCGACAGTCCATATCGAAGCGGAATGTGACCGCGCGCAGCAGGTCGAGGAAACGGAGTGGCTGACGGCGATCAGCCGGGTGACCGGGATGCCAAATGCCATTGTGGCGCATGCCTGGGTGGACCAGCCTAACTCGCGCGATATCCTCGCCCGGCAAGCTGCTTTTCCGCTGCTGCGTGGCATCCGCACCAAGCCGATCATCTCACCCACGCCGGACGGCAGCGTTCGCGGCAAGCCGCGGTCTATGCAGGACGAGAAGTGGCTGGATGGCTTGGGTCTACTTCTAGAGTATGGCTTGAGCTGGGATCTGCGCGTCCCCTGGTGGCATCTCGAGGAAGCGGCCGATGTAGCCCGGCGTTATCCGGCGTTGCCAATCGTGTTAAATCACACTGGCTACCCGTGGCATCGCGATACCGTCTCGTTGGAGCGATGGCGCCGAGGTATGGGTGCGTTGGCTGAGTGCGGGAATGTTTGTTGCAAGATTTCCGGCCTGTGCGTCGAGGGCCAACCCTGGACCTTGGCCGCCAATCAGCCGCTGATCCTGGATGCGATCGCCCTGTTCGGATCCCACCGATGCATGTTCGCCTCCAATTTCCCGGTTGATGGCCTCAAAGGCAGTTGGGATTACATCTTCTCCGCTTTCCGCCAATCGGTCGCCCATCTTCCGATAAACCAGCAGCGCGACATGTTCGCGAACAATGCAGCCCGCTTCTACCGAATCACGCTGATTGACGGAACCACAACGCAGCATCAGTTGACCGCGACGATATAAAGCTAAGCGCAAATTGTCTGCCGGCTCCGCCAAGGCAAGGTGGCCAAGTTTACGACGAGAGTTAACTGCCTAACGCCATGGAAGGCAGTTTTAGATCGGGCTGTCCTTGGGGAAGTTCGGCGGGCGCTTCTCCAGGTGCGATGCCAAGCCTTCCTTCACGTCGGGGCTGTCGAACCCCAGGAACTCCATTGCCAGCGACGCATCGAAGATCGGCCCAGCTTGGCGCAACCAATTGTTAAGTGCGTATTTGGTCCAGCGAATGGCCGTTTGTGCACCGCCTGCCAACTTGGCGGCGATCGCCACGGCGCGGGCGTCGAGGGCGTCGTCGTCCAGCGCCTCAGTGATGAGGCCGATCCGTTCGGCTTCCGCTCCCGAGAGCGGATCGCACGTCAGCAAATAGTATTTAGCCTTCGCCATGCCGCACAGCAGGGGCCAAATCATCGCGGCATGGTCGCCGGCAGCGACACCGAGCCGGGTGTGGCCGTCCAGGATACGGCAATCCTTTGTCGCAAGAGAAACGTCGGCCAGAATACCGCACACCAGCCCGGCGCCCACTGCGACGCCCCGCATCGCCGACACCACAGGCTTTGAGCAATTAATGCAGTTGTAAACGATGTCCCGCGCTTCCTTCCAGCCGCGGGCTCTTGCCTCAAACTGATCGATCTGGTCGCGCACCAGGGAGAAATCGCCGCCAGCCGAAAAGTAGCGACCAGCCCCAGTGATGATGATGGCGTTTACCGTAGGATCGGCATCGACGGTGCGCCAGACCTCGACCAATTCCTGGTGCATCACGGCATCCGCCGTATTCATCTTGCCGTGGTCCATGGTGATGCGAATTACGCGATCCGCTGGGCGATCGAAGCGTAGGCGCTGGTAGCTGGTGTAGTCGGCATGGACGTATGGCATGCGGCGGTCCTTTCCGTTTCATCAGCCCGCATTGTAGTGCGCAGGCATGTTTAGACGATGATGCCACGTTTTATGTATTCTCTATACGGGATGGAATGCTAACGGTGGGATAAATAACGCCCGTCGGTAAGCCGGGTACAGGAGGGACGAGATGCGCGTGAGCGTGTTGGCCGTATTTGCAACGCTGGTGCTGGCGGGCAATGCGGCGCAAGCCCAGGATCCGCCGGTCAAGATCGGGGTGCTGACCGATATGACGTCGGTATACGCCGATTACGGAGGCACTGGGTCGGTGGACGCAGCGAAATTGGCTATCGCCGATAGTGGCTTTGGCGACCAAGTTCAGCTTCGTTCCGCTGATACGCTGAACAAGGCGGATACTGCCGCATCTATCGCGCGCGAATGGTTCGGCCAAGGGGTGGACGCCATCTTCGACGTGCCGACCTCTGGGGTTGCCCTAGCGGTGAACACGGAAGCCGCGCGGGCAAAGAAGTTCGTATTCTACAGCACAGCGATCAGTGACCGCCTGACCGAGCAGGACTGCAACGGCTACGGCATTGCCTGGGTGTGGGACACCTACTCCGTGGGTCGGGCCGAGGCGCAGGCGCTGATCAAGGAGGGAAAGGACACTTGGTTCGTCATCACGCCCGAAGGAGCGGCCGGTGACGCTCTGGAGCAGACCGCGCGTGAGGCAGCGGCGGCTTTTGGTGGCAAGGTGTTGGGCGGCCTGCACCATCCACTGAATGTATCGGACTGGGGCTCGTATTTGCTGCAAGCCCGGGCATCGGGCGCCAAGGCCGTGTTGTTCGGCTCCGGCGGAGCCGACTTGGTCAATGCCTTGAAGCAGGTGCGCGAGTTCGGCTTGCCACAAGAAGGACTCGCGATCGGCACCATGTACGCCATCAATACGGACGTGCAGGGGTTGGGCCTCGAAAGCATGCAGGGGTTGACGGTGGTGACTGCCTTCGACTGGAACCGCACCGATCAGACCCGCGCCTTTGGCCGCCGCTTCTATGCCGTGCACAAGAAGATGCCGACCATGTTCCAGGCCGGCGTATACTCCGCCGTGCTGCAATACCTTCGCGCGGTGAAGACAACCGGCAGCACGGATCCCGAGAAGATCCGCGCATACATGCTCGCGACTCCGATGGAGGACGTGTACCTTCAACATGGCAAGCTGTTACCCAACGGACGCATGCTGCACGATATGTTCCTGGCGCGCATCAAAACTCCAGCGCAGTCCAAGGAGCCGTGGGACTTCTTCGAGATCACCGGGACAGTTCCGGGTGCCGAGGCATTCCGCAAGCTTGAGGACAGCAAATGCCAACTGGTGAAGTAAGGGCGTCCTCGCCGACCGCAGCGTCTTCCAAGGTGCTGGCCGGGGTGCGCGTGCTGGATTTCGGTCGCTATATCGCCGGGCCGTTCTGCGCCGCCATGCTAGGCGACCTTGGGGCCGACGTGATCCGCATCGAGTGGCCGGGCAGCAACGACGACCGGTTCGTCATGCCGGTCTTTCCAAGCGGCGAGGGTGCGTTGCATCTACAGGTCAACCGCGGCAAGCGTTCGGTGGCGCTCGACCTAACTCATCCTGCTGCGGCCGAGCCGCTGCGCCGTCTGGTCGAGAACGCCGACGTGGTCGTGGCGAACCTGTCGCGTCGTGCCCGCCAGCGCCTGCGCCTAGATTACCAGGATCTCTGCGGCATTCGCCCCGACATCGTGCTCACGACCATTACGGCTTTCGACTCGCGCAGTGCCGAGGCTGATCGGATCGGCTTCGACGGCACGGGCCAGGCCCTGAGCGGTGCGCTGCATCTGACAGGCACCCCGGACCAGCCGTTCCGCTCTGCGGTTTCGTATGTAGATTACGCCACCGCCGCCTCCGCGGCATTTGGAACTGTGTCGGCGCTTCTGGGCCGGATGCGGACGGGACAGGGCCAGCACGTCGAGGCGTCGCTGCTCAAAACTGCGCTGACCATGACCAACCCCATGCTGATCGAGGAGGCACTCGGTGTGCGCAGCCGGGTCGCCACCGGGAACCGCAGTCCGATCGCCGGGCCGTCTGACCTGTTCGCCGCGCAAGACGGTTGGGTGCTGGTGCAGGTAATCGGCCAGGATATGTTCCAGCGTTGGGCTGGGATGATCGAAGCCAGAGAGTTGTGCGACGACCTGCGCCTTGCCGACGACATCGGGCGCGGCCAGCATGGCGCCATGCTGAGTGCCCGCATGGCCGAGTGGGTAGCCAGCCGGACGGTGCAGAAATGCCTTGAGGCCCTACAGGCGGCGCGTATCCCGGGGTGCAGCGTATTGACTCCTGCCGAGGCCCTTGCCTCTCCCATGATCTCAGACGGCAGCTACCTACACTGGTCTGCCGGCGGAGTTCCGGTGGTGCAGCCTCTGGCCCGGCTGTCGAGGGACGCGCCTTGGCAACCCGCTGTGTCACCAGGATTGGGCGCTCACACTGAAGAAGTGATGCGAGGCCTTGGCTATTCATCGGGCGACCTTGAGGAATTGGTGACGGCCGGATGCATCGCTTTCGGTCCGCGTTCCATTCGGCAGGAGACGGCTTCGCATGAGTGACATGGCCGAAGGTACTTGGGTGCCGAGCCAAGACCGGGTCGCGACTGCCAACGTCACTGCCCTAGCCGCAGCACTTGGAGTGCCGGACTATGACGCGTTGCTCCACCTGTCACTCATGGATCCCGCGCGCTACTGGGCGGAGGTAAACCGGTTCTGTGGCATAATCTGGTCTCGGCCCTGGAACCAGTTCATGGACCTGACTGATGGGCCGGAGTTCCCACGCTGGTTCATCGGCGGCGAGTTGAACTGGGTCGATACCATCCTTAGCCGCGCGGAAGACCCTGCCTGGGCAGGCAGGCCGGCCGTGATCGCCGAGCGTGAAACCGGGACTGTGACGCAGGCGAGCTTTGCCGAGTTGCGCGACATGGTGCTGGGCCTCGCGCAAGGCTTGCAAGAACTTGGGATTCAACCCGGCGATCGGGTGGGCCTGCTCATGGAAACCGGGCTGGAGGCTGTGGTCTCGCTACTAGCGGTGGCAGCCATGGGAGCGGTCATCGTTCCGTTGTTCTCCGGATTCGAGGCGGATGCAGTGTGCGCACGCCTCTCTGCCGCCGGCGCACGCGCCGCCATCGGCAGCCGGTTTTTCCTTCGCCGTGGCCGCAAGGTGGAGATCGGCCGGGTGCTGGCCGAAGCAGCGGAGCGGCTGCCCGGGCTGGAGTTCCTGATTCTGCGAGAGGCCGCTTGTATTGAGGCCGGCCGGCTGACACCAGTGGACTGGAACACACTGGTGCTCGAGCCGCCGGCGAATGCCGCGCCACGCCGGATGGGGGCCAATGACCCGTTCATGGTGATCTTCACATCCGGCACCACTGGCAAGCCCAAGGGCGTAGTGCACACCCATGGTGGCTTTCCCATCAAGATCGCGCACGACGCAACCGTGCATTACGACTTGCGCGCGGGTGACCGCTTCTGCTGGCCGGCCGACATGGGCTGGATCGCGGGCGCACTGTTCACTGCCGCCACACTCATGCGCGGCGCCACCATGGTCTGCTACGATGGCGCACCAGACATGCCGGATTGGTCGCGCCTGTCGCGTATCGTTGAGCGGCATGGCGTAACCCATCTCGGCGTTTCGCCAACGCTGATCCGCGGTCTAGCGGCCCATGCCGCCGCGGCCGTGGAAGGCAACGTTTCCAGCCTTCGGTTGACCGTCACCTCCGGCGAGGCAATCGACCCGGAACATTTCACGTGGTTTCAGCAGGCGTTCGGCCGTGGGGTGGCGCCCCTGATCAATTACACTGGAGGCACGGAAGCCTCGGGTGGATTGCTATCCAGCGTCGTGGTCAAGCCGATCCCGCCTGCCGGGTTCAACACCGTGAGTCCGGGCGCGGACGTGTTCGTGGCCGGGCCAGACGGGCAGCGCCTGGTCGGGGTTGTCGGTGAGTTGGCGATCGGCGGGCCGTTCCTCGGCATGACGCAATCCTTCTGGCAAGACCACGACCGCTATCTCGACAGCTACTGGCGCGCGATCCCGGGCGTTTGGATCCACGGTGACTTGGCGGTCAAGAATGGGGACGGCATGTTCTTTATGCGCGGCCGCTCCGACGACATCATCAAGGTGGCGGGCAAGCGCCTCGGGCCAGCGGAGGTGGAGGATGTTCTCCTGGAAATGCCGGAGATCAGCGAGGCCGCCGCAATTGGCATCGACGACCCGTTGAAAGGTCAGCGCCTGGTGGTGTTCGCCATTCCGGCGCCTGGGATGGACATCGCATCGGACGCTCTAGCCGCGGCGGCGATGGAACACGTGGCGATGCGGCTGGGTCGAGCATTTCGGCCAGGCATGGTCCATACCGTCGGCCAGCTGCCGAAAACCCGCAGCGGCAAGGTCATGCGCCGAGTTCTCCGTGCGGTGTACTGCGGGATTGCTACTGGGGATCTATCGTCGTTGGACAATCCATCGGCACTCGAAGAGATCGCCGGCGTGGCGCGACATGCAGGGATGGGGACAGGTTGATGCGACTTCGGGGTAAGACTGCACTCATCACCGGAGCGGGCGCTGGCATTGGGCGAGAAACAGCGCTGCTGTTTGCACGCGAGGGGGCCCGGCTGGTGTTGGCCGAGCGGGACGAGGCCGCGGGGGAAGCAACCGCGGCGGTGGTTCGGGAGGGTGGCGGCCAGGCCGTAGCCGTCACCACCGACGTCACAGAGCCCGCACAGGTGCAGCGCGCCGTGTCGATCGTGCTGAGTCGGTTCGGGCGGCTAGACATCCTCTACAACAACGTTGGCGGCTCCACCCTACGTGATGGACCGGTAACCACTGCGCCGTTTGAGGAGTTCTGGGACAAGATCCGCATCGACTTGTTCGGCACATGGCTTGGTTGCCACTACGCGATCCCGGCCATGATTGAGAGTGGTGGCGGCTCCGTGGTGAATGCCACGTCGATGTGCGCGCTGATAGGTACGCCGGGCAAGGACGCTTACACGGCGGCCAAGGGTGGCGTGGCGGCGTTAACCCGGTCGATGGCTGTGGAGTACGCACCGCACAAGATCCGGGTCAACGCCGTGGCACCGGCGGCGACGTTGACCGACCGCGTAAAGATTATGCTGCAGGAAGATGGCGTCACCGCCAACATCGCCCGCGACTATTTGCTTGGCTTCGTCGAACCCAGCGATGTCGCCCAGGCTGTGCTCTACCTCGCCAGTGACGAAGCCCGTGTCACCACCGGCCAGATCCTCGCCGTCGATAGTGGCATCACGATCCGCTGACTGATGCGGCACCACGGACACGAGTTCCGGTCCAGCTCTCGGTTAGACGGATTAGCGCGGTGATATCCTCGCCGGCCATGCCCTGCGTGGCGGCGAAGTGCCAGAGACGGGCGGACTGCTCGATGGTCCACATCGGTACGCCTAGCCGTGCGGCCTCCGATATACCGAGGGCCACGTCTTTTTCCATGATGGCCACGGTTGCGCCGAAGTCAAACCGGCCGGTGAGAATGCTTTCTGGCAACATGGTCTCACTCACCATGCTGCGGCCGGAGCTGGCATTGACCACCTGTGCCATTTGGTCGGGATCGAGCCCAGCCTTCGCTCCCAGGGTCAATGCCTCGCACAAAGTGGCCAGGTTGGCCGCAGCCAGCAAGTTGTTCACCAGCTTCATCGTCTGGCCGAGCCCCGGCTTTTCCCCGACATGAACGACCGTTCGAGCGAGGTGCCCTAGGACCGATGCGGCCCGGGCGAGTATAGGAGCTGACCCTGCCGCCATGATCGCGAGCGTGCCGGCCCGCGCGCCAGCTGGGCCACCGCTGATCGGGGCGTCTAGAAAAGCGATCCGCGAATGCGCAAGCATCGCGACAATCTCCTCGACCGCTCCAGCACCGATGGTAGAGACTTCGACGTAGGTCGAAATTCGTGCACCCGCGAGCACGCCATCGGGACCACGCAGCACGTTTTTGCTGACCTCGGCGTTCGGGAGGCAGGCGAAGATTAAGTCGGCCGCATTCGCCACCTCCGCTGGACTCTGGTACGTGGCTGCACCGAAGTTCGCCAGCCGAGCCGCGGCAGCCTCGGAAGGATCAAACACGTGCAGACGGATGCCCGAGCGCAGCAATCTCTCAGCCATGGCGCTACCCATCTGTCCTAAGCCGAGGAACCCGATCTCAGATGGATGGTCCGTCATGCCGTTTGCCTCCACGCCCGCTTTCTGTTGACCCAGCTCTAGACGCAGCGGAACATCCGGGTCGGCCCGGGGCGGTTTCAAGGAGATGTTGTCCTGACTTCTGAAAGCCAGTCAACAACAGGGATGACTGAGAATGGCAGCGCACCCAAGGACGTGGGTGCGGTAGTGAACGCATTGCAGATCCTGCGCTGCCTTGCCTCCAACACCTCTCCCACCGGCGTCGCCGCCGTTGCCCGCGCAACCGGGATCAGCACCAGCACTTGCTTCAATATTCTTCGCACGCTGACTCGAACTCGCTTCGCCTCGTTTGACCCCGCAGCCAAGACTTACCGGCTCGGCCTCGCCATGGCGGAAATGGCGGCCGGTCTGATCGGCATCAGCCACGCCCAGCTCATCCGCCCGGAACTGGAACGGCTGGCGCTTAATTATGAGACGTTGATCCTGCTATGGCGCGTTACCGACGACAACCATCTTGTGCTGATCGACAGGGCTCATAGTCAAACGGCGGTGCGGGTGGAAATTGGCATCGGCTATCGGCAACCCATGCTAGCCGGCGCCATCGGTCGTTGCGTGGCGGCCCAATTGCAAATGCCGCCCGACGATCTGCGCCAACGATTTGCCGCTCTCCGCTGGCAAGCTCCACTCTCTTTTACTACCTTCCAGGATGAAATCCGTGAGACGCAACAGCGTGGCTGGGCAACGGACCGAGGCCATCTTTTCCGTGGAATAACGGCCGTGGCCGCTCTCGCTGCAGACGACCAAAACCGTCCACGCTTTGGTTTCAGCGGTGTGTCGATTACTGGCCAACAAGATACCGAGCGGCTACAGGCGCTAGGAAGAGAGTTGGCAGAGTTGGCCGCCCTTGTTAGACGCTCCCTGTTTGTGTCGCGCGACACGACAGTAACTCCTCCTAGTGAGTGAACTAAACTCTTCCGGGCGTCAATATTCTTGATGAAAGTAGGTACTGGTCCAAAATGAGTTTGGATGAAAGTAATTGAACTCCACAAACAAGACAGGATAAGTATTGACCTCCGGATGCTGCTAAGTAGTTTGGAACCGCGTAACTTGTCTTGCAAGATCAACATTATTAAAGTGATCGTTGCAGTATATCAACATAGGCTACTCCGCCCAGAACCCGTACTTAATTATTACATGATCGCGCCTGCGACCTTAAATTAGCACGTGATAATCCTCTGTGGATGGCTCCCTCGTTGCAAGCGTGTTTTGCAGTTTTGGCGTGTTGGTCGGGTGCAGTCTTCTGTCCGGCCTGTTGATGCAGTCGGCAAAGGACTGCTGGCCCTGATGGGGTCCGCGAACCAGGTCCCATTCGAGTTTCCAGGCTATGACGCCTTCGATTATCG
>Ga0160428_1001793_pt1 | contig 14840 bp, 16 predicted proteins | sample SolpanmetagenomM_FD_108198 | JGI IMG/M metagenome (GOLD analysis project Ga0160428, IMG submission 108198) | Solar panel surface microbial communities from Lawrence Berkeley National Laboratory, California, USA - M | ecosystem: Engineered > Built environment > Solar panel > Unclassified ... | reverse complement strand
TTGCCAGCAGCAGTTCCGGAGCAGTGAGTTCCGTGACCATTGCCATCCTCATCGGGGTCGTTGGCGGGGATAGTGGCGCCCCAAGATGCACGTCCTTCGAAGTCCACGTGGTTGATGTTTGTACCGGTGTCAATGATGTAGATGTCAACACCCTCGCCAGCGTCCTCGGTGAAGAGGTACTTGTTGAATGTACCAAACCTCAATCCATCTCGATGGGAGATACGGGCAAGACCCCAAGGAGCATCTCTCTCAGTCAGGCCTGTGTCCATGGCGGACTCTTGCATAGTGTGGACCATGGCATCCCTCTCGATGTACTCGACCTATGAGACAAGGAAGGGTTAGCAAAGGCTCCTTATCTCGATTGAATGAGTCACACCGCCACTTCATACTTACATCTGGGTGTCTGCGAATCTGCTCAATAACGTCCTCGTCAAAGTGACCGGAGTAACCCAAGAAGCCACCTCTGATGTTGATGGTGTGCTTGAGACCTTGGAAGACGTCTTCTAGGAAGGGCATCTGTGACCGCTTTCGAAGGTCGTTCTTCTGATTCTGAGTCGAGGCGTGAACGTCCTGCACCCAGTCGTGGTGCATGGCAGCAGCATTCTGGGTGACGTGGTCCTTGAAGACGATAATGTAAGAATTGGGAATCTCCTCGGCGTTGCTGGAAGAGAGAATGGGAGCAGCTTCGTTGTGAATGGTTGCCACGTTGATCATGGGGCTAGCAGCTGCCAGCAAGGGCATGAGGGATAAGCTGAGGACCTTCATACTGGGCAATTAGCTGACGGCAGTGGTGTGTGGGATGAGATGAGATGGATGCAATAAAGCTAGAGTGGATGAGAGTGGATTTAAGAAGGAAGAAGGGAAGGAAGAGGATGGTAATGGAAGGCTGGATGAGTACGATGAGCTGGTCACGCAAGCTAGAGATAAGCCAAGACCCTGGGGTACTGTAGATGTGGCTCATGCTGTCACAAGATGGCTGGAGATTGCGCTAAACCCAAGCGGGAACCCTGTGATCCGAACTCGTTACACCTCATTGTGTTACAAAGATATCAATGGCATCTGGGTTATAAGGTAGATGCTCCGCAGCTCGATAGGCGAGTCTCCCTCATAGTTGAAATTGCTGGAATCACTATCGAAATTGCTTCTGGCTAGGCGCTTCGAAGTACAACAAGGTAGTCTAGAATTCATTGTCCTGTGCTACTCTAGGTACATTATATTATATTGTACCAAGCTCCCAGTCCTTCTTATCATCTCGATGGTGGACAGTCTTCAGCGGTTTGCGGCACACTTCACAGTGCTAAGCTACCTTACCTAGTGAGTAAATATACCGTGGGGTAGCTAAGCGACGCGGCGAGACTTCATTCCGAATGTTTGCTTCCAAGTTTTAACTTGTAAGCGCCTCTGTTGTGTTCTTCTTCTGCTGTGTCACAAACTCTACAAAAGCGCCTTGTGACCCCTGTTTGCCCTCAACTCAAGCCCGACTTCATGACTGAAAAAGAAAGACCATCGTGGCTGCAAACGCCCGTCAACCCTCAAGCTCAAACCAGTCGACGACGCTCCTTCAGTAAGGCTTATCTGCTTCTGTCTGTTGCAGGCCTCGTCTTCCTCACACTCAGTCACATGCCGTTCTCGTTTTTCTCGGTAAGTTGTTCACTCTCTCCGGCCACGATTTGTGACAGCCATTGCGAAGCTAGCCATTGGCAGCTGCTACCGTGTGAAGAGTTCCGTTTATGACTGAAACATGAGCGCGTGTTTACTTTGTAGTTGACTTCCCAGCAACCAAGTCTTTCCTTCTCTTTCTCTACACTACACCTTTTTCATTCTCGAGCTTGTTGGCAGTGCCCTCACCACTACTTCCACCGTATCGATTGCTTCCACATCAACGCCATCTCGAACTGAATACACTTTAAGATATTCAAATCCTGAACCAGCCATTGTCCTTCTCCGCTTCATCAGCACCCTTCACACCACTTGGGTATTGCAATAGCCAGCTAATACATAATGCAGACGAGTCCACGCCTAGTGCGCTCTTGGCACTTTGAGTTCGACAAGATCTCTGACTTCACTCTCGAAGAACATCTTCATCCACGCACACTTCTGCGCAGATTCGGCGGCCAAGTCAACGTCGACCGCGCTCCAGACTCCCAAAACGAAGCTATTATAGTTAATGTCGTCCTCGCCACACCGTACGATGAGATACTTGATGCCATATATGTCGAGGCTGCAGAAAATACTAAAGGCGTGACAATCAACGATGCCTGGCCGAATCCTGACCTTGGTGGCTCAACACTGACAGTTGAAATTCTTGTAAAGTCTGATCTTGTGCTCGACAATTTCAAGCTTGATGTTAATAACCTCGGTATCGAACTTCTCCCTGGACTTCGCATGTCAGTGCAAAAGGTTGCGTTCCTTTCTACAACGAGTTCTCGTATTGTCGCCGCGATTGATGAGAGCTCCGTACAAGCAAATAGCTGGGATGTCAGATCCTCGAGCGGTGGTATAGCTGGTACCTGGTCCGCTCTTAATCACACTTCCATGAGTTCAGCTAGTGGTGGTATCAACATCAAGACGCTACCTGGTAAAGGTCCGTCGCATTCAGCATCCAGCACAAGTGATATGGTTATCGTAACCAGCTCAGGCAACATCAAAATGGACTACATGACTGCCAATGACATTCCTAATCGCGACTATCGTCTGGACATCGGAAGCCACTCAGGCAGTATTTCAGGCACATTTGCCCTAGGGGATTCCCTCAAGCTCAAAACATCTTCAGGCACCATTACAGCCACAATAATCCCACAAAATGCCGATACTACGAGCCAAATCGACACCGAAACCGTGTCAGGAAGCCAAGATATCACCGTTTTGCCGGCCTCTAAACAACCTCGCGGTGTGCTTCGTGACCTTTCTGGCAGACATGTTGCGGTTTCTGGAACCACTAGAGTTCGCTACCCACAAACTTGGGAAGGTGGCATCAGTGCTAGTGTCGTTAGTGGCAGCGTATCACTTACTGGCCGCGATGTACGTGTAGAGTCGGATGAGAAGGGAGTTGTTGGTCGACGCGTGCGTGCGAGCAAGGGGAAGGGCAATGGAGAAGTTGACGTGCAGGCGACATCTGGCTCTGTTCGAGCTCAATTTGGAGATGTATGAGGTTGGTCACTGGTGGTGTGGGATGGAAGTATCCATCTTTGCTCCACACGAAACATATGCTGTAGCATTGAGACATACAAAACTTGGAAGCTGAGTACATTTGAAAAAGCCCTCTAGCATCCTTCACAACTGTTTCAGCTGGCGCTGACGCTTCGGCTGTCAAGCATTTCGGGGAGGAGTAGCGTGGAGATACACGAATAGTAGGAGCTGTGTACATTTAACAAAGCCTTCCAGCTCCAAATCAGAGACCTCGAAGGTTTAAGGCTTGTCTTTCGTGGAGATGGTCGTCCTCATCCGAAATACGTGTTGTTCCATTTCATGGGTGCCATTAGTGTCCAAGCAGCGTTGCTGGAAGGTGGTGAGGTAGGATCCCTATCTATAGAATTGGCGTAAATCTTTCAAATCTCCTGGAGTTGCTTTACGCTACGGAAAGTCTGAAGGTTGGTATAACAGATCTGTCTGACGCCTTATGGCTGAAAACCTTGCCTTCGACGTTAAGGCTAAGGCAATGCTCTTCCCAATATTCGGCGGTGTCGTTAAGGCGCCGGTGTCTGTAGAGTTCAGGGAATGGGCTGGCCTTAAGGAGTTTCCGTATCGTGGCTACTTCTAAAAGGTCACGGATGTGTACGTCGACATAGTGAGACTGTACAAGACTACCCGTTCACCTCGTCATCGTGACATCTTGCGCAAGCCCTGCAAGATTATTCCGCTACTATCAACTAAGGTAGTAGCCAGACTCGTCGATTGTACATACCTACCGATAAGGTTTGGAACAACACTATTGGTATGTCAATCAAGTTCGTGAATAGCAGGCTCAACAAGTCCGCATTCGCTCCATATGACCGCAACTCGGGTAATAATCGTAAGATTGCGAATGTCATCCAAGGTCTCAAGCTAGAGGTAAAGCCTAATTCTATAAAAAAGAGCGAAGATAACACGCAGGACACGTAGCAATCGCGTGAAGCAAGAGCGGCCTATCTCGAGCGAGAGAAGATTCCCGACGAAGACGAGGAACAAAAGAGGCAGCCTATACTGAACAACATGACGAACTGTTCAGCCAGCGCTAGCGCTTTAGGCTTGCCAAGCATCTCGAGGAGGAGTGATGTTGAGATAAATAAAATGTAGAGCTGAACACATTAAATAAAGTGCTTCAGCACCCTTCATATACCCCTTATAACTGTTCAGCTGGCGCTGGCTTGTAGGCACTTCGAGGAGTAGCGTTGAGATATACGAAAGGCAGGAGCTAAGTACAATTTGATAAAGCGCTTCGGCACGCTTCACATACCCTCTACTTGAAAGTCATTTTCGAAAAATCAACAATAATGAATAACGCTCGGTCATGGAGCACGAGACGGTTCAGTTACCACTTTGACCTAGCGGACCATAATCCAGTCCAGAGTGAATGGACACGGCCACAAACACATCTTGCTTTGATGTCCACTGGACGTTAAGCACTGATAGATCTAGTTCTGCAATCTATATACAATTTCCAATAAGGTAATGGCAGTGTATGCAACAGCTACTGACCTGATCTTGCCCTATCGCGAGCTAGCAGGCCCAGAGCAGCACCTTCGTCTCCCATCTCGTCACCATCGTCTTCCAAAGCATAGACATCTCCTCCGTTTGTCCCAGCCTTCCCAAGTCTTACAGCCATCCTCTTTGCATCCTCCCTCCCTTTCTCCGAATCCAGCACCAATAAAAGCGGGATCGGTAACGCTATCAGCACCGCCAGAAACGCAAAAGCCGGGCGTATCGAGCCAACTCGATCCACAATAATGCCCACAACAGCAGGGCCCACGGCTGAGCTTCCCTTATCCGTAATGGCATACAGCGCGTAGAACGCAGCTTCACTTCCCGGTGGTATGAGTTGGCCGTAAAAGGATCGACAGTACGAGGACAAGCCGCCCATAACAAAGCCGTGGACCACGCCGAGGGGGTAGATCTCCCATGCTTGTTGAAGACCGCCAACGCCCCAAGCTTTGACGAAGGGGAGGTAGCCGATTAGACCGTAGATTGGGATGATGAGCATGAGAAATACACAGGCGACGATTGTATTATGAGGACGGAGACCGAAGTGGCGGGCGAGGAGTGGCCAGGCAAAAGCTCCAGCGATTCCCGAACAGGTTGCTGTGATTGAGAGAATGGCTATCGGTACAGTGTCCATCTTTAGCTCGGTGCGGGCGAAGAGGATGGCGGTGCCGGAGACGGTGGCGATTGCGTCGGAGAGCAGGAACCATGCTACCAGGAAAATGGCTAGTTGGCGAAGCTGTATAGCGATTTTGACGGTCTTCCATACTGCTTTCCACGCGAATGTAATGTAGGTGGTGACTCTGCGTATGTGGCTTTGTGATCTTCTATGAGAGACGTCGAGGGGTGGACCAGGACGATCTCGAAGCCAAATAGCACATGGGATCGTACCTAGCATCCATACTAGGCCGACGAAGAAGAGGATGGTGCGAAGTCGGGTTGAGACTGCGGTGGAAGGGGCGAATTTGTTAAGACCGAGGAGTAGTCCAATACTGATGAGCTGCATGCATACTGCGCCGATGTAACCTAGACCGACGCCTTTCGCTGAGATTTTAGTTGATAGAGTCAGTGCGGGTGAAGTTGTCTTGCTCGATGTTTCAGGTTTGCTGAACTTTTGATCGTCTCCTTCGTGTCTGCGGGCGGATGACACTGAAGCATGTCTCGTCGCTTCTTGCTCGCGGATAGAGGGGTAATTGCTTGCGAGGAGAGGTAGAAAAGAGTTGAGAAGAACAAAGGAAGAACCAAGTGACACCTGCATCCGTTAGATGGAGGACAATTCAGAGTTACCCATCTACACATACGACTCCAACCACTACTAGCACGGGACCAAGTAGATAGATACTCGGAAATACCAAGATGAATAAGGAACATGCTAGTGATCCACTAAAGCCAAAACCTAGCAGGAGCTTCTTTCTGTATGTCCCTAAGAACCATGTTCAGCGTTGGGCTTCATGCGAAGAGTGGGACAATGAGAGCACCAACCATAATCAGCAACGGAACTGAATGATATCAGCACAAGTGCTTGAACGAGCACTGCAGCTGAGAAAGTGTACATTGCAAAGCTCGCGGTGCTGATGCTGTGATTCGAAAATGGCTTAATAATGCATTGGCTCTCATCAGCACCCTCTACAGCTCGCCTGGCAAGCTTAACTAGAGCCTTTCCGCCGTCAATAGCAGTCGTAGTCACGTTAGGTGGAAGTACACATGGCGTGACACCGTCTGATCGCCTGACTCCTCGCTCTTTCGCAAGCTGTTCTAGTGTCACAGGAAGAAACGAGCCTGAAATCAGATCAGATTAGGACAATATCCGTCATAGCACGAACTTCTCGCACCCACACCGGCAACTGCAAAGACCTCTGCGGCAATGCCATAGGAGTACCAGCCTCGAAGTTCTCTTTCTGTAGTGTGACTGGTATCTTCATTGACGTAGCGTGCTGGTCTGTCATACACGCCATTCTCCTCGCCGGACATAACGTTGCAAAGCAAACCGTGAGAACTACGGTACGCATGCAAGGAGGTCAGAAGGTAAGAGATCGACCCCAAACTTATAGGATATAAAATTGACTTGGTAGTCAGGATTACGTAATCATGGCCCACCCACCCACCAGAGCACCTCACTTTGCTTGAGCTATTGCTTACGACCCTGTGGGTTCACCAGTGATGACCACCATTAAGCGGTTTCTAGGTTGTGCCACCCACTAGGTGGCAGAAGCAAGGTCTTCAGTATCGAAAAGCACTGTTATCTGGGATGATACGGACGAGGCTGAGGCCGAGGCTGATACGGATCGCATCGCACCAATACAAGCCCGGCACGTAGTATGCACATCCTGCTCAGTGCATCTTCTCCATCTCAAAGCAGCAGTCTACAAGTACAAATACTTCCTGCAAACTGAAAAAGCGCTAAAAGTGCATGTCATGAACACACGATATTTGCTTTCAAGTTGATCTTGAGCCTTAGTGTGCATGCGTAAGCGTACCCTGTTCCGTACCAGGTATCGCTGTTCGGTCGTATAATGTGACGCTAAAACTAGCGGTCTGCATACTAGCTTAGTATATAGGGAAGGATCTTCTAATGGTGCAGTAGTGCGATCGTCTGTCTATCTTATCAATGTTCAGGATGAATCCGGTGCGGTCGAGAGTTGCAATGGTGCGATTAACCACGCAAACACTTTGATATGTCTAGCTTCGGCCACGAACAAGATGCGAAGCGTCATATCTATAAAGAGGCTTCGACAGTGCAGCCGAAGCATGGATCCCATTGCCAGATTCTAGCTCAGCACTACTTCTTCTTTTACCCAGCATTTTTGCCCACATTATTCCCATTATCAGCAGCATGTTTGGTGCAGATGCTTTCGGGGCAGTACTAAGTGCGTTTCATGTTAATGTTCTGGAATGTCTTGGTTACAGACGTATTTTTCGGATCCAAGCTCTATCGGACGATGGTGGTGAGCACCTCATCGATGACCAGAAGAGCCCTCTCATCACCAGTCAATCTATTCTGGAGCCGAAAAGAACCATTGTCCGCCTTCCCGACCTTTTCTGTCCCTCATTTGGCATTATCAGGAATCCTGCAATCAATCCTCACTATGAAGAAGTGCGAGCAGAATCCGAAGCGTGGTTAGCACAGTAAGTGAAATAACCTTACACTTTCACATGGCAAGGGCTCGTCTGATATGGTCTGTCATAGGGCCGCTAGCTTCGATCAGCGAATGAAAGCCATCGTGCACAAGATCAACATCTCCTATTGCTTCTCCATCGTTGTTCCCGACGCAGATGCAGCAGGCCTGAGAACGGTGTTGGATTGGGGTAAGATCATCCCTACGATATCGTGTTGCAACTTGCTTACACAATCATAGGCAATTGGGCATTCCCTTTTGACGACCAATTTGACGATGGTGCCATCAACGATCCTACTGAAGCCCAAGCGACGATGGATCTCCTCCTCTCTGCCATTGGAGAACCCGGCTCTGTTCCTGCAAGCTCCGACAGCAGACCTCCCATAGAAAGCACGCGATGCCCTCTTCCTCCGCATCGCAACTAAGAGTCCTCCAGCAGTAATGCGACGGTTCGCAGCCACCATGTAACGCTACTGCGCAGGTATCGTGTCACAGGTCTCTAATGAGCGTGGTCCCAACCGAACAGTCAGCATCTCACTCGAAGAGCAGCTCCTCAACCGACGAGATACGATTGGCGTCGAGCCATTGTTCCCACTAATCGAACACGCTCTTAAGCTAAATCTACCCGATGACGTCCTTGCACACAACTCGCTCCGTGAATGCGAGCGGCTCGTTATTGATCTCATCATCATTGCTAACGACATCGTTTCATATCGCAAGGAAGAGAGTGAAAGGTATGGACACAATCTCGTCGCGGCAGCGAGACGTCAGGGTCTTGGTGCTCAAGCAGCATTCGACGCTGTAGGAGCGATGCTTGAAGCGAGGTATCAGGACTGGGCTGTTGCGGAAATACGTGGTTGGGGAGGACAGATCGATGAGGATGTGAAGAAATATATTGCGGCTGTAAAGAATATCGTGGTAGCGAATGTGAATTGGAGTTTTGAAACTACGAGGTATTTTGGGAAGATGACGAAGACTGTTAAGGAGACTCTGATGGTGGATGTGCTGGAGGATGCTGTTGGGACGGAGTGATTTCTGTGAATTCTCTTCGACTGTGATCAGTGTCTTTGCTTTCCAGGGTTACTCGTTGGTATGTTGCACACATTAGCTTATCGTCTTGGATAATGCTTTTTAAGATCCATCTCCATAACATCAACCTTAGCCTGTGTTTATCTCGACTGGCATTCTCGCCATGTAGTTTGACTCTAGGTCATTCGTTTGCTTCGAAGACAAATTTGAGATTAGGTTGAAGCGTGCCATCGCAAGTTTTCACTTAACCTGTCTTCGGACACCTTCACATTCCACTCGAGTATCAACCAAGTCGGAAAGGAGGAATTTCCGTCGGCATGTCTATTGTTTCTTCTGTCGATAGCCTTACAATTAAAGCAAATGAAGTAAATATCAGACATGATGGAAAGACACCTGTGTATCGACTTGCGACACATTCACAGACAATCTTTGTCACGACCAGAGTCACTAAACAGCAGCGAGAGAAGCATGTCTTAATATCATTAAATCCTCATACCAACAGATATAGACCATATTCCCAGAATCTTCCAGATACCATACCGCTAGCATATTCTACTGCGTGTGAACCTCACCATCATTCTCAACCTGCACATGCTCGTTGGATTCCAGAGTGTGCTGGACGTCATCTGGAAATTCGGCACTGACGAGGTGCATGGTTAGTAATTGAGATGTGTAAGGCGAGGTGGTGTTGTTGCAAAACGTACGAGAAACCCTTGATGAGCTTCAACTCCTTGGTCACCTTGCCGCCTTGGTCGGTAACCTGCTTCTTTGCCTTGTCGAGCTGGGAGGCGTCCGCGCCGTCCTTGAGACTGACCTGGTAGGTGTGTTAGGAAAGGTGATTGGTGATGATGAGACTGGTGGACACGTACGATGAAAGATGGCATTTTAGGGTTTGAGTATTTGAGGAAGGGATGGAGCTGTGTTAGGTGAGGTAGACGAAGACGAGAGATGGTATAGGCGATATGGTGTAAGATAGCAGAAGGCGTCACGTTGTTGTCATGTCATCCTATCTTTCCCCGCATGAAGATCCACTTTGAAACTTTGGTAAAACATTAGACCCTGAGTCGTACTGAAGGATTATTTTCTTGACCACCAGACTCCATCATCTTGTTCTCGCCGGCCCCATCCTAGACTATAGCACGATTTAAGCCATGGCAGACCAACCACATCAGCCTCATCGGCCGAGCAAGGAGAAGAAGCAACGCCCAGCCGGACAACAGAACCCAAAAGCCTTTGCCTTTGCCAATCCAGGCCGCCTCCAGCGTCAAGGCGCAAGATCTCACGATATCAAAGAAAAGCGACTCCATGTTCCTCTAGTAGACAGACTACCAGAAGAAGCGCCGCCGCTCGTTGTCGCAGTCGTTGGTCCTCCGCAGGTCGGAAAGACGACTCTCATCAAGTCCTTAATCCGACGATATACTAAGCAGACCCTCAGTGTTCCTACCGGCCCAATCACTGTCGTGACGTCGAAAAGACGGCGACTGACGTTCATCGAAACGCCGTCTGATTCTCTGGCTAGCATGATTGATATTGCAAAGGTGGTCGATATTGTGCTGTTAATGATTGATGGCAAATATGGATTCGAGATGGAGACGATGGAGTTTTTGAACGTGCTTTCTGCCAGTGGTATGCCTGGAAATGTCTTTGGGATTCTGACCAAGCTGGATCTGTTCAAGAAGCAAGATACGCTACGAGCGCAAAAGAAGCGGCTGAAGCATCGATTCTGGAGTGAGCTGTATCAAGGCGCGAAGCTGTTTTATCTCTCTGGAGTTGTTAATGGTCGTTATCCTGATCGCGAAGTCCTCAATCTGTCTCGCTTTCTTTCAGTGATGAAGAATCCTAGACCGCTTGTATGGCGCAACTCACACCCTTACTGCCTGGCTGATAGGTTCGAGGATATGACAGCACCACAAGATATTGAGAAGAATCCAAAATGTGATAGGACTGTCGCACTATACGGTTATTTGAGAGGAACAAACTTTCCTGCACAAGGAGGAAGAGTGCATATACCTGGGCTAGGTGATTTGGATGTTGCAAACATTGAAGCTCGACCGGATCCTTGTCCAACACCATTTCAGAAACTTTCGTTGGAGAAGCAGACGGGGAAATCGACGAGGCGAAGACTGGACGAAAAGCAAAAGATCATATATGCACCAATGTCGGATGTTGGCGGTGTACTGGTAGATCGAGATCGAGTCTATATCGATCTGAAGAAGCCCACTTTCGATCCTGACGCTGAAATAAATGAAGAAAGGGGACTTGGTGAACAACTTGTCATGAGTTTGCAAGGAGATCGACGCTTGCTTGGACAGGGCGCTGGTGATGTAAGACTCTTCGGCGATGATGCGCCTCGAGAACGACGTCCTGCAGGTGAAGGAGCTGAATATCCAGCGTTTGATGGCGAGGATATCAGTGATGAAGAAGAGGAGCTCGCAAATGGCGAAGAAAGCGATGTCGACGAGGTCAGTGATGCAGAATTGGACGAAGTGAATGGGCACAATGGTACTCAAAAACGTATTGGAGCCACGAAATACCAAGATTCGGATGAAGACGCCAATGCAGAAGATCTCGCATTCGCAGATAGTGATTCAGATATCGGGTCATTATCATCTGCCGACGAAGGTGCGGAAGACATGGACGATGATGAGGATGACGAGGATGACTTTGATGATGAGGACTCAGACGCGCCAAATTGGAAAAACAACCTCGCTGATCGAGCCAGCGCAGCTCATACCAATAAGCTAGTCAAGCGTACCGTCGATCTTGCAAAACTCATGTACGATCTCACGCTCTCACCATTCCAAGCAATACAGAAATGGAAAGGCGCAGAGCCGGAACAAACCAATGGTCATGTCAACGGCGATAACGAGGACGACGACTTTTTCAAGTCAAGAAAAGGAAACGACGACGACGTAGATGCCGAAGAGCGAATGGTAGCTCAATACGATTACGAAGAGCTTGAATCGAAATGGCAAGATCCAGAGAATGCAGAAGCACTACGCAAACGCTTTGCCATTCCCCGAGCAAGAAAAGGGACTGGTGATGGCGACGAGGAGTTTGACGATGAGGACGACGAAGACGACGAGGATGGTTCTGAAGGCAGCTCAGATTCGGGCGAAGGAGACGGCGAGTTTGAAGACATGGAGACTGGCGAATTGAATACTGGCACCGATGGCGCTAACAATCATAACAACAACAACAACAACAACAACAACAAGACCACCACCTCTCTCGACGCAGAACGTCAAAAGAATGCCCGTCGGAAAGAAGAGCTCAAACTCCGTTTCGAAGCCGAAGACCGCGACGGTTTCCTCAACGACAAAACCGGCACCAAGCAAGGAGGAGCAGGCGGCGCTCAAGAAGAAGAAGAATTCAACGAAGACCAATGGTACGACCTCCAAAAAGCCAAGATCCAGAAACAACTCGACATCAACCGCGCCGAATTCGAGCAAATGGACGAAGGATCCCGCGTCCGCGTCGAAGGCTACAAAGCAGGCACTTATGCCCGCATCGTCCTATCCAACGTCCACTTTGAATTCAGCAACTTCTTCAACCCACGCACCCCTCTGATCGTAGGTGGTCTCTCCACAACCGAAGACCGCTTCGGGTTCGTGCAAGTGCGCATAAAGCGGCATCGCTGGCACACCAAGATCCTAAAGACAAACGACCCGCTCATCTTCTCCATGGGCTGGCGCCGCTTCCAGACATTGCCGGTGTATAGCATCAGTGACTCGCGCACACGCAACCGCATGCTCAAATATACGCCTGAGCATATGCACTGTTTCGGCAGTTTCTACGGGCCCTTGATAGCGCCAAACTCGGGTTTCTGCTGCGTTCAGTCCTTTTCGAATAAGAACTCTGGGTTCCGTATTGCAGCCACAGGCGTCGTGCTCAGCGTCGACGAAAACACCGAGATTGTAAAGAAACTGAAACTCAAAGGTTATCCGCACAAAGTCTACAAAAACACAGCCATCATCAAAGACATGTTCGGCTCAGACCTGGAAATCGCCAAATTCAAAGCAGGTAATCTGCGCACTGTGTCCGGTATCCGCGGAATGATCAAAGGGCGTGCCGGCAAGCAATACCCCGAAGGCTACGTGCGAGCCGGCTTCGAGGACAAGATCCTGATGAGCGACATTGTGTTCCTGTCAACATGGCGCTTCGTCAAGCCCCGCGAATTCTACATGCCAGTCACCAACCTGCTTCTTCCCCACAAACCAGGCGCACTAAACAAAGGCGTCTTCATCCTCGGCGAGAAGAAAGACACCACCACCGACCACGCCGCCAACATCACCGACGCAGATTGGACCGGGATGCGGCTTACCGGCCAACTCCGGCGCGACCTGAGCATACCCACCCCGCAAATCAAAGACTCCTCCTACGCCCCCATAACGCGCACCACACGGCACTTCAACCCGCTGCGCGTGCCCCGCAAGCTGCAAGCCGAGTTACCGTTCAAATCCCAAATCGCGACGATGAAGCCACAGCAAAAGGAGACGTATTTGCAGAAGCGGGCGGTGGTGCTCGGGGGCGAGGAGAAGCGGACGAGGGATCTGATGCAGAAGTTGACGACGTTGAGGAATGAGAAGGTGGCGAAGAGAGAGGTTGCGCAGGAAAAACGCAAGGAGGGGTATAGGGCGAAAGTGGCGGAGAATCTGGAGAAGAAGGAGGCGAGGGAGAAGAGGGAGCGGAAGGAGTATTGGGGGAAGGAGGGGAGGAAGAGGAAGGCGGACGAGGGGGAGAATGGTGGTGGTGGTGGTGGTGGGAGGAGTAGTGGGAAGTATGCGAAGAAGAGGAAGGCGTGAGAGGTCGGACTGGGTGTGGGCATAGCGTAGCTATCCATTCATCGATTAAACGTTGTCATCCCATATGGTTTGTCATTACCTTGCTTGTGACTTTGCTGTTGGTAGTCCTTTTCGGATTGTATGAAGACAGAAGGACTGGAATAGCGAGAGAGAATATACGCTCTTGAAAGGGTACAAGAGTCGATTATGTTTCAAGCTTAGCAAAAGCGGTAGAGGGATAATAGACAGAATTATAAGTAGGGTCATTTCATGTGTACATATAGTATAATACTGCTTTAAGGGATACAAGAGTCGAGGCTTTTACAAGCTTGGGAAAGACAGTAGACAGATTTGTATCTTCGTAAGTGGTGTCTTTTCATTTCTATACAAATGATACATGAGAGTCAACTTTAGACAGGAAGTCTTGAGTCCTGCCTGCCTTGAGCCCGGTTTGTCGTACATGGGCTGAAACGCCGTTCCAATGCTGTGTAGCTTGCTATTGTAACAATTGTTCGAAGCGGCGGCTTCTTTGGTCCTCATTCTGTTCGATACTCTTCGTCCGCCCCATTATTTTCACTCCACGAGCCCACTCCATCGAGCACCTTGTCCCTCTTAATTCCAGGCCACCGAGCATCAAAAGCGTGTCCATAGTGTTCAACCTCCAAATCTTGGCGCTGGTGGCTACAGCTAGCGTTGCTGTTCGAGACTGCAAGCTCGATCATCATAGAGTATCCTCCTTTTTACAACTCGCTCATACAATGATTTCTCCATCATCGATGTACGCTGGTTTCCAAGTCTTGCCTTTACCCTTTTCACCCTCCATAGCACTCGGTACCATCAGCTCTCCTCCTTTCAGTTGTGGGCTGTATAGATACCATGACTTTAGCGCTTTTATCGATGCCTTGAATCTTGCCTCATTCAAGCTAGCACCCGCCGCCTCACCCAGCTTATCTCGTCCACTAAAAACACCAACCACAAAGACTGGATGCCTACTGAGTCTACCTGTCTCTGAGATGACACGAGCAACTGGGCTTTCGAAGCCTTCGCGGGCACATAACCGTGCAAGATCCCGAGTGGGTTGTGTGAAGGTGAAGAGGGATCCTAGCTCCAGTTGTCGTGACAGTATGTGCGATTTGAAAAACTGATATGTCGATGCTGCGCCAGTATGTAAGTAGATGCCGGCAAACAATGCGCGGACGAAATTTGCAGATGCTGCTTCAAGTGTTGTGCCTTC